>OCZT010000802.1_pt1 | contig 31850 bp, 28 predicted proteins | sample 1539031 | NCBI WGS metagenome assembly OCZT01 (sample SAMEA3539308, study PRJEB22396) | soil metagenome | biome: tundra; feature: field; material: soil | place: USA | collected 2010-05 | depth 0.15 m | reverse complement strand
GGACGGGCAGGAGCCGCCCGGCTGGGAGGTCGTCGAGCGCACCAGCACCCGCTGACGATCAGGACCCGGCGGTGAGTCCTCCCAGCCCTCATCGCGCCCATACGCGATGAGGTCCATGAGCGCGTAGCTGTTGTCCATGGTCTCGACGCCGCGGATGGCACAGTACCGATACCCAGCAAGACCAGCGCCCCGCCTGCCGGGACACAGATGGAAGTTCCACCGCTCCCGGCGAGCCCGGATGGCCGGGACCCGGGCCCGCGGTCAGGCCGAATGCGTCCGGCGCTCCTGCGTGGAATGCCATGGCTCAGGACAGATCCGGATCTAGTGCTCACGCAGAGTCATACCACGCTGGCGCCGTCGCTGGCTGGCTAGGCGTGGCGAGCGATTCCAATCGCCTGCTAATCGAGCGCGATCGCGGTCATCGCGGTGCGCGACACGCGCCTGATGAAAGGGCCGGGCTCTGCGGTCAGCGCCTCGACGCGGCGCCACTGGGTCATGAATACTTCGAGCTGGCCCCACTTGGTCTGCGCGTCTCGCTGGTTGAGGGCCACCATCTTTGCCTTGGTTTCCCGGACGGCGGCGATCTCGTTCCGGTTCTGGATGATCATGCTGTCCCGCGTGATGATCAGCCAGCCTCGGGCGGCGACCTGCGGTATCCAGTCCGTGTCGAGCACGTCAGGACTCGTGATGGGGCACGGTGGCCGCTGCCGCTTGTGGATGACGGCCCCAGGGTCGCCTGGATAGGTCACGTCGTTGCGGAGGCCGGCGAGGATCTTGCCGAGCCCGAGCCCGAGCAGGTCAGCGTCGACGTAGATGCGGACCTGGGCCGCACGCAGGTTCATGCTGCTGCGCGCTGCGACAGCTCATAGCTCTGGGCCCACCGCACGGCGTCGATGTCAAGGCCGAAGTCGTCGGCGACCTCCTCGAGGGATGCTCCGCCGTCGAGCTCGCCGGCGATGGCCTCGGTCGAGATACCGCCGATCGCGGGCATCCCGAAACGCACCAGCGGGTTGACCCGGATCGGCGATGCAGGGTCCTCGTGCGGACGCCAGCCCGCCGGCTCGTCACCGGACCAGTCCACCCGCTGGTAGAACTCTTCCCCCGGCGCGGTCAGGACGATCTGACCGTTCGCAGTCGCGACCAGGCAGAACTCCGGGTCGAGATGGCTGCGGCCCTGCAGGTCGATCAGCAGCCGGCGGCCCGATCCGACATAGGGCCGCCGGTCAGCGAGCGGGTAGGGCACCTGGAACTCGTCGCGGAGCCGGTCGATGAAATCCCGCAGCTCCTTCAGCGGCACATCATGCTCACGCCGGTAGGACCGCAGGAGACCGGCCTCAACGAATTCAGCCCACGTGACATGGCGCGACCCCGTGGGCTCGACGCGGATCACCGGACGGTAACGCGGCGGGCGGCCTTCCAGCCACCAGTGCAGCGTCGACGGCGCGATCCGCAGCAGGCGCGCGGCGGCCGCCTCGGTGTACATCTCGCGTTCGAGGATGGCGACGCTCACGCGGCTAGTGTGACATGCCTCCGCGCCTCGTCCTACGATCTGCTGTCCCGGCTGTCCGTTTTGTTCTCGTTGGGTCAGCGGTGCAGGCCCTGTTACAAGCGGGTGTTTTCTCTGGGGTGTACGTGGTAACTGGGGTATGTGGTGACGGCGGACCCTACCGAAAGGCTGCAGAGGAGATCTGCTGTTGTGACGGTGCCCGCTCCGGGTGGCGATTCTGGTGTGAGTGCGGATGCCGATGTGCTGACGGCGTGGGTGCAGCGGACCGGCTGCCGGTCAGGGGAGCGGGGTCATGGGGGTGTGCGGTCCGCGTTCTACGGGCGCGTGTCGACCGAGGACTGGCAGGATCCGGTGACGTCGCGGGCACGGCAGCGAGATCAGGCACGCGTGCTGGTGGCCGGGCACGGGATGATCGTGGCGGAGTTCTTCGACAGCGGGCAGAGCCGTACCCTGCCGTGGGCGCGGCGCCCGCAGGCCGCAGCGCTGGTCGCTGCACTGGCCGATCCGGACCGGGGGTGGGACGCGGTCGTGATCGGGGAGTACGAGCGGGCGTTCTACGGCAGCCAGTACGCGTCGACGGCGCCGTTGTTCGAGCATTTCGGCGTCACGCTGTGGGCGCCGGAAGTGGGCGGCCGGATCGACTGGCACGCTGAGGATCACGAGCAGACCATGCTCGCGCTCGGCTTGTCGTCCAAGCGGGAGATCACGAGGACCAGGATCCGCGTGCGGACCGCGATGGCCGCTCAGACCCGGGAGCAGGGCCGGTACCTGGGCGGCCGCCCGCCGTACGGGTACCGGCTGGGCGATGCGGGGCCGCACCCGAACAAGGCGCACGCCGCATGGGGCCGGCGGGCGCACCGCCTTGAACCGGACCCGGCCACGGCGCCGGTCGTCAGGTGGATGTTCGCCCAGCGGCTGGCAGGACACAGCACAGCCCGGATCACCCGCGCCCTGAACGATGCCGGGATCCCGTGCCCGTCCGCCGCCGACCCGAAACGGAACCCGCACCGCGCCGGGACAGCGTGGACGCTGCGCACGGTCGCAGCGATCCTGGCCAACCCGCGCTATACCGGGCGGCAGGTGTGGAACCGGCAGCGTACCGACTTCGATCTGATCGATCTGGCCAACACCGGGCTCGGGCACAAGCAGGTCCAGCGATGGAACCTGCCCGAGGGCTGGGTGATCTCCAAGCATCCGGCCCATGCGGCGCTGGTCAGCGAGGCCGACTTCATCGCCGCCCAGGACGCCACCGCGCCGCGCGGACCGGCAGGCCCCGCTGCGCGGCGGTACCTGCTGGCCGGGCTGCTGGCCTGAGGCCGGTGCGAGCGGCGGCTGGAATCAGCATGGTCCAACGGCAAGCCCGCCTACCGGTGCCGCCACGGCTACACCAGCGCCATCAGCCCGGACCCCCGCCGACCCAAGAACACCTACATCCGCGAGGACCAGATCCTGCCGCATCTCGCGGCCATGGCCATACTCCTCGCCGACAACGACAACCCGGAAGCCGCCGGAACGGTGCAGGTCACGATCCCCGCTGAGACTGCGGATCTGATCGACCAGATGCGAGCTTCCCGCCTCACCCTCACCTACGACCCGGACACCCGCACCCTCCGCGCTGGTAATAACCGCGCAGTTGCCGTCACCATGGACCAGCACTACTGACATCAGCCCGACGACATCATCCGAGAAAGGAGGACAGGCCGCAGTTGGAGCACCCACGATGACCGGAGGCCAGGCCCGGGTGACGGTCCCGTCTGCCCGGAAACAGCAGCTCATGGGGATTTAACGTGTCCGAGACTCGCAACTTACGTACATGGCACCGGTCGTCTTGGCCGCGGAGTTCGCGCTGGATGGCGGTGCCCGGTGACGGCCGGTCGTGTTGTCCGATGATCCACGCAGGAGCCATCGTCGGTTTTGCCGGGGCTCCCTGCTGATGACTGGGAGCGGTCCGCTACCCTCGGCAAAGTGTCAGAGCTGCATCGTCGCCTCAATCGTGAGCCGACGGGCTCGGCGGATGTTTTCAGATTTGAGATCGTCCGCTATAACACCGGAAACTGCAGACACATCGTTGGCCTCTAAGCTGATACCCGGCATTCCGGCATGTCTGGCCGGTTCGCCCAGCAGCGGAACCGCCGTAAGCCACATCCGGGACTGGCGACATGCCGGAAACGCATCTTACTTTGGAACGATTACGGGATGCACCGGATCCACCGCGGGGCCCGGATCCACCACGATCTTTTCCCGGCCCGCCGCACCACGGGCACAGCAGGTGCTATCCCGTCACACAGGGACCCCAAGCCCGGAGGGCAGCTCCCGCCAGCGGAACCGCACCCATGGTCCATCGTCGTGGCTGGCGGGCGGGAGCAGGCCAGCACGGGTGTGCGGGGCGGGGCGGGCAGCGTTCAACTAGAACGGGATGAGCTCGGGATGGGGGTCGATCGGTCCGGGACTAGGCCGGCCGGGCGGGGTAGCCAGGGGATGCGGTCGGTGGCGGCGACGATGGCGACTAGAGCGGCGGCGCAGGCGGTTAGGGCCAGGGCCGGGACCGCCTTGGCCGCCAGGGCGAGCAAGGCGAGGGCGGCGATCGCGGCTAGGCGGGGCCAGGAGATGTAGGCCCACACCACGTACTTGAACGCGGCGTGACCGGCCAGGAACAGGGCCGGGCCGCCCAGGATCATCCAGGCCGCCGCGGTGGTCGCCGCGGCACCGGGATCGGCCAGGAGCTTCTCGTCGGCCGCCGCCGTGACGATGATCCCGGCCACCATGACCGGGTGGATCAGGTGATACGCCGAACGGCCCAGACGGCCTGGGTCATCGGATCGGGCGATCTTCTCGGCCGCCGCCTCGGCGCTCTGGTCGAAGTACAGCCACCACAAGGTGACCGAGGTGAGGAACGCGACGACGAAACCGGTCACCCTGGACGGGGTGGGCGATGGCACCCCGGACAGCGTGGTGCCGATGATGACGATCGACTCGCCCAGCGCGATCAGGATGAACGCCTGACACCGCTCGGCGAAATGGCCGCCCTCGATCGTCCAGTCCGAGGTGCGGGAGCGGCCAAGCCCGGGGGTCGCGAAGCCGGCCAGGCCGCCGGCCACGTCGACGCAGACCGCGGCCAGCCACAGCAGTTCCCTGGTCAGGCCGTGCACCACGCCACCGACGACGGCGAGCGCGCTGCTGACCAGGCACCACACCAGGATGCGCCCGAAGTTGGCTTGCAGCGGGTGCCCGCGCAGCGCGAGCACCATGAACACCGTCCGGCCGGTCTGCTGGACCGCGTACCCGCCGCCCACCCACAACCCCAGGTCTTCGAACGCCCGGGGCAGCGAGGCCGACATGGCCAGGCTGACCAGCATCAGCAGCACGAGCAGCAGCCGGACGGCCATCTGCTCCGGATCCAGCCAGTTGGTCACCCAGGTCGTGTACGACCAGACCAGCCAGACCATGGCCAGCAGCAGCCCGGTCTGCAGCGCGCCGCCGAGCGTGGGCTTGGCCAGCAGGTGATGGGACAGCTGGGTAACCGCGTACACGTACACCAGGTCGAAGAACAGCTCGATGTTCGTGACCCGCTGCGACCCGGAACGGTCCCGCATGAGCCGCGGGCGGCGCCCCTCCGGCGCGTCAGGGCGTGCCGCGCCGGAGGGATCCGCCGCTACCGGGTCGCTCAAGGGAGTGCCCCTTACCAGGCGTAGTGCTCCGGGGCCGGCTGATATCCGGGGAACAGGGCATCGAGCCGCTTGAGGACGTCATCGTCGAGCCGCAGCGTCACCGCACGCTGGGCGTCATCGAGCTGAGCTACAGTGCGCGGCCCGATGATCGGCCCGGTGACACCCTCCTGGTGCAGCAGCCAGGCCAGCGCCACGTTGGCCGGCTCCTCGCCGAGTTCGTCGCACAGGTCCTCGTAGGCCTCGATCTGCGCCCGGTTCTGCTCGACCATCTCCTTGGCCCGGCCCGCGAGGCGACGGCGGCCGTCACGCTCCTTCTTCAGCACGCCGCCGAGCAGGCCGCCGTACAACGGCGACCACGGGATGACGCCGACGCCGTAGTCGATCGCCGCGGGCAGCACCTCCAGCTCGATCTCCCTGACCAGCAGGTTGTAGATCGACTGCTCGCTGACCAGGCCGAAGAACCCGCGCGCGGCCGCGGTGTCGTTCGCCTGCGCGATGTGCCAGCCCGCGAAGTTGGACGAGCCGGCGTACAAGATCTTGCCCTGGGTGACGAGCACCTCCATCGCCTGCCAGATCTCCTCCCACGGCGTATCCCGGTCGACGTGGTGCATCTGGTACAGGTCGATGTAGTCGGTCTGCAGCCGGCGCAGGGACGCCTCGCAGGCCCGCCGGATGTTCAGCGCGGACAGCTTGCCGTCGTTGGGCCAGTCGCTCATCGCCCCGTACAGCTTGGTGGCCAGCACCGTGCGCTCCCGGCGCGCGCTGCGGCCGGCGAACCAGTCGCCGATGATCTCCTCAGTCCAGCCGGAGTGCGACTCGTCGTCGGTGGTGATCTGCCCGGGCGGGCTCTCCCGGCCGCCGTAGCGGTTGGCGGTGTCGAAGAAGTTGATGCCGATCTCGTGCGCGCGATCCATGATGGCGTGCGCGTCGGCGGGCGGGGTTAGCGGCCCGAAGTTCATCGTGCCGAGGCACAGGCGGCTTACGCTCAGGCCGGAACGGCCAAGATGGGTGTATTCCATCCCCCTAGCTTTTCACGCGGCCGGCTCCGCGGTGGGCGGCGACCCGCTCGCGGGTGCCGCAGCCGGGCGAGCAGTAGCGGCGGGCGCTGCCCCGGCCCACGTTGACGAACGGCTTACCGCATGGCGGCGACGCGCAGAGCCCGGCCGGGGGCGCCTGCCGTTCGGCCAGCAGCACGGCCAGCGCCAGGCCGGATGAGGTCAGGAACCACTGCGCCCAGGGCGCGTCGTCGTCGGAGTCCACGTGCAGGTGCCAGCCGTACCCGCCGCCGTGGCTGGTCAGCCGGGGAGGGTGAGCGTGCGCGGCCAGCAGGGCGTTGATCCGGTCCGCGGCGGCAGTCACGTCACCGGCCGCGAACACCTCCCGCAGGTCCAGAGCCGCGCGTCGCAGCGCCGCCAGGTCGGCCTCGGAGATCTCCAGGGGCTCGGGCTCTCCGTGCGCCCGCAGTACCGCGATCAGCTCGGCCAGCTCGTCCCGGGGCACCGCGAGCCGGGCGGCCTGGTCCCGGCGACCCGGCCGCGGCACCAGCACGTCGATGATCTCCGCCGCGCGCTGCGCGGCATCGTGCGGGCTCCGGCCGAACGGAGCCTGCTGACTATCCACCCTGCCAATGTAACGTATAAGGGTGAAAAGGCGTTACATGTCCCGGCGGGCGCTGGGGAAATACCTGGGCGGCGCGGCGGCGGCGCGGGCCGGCGATGAGATGTCGGGTCCGGCGCTGCTGCTGCTCGGCTTCGCCGTGACCGGCCGGGCTTCCACCGGGTCGGAGCTGCTGGCCAGCCTGACCATCGCGGCGGCCGCCGGCGGCCCGCTATTCGGCGCGCTGCTTGACCGCAGCCGGCGGCCGGACCGGCTGCTGGCCGCCACCCTGGCCGCCTATGCGATCGGCATCATCGCGCTCGCGAGCGCGGTGGGCCGGCTGCCGATCCTGGTCGTGGTGCTGATCGCGCTGACCGCCGGGCTGTTCAACCCGGCGGTGGCAGGCGGCTGGACGGCGCAGCTGCCGCGCCTCGTAACCGGGAGCGAACTAGACCGCGGCTCGGCGCTCGACGCGCTGACCTACAGCGCGGCCAGCCTGGCCGGGCCGGCTCTCGCGGCGCTACTGGCCGCGTGGTTCGGGGCCAGGCTCGCGGTGCTGACCGCCGCCGCGCTGGTCGCCCTGGCCGGGCCAGCCGCGCTCTCGCTGTCGCGCTACCCGCCGCCGCCACGCACAGCCAAGGTGCCTGCCCCGCACCGGCAGGTAGCCGCGGGCTTCGCGGCGATCCTCACCCGGCGCCGGCTGCGGCGGGCCACCGCCACCTCGGTGATCTCCTACGTCGGGATCGGGATGTTCGTGGTCTGCTGCCCGGTGCTCGGCGCGCACCGGCTCGGCGGTTCGGACCACGGTGCGCTGCTCATCACCGCGATGGCCGCGGCGTCGCTGACCGCCAACGCGATCCTGGCCCGCCGCCGGCGGCGCGGCGAGCCGGACGTCCGCATCCTGATCAGCACGCTCATGCTGGGGGCGGGCCTGGCCGCCGCGGCGATCGCACCGGGCTGGCTTACCCTGGCCGCGGTGGCGATCGGCGGGGCGGGAGAGGGACCGCAGCTGACCGCGCTGTTCGCGGTACGGCACCGGGAATCCCCCGAGCACATGCGCGGGCAGATCTACACCATCGCCGCGAGCCTGAAGATCGCCGGGATGGCGGCAGGCGCGGCGCTCGCCGGGCCGCTGGCCAGCCGTTCGGTCACCGGCTGCCTGCTCGTCGCGGCCGGCACCGAACTGTGCGCGGCGGCCGCGTACCTGCTGACGAGCGCGCGCCGGCCGGAAGCGGCGTCACCCGGGCCAGCGCCGGGCGTGTCCGCGGGCACGGGAACCACGGTTCGTTCAGAAAATGACTTATGCTTGCAGGCATGCGATGCGTGTCTCATGCTGCGTGGTGGCCGGCCGGTTAGGGCGGTCATACTCAGCATTGGTATCGAGGCCGTCCGGGATGGGCGGCCTTTTTCGTGCTCCCGACGGCCCGGACCCTCGCGGGACTTGAGGGAGAACAATGGAGCTCATCGACGGCGGCGCCGGGCAGGCCCGGATCCTGACCGGCGACCGGCCGACCGGGGCGCTGCACCTGGGCCACTACTTCGGCACGCTGCGGAACCGGGTCCGGCTGCAGGACCTGGGCGCGGAGGTCTTCGTGCTGGTCGCCGACTACCAGGTGCTGACCGACCGGGACACCGCCGATCACCTGGACGACTACGTGACCGGGCTGGTCCTTGACTACCTGGCCATCGGCATCGACCCGGCCCGCAGCGTGATCTTCGCGCACAGCGCGGTGCCCGCGCTCAACCAGCTGCTGCTGCCGTTCCTGAGCCTGGTCTCGGTGCCGGAGCTGAACCGCAACCCCACGGTCAAGGACGAGATCGTGCACTCCCGGCAGTCGTCGGTCAGCGGCCTGATGCTCACCTACCCGGTGCACCAGGCGGCAGACATCTTGTTCTGCAAGGCGAACCTGGTGCCGGTCGGCCAGGATCAGCTGCCGCACGTCGAAATGACCCGGCTGATCGCCCGCCGCTTCAACGACCGGTTCGGCGGCCCGGTGTTCCCGGTGCCCGAGGCGCTGCTGTCGGACGCGCCGCTGCTGCTCGGCACCGACGGCACCAAGATGAGCAAGAGCCGCGGCAATACGATCCCGCTGGCGGCCAGCGCGGACGAGACCGCCCGGCTGCTGCGCGGCGCCAAGACCGACGCGGAGCGGATGATCACCTATGACCCGGCCGCCAGGCCCGAGGTGTCGAGCCTGGTGCTGCTCGGGGCGCTGTGCCTGGATGCCGATCCGCACGAGTTCGCCGCGGACATCGGAGCCGGCGGGGCCGCTGCGCTCAAGGCCGCCGTCACCACCGCGGTCAACGACCTGCTGGCCCCGGTACGGGCCCGCCGGGCGCAGTACGCGCGGGACCTCGGTCACGTGCGGCAGGTGATGCGGGACGGCAACCAGCGGGCGAACGAGATCGCCACCGCGACGCTGGCGGAGGTGCGTTCGGCCATGGGGATGCGCTACTGAGGGCGGGTCGTCAGCATGGAGGCCGGCCCGTCAGCGGATCACTACCGGAGTGTCAAGGACCCGGTCGGCACCGGCCGGGCGTTCGGGCCCGACCAGCGTGAACGACCCTTGCAGCGGCAGCTGGTCCGACGCCCCGCCGATCGAGACCCCGATCTCGCCCGGCTCGACCACCCGGGTGCCGTCCCGGCCGCTGAACGCGGTGCGGTCGGCGTGCAGCCGGAAGTCCACCTGCCGGGCCTGGCCGGGCTCCAGCGGCACCCGGGCAAAGCCGGCCAGCCACCGGAGCGGCCGGACGACCTGGGCCAGCGAGTCGCTGAGGTAGAGCTGGACGACCTCCGTTCCGGCCCTGGGACCGGTGTTACGCACCGTGCAGGAGATCACCGCGGTCCCGTCCGCGGTCCCGTCCGTGGTCCCGTCCGTGGCGACGTCGTCCGGCTCGATGACCAGGCCGGTGTAGTCAAAGCTGGTGTAGGACAGGCCATGACCGAACGCGAAAAGCGGCGTCGGATCCACCGAACTGCCCGGGTGCCGGCCGGCCAGCCGGGGCCGCAGGTAGGACGACGGCTGGGCGCCCGGTGACCTGGGCATCTCCACCGGCAGCCGGCCGCTGGGCGTGACCCGGCCGGACAGCACCCCGGCGATCGCGCCGCCGCCCTCCTCGCCGGGGAAGAACGCCTGGATCACCGCCGCGAGCCGGTCCGCGGCATGGCCGATCGCGTACGGCCGCCCGGTCACCAGCACCAGGACGACCGGCGTGCCCGCGGTGATCAGCACGCGGAGCAGGTCGTCCTGCACGCCAGGCAGCCGCAGGTCGGCCACATCGCAGCCTTCACCGGAGGTTCCGCGGCCGAACAACCCGGCTTCGTCGCCGAGCACGGCCACCACGACGTCCGCTTCCTGCGCGTGCACGACGGCGTGGGCGAACCCGGAGCGGTCCTCGCCGCGGACGGCGCAGCCGCGGGCGTGCGAGATCGTCGCGTCGGGCAGTTCGGCGCGCAGGGCCGCCAGGACCGTGGCCGCCGGAGGGCCTTCGGCCGCTTCCGGGTACCGGCCGCCCAGGTGACGGGGCATGCTGTAACAGCCGAAGCAGGCCAGCGGATCATCGGCCAGCGGCCCGATCACGGCGATGCTGGCGTCCGGGCGCAGCGGCAGCGCGAGGTCGCCGGCGCTTCCCTGGGCGTCGTGCCCGGGAAGCTCGTGCCCGGGAAGCTCGTGCCCGGGAAGCTCGCGGTTGGCGAGCAGCACGATCGATTCCTCGGCGAGCCTGCGGGCCAGCGCCCGGTGGCCGGGCGGATCAAGGTCCAGGACGGTCTCCGGGGTCTCCGGGTCGATGTCTCCCGGACCGTCCGCGCCGGGCCAGCCGGGGTCGAGCAGGCCGAGGTCGCACTTTTGCCGCAGCACCCGGCCCGCGGCCCGGTCGACGAGCTCGGCCGGGACCTGGCCTTGGCGCACGGCGCGGGCCAGCGCCGGGCCGTAGCAGGCGACGGTCGGCAGCTCCACGTCCAGGCCGGCCGCCAGCGCCAGCGCGCCGGCCTGCCCGGGCGTGGCGGCCACGGCGTGCTGCGTCTGCAAGAAGGCGATCGCGTAGTAGTCCGAGACGACCACGCCGTCAAAGCCGAGCTCGTCCCGCAGCAGCCCGGTCAGCAGCGTGCGGTCCGCTGACACAGGTACGCCGTCGATGTCGGTGTAAGACGGCATCACCGACCTGGCCCCGCCGAGCCGCAGCGCCATCTCGAACGGCACCAGGATCACGTCGGCGAACTCGCGCGGGCCGATCGCCACCGGGGCCATGTTGCGCCCGGCGCGGGAGGCCGAGTACCCGGCGAAGTGCTTCAGCGTGGCCTGGATCCCGGCCGACTGCAGGCCGCGCACGTAGCCGGTGCCGACGGAGCCGACCAGGTAGGGGTCCTCGCCGATGGTTTCCTCCACCCGCCCCCAGCGCAGGTCCCTGGTCACGTCGAGCACGGGCGCCAGCCCCTGGTGGACGCCGGCCTGGCGCATGCTAGCGCCGATGGCCGCGGCCATCTCTCGCACCAGCCCGGGATCGAACGAGGCGCCCCAGGCCAGCGGGGTGGGGAAAATGGTGGCGGTCCAGGCGGCGAAGCCGCTCAGGCACTCCTCGTGGGCGACGGCAGGGATGCCGAACCTGCTCGCTGCCACGATCTGCGCCTGTAGCTCCCGCAGCGTGCGGGCGGCGTCGGCCGGCCGCACCGGCCGGGTACCGAACACGCGGGTGAGCTGGCCCAGCCCGTCGGCGATAACCTCGGCCAGCGGCGGCGTGGTCGCGCTGAACTCGCCCTGCATCGGGGCGACATTGCTGTCTCGAGGCTCGTTGCCCAGCCAGACGCTGGTCAGCTGGGCGACCTTCTCCTCCAGCGTCATCCGGCCGAGCAGGTCGCTGACCCGGTCGGCGGCCGGGCGGGACGGATCGCGCCAGACCCCCATGTCCTGGCTCACCGCGCGCTGGCTCACCGCGCGCTGGCTCACCGCGGGCTGGCTCATCGGGCTGCCTCCAGGGGTCCGGTGGATTCACGCGTGATCAGCTCGGTCGACAGCTCGACCCGCTTGCTGCGCAGCGGCCGGTCCTCGATCAGCTCGCCGAGCATCTGCGCGGCCGCCCGGCCCATCTCGGCCAGCGGCTGGCGGACCGTGGTCAGTGGGGGCGAGACCCAGCGGGCGACGGGCAGATCGTCGAAGCCGACCACGCTCAGGTCCTGCGGGATCCGCAGGCTCCGCTGCCGCGCCGCCTCGTAGACGCCCAGCGCGTGCTGGTCGTTGCCCGCGAAGATCGCAGTCGGGCGATCGGCCAGGTCAAGCAGCTCACCGCCGCCGACGAAGCCTCCCTCGTGCTGGAAGTCGCCGTGCCGCACCAGCCTCAGGTCGAACGCGATGCCCGCCCGCTCCAGAGCCGAACGGTAGCCGTCGACGCGGGCCCGGCTGCACAGGTAGTCCTCGGGGCCGCCGATGGCTGCGATCCGGCGGTGCCCGAGGCTGAGCAGGTGCTCGGTGGCCGCCAGGCCGCCCGCCCAGTTGGTCGCGCCGACGCTCGGGATCTCGGGCGGCGGCGGGTTCGCCGGGTCGACCACGACCAGCGGGATGCCGCTGCTGCGTAGCTGCTCGAGCTGCGCCTGGGTGGGTTTTGAGATCACCAGGATCACGCCGTCGGTGTCATGGCTGGCCAGCGCGCTGGTCCAGCTGGCCGGCCGGGCGTTCCCGTGCCGGACCGACGAGACGGCGACGCCGGTTTCGTGGCTCGCGCCCCAGTCCTCGACGCCGCGCAGGATCTCCACCGCCCACGGGCTGTCCAGGCCGTTGAACACCAGGTCGATCAGCCCCGACCGGCGCTGCCTGCCCGTTCCGGTCCGCAGGTAGTGATGCGCCGCCAGCAGCTGCTCGACCCGGGCCCGGGTATCGGCCGCCACATCGGGACGCCCGTTGACCACCTTGGACACGGTGGGCAGCGAGACTCCCGCCTCAGCCGCGATGATCGCCAGCGTGGTGCGGGCAGCGCGGCCAGTGTCCGGGTCAGGGGAGGCGCCATCGGCGCTGATACGCGGCACAGGAGGAACGGTAGCGGCCCGGTCGTGCGCATGCTCGCTGCTGGACAGCACTCCCCCTCGGTTCGAAACAGTTTCGATGACGTCATGCTAGCCCAAGCAGCGGGCCAAGTCACGGTTGAGCTTGACGTTTAGCCTGATCAGAGCATTTTGTAACGTATCGGAAACTAAGGGTTGACCGGCCGCCAACCGCTCTCTAATATGGCGAACATCTTCGAAATGTTTTCTAAATGTTTCGAGCCTCCCTTCCGGCGCCAGGAGGAATGCGATGCCCAGCATGCGTAGATCAGGCGACACCGGCCGGCCGCGATGGCTGGCGGTTACGGCCGCGGCGGCACTGACGGTAGCGCTGGCGGCGTGCGGTTCGGCCGCCGGAAGCGGCAAGGCTTCCTCGACGGGTAAGGCCGGCGGCACCAACGTGACCATGTGGCTCGTCACCACCGGGCCGAGCCCCGCCAACACCGTGATCAACCAGGCGGTTACGTCCTTCGAGAAGAGCCACCCGGCTGACACGATCACCATCGACTACATCGAGAACCAGTCGTACAAGCAGAAGATCCAGCTCGCGATGGGCGCGGGCAATGCCCCGACCATCTTCTGGACCTGGGGCGGCGGCCCGCTCAAGCAGTTCATCGACGCCGGGGACGTGGCCTCCCTCGGCAATCCGAGCTGGGCCTCGGACTTCCTGCCCTCCTCACTCGGCGCCGTTACCTTCGACGGCAAGCTCTACGGCGTGCCGATCGAGGGCACCCAGCCGGTCTACTTCTTCTACAACAAGACGATATTCGCGCATCTCGGCCTGACCTTCCCCACCACCTTCTCCGGCCTGCTCGCGGCGGTCAGCACGCTCAAGAGCCATGGCTACTCGCCGATCTCGCTGGCCAACGGCGACCAGTGGCCCGGCCTGATGTACCTGGAGTACCTGACCGACCGGATCGGCGGCCCCGGCGTCTTCCAGGCCATCGAGCTGGGCAAGCCGGGCGCCTGGTCGAATCCCGCGGTGATCAAGGCGCTGGCCGATATCCAGCAGCTGGCCAAGGCGGGCGCGTTCCAGAGCGGCTACGACTCGCTGCACTACAGCGGCGGCGGCTCGGACGCGCTGGTCTACAGCGGCAAGGCGGCCATCCAGCTGATGGGTGACTGGGACGTCTCGCAGATGCTCGGCCTGGACAAGTCGTTCGTGGCCAGCGGGGACCTCGGCCTCGCGCCCTTCCCCGCGGTCGCCGGGGGCGCCGGCAATGCCGCCGACCTGGCCGGGAACACGGCTAGCTATGTAGCCGTCTCCAGCCATGCCAGCCCGGCCGCCAAGACCGCGGCCGAGGCCTTCATGCAGGACGTGCTCGCCTCGGCCTCCTACGCCAAGGCCACGGTCGGCGCGGGCGAGGTGCCGGTCATCAAGGGAGCGACCGGCCTGTTCGCCGGCCAGCAGCTTTCCTCCTACGACCAGACCATCTACACCTCGGTGCAGCAGGCCCCCAGCTTCCAGTACTCCTGGGATCAGGCCGTGCCGCCGCAGGAGGCGACGCCGATGCTGGCCGGGCTGGCCCAGGTCTTCGAGCTGACGATGACGCCGCAGAAGTACGCGGCCACGATGGACAGCCAGCCCTCCGGTGCCTAGGCCGCGGCCGGTGTCCCCCGGATCGGCGCGAGGCGGCCTGGCCGACCTGGCGGGCCTGGCCCCAGCCATGGCGCTGTTCGGCGTGTTCATCGTGGTCCCCATGGCGGCCGCGCTGGTCCTGAGCCTGTTCCGGTGGAACGGGCTCGGCACGCCGCACTGGGCCGGCGCGGCGAACTGGACCCAGTTCGCCCGTGACCCGCTGGCCCGGCAGGCGCTGCTGGTCACGGCCAAGGTGGTGGTCCTCAGCTGGGTCGTGCAGACCCCGATCTCCATCGCGCTCGGCCTGTTCACCGCGGGCCGGCAGCGGTACCGGTCGGTCTACGCGGCGCTGTACGTGCTGCCGCTGCTGCTGTCCACGGCGGGCATCGCGCTGATGTGGGAAGCCCTGCTCGACCCGAACTTCGGCGGCCTGGCCGCCCTGTCCCGGTCGGTGCACCTCGGCTTCCTGCGGCAGAACTGGCTCGGCAACCCGCGGGTCACGCTGTATGTCATCGTCGCGCTGATCGCCTGGCAGTTCATCCCGTTCCACACGCTGCTCTACCAGATGGGCCGCAGGCAGATCCCGCACGTCCTGTACGAGGCCGCGCGGCTGGACGGAGCCAGCCCAGCGCAGCTGTTCTGGCGGGTCACGCTCCCCCAGCTGCGCTACACCGTCGTCACGTCCAGCACGCTGATCATCGTCGGGTCGCTGACCTACTTCGACATCGTTTACATCATGACGAACGGCGGTCCGGGCTACACCACCCGGGTGCTCTCGCTCGAGATGTACCAGGCGGCGTTCCAGCAGAACGAGTTCGGCTACGCCAGCGTGCTAGCCGTCGTGCTCGGCGTGATCGGCGTCGGCATCGCCCTGGGCGTGGTCCGGTTCAGCGGCTTCTCCTCCATGGCCAGCCAGCAGGAGGGCGCCGCATGATCGAGTCGAAGGGGCGCGCCTGGACCGGACAACCCGGCGAGCCAAAGGGCCGCGGCGCCGCCTGGACTGAGGAGCGACGAAGGAAGGCGGCTCGCCTTCAGGCGGCCCGGAGGCGAGCCGGGAAAGTAACTGTGTTCGTGCTGGCCACGGGCTGGCTAGTAGTGGTGATCGCGCCGATCTACTACATGGTGCTGGCCAGCTTCCGGAGCCAGGGCAGCTACCTGACCGCGAACCCGTGGCTGCCCAGCGGGGGGCTGACGCTGGGCGAGTACGGCACGGTGTTCGGCGCCGGCCTCGGCCGTTACCTGCTCAACAGCGTGATCATCACGGTGGTCTGCGTCCTGCTCACGACCTCGATGTGCCTCGGCGCGGCGTTCCGTATCGTGCGCAGGTCAACGCGGGCCGCGGCCGCCTCGTTCCGCATCTTGCTGCTCGGCCTGGCCATCCCGATCCAGGCCATCATCGTGCCGTTGTACCTGCTGGTCTACAGGCTGCACCTGTACGACACGCTGCTCGCGCTGATGCTCACGATGACCGCCGCGGCGGTCCCGGTCTCGGTGCTGATCATGGTGAGCTTCGTCCGGGACATCCCGCGCGAGCTGATCGGCGCGATCATGGTCGACGGCGGCACCGAGTGGACGGTCTTCCGGCGGCTGATCGTGCCGCTGTCCAAGCCGGTGCTGGCCACGCTGAGCATCTACGACGGCCTGAACGTGTGGAACAACTTCATCCTGCCGCTCGTCCTGACCCAGAGCAACAGCGTGGCGGTGCTGCCGCTCGGCCTGACCAAGCTCGAAGGCCAGTACGCCATCAACGTTCCCGCCGTGATGGCCGCCGTCCTGCTATCGGTGCTGCCCCTGGTCGTCCTGTTCATCGTGATGCGCAAGCAGGTGATGCGCAGCCTGGGCTCCGTCGTCATGCGCTGAGGCCCAGCTCCGACGCCGGTCCCGCGCGGCAGATACCCTTGACGTGCCGCTCGAGAGGCGCTGCGACGGACCTCGTCCGCCACGCTCGAGCGCGGTCTCCACGAAGGGCGCCTCCGAGGAGGCGAAACCGTGGAAGCACGCCCGACCGACCGCAGTCATGTGCAGGCGGGCATTGTGAGCGGGCTCTGGCGTTACCCGGTGAAGTCGATGGCGGGGAGGCTCTCGCCAGCACGGACATTTCCTGGGCTGGCCTGGCCGGGGATCGCCGGTGGGCGTTCGTGCGCCCGGACTCCCAGGGCAGCGGGTTCCCGTGGCACACGATTCGCGAGCTCCCTGAGATGTCTAACTACGTTGCGCTGCTGGGCGAGCCCGCCCGCCCGGACAGGTCGCGGGTCTTTGTCCAGACACCGGACGGCGGCCGGTACGACGTGACCGATCCCCGGCTGGCTGCCGAGCTGGGCACCGGGCTCAGGGTCATACGGCTCTACCGCGGCGCGTTCGATGCGATGCCGGTCTCGGTCATCAGCGACTCGACGGTGTCAGCCCTGTGCACGCTTGCCCACGTGCCAGGCAACGAGCTTCGATTCCGGCCGAACGTCGTCGTGACGCTCGATTCGGGCGCTCCGTTCGAGGAGGATGAGTGGGTCGGATCCGCCGTCCGGATCGGGGCTGCCGTCGTGCGGATGGACCGCAGAGACTCGCGATGCATCATCGTCAACGTGGATCCGGCCAGCGGCCTGTCCGGTTCACACCTGCTCAAGGTGATCGGCACGACCCGGGGCGCATATGCCGGCGTTTACGGAACGACTGTGCGGCCAGGCCTCATCCGCGTCGGTGACCCTGTCGTCGTCGAAATGCGACCTCAGGACTAAGCCCGGCCGTGGCAGGGTGGGGTCCGTGGCAGGTGCGGAGCTCGTGACGTCGTTGCGGCAGGCGGGGGTGAACCGCGGCGATCTCGTCGGGCTGGTCGTCTCGCCGGTTCTGGGCCTCGGGCTGGCCACGGCGGATCGCGCGTGGCCGGTTACGGGCGGCGCCGGCCTGGCGGCCGAGGTCGGGCGCGCGGATGAGGCGCTCCGGCCGCGGTGGGTGGTGTGGTCGGGCCAGACCGCCACGCAGCTGGCGGCCGGCGGGGTGCGGCTGGCCACATGCTGGGATATCACCGCGGTGCACCGGCTGCTGTTCGGTGGCTGGCGGGCCGATTCCGGCTGGGCGTGGGCTCGGCTGCGCGGCCTGGCCACCGATACGATGCCGGCCGCCGGGCCGCCTGACCTATTCGGCATGGACGAGGGTGACGCCGACGACCCGGTGGCGCCGGACGGGTACCTGCGGTCCGAGTGGGTCGGCGGCGGCTGGGCGGACAGCCCGGACCGGATCGCCCGGTGGGCCGCGCTGGCGCGTGCGGCCGCGGAGCTGCAGCGCGAAGCGCTGCCCGAACTGCCCAGCCGGCCGATGGCCCTGGCGGCGGCCCACTGTGAATCCACCGCCGAGCTGCTGTGCGCCGAGCTGTCGGTGGACGGGCTGCCTATGGACCGGGCGGTCGCCGAACAGGTGCTGGCCTCCTTCATCGGGCCCAGGCCGCGCAGCGAAGCCGACGCCGCGGCGCTGCGGAGTGCCCGCGACGCCGAGGTGCTACGCCACGCCCCGGCCGGGGCCACCGCCGACCTGCGCAGCCCGGCCCAAGTGCGTGCCCTGCTCGGCCGGGTCGGGGTGGACGTGCCCGATACCCGGGCGTGGCGGCTACGGGAGCTGCGAGACGCACACCCGCTGGTCGGCGCGCTGCTCGAGTGGCGCAAGGCGGAGCGGATCGCGACGACGTACGGCTACGCCTGGCTGGATGAGCACCTCGGCACCGACGGCCGGCTGCGCGGCGCGTGGACAGGCTCAGATGGCGCGGCGGGCCGGATGACCGCGTCGGCGGGGCTGCACAACATGCCGGCTGCGCTGCGGCCCGGCGTGGTGGCCGCTGACGGGCACGTGTTCGTCCGGGCCGACCTGGGCCAGATCGAGCCGCGGGTACTGGCCGCGGTGTCCCGGGATCAGGCGCTGATCGCCGCGACCCGCGCCGACGACCTGTACGCGCCGGTGGCGGCGCAGCTTGGCGTGGACCGGCCGACCGCCAAGGTCGCGGTCCTCGGCGCGATGTACGGGCAGACCACCGGCCATGGCGCCCAGGCGCTGCGCCGGCTCAACGCGGCCTACCCAGTGGCCATGGCCTACCTGGACGCCGCCGATCGCTCCGGCCGGGCCGGCCGTGACTTGCGTACCTACGGCGGCCGCCTGATCCAGCTGGCCCCGCCCGACGCCGAAGCGCGGAGCCGCAGCCGGGCCGCGGCCTACGGTCGTTATGCGCGCAACGCGATGGTCCAGGGCGCCGCGGCGGAGCTGTTCAAGATGTGGGCGGTCACCGTCCGGGCCCGGTGCGGACCGCTTGGCGCCCGGATCGTGCTCTGCCTGCACGACGAGCTGCTGGTCCACTGCCCCCGCGAGCAGGCGGAGACGGTCTCCGGGCTGGTCGATGAGTGCCTGCGCGAAGCCGCGGCCCGCTGGGCCCCGGGCTGCGGAGTCCGCTTCATCTCCGATACCGCCGTCATCCGGAGCTGGTCAGACGCCAAGGTCGCGACGCAGTCCTAGGTCGGTTCAGCGGGCGCGTTTGCCCGCGCGCAGGGACTCGACGGTCTTGGCCAGGCGGGTCGCGCGGGTGTCCGCCTTCTTGGCCTCTTCCACCCAGCGCACCCACTCCTTGCGGTGCGAGCTGCTGACAGCCGCTTGGCTGTTGCCTGGCCGGGTCGAAGACGGCTGGGGTGTCGTAACACGGGCCGGAACCATAGGAAGGTTATCCTTCACTACATGGACACGGCGGACAGCCGGGGAGCCCCGAGCGCTCGTTATCAGCGGCCGTATGCGGTCCCGGAGAAGCTGGACCTGCTCCGGGGTCCTTCGTCTGGCACTGTTCGCCTGCCGTCGTACCTGGACTGGTCGGGGAATGCGGTCTACGACCTCGACGCGCCGGGCAGGGTCGTTGATCTTTACCGTGCTGTCCTGATCGAGGCGGCCAGCCCTCAGGACCTGTACGCGTACCTAGATGACGGGGTTCTGCGGCGGCTGTGGGCGCTGCTGTGGCTTCCGGCTCAGCTCCGGAAGGCGTGGGAGCAGAGGTTCCCGATCCTCGCGGAGATCAGCCGCATCACCGCGACCGCGTGAGCGGCCGGCGATGGAGCTGCGGCACGAGCAGATAGCGCGGATCGCCCTCGCGGCGAGTTCCCCGAGCTGACAGCCGCCGTCGTCGCCACGCTTGAGGCCGCTGGCTACAAGGTGTCGGTGATCATGAGCGCCGAGACGTTCACCCGGCTGATCCTGGCTGGTCCAGAAGGCGGCACGGAGGAGAAGGTTGAGCTGTCCGTCGACTGGCGCGCTCACGATCCCTCGGGCGCGATCTCGTTGAGGGTGATGAACCGGGTCACGTCGGGGCGGGGTAGGTCCGCCCGCAGGCCGGGCAGGTGGTTCGGGATGTCACGCGGTCCCCGGTGGGTGACGGTCGTGCCCACCCGGATCTGCATGACCGTCGGCAGCGGGGGCGCCGGAGTCGACACCGGGGCGGCGGGCGTGGAGTTGTGCACGATGAGCGTCTGCCCCTCCAGGCCGCGGAAGTCGACGATCACGTCAGCACGTTCGGCCGGGGTGAGCACCAGCCGGCTCATCCGTACCGGACGGTCCCACATGCCGCCCTCGGCTCCGATCTGCCACATCGGGGCACCGCCTAGGTCCAGGCTCATGATGCGCGCGTTGCACCCGTACAGGATGCGGAACCTGTACAGCCGCGGTTCGACGTTCAGGTAGGGCCAGACCTTGCCGTTGACCAGCATGTGGTCGCCGAAGTACTCGCCGATCCAGGTGATGCCCGGGATGGTGCTGACCGGGTAGCGGAAGGTGCCGTCCGGGTTGAACTGGCGGTCCTGGATCACCATCGGGATCTCGTAGCTCCCGCCGGGGATCCCGATCGGGTTGGGCTCGGCGCCGGTGTCATGCTCGTCACGCAGGATGTAGGCACCGGCCAGGCGCCATCATCCGGACCTGGCGACCGAGCGGCGTGAGCCTGGTGTCGGCCGGTATCCAGCGCGGCACCCGCGGCGAGGCCGTACTGAAGAAAGTGCCGTCGGCTGGTCGCAGTATGTCATCCTGCTTTCATGGGAATGAACATTCCTCATGAGTTGATCTGCATTGGTGCTGACTGGTAACGGACTTAGGTTCCCCAAGCCCGGTACCAAAGGCCCTGTCATCACCGGCTCCAGCCACCCTGCCTCTGACGCTGGTCTCGGGTGGAGGCTAGCCTGTCCTGCGAAAGGTGGCAGGAATGCAATCAGGGCAATCGCCTCAGTGGCGCCCGCTCAAGCGTCATGACAGTCATATGGCCGAGCAGATGGTGGCGCGGGCCGCGGAGCTGGCCAGGGATTCCCATGCCCGGACCCGGCACGCTGCGGTACTGGTGAAAGACGGCAGCCTCATCGCCTGGGGCACCAACGGGGTGCCGTTTCCCGGGGAAGACCACTGCTATTGCAAGGTCGGCGAGACCAGCAATCATGACCAGTGCCGGACGCATGCGGAACAACGGGCAATCACGCTGGCCCGGGACGGCGACGGCTGGCGGATGCTGCAGAATTCCAAGCTGATTTACGTGCGGCTCGAGGCGGACGACTCGGTCCGGCTGGCGGAACCACATTTCTGTGCCCGCTGCAGCCGTCTCGCGTTGTCCCTCGGAGTGGCCGAGTGGATCTTCGCCTTGTCCGAGGGCCTGGTCGGATACTCCGCGGCCGAATATGACCGGATCGCCCAGCTCAGGTGGTAGCGCCGCCCAGGCTGGCCGCGGGACGAGCCGGCAGGCCATGCTGGACCCGGACATCGTGCTCGGGCCGACCCGCCGCCGCGCGCATGGGCGCGGTCAGCGAGGTCATCGGCCATCCTGGCCAGTCAGTACGGGAGGGTCAGCGCGGCCAGGAGGCGGGCAGCAGCGGTATGGCGTTGGTCCGGACCACGTTCGAGTAGAAGCGGGCGCTCGCCTTGGGGATACGGCGCTGGGTGCCGAAGTCCACGAAGACGATCCCGAACCGCTTCTGGTAACCCCAGCCCCATTCGAAGTTGTCCATCAGCGACCAGACGAAGTACCCAGCTAGGTTGGCGCCGTCTTTGATGGCCCGCGCGGCCGCCTCCAGGTGGGTGTGCAGGTACTTGACCCGCTCGACGTCGTTCACCTCGCCCTCCGGGTTCACGTAATCCTCGGCCGCACGGCCGTTCTCGGTGACATAAAGCGCCAGGCCGGGGGCCTGCTTGGAGATGTCCACCAGGATCTGGTGCAGCCCGCTGGGATCGACGAGCCAGCCCATGTTCGTCCGCTCCAGGTCTTCCGGGAGATACTCGACGACGCCTGGTACCTGGCAGCGAGCCGGGTTTTCATTGCGCCTGAGGTCGGCGGGGTCTCCGGCCCGCAGGAAGATCGGCGAGTAGTAGTTGACGCCCAGGAAGTCCAGCGGCTGCCTGATCGTCTCCAGGTCGCCGTCGGCGATGAGCGAGGACGGCGGGAGCAGGGCCGCCGGAACCTGCTCCGGGTACCGGCCGTGCAGCACCGGCTCAAGGTACAGGCCGTTCGCCGCCGCGTCGGTGATCAGCCGCGCCTGCTCCAGGGCCGCGGAGCCGCCGTCACCGAGCACGCGGACCGGGTGCACGTCCAGGGTGAGGCCGACCTCGGTCGCGCCCAGGCTGCGCAGGGCCTGAGCCGCCAGCCCGTGCGCGAGCAGGAGGTGATGGGTGGCGGCCGCCGCGGCCTCGGCGTCGCGCAGCCCGGGGGCGTGGTCGCCGGTGCGGTAGCCGTTGTTCGACACGACCTGCGGCTCGTTCAGGGTGATCCAGCGGACGACCCGGTCGCCGAGGGCTTCGGCGGTGAGCGCGGCGTACTCGGCGAACCGCTCGGCCGTGCTGCGCACCGTCCAGCCGCCCTCGTCCTGGAGTTCCTGAGGCAGGTCCCAGTGGTAGAGGGTGGCGGTGGCCGCGATGCCGTGCTCGCCCAGCTCATCGAGGAGCCTGCGGTAGTAGTCCAGGCCGTGGGCGTTCGCGGGTCCGCGGCCGCCCGGCTGTACCCGTGGCCAGGAGATGGAGAAGCGGTAGGAACTCAGCCCGAGCGAGGCCATCAGGGCGACGTCCTCGCGGTAGCGGTGGTAAGAATCGCAGGCGATGTCGCCGGTGTCACCGCCGCGGACCTTGCCCGGCGTGTGGCTGAAGGTGTCCCATATCGACGGTCCCTTGCCGTCGATGACCGCTGCTCCCTCGATCTGGTACGCGGCCGTCGATGCTCCCCAGATGAACCCTGGGGGGAAGTCCAGGGCGCCGTCAGCATCTGTTGCCGTTCCCGTCATCAGGCTCTCCTTTTGTGTGGCGGTGGACCCTTGACGGCCCCTGTGCTGAGGGTTAGTGTAAGCGCTTAGATTTCGGTTGTAAACGCTTACATGACGGTTATATGACAGCACGATGTCCAGCTCGTAGACCTGGTATTTCAAGGGAAAGAGCAATGCAGCTGATCGGGAACCCGTGGTAACCCTCTACGACGTCGCCCACCTGGCCGGCGTTTCCACCGCGACGGTCTCGCGGGTGGTGCACGGCCAGGACCGGGTTCGCGATGCCACCAGGATCCGGGTGCAGCAGGCCATCGACGAGCTCGGTTACGTACCCGATGGTGCCGCCCAGAGCCTGTCCCGCCGCCGCAAGGACGTCATCGGCCTGGTCTGCGTGGAGCGCCCGGCGCGGCAGTACGACATCGAGAACATGAACCTGCTGTTCTACGACGAGGTGCTGCGCGGCGTCGAGTCGCGGATCCGCGATCATGACTGGTCGCTGCTCATCACCTTCCTGCAGGGCGCCAATGATCCCGGCTTCCCCCGGCTGGAGTCGTTCACCGGCAAGGCGGACGGCATCTTGATCGGCGAGGGAATCGTGCCCTCCCCCTTCATCGAGCGGCTCGCGGCGCGGGTGCCGGTGGTGATCTTCGCGGGCACCCCGGACGAGAAGGCCGCCGACGTGGTGACGGCGGACAACCTGTCCGGCTCGGCGGCCGTCGTGACCCACCTCATCCGAGACCATGGCAGGCGGCGGCTGTTCTGGGTGCATGGTCCCGCGGATTCCCCTGACTCCCGCGAACGGCGGCTCGGCCTGGACCACGTGCTCCGGGCCAACCCGCAATGCCAGCTCGTCGGTTTCTTCCAGGGCTATTACAGCGTCCAGAGCGGCGAGCAAGCCGGCGAGGCGCTGCTGGCCATGGGCCGGGAGAACCTGCCCGACGCGGTCGTGTCGGCCAACGACCAGATGGCGATCGGGGTCCTCAAGGCTCTGGCCCGGGCCGGCGTCCGGGTGCCGCAGGACGTGGCCGTGGCCGGCTTCGACGACATCTTCCCCGGCAGCTTGTGCGACCCTCCGCTCACCACCGTTCATCAGCCGATGCGCATGCTGGGCGAGCGGGCCTGCGCCCGGCTGCTTGACCGGATCGCCAACCCGGCCCTGCCGACCACGGTCGAACTGCTGGCCACCGAGCTGGTGCTGCGGTCAAGTTGCGGCTGCCCGCCCGGCACCGTCATCCGCCAGCCTGTGCCGACGCTTGACCTGCCGCGCCCGGACCCGGCCGCGATGGCGTCCCTGCCCGCACGCCGGCCGGGTGCCAAGTCCGCCCGCCGGCCCGCCCGGCAAGCCGCGAAGGCCTAGGAGCCGCCATGTCCTTTATTCTCCGCCGCCTGATGTTCTACGTCGTGGCCGCCTGGGTGGCGCTCACCGTCAACTTCTTCATCCCGCGCGCCATGCCGGGCAACGCGGTCCAGTCCATCATGGCGAAGTTCCCCGGCAGCCTGCAGCCGTCGGCCTACAAGGCCCTGGAGGCGATGCTCGGGGTGGGGAACCCCGGCTCGATCTGGCATCAGTACGGGTCGTACCTGGACGACGTCTTCCACCTCAACTTCGGTACCGACGTCACGCAGTACCCCGCCCCGGTCTCCACGCTGCTCGCCGAGACCATCCCGTGGACGCTCACCCTGGTCGGATCGGCGACAGTCATCGCCTTCATCGTGGGCACCGGGCTCGGCATCGTGGCCGGCTGGCGGCACGGCGGCGCGCTGGACCGGGTGCTGCCTGGCCTGATGTTCCTGCAGGCGATCCCCTACTTCTTCTTCGCGCTGATCCTGCTCGAGCTGTTCGCCGCCAAGCTGCACGTGTTCCCGCTCGGCCAGGGGTACGCGGAAGGCCTGGTACCTGGATGGCACGCGGACTTCATCGGCAGCGCCATCTACCACTCCCTGCTCCCGGCCCTGACCATCGTGCTCACCTCGATCGCCGGCTGGATGCTGCAGATGCGCAACGTCATGATCACCACGGTCGGCGAGGACTACGTGATCGCGGCCCAGGCCAAGGGCCTGCCCAACCGCCGGGTCATCTTCACCTACGCGGCACGCAACGCGATCCTGCCCCAGTTGCAGGGGTTCGGCCTGGCGCTCGCCTTCGTCGTCTCCGGCGCCCTGATCATGGAGATCGTCTTCTCCTACCCGGGCATCGGCGAGCTGCTGCTCACCGCGGTCACCTCGGAGGACTACCCGCTGATGCAGGCGATCTTCCTGGTCATCACCTTCGCCGTGCTGCTCGCCAACATGATCGTCGACCTGATCATCGTGCTGTCCGATCCTCGTGCGCGAGCCAGGGAGGCCACGCGATGACCGCCGTCATGCCGCTCAGCGCCGACGCCGCCGTGCTGCCCAGGGAAGACGCCCAGCCCGGCCGCTGGCGGCGGATGCCGCCCAAGGCCAAGGTCGGCGCCGTCCTGCTCGGCCTGTTCGTGCTCGCCGCCATCATCGGGCCCATGGTCGCGCCGTACGACCCCTCGTATCAGAACCCCTCGCCCGCCTTGTCGCTGCAGGCGCCGAACGGCGCGCACCTGCTCGGCACCACTCAGAGCGGGCAGGACGTCCTATCTCAGCTGCTGATGGGGATCCGGCTCACCCTCGAGCTCGCCCTTATCGTCGGGGTGATAGCCACGGCGCTCTCGGTCATCGTCGGCGTGACCTCCGCTTTCCTCGGCGGGGTGTGGGACGAGGTGCTGTCGCTTGTCTCCAACGTGTTCCTGGTCATCCCGGCCCTGCCGCTGCTCATCGTGCTGCTCGGCTCCCTGCAGACCAAGGGGCAGACCGCGACCATCATCGTGCTCAGCGTGCTCGGCTGGCCGTGGGGGGCCAGGGTGATCCGCGCGCAGACCCTGGCCATCCGCAACCGCGACTTCATCGCGGCCGCGAGGGAGACCGGGGAGAAAACCTGGCGGATCATCAGCTTCGAGATGGTGCCGAACGAGGTGAGCCTGATCGCGGCGAGCTTCGTGAACACCGTCTTGTACGCGATCGGCGCGTCGGTCGCCCTGGCGTTCATCGGCGTGGCCAACCTGAACGCCTGGAGCCTGGGCACGATGCTCTACTGGGCGGAGAGCCAGCAGGCGCTTGAGCTCGGGGCCTGGTGGTGGTTCGTGCCGCCGGGCCTGGCCGTGGCCCTCATCGGGACCGGCCTGGTGCTGCTGAACACCGGGATCGACGAGCTCGGCAACCCGCGGCTGCGCGACGCGACCAGCGCCAGCCGGATCGCCGGGTACTGGCTGCCGCCCGCCGACCCGACGCCGGTGCTGGCCGAAGTTTCGCAGCACCGCGGCAAGCTGGCCGGGCTCCTGCACTCCTTCTCCCGCAGTTCACTGCTCGACGAGACCGAGAGGGGCGGGCACCGATGAGCGCGCACCCAGACCACGCCCCGGCCACCGCCTCCCCGGTCGCCGCCCCCGCCGCCGCCCGGCCGGATACGGTGCTGGAGATACGGGACCTGTCGGTCGTCTACCGGACCCCGGGCGGTGACGTCCGGGCCGTGGACCAGGTGAACCTCGACCTGGCGGCCGGGGAGGTCATCGGCCTGGCGGGCGAGAGCGGCTCAGGTAAGTCCACCCTGGTCTACGGTGCCTCCCGGCTGCTGCGGGCCCCGGCCCTGATCACCAGCGGCAGCGTCCGCTACGCCGGCCGCCGGGTGACCAGGCCGGTCGATGTGCTCACGATGAAGCCGGACGAACTGCGGCGGCTGCGCTGGCGCGAGATCGCGATCGTGTTCCAGAGCGCGATGAACGCGCTGAACCCGGTGCTCAACGTCCGCGACCAGCTACTCGACGTCATGCGCGCCCACCTGCGGATCGGAAGGGACGAAGCGCGGGAGAAGGCGGCGTCGCTGCTCGACCTGGTGGGAATCCCGCGCTCCCGCCTGCGCAGTTATCCCCATGAGCTGTCCGGCGGCATGCGCCAGCGGGTGATGATCGCGATGGCGCTGGCCACCGATCCCGAGGTCGTCATCATGGACGAGCCGACCACCGCGCTCGACGTGGTGGTGCAGCGGGACATCCTGGCCCAGATCGTGGAGCTCAAGGAACGCCTCGGCTTCTCGATCCTGTTCATCACCCACGACCTGTCCCTGCTGCTCGAGCTGGCCGACCGGATCGCGGTGATGTACGCCGGGCAGCTGCTGGAGATCGGCACGGCCGACGAAATCCACCACGAGCCGTCGCATCCCTACACCAGGGGACTGCTCAATTCCTTCCCCTCGCTGCACGGCCCGCGCCGTGAGCTAGCCGGGATTCCCGGCTCACCACCGGACCTGCGGAACCCGCCGCCCGGCTGCCCGTTCCTGCCGCGCTGCGGCTACGGCACGACCGCGTGCCGCGAGGTCGACATGCACCTGCTGCCCGTGACCAGCTCCAAGGATCCCAGTCACGTGACGGCCTGCCCGTTCGTGCTCCCGCAGACACCGGCACCGCCGGGACCCGCGAAGGCGCAAGCACAGCCGGAAACCGCCGGGGAGCTGGGAGCATGAGCGAGCAGACGCAAACGCTGACGTCCGCGGCCGCGGCCCGCGGGCCGCTCGCCATGGAGGCGATCTCGGTCAGCAAGGACTTCCGCATCGGCCGCCGCCAGATGCTGCACGCGGTGCGCGACGTCTCTTTCAACCTGTACCGCGGGGCGGTCGTGGCGCTCGTCGGCGAGAGCGGCTCGGGCAAGTCGACCGCCGCCCGGCTGCTGGCCGGGCAGGAAAGCCTCACCTCCGGCGTCATCCGGCTGGAGGGCAAGCGGGTCAAGGTGGCGAGCCGCGGGGACTTCCGCCGCTACAAGAGCCAGGTCCAGCTGGTCTTCCAGGATCCGTTCTCCTCGCTGAACCCGGTGCACACGGTGCGCTACCACCTGGAACGCCCGGTGAAGCTGCACCAGGGCAAGGACGTCCACGTCGACACCGAGGTCGCCGCCCTGATGGAGCAGGTAAGGCTCACCCCGGCGAAGCACTTCCTGGCCAAGTACCCGCATGAGCTCTCCGGCGGCCAGCGCCAGCGGGTCTCCTTCGCCCGGGCGCTGGCCGCCCGCCCGAGCGTGCTGCTGGCCGACGAGCCGGTTTCCATGCTGGACGTCTCGATCAGGCTCGAGATGCTAGCCCTGCTCGACGACCTACGCCAGCGCTTCAAGCTGGCCATGCTGTACATCACCCACGACATCGCCTCCGCGCGCTACTTCGCCGACGAGGTGCTGGTCATGTACGACGGCGAGATCGTTGAGCGCGGCCCGGCCGAGGAGGTCACCCAGCAGCCGGCCCACCCCTACACCCAGCTGCTGGTCGCCTCGGCCCCGGACCCGGACAACCTCGGCAGCACCCTGCGACGCAAGACTCACCGAAGCAGCGCCCAGGACACCTCGGGACGGGAGGGATCTGAAGCAGCCCAGAAACCGGGGAGCGCGGCGGCGGCCGGCTGTCCCTTCAGCCCTCGGTGCCCGTTCGCCGACGACCACTGCTACCGGGAAGACCCGGCCCTGATGCAGATCTCGGCCACCCGCGGGGCCGCCTGCTGGCACCTCGACGTCGCCGCGCCGGAGCTCGTCGCCGGGCGGCCCGACCACGGACTTACCACCCCCATCCGAAACGAAAACGCGAACTAATCCCCGTATCCAACACGAGAGAAAGACGAAACTGATGAGGAGAACGCACAGCTATAGACGGCTCTGCGCGGTAGCGGCAGCCGGCCTGCTCGCGGGCGGGCTCGCCGCCTGTTCGTCGAGTTCGAGCTCAAGCTCGAGCCCGGGCGCGGCGAACACCGGCACGGCCACCGGAAAGACCCTGGTCATGGAGAGCTCCCCGGAGACCGCCATCACCCAGGCGTTCAACCCGTTCATCACCACCGAACCCGCCTGGGGCATGGGCGCGACGGGGCTCATCTATGAGCCGCTGATCCAGTTCGACCTCGCCGCGCCGCCGAAGTACTACCCGTGGCTCGCCACGGGCTACACCTGGTCCAACGGCGGCAAGACGATCGCCTTCCCGATCCGCACGGGCGTGAAGTGGAATGACGGCTCGGCGTTCACCCCGGCGGACGTGGCCTACACCTTCAACCTGGTGAAGAGCAGCGCGGCGATCAACATCGACGGCCTGAAGATCTCCAGCGTGAGCACATCAGGCAACACCGTCACGCTCACGTTCCCGACCCCCCAGTACACCAACCTGGAGGAGATCGCCGGCACCGCGATCGTGCCGCAGGCGATCTGGAGCAAGGCCGGCCCTGCGGCGGCCTTCGCGGACGCGAACCCGGTCGGCACCGGCCCCTACAAGCTGGGCAGCTTCACGCCGCAGGGTTTCACGCTGGTGAAGAACCCGGACTACTGGCAGGCGTCTTTGGTCAAGGTCCCCAAGGTCTTCTTCCCGGTCTACGCCTCCAACACCGGCGCGCTCAGCGCGCTGTTCTCCGGGCAGATCGACTGGACCGGGAACTTCATCCCCGGTCTGCAGAAGAGCTTCGTGGACACCTCGCCGAGCACCCACCACTACTGGGAGGCGCCCGGTGGCACCAATAGCCTCATGCCGAACCTGAACAAGTGGCCGACCAACCAGCTGGCCGTCCGGCAGGCTATCAGCGTGGCGATCAACCGCAACGTCATCGCCGCCGAAGGTGAGGCCGGCCTGGAGGACCCGGTTCTCAACGCCACCGGCCTGACCCTGCCGACCTTCAGCGCCTGGAGCGGGCCGGTCGCGAACATGACCGTCTCCGCCACGGCCGACCCGGCCGCCGCCAAGAAGGTACTGCAGAGCGCTGGCTATACCCTGGGCAGTAACGGCTTCTTCTCCAAGGGTGGCAAGAGCGTTACGATTGCGATCACCGACCCGTCCGCGTACACGGACTACGCCCAGGACGACGCCCTCGTGGCGCAGGAACTGCGGGCGGCGGGCATCGATGCGACGTTCGTGGGTCAGTCGACCGACGCCTGGAACAGCGATGTGGCGGACGGTAACTTCCAGCTGACCTCGCACTGGTCGAACGGCGGGCTTACCCCGTACAACATGTACGACGGCTGGCTGGACAGCTCGCTGGCCACCGGCAACGCGGCGACGGGTGACTACGAACGGCTGAACAGCCCAGCGATCAACGCCGAACTGGCCACGCTGGCCGGAGCTGCGACGACCGCGGCGCAGGCCGCGGCGCTGGCGCCGATCGCGAAGTACGTGGCCGCCAACCTGCCGGTCATCCCGACCACGACCGCGTCGGAGTGGTTCGAGTACAACTCGCAGAACTACGCCGGCTGGCCGACCCAGCAGAACCCCTACGAGACCGGTCAGCCGTCCGGGACGAACAACGGTCCCGGCTCCGGTACCGACGAGGTGGTCATCCTGCACCTGACCCCGCAGGGCTAGACTCCCAGCGGGTGCCCTAAAGCGGGCCCGCCCCCGGTAACCCCCCCACCGGGGGCGGGCCTTTCCCCGCCCGTCAGGCGAGAGCTAGCAATCAAGGAAGCATCTGCCGATGAGCGCGCCGCCGCGCATCGCCTTCAGCACCCTGGCCTTCCCCGGCACCACCCTGGCCGCGGCCGCCTCGCGCGGCCGGCGCTGGGGCTACGCCGGTATCGAGCTCCGGCTCATCGACGGCGAGCTCATCGACCCGTCGATGCCCGCCAGCGAACGCGCCCGGGTTAAACGGATCCTGACCGCGGCCGGCCTGCCCGTCGTCGCGGTCGACAGCTCGATCCGCCTCACTGATGACGACCCAGGTCCCGAGCTGCGCCGGTTCCTCGAGCTGGCCAGCGACTGGGAATCCCCGCTGATCCGCGTGTTCGGCGGCACCCTGGCCGACCGCGAGCCACCGCACCGGGAACAGCCGCACCGGGAACAGCTGCGCCGGGAACAGCTGCGGGCCGCGGCGCGGGTCCTGGAGGCGGCAGCGCCGCTGGCCAGAAGACTCGGCGTGGCTATCGGCGTGGAAACCCACGACGACTTCTCCGCCTCCTCGGTGGTGGCCGAGCTGCTGGCCCTGACCGACCCGGGCCCCGACCCGGCCTGGGTCGGCGCGGTGTGGGACAGCCACCATCCGCACCGGATGGGTGAGCGGCCAGCCGAGGTGTACGCGAACCTCAGCCCCCGTATCCTGCTCGCGCAGGTCAAGGACGCCCGCCGCACGCCCGGCGGCGGCTGGCAGCTGGTCCTGCTCGGCGCGGGCGAGGTGCCGGTCGCGGACATGCTCGGGCTGCTGATGGCCGGCGGTTACCCGCACTGGATCTCGGTCGAGTGGGAAAAGCACTGGCACCCCGAGATCGAGGCCCCGGAGATCGCGCTGCCCCAGCACCTGGAGCTGCTCACCTCGTGGCTGGAGGCGGCCCAGTGACCAGCGGCTTCGGCATCGTCGGCACCGGGGTGATCGCGGCGATGCACGCCGACGCCATCGCGGCGCTGCCCGGCGCCCGGCTGGTCGCCATCACCGACACCGAGGCCGGGTCCGCCGCGGCGTTCGCCGCCGCGCGCGGCGGCACCGCCGAGCCGCACCTGGACGCGCTGCTCGCCCGGGCTGACGTCGACGTGGTGTGCGTCTGCGTGCCCAGCGGCCTGCACGCCGAGGTCGGCGTCCGGGCGGCCCAGGCCGGCAAGCATCTCGTGGTGGAAAAGCCTATCGATGTCACCCTGGCCGCGGCCGGCCGTCTCATCGAGGCGGCCCGCACGGCCGGCGTCGCCCTGACCGTGATCTCCCAGCACCGCTTCGACCCCGGCCTCATCGAGACCAAACGCCTGCTCAGCGACGGCACCCTCGGCCCGCTCGTGCTCGGTGAGGCCCGCACCAAGTGGTACCGCGGCCAGGCTTACTACGACAGCGCCGGGTGGCGCGGCACCTCGGCCATGGACGGCGGCTCGCTGCTGAACCAGGGCGTCCACTACGTCGACCTGCTCCGCTGGTGCATGGGACCGGTCGCCGAGGTCACCGCGCTCTGCACCACGCAGGCGCATCAGATCGAGGTCGAGGACACCGCACTGGCCATCCTCAGGTTCACCTCGGGCGCCGTGGGCACCATTATGTCGAGTACCGCCGCCTTCCCCGGCTTCCCGCAGCGGCTGGAGATCACCGGGACCAGCGGCACCGTGATCATCGAGGACGGCCAGATCGTCCGCCGCGCGTTCGGGAACCACGCCCGGCCCGACCACGCCCGGCCCGACCACGCCCGGCCCGACCAGACCGGGACGGCCGGCCCGACGCCGCCGGGCGACGGCGGG
>OCZT010000801.1_pt1 | contig 31875 bp, 26 predicted proteins | sample 1539031 | NCBI WGS metagenome assembly OCZT01 (sample SAMEA3539308, study PRJEB22396) | soil metagenome | biome: tundra; feature: field; material: soil | place: USA | collected 2010-05 | depth 0.15 m | reverse complement strand
AGCGTCCTGCAGCGAAGAAGGCCGCGAAGAAGCGTCCTGCTGCGAAGAAGGCCGCGAAGAAGCGTCCAGCCGCGAAGAAGGCCGCGAAGAAGCGTCCTGCGAAGAAGGCTGCGAAGAAGCGTCCTGCTGCGAAGAAGGCCGCGAAGAAGCGTCCTGCTGCGAAGAAGGCCGCGAAGAAGCGTGCTCCAGCCAAGAGGGCCGCAAAGAAGTAGTCGATTCTCCACGGAGAATCTGTTCTCGAGGGGGCCGCAAGGCCCCCTCGAGTGCTGTCTACGCGTCGTTCAGATCACCCGGCTCGTCGACGTCGAATCGCCACCGGCTGTCGGTGATGAGATGAACGGCGAGGTGGAGGCGTTGCGCTTCAAGCGAGTGAAGTAGAGCAGAGTTCGAACCGTACTGAAAGTGGAAGTCGATCATTGTCGGGACGACCAGGACGTTCGTGCCTAGTCCTCGATGATCCGTGACGACAGTGACACCTGGATCTGGCGTGAAGTCGACCAGCCCCTCTGGATGGCGGAGATCGCCGTGCACGATGATCAAGCGCTTAAATCTTGAAGAGAGTTGCTTGTAGGCGCCCTGAACTGCCTCGTTCAGACATGAAGCGGTCGACTCCACGACCTCGGCGCCGTTATCTCGGGCGAAATTGGTGACGTCACTGGACTCGCTTATGACGATGACGTGTCGCGGTGAGCAATTCTCGAGGACACCGAGCGCGAGTTCGCGGGCTAATGAGGTGACGTCAAGCACCCCTCCACGACGAAGACGTTCTTTGGCGACGTCGAAGCTCTTGATGGGAACTACGAAGACGTCGTTGACCATGAAGATGAATGCTACGTGGCGTGGTCGTAGGTACGATCTGTAGGTGAGCGTTCTTGCGCCGGATCTCCTCGCCTTTGAGCGGCCTCTTTTGTCTCGCGGCGAAGTCGTCGTTGGCTTGGACGAAGTGGGTCGCGGAGCGCTCGCTGGACCAATGACGATTGGTGCCGTGGTGATTACCGACGACTCTCTTCCACCAGTTGGTCTTACCGACTCGAAGGCCCTTACCCCTAAGCGTCGAGAAGCGCTGGTAGAGCCACTTGAGCGCTGGGCGGCTGACTGGTCGCTTGGCTCGGTGTCCGCGGCTGAGATTGATCGATGGGGACTTCGCCTGGCGTTGGCCGTCGCGGCCACGCGCGCACTCGACGGACTCACGCTTGTGCCCACGTTCGTGCTCATCGATGGATCGTTAAATCTCTTGGACGCACCGCTTCGTTTCAATGACGACGACCTAAGTCCGCCGTCGCTCCACTACGCCGGCATCGCTCATACGACGCTTGTTCAGGGTGACAGTCGAAGCGGGACGATTGCGGCGGCGTCGGTCTTGGCAAAAGTTCAGCGCGATCGGGCTATGCGACACCTGGCGCTCGAATTTCCCGAGTACGGATGGGACGCCAACAAGGGCTACGGAGTCCCACTCCACCTCCAGGCCCTCGTCGATCAAGGACCTTGTCGTTACCATCGACAGACCTGGCGCCTTGCGTAGAAGACGATTTCGGATCAAGGGTACAATAGCGTTCGGAGCTCGTTGACTTAACGAAAACGCTGGAAAAGAGTAGGATTCACTATCTATGGCTTCGCTGCTCTCGGTGAACAATCTGAAGGCTCAGTTCACCACTCGCAACACGTTCGCTACCGCCGTTGATGATTTTTCGCTCTCGATCGCGCCTGGGGAGTGCGTTGGACTGGTAGGCGAATCGGGCTGCGGAAAGACAACGACAGGTCTCGCGGTGATGCGGCTGTTACCCGGGAGCGGAAAGATAACCTCGGGCTCGGTGTTCCTTGACGGGGTAGATCTAGCGTCTTTGTCGGAACGCCAGATGCAGACCATACGGGGCAATGCGGTTGCGCTCATACCTCAGGACCCCATGAGTTCGCTCAATCCCACGACGAAGATTGGCCGCCAGATCGGTGAAGGTCTTCGCATCCATCGCGGGGCGAGTGAGGAAGAGGCGCGCAAACGCTCACTCGAAGTCCTCGAGATGGTCGACATGCCAAGACCCGCTGAGCGACTCGACCAATACCCATTTGAGCTCTCCGGCGGTCTTCGCCAGCGCGTCATCATCGCCATGGGTCTCGTCTGTTCGCCCAAACTATTGATCGCCGACGAGCCCACGACTGCCCTCGACGTCACGATCCAGGCGCAGATCCTTGACATCCTGGACAACCTTCGCAAAGAACTTAAAATGGCTGTGCTGTTGATCACCCACGACATGGGCGTCATCGCTGGGCGCACCGATCGAGTGGTCGTGATGTACGGCGGCAAGAAGGCTGAAGAGTCAACCACGGACGAACTCTTTCGTGAGATGCGCCACCCTTACACGCAGGCGCTGTTGGCTTCGATGCCCAGTTTGGAGACGGCCTCGAAACAGAGGTTGAACTCCATCGCGGGTATGCCGCCTGATCTCACCAAAAACATCACGGCTTGTCGTTTTGCACCTCGTTGCTCCTACGCCACGGATCAGTGCCGCCTCGAAGACCCTAAGTTGACCGGCGAAAATCAGCACCTCTACGCGTGCTTTCACCCCGTCGACGGACCTCTGGCGACCCTGGTGTCGACCCCCGTGTCGCAGGCGGCGTTCGCCGCGACGCCGCACAAAGTGTTGGCGCGCGTGGAACACATGGTCAAGGAGTTCCCGATCAAGGGCGGTTTGTTTCGTCGCAAGGTCGGAGCCGTACACGCCGTATCGGACGTGAGCTTCTCGGTCAACGAGGGCGAGACGTTTGGCTTGGTGGGCGAGTCGGGATGTGGCAAGACGACGATCGGGCGAATGCTCGTCGGCCTCGAGCCTCTTACCAGCGGTGAGGTCTACTTCGACGACAAGATCGTTTCGGCGAAGGGTTACCATGCCTCACGCCAAGATCACCGTGATCGACAGATGATGTTCCAGGATCCCTATTCGTCTCTGAATCCTCGCATGAAGATCGGTCAGATCTTGGCTGAGCCGCTTCTAGTCCAGCGTGAGGGCAACAAAGCACAGCGCGAGGCTCGTGTGCGCGAACTCCTGGCTTCCGTCGGTCTTGAGGCGATGGCTTCGGATCGATACCCACACGAATTCTCGGGCGGCCAACGCCAACGAATCGGGTTCGCCAGAGCTCTCGCGCTCCACCCTCGTCTCATCGTTGCCGACGAACCGGTTTCGGCGCTCGACGTGTCAGTGCAAGCACAGATTTTGAACCTGATGAAGGACCTCCAGCGCGAACACAACCTCTCCTACGTCATGGTGAGTCACGACCTCGCGGTCGTCTATTACATGGCCGACACGATTGCCGTCATGTATCTCGGCAAGATTGTCGAAATCGGTGACGCGGAGTCGGTCTTTCGCTCGCCAGCGCACCCCTATACACAGGGTCTCTTGGACGTCGTTCCTGTTCCCGATCCGGTCGAAGCTCGTCGACGCCGCGGACGCCAGGTAACCGGCGAACTTCCCTCTCCAGTGAACCCACCGTCGGGTTGTCGATTTAGGACACGCTGTCCGAAGGCGCAAGAAATCTGCGCCGTCGAAGAGCCGTTACTCGAACCCTTCTCAGCGACGCAACAAGCCGCGTGCCACTTCCCGATGAAGACGCCTGTCGCTCTGACGTCACGCTCAACATTTTCGGCCTAGCAGAACCCATTCGTCTATTACGCCGTCACACTTGTTCGAAGAAACGGTTCCCTATCGTTCGATTAGTCGAACTTCAAACGCGTCGCGTAGGGCGTCGCCGATGTAGTTAATCGCCACGACCACGAGAATGAAGACCAGCGCCAGCGGGTAGATCTCCCACCAGTAGCCATTCGCGATCTGCGTTGTACCGTTCTGGAGCATTGTTCCCCAGTCGGTTTGGGGAGCCAGGATTCCTAGTCCGAGAAAGCCCAGCGCCGACAAGAAAAGTATTGCGTCCGCTACCGAGAAGGTGGCCACGGTGACGATGTTGCTGATCGAGTTTGGAAAGACGTGACGACGAATGATGTGCCACTTGCTCGCGCCCATGGCGGCCGAAGCCTGGGTGTACTCAAGTTTCTTGATGAGCAGCGCGTCGCCGCGAATGATTCGAGCGTTGGCCCACCAACCAGTAATGCCAATGATGATGATGAGGAACGACGTGGAACGCGAGAAAATGGTGAACAGACTGATCAAGAGGAAGAGGTAGGGGATGGAAAGGAAAGCGTCAATAATGCGCATCATGACCGTGTCGACGATGCCGCCAACGAACCCTGAGACCATCCCGTAGATCGTCCCGACGACGATGGTGATAAGTCCGGCCAACATACCCAACGTGAGCGAATACTCGCCGCCGTACATAATGCGGCCCAACTCGTCGAATCCGGAACTATCGATGCCCAGCCAGTGGTGCCAGGAAGGCGCACTGTTCCAAACAGCACTCAACGCCGTTGCTTGATTCGTTTGATTGGTGTGGTAAAAAACAGGTCCGAGGTAGCAAAACAGCAGTATCAGAACGAGATAGGCCACCGAGGCGACGGCGAGTTTGTTGTGCGTGAAGATTCGAAGTCGCTGTCGCCACATCGGTACGAGGACGTTGCTCGCGTCCTCGTCGTTGAGCGGTACTTCGGGAACGGAGTCCGCAAGTTTTCCGCGGTCCAAGATAGTCACCGCGTCGAACCTTGAATACGGATACGGGGGTTAACGACGCCCAGCATGATGTCAGCAAAGAGATTACCCGCCAGTGTTAGAACGGTCGCGAGAAGGGTGATGCCCAACACGACGGGAATATCAAACGTTGAAGCAGCGTTGACGGTTTGGATGCCAAGACCCGAGTAGTTGAACACACTTTCAACAATGAGCGCGCCCCCGAGAAGCCCAGGTATCGAGAGTCCGAGAATTGTCACGATAGGACCAAGAGCGTTTCGCATGGCGTGACGAAAAAGTACCCGGCGGCTGCTACAGCCCTTCGCCCTGGCGGTGCGAATGTAGTCCTGCACCAGTACTTCAAGGACTGTACCGCGCATAAATCGACTCAACGTGGCAACCGACACCATGGTCAGGCAGGCGACGGGAAGGATAAAGCCGACGGGGTCGGTGAAAATCGCCCAGGGGGCGACGCCCGAAGGAGGCGACGAAGGCAGATGAGGCCAACTGAAGCTGAAGAATTGCAGTACCAAAAGACACAAGAGAAACAAGGGCATGGCGTACAACACAAAAGCCACGCCGGTGACGGTGTAGTCGACCGTCGTGTTGCGACGCGACGCCTGATAGATGCCGAGTGGTATGCCAATGAGGATCGTAAAGATTAGTGCGGAGAGGGCAAGCCAAATCGTTCTGGGCACGTAGAGCGCGATGATGTTCCATACCGAGAGATTCTGCTTGTAGGAGTGGCCGAGATTGAAGTGCACAAGGGTCTGCACGATGAAGTTCCAGAAGCGAACGAGATAGGAGTGATCCATGCCGTTGGCGGCGCCCCAGACGTGCACCGTGAAGTTGTTGGCGTGTGTGCCCAGCACGGCGTAGGCCGGAGCCAAAATACCCCCCGTTTGGAAATAGGGGAGCGTAAAAGTGAAAAGCATCACGATCAGTAACACAATGAGCGACTGGAAAATTCGCCGGAGTATATACGTCAGCATTGAACGAAATTGTATCAGTGGCGAAGTGGTGAATATTACTCGCCACGAGGACTTAGTTCGCTGAATCTCAGGCTGTTGACACCGCAGCGCAAAGGAAGAGACCCCCTGGAATCAGGGGGTCTCTTCCTTTGCGCTTGAACCTGTACTGGTTACTTCAGCGAGAAGTACTCCGGCATGAAGTTCGCCAGTGGGTTGTTCGCGAGTCCACTGATGCCGTTGACCGAGATTGCTGACAGGGTCTTGAGCTGCTCACCCGTTGGGTCAGCCTGTGGCTGGTACAGCACCGGCAACTGCTTGGCAGCGTCGTTGGCGTACTTCTTCAGGGTCGCCGTGCCAAAGGTGGTGCCCTTGATGTCGGCGGTCATAACGGCGTTGCTGTACGTTCCGACGTTGAATCCACCACCTGGTGCGAAGAGAGTCTCACCCGATGGGTAGTAGTCCGGCGCGTAGCTCCAGCCACCGCCCCATGAGCAGATCTCGAACTTGGTGCCCGTCTGACAGTCGGCGATCACGCTGTTAAAGGTCGCTGAAGTGTGCGAGAACTTGATGCCAATTGAGTTCCAGTCCGCGAGCTCGGCGTTAAAGGTGTCGTCAAGTGACGGTGACCCACTAGCCCAGACGATGCTGAAACTCAAGGGCGTGCCCTTTTTGATGCCCTTACCGCACTCTGTGGCCTTGGTACCAGGCTTCAAACACTTGTCTACACCGCCCACTTTCTTCCAGCCGTGGCTGATCAAGAGAGCCTTGGCCTTCTTCAAGTTGAACGCGTAGGGATTCTTCACTGGCTGAATAGCCTGCGTTACACCACTGACCGACGTTGGAGTCATGGGGGGCAGTGGACTGTCGATCGGAACACCGTAACCCTTGTCCACCTTGTTGATGATGGTGTTTTGGTCGATCGCCATTTGGAGCGCTTGGCGGATGTAACTCTGAGCGACGAGGAAGTGCTTCGGGTCCTTCGGGCTGAAGTTAAAGGGTGCGTAGTTAAAGGCCCAGTTGAAGCCCGTTGTCAGGTTGTACTGGGACGACACGGCTGACCAGTTTGCGCCAACCTTGCCCGGCGCGGGGGCGTTGCTGGTTAACACCGTGGGGTCGACGAAACCGAGCGTGATGCCGCCACTGCGCAGTGCCGACTCTTCAGCGGTGGCTGTAGTGAAGGCCTCTTCCTTGACGTAGGCGATTCCCTTTTGGGCCGGCGTCGGTCCGGAGTAGGTCGGATTCGGCACGAACGTGGCGTTCCCGAGGTCGTCCATCTGAGTCAGCGTCCAAGGACCGTCTGCACCGCTCGTCCAGAGTGCGTCGGCGAAGTTGGTCTGCGTCGCGGCCTGCGCGTCAAGGTACTTTTCCACTGCCAAGCAAGCCGTGGTGGTCGCGGCGGCGCCGTACGCGCCACTAGCGCACGTTGACGGCGTACCAGCAGCCGTTATGTCCCAAGTATCGGGCATAGGGGTGAGTTCTGACAGGTAGTTATAGAGGATCCAGTTCGGGTTCACTGAGGTCGTGAAGTTGATCTTGACCGTGTTGCCAGAACCCGTAGCCGAAGCTACCTGGTCGGGGATGCCGTAACCCTTGTTGTAGCCGCAATAGCTCGTGGGGTCGGCCTTGTACATGTTGAGGAAGAACATGACCGACTGTGCGTTGACGGTCTGGCCGGAGGCGAACTTCCAGCCCTTCATGTTGATCGTGATGGTTTTGTTACCGTTAGAGAATACGGGCTTGTTTCCGGGGGACAAGTTGTAGTCCACGGCTGAAGATCCCGGCGTGCCGAACCAGTAGACGGGACGATAGGTCATCTCCTGGAACTGACTCAAGGTCGCCACGGAGAAGTACTGACAACCCAAATAGGGGAAGATGTAGTTTGGCGAAGCACCCGGAGCTTCGGCGAAGGTAATCGTGTTTGAAGCGTTGCTTGGCGCTGCTGCTCCACTCAGCGTCGGCACTATCAGCCCTAATGACAACGCGCCGGCTGCAGTGCCGATCGTTGCCAGAAGCCGAAACTTGGTTCTGAATTGCATTCTTAGCCTCCCAGTGTCACCGAAGTGAACACGCTCTTCACACATCCGCCACAGTCGGCGGTCTGGGACTCACTGTACAAGAAGGTAAGAGGGCAGACAAGGTCAGGTAAGGATCAAATAACACCATCATAATAATCGAGGGTTTGGTTCCAAACGACCCTCGTGGGGACGACAACCCTATTTTGATTGGTGTTTGGGGATTTCTCGAGTTCGAAAGTCACGTTGATGGCGAATCCAATTATCGGTACTCTAAGCCAAGTTTGGTGCTTTTCGGAGCCCTTGACCCCGCTTGGTGACCCTGCGAGGCGAGTTACTCGTCCCTCTTTAATTCGGGCGTGGGCTCGACGAGTCGTGGAGCGACACGCCGACTTCGTATCGTTTACGCCCAAACAAACTTCTTCCACTGTTCATCCAATCGGCGATGAGACCGGTTCATCCGCTCCGCGACGTTCCATTAGAAATAGTAGTACTCGGGCATGAAGTTGCCGAGAGGACTTGGCGTATAACCGATGGAACTCTTGAGTGTCTTTAGAACTTCGACAGTCTGTTCGACCTGTGGCTGATAGAGCACCGGCAACTGCTGCGCGGCGTACGAGGCGTAGCTCGTTAAATTAGCGGTCCGGGACGTGGTGGTGTCGATCAGGGCCGTCATGTGAGTGTCGCTGTACGCGCCAAAATTGGCCGTGCCCTTGGGCGCGAAGAGCTCCTCGCCGGAAGGAAAGTAACTGTTCGCGTAGTTCCAACCTGTTTCCAGGGCACAGAGCTGGTAGATCGACGTCGAGGAACAGTCGGTCACGACGTTATTGGCGGTGTCGTAGTTGGGCGTAACGACCACGCCAATTTGAGCCCAGCTGGCGATCTCTTCTTTAAACGCGATGTTGAGTTCCGGCGAATCGCCGGGCCAGACGATGTTGAAGTTCAGCGTGTATCCGGTGTTGATATTGGCACCGCATTGAGTGGATGTGGTGCCCGGTGAGGTGCAGGTCATGACGCCGCCGACCATGGTCCAGCCGTGGCTCGTTAACAGCGCCTTGGCATTGACGAGGTCGTAGGAGTAGGGGTTCGCGATGGTCTTGGAGAGTTTCGCCGGCGTGGCGAGCGGCAGAGGACTGTCAATGGTGTAGCCGTATCCATTGAACGCGCTCGTCACGATCGAGGATTGGTTCACCGCTTCTTGGAGCGCTTGGCGAATGTAGAGTTCGGCGATAGCGGCCGACTTGCTGTTGGCTGGATTGAAGTTAAAGACGGCCTCGTTAAATCCCCACGACGATCCCACCGCAAGGTTGTACTTCGCGTTAAGAGCAGCAATGTTCGGTCCGGGACTCTTGGGCGTCGCTCTCGCGGGCAGGGTGGACGGATCGACGTAGCCCACGTCAATCGTTCCTTTAGCGAGCTCCGAGATTTCCTGGCTTGCCGACGTGAAGGCCACTTCTTTCACGTACTTCACGCGTGCCTTTTGAGGGCCGGAGTAGAACGGGTTCGCCCCAAAGGTGGCGTTGCCCGTGCTGTCGAGTGAGACGAGCTTCCAAGGTCCGTCAACGCCGCCTTGCCAAAAGGCGGTGCTGAACGTCTTGATCTTGGTTGCGATACCCGAGAGGTAGGTCTCCACGGACTTGCACGACGCAATCGTCGAGCCCGCACCGTAAACGCCGGAGGCACAGCGACCGTCTCGCGAAGCCGACACCCGATCCCAACGGGTGGGCATGGGCGTGATCTGTGACAAGAAGTTGTCCGTCATCCACGTAGGGTTCACGGCTCTCGTGAAATAGATGCGAACCGTGTTGCCCGTCGCCGTCACCGAACGGACTTGGTCGGGTATTCCCATTCCCTGCTCGTAACCACAAAAGGCGAGAGGGTCGGACATATACATATTGAGAAAGAACTTCACGGACTCGGCGTTCACGATTTGGCCGTCGGCGAACCTCCACCCCTTCATCGTGAGCGTTACCGACGTGCTGGTCTTGTTATAGACGGGTTGAGTGGCTAATGAAAGGGCCGCACTCTCGTCGGCTGACGGGCCCACCCCAAACCAGTACAGGGGACGAAACATCAGCTGTTGAAACTGGCCAATATTGTTCGGCGAATCGTAGAGGCAACTGGCGTAAGGAAATATGTAGTTAGGGCTCGCGCCAGGCATCTCGGCGAAAGTAAGGGTGCTGGCCGTCGAGGCCTGACTCGTGGTGGGCGCACCCAGAGTCAGTACCAACGCGCTCAGCGCTACCGCACCGGCAATTGGGAGTCGAAATCTGCTTAGAAAGTGCATTTCCAGTTGAGTCCCAGCGCCACCCGGGTGGCAACGATCAAAGTGCTGGTCCGCTTTCTGCGGTCCAGCACAAACTTTAGTGGCGCGCGGTGCGCTCTGGGGCGTCATCAGCCGAGTTGATCAGCGCGAGGACCCCAACTATCCCTTGTAGTTCAGCGCCCATTTCAACGCCGATTCGGCGTCGGCGTGTTCAAATTTGAAGTTTGAAGAGCGCAGCTTCTGCGGCGTCACTCGTTGACTCGTGAGGATGAGTTCGTCCGCCATCTCGCCACCGAGTACTGCTTTGAGAGCCAACTTTGGAACGTTGAAGAGTGCGGGTCGACGGACAGCGCGCGCGAGTGCGCGAGTGAACTCTCTGTTCGTAAGCGGTTGGGGAGCCACGAGATTCACGGGACCCGTCAGTCGGTGGTCGATCGTCCAAAGCAGTGCGCGAACTTCGTCCAAGAGAGAGATGAAACTCATCCACTGACCACCCGTAGCGTAGCGGCCGCCGAGTCCGCTTCGAAAGAGGGGAAGTTGCTTCTTCAGCACGCCGCCCTTGGAGCTAAGGACGACGCCACTGCGCAGATGAGCGACGTCGATTCCGCGATCTTCGAGGGGGGACGTCGCCTGTTCCCAAGCGACACACACGTCGGCGAGGAAGCCCTCGCCTCGACCTGACGTCTCGTCGAGGCTCTCATCACCGCGCGATCCGTACCAGCCGATCGCGGAGGCGTTCGCCAGAAACCCCCCGCCGTTGGAGAACTCACGAAGTGCGTTCACCAACAACGTCGTGGCCCTGACGCGCGAGTCGAGAATCTCTCTCTTGCGCGAAGTGCTCCAACGGTGATCGCCGATTCCCGCTCCCGCGAGGTTGACGACCGTGTCCAGGGCGCCCACTCGCTTGAGATCGCCTTCATCGACGATGCCGCGCGCGGGATTCCAGCGCACGGTGTCGCCGATGAACTCCTTGGTCGAGGGACGAACGAAGGTCACCGTAGTGTCACCTCGCTCGTGCAGTGCTTCGACGAGCGAGCGACCGATCAGACCCGACGCACCGGTCACACCGACGCGCACCGCTGGTCCCAGCGTTGTTGAACTATTGCGACGAGTTGGTCGGAGTTTTTAAGATGCGCGTCGTGACTCGCGTGCTCGATTTCCATCGTCTCAATGGAAGGATTGACCTTTAAAAGTTCGCCGGCGAGTGCGCGATAGTAGTTGGCCAAGTCGCCGTCGCCGTAGGCGTAGGTCGCCGGGACCCGCAACTTGGCGAGATCGAAGGGCGCTTCGCGTCGTTGAATAGTCGCCAAGTCACTCAACAGTGCTGGTCCGTCCTGGCGGCGAGATTCGCGCTGGTGTTCGCTGAGACGGTCCCACGCTCTGTCCGAGACGACGCGACGGAAGAATCGTTCGGCTTCGCTCCCCGTGTCGTCACTCAACGGCGGACGAGAACGCGCGCGACGCAAGATCCACGGCAGCGGTGACTCGAAGTTCACGACCAAACCTATCGATGACGGTTCGCGCAGGGCGGCGGCGAAGGTGACGACGCCGCCGAAGCTGTGGCCAAAGAGAATGACGGGCAGGTACTCGACTGCACGGGCGACTAATGCGCACAGGTCTTCGACGTGATGATCGAGGTCCACTGGCTTTAGGTCGCGCGAACCCTGGTAGCCCCGTCGGTCGTAGACCACGACGTCGAAGGTCTCGAGTCGTCGAACGAGACGCGCGAAAGATCCGCCGCGATCGAGCGCACCGTGAACACAAATAACGCACGCCCGAGGATTCGCCACGCGACGTTCGGCGACGGCCAAACCCTTGACGGGCGAGGTGGCGATGAAGTGCAGTCGCGGGGACTTCGTGCTCGGGGAGGTCACGAAGAAAACTTACCGGGGATCATCGCGTCGCCGGCTCATCGAATGACGCGTGACGGCCCCTAGGCTGGAAGGGTGACTACGCCCCCGGAATCATCGTCGACGCGCCAAGCGCACGGCTCGTTTGGGCCCAACGCCTGGCTCGTCGACGACATGTACGACCGCTTTGTGGCCGACCCGTCGTCGGTGGCCGAGAGTTGGCGCGAGTTCTTCGCCGACTACCAGCGCTCGACGTTGCCCGCGGTCGCGACCGCGACCACAATGGCGCCCACGACACCCGTGACGCCCGTCACGATCGACGCCGAGGCCACGCCCCTTCGGGGGGCGGCGGCGCGCATCGTCACCAACATGAACGCCAGTCTCAGCGTGCCGACGGCGACGAGCGTTCGTACCGTCGCCGCTCGACTCTTGGAGATCAACCGCACCGTGCTTAACGATTCGCTCGCGAGGTCGAGTGGCGCCAAGGTTTCGTTCACCCATCTCATCGGCTACGCCATTTTGAAGGGTCTGCGTGAGATTCCTGCGATGAACGCCACGTTTATCGACGCCGTCGACGAAAAGGGGACGCCCGGCGTTCGACGCCACGAACACGTGGGTCTCGGTCTGGCCGTGGACGTACCGAAGAAGGACGGCACGCGCACGCTCTTGGTCCCGGTCATTCGAGACGCCGACACGATGGACTTTCGCGCGTTCCTCTTGGCCTACGAAGATCTCGTACGAAAGGTGCACGGCGCCACGTACGGTGCGGACGACCTCGCGGGCGCGACGGTGTCGATCACCAACCCCGGCACGCTCGGCACGGTGCAGTCCGTGCCGCGTCTGATGCCCGGCCAGGGCGCGATCTTTGGCGTGGGGGCGCTAGCGTGGCCGGCCGGCTTTGAAGCGGCCGATCCGCGCGCGCTCGCCGAACTCGGCGTGGGCAAGGTGTTGACTCTGACCTCGACCTACGACCACCGAATCATCCAGGGCGCCGAGTCGGGACTGTTCTTGAAGTACGCGGCGGAGTGCTTGACCGGGGGACACGAGTTCTACGACGAGGTCTTCGCGTCGCTCGGCATACCCTACGAACCGGCCCGGTGGGCCAAAGACTCGAATCCTTCGACCCACGAAGCCGAGGCCGAGCGAATTCTGAAGCAGATCCGCGTGCAGGCCCTTATAAATATGTATCGGGTGCGCGGGCATCTGAACGCCCACCTCGATCCACTCAGCAGCGAACCACCGCCCCTTCACGCGGAGTTGGACCTGGCGTCGTACGGTCTCACCATCTGGGACCTGCAGCGTTCCTTCGTGGTGGACGGCCTCGCCGGGCTGCACGAAGCGCCCCTCGAGAAGATCTTGGCGATCCTGCGCGACGCCTACTGCCGCACGATCGGCATCGAGTACGGCCACATCATGGATCCCGTCCAGAAACGTTGGATTCAAGAGCGCGTCGAGGGCGTCGACTCTTCGACGAGCTTGGAAGAACAGCGCCGGATCCTCAATATCTTGAGCGAGGCCGAAGTCTTTGAGCGGTTCTTGCACACGCGCTACGTCGGACAAAAGCGATTCGGTCTCGAAGGCGCCGAATCCAGCATCGTCGCGTTGCAGACCGTGCTCGACGAAGCCGCCGACCGCGGCGTGAAGGAGGCCGTCATCGGCATGGCGCACCGCGGACGCCTCAACGTGCTGGCGAACATTGTCGGCAAGTCCTACAGCGACATCTTTTCTGAGTTCGAGGGCAACCTCGATCCCGAAAGCGTCCAAGGTAGCGGGGACGTCAAGTACCACAAGGGAGCACGCGGTGTCTTTAAGAATCCGCGCGGTGTCACGATCGACGTCTCGATGGCGTCCAATCCCTCGCACCTCGAAGCGGTGAGTCCCGTGGTTGAAGGCATCGTGCGTGCGAAACAAGATCTCGTGATTCGCCCGAGCGACTTGACGTCCAAGGATCAACCCTTCGTTGAGCACCCATACCTCGCGGTGTTGATTCACGGTGACGCGGCCTTCGCCGGTCAGGGCGTCGTCGCCGAGACCCTGAATCTGTCACAGCTCTCGGGTTATCACGTGGGCGGTGCCATTCACCTCGTTGTGAACAACCAAGTGGGCTTTACCACGGCGCCCGAGTCAGCTCGTTCGAGTTTTTACCCTACCGACGTCGCCAAGATGATTCAGGCACCGATTTTTCACGTGAACGGTGACGACCCCGAGGCCTGCGCCCGCGCGGCGCGACTCGCCTTTGACTATCGCGAAACCTTCCAGCGCGACGTGGTGTTGGACATTGTCTGCTATCGCCGATACGGACACAACGAGGGCGACGACCCGAGCTACACCCAACCCCAGATGTACAAGATCATCGATCAGATGCGCTCGGTGCGCAAGCTCTACACCGAAACGCTGGTTCGTCGGGGCGATATCTCCATCGACGAAGCCGAGACCGCCCTCAACGAGTTCAACGCCCGACTGCAAAACGTGCTCGACGAAGTTCGAACCGTCCCGGTACCCGAACTCGACCGCGTGCCGGTCGTTGAGACACCGATCGATCGATCGGCCCCGGAGACGGGCGTCGAGCGAGCAACGTTGCTGGAGATTGCTAGAGCCACGGTCAGCGCGCCCGAGGGATTCGCTATTCACCCCAAGCTCGAACGCCAGTTCGCACAGCGTCTGGCGCTGCTCGAGTCGGGCGAGGTCGACTGGGCCTTTGGTGAAGCGCTGGCGGTGGGCTCTCTCGTCAAGGCCGGCTCGAACGTTCGCCTTACCGGTCAGGACACTCGTCGCGGCACCTTCTCGCATCGCCACGCGGCATTGATTGACTACGACAACGGCGCACAGTTCGTGCCGCTCGCGAGCATGGGCGCGCCGGGATTTTTCACCGTGCGTGACTCGTTCCTCTCGGAGTACGCGGCCCTCGGTTTCGAGTACGGGTACTCGGTCGAGGCGTCGAACACGCTGGTGGCTTGGGAGGCACAGTTCGGGGACTTCGCCAACGGTGCCGAAATCATCATTGACAACTTCTTGGTCGCCGCCGAAGACAAGTGGGGTCAGCACGCGACCCTCGTGATGCTGCTGCCGCACGGCTACGAAGGACAAGGTCCCGAACACTCCAGCGGCCGCCTAGAGCGGTTCTTGACCCTTAGCGCACGCAACAACATTCGCGTCGCCCAGCCGACCTCGGCCGCGCAGTACTTTCACCTCCTTCGTAGCCAAGTGCTTCGCGAACGTCCCACGCCGCTCATTGTCTTCACCCCGAAGTCGATGCTGCGCGCCGTGCAGACGCGCTCGCCCTTGGTCGAGTTCGAACACGGTTCATTCCAAACCGTCTTAGACGATCACGTCGACGACGCGGGTTCGATTACTCGCGTCGTACTGGCGTCGGGCAAGGTGGCGCACGAAGCGCTCGGCCATCGTGACTCGATCGCGGCGAATCACTTGGCGGTCGTGCGCGTCGAGCAGCTCTACCCGTGGCCCGAAACGGAGATTGAACGCGTGCTCGCGAACTATCCCAATCTCGCGGAGGTCGTGTGGCTGCAAGAAGAGCCCGAGAACATGGGGGCGTGGCCCTTCGTGCACCTGCGCATGCACGACCACTTGCGCCACGTTCAGGTGTCGCACGTGGCGCGCGCGGAGTCGGCGAGCCCCGCGACGGGCAGTGGACTGGTGCACGCCGCGGAACAGGCGGACCTCTTGGTTCGAGCTATCAGGTGAGTCCCGCGAAGAGTCCTCGGCTGCGCGTCGTGGTCGATGGTTCGAACCTCGCCACCGAAGGACGCGTCACGCCGAGTCTCTCCCAGCTCGACGAAGCGGTGAGCGCCTTTAGCGAAGAGAACTCGTCGGCCGAGATCATCGTCGTGGTCGACGCGACGTTCGAGCATCGCGCCGCCACCAACGAACGAAGTCGCTTCAACGAGGCGGTGCTCGCGGGCGAGATCGTCACCCCGCCCGCGGGGGCCGTCGGACGAGGCGACGCCTTCATTTTGAAGATCGCCGACCGCATTGACGGCGTGGTCCTTAGTAACGACTCGTTTCAAGAGTTTCAAGACGAGTACCCCTGGCTCTTCGAGGTCGGACGACTTATCGGCGGCAAGCCGGTGCGCGGCGTCGGCTGGGTCTTCACGCCTCGGGTACCGGTGCGAAACGTCAAGGTCACGCGCAAGGTCAAGAAGTTGGCCGTCACGTTGCCCAGCGGCGCGGAGCCGACTATTGGCACGACGCTGACGCCCGTCAAGGCCACGAAGAAAGCGTCGCCGACGAGGAAGTCGGCGACCAAGCCCGAGAAGGCGCCAGAGAAAGTAGTGGAAAAATCGCTGGCCAAGACACCCACCCGCGCCCGCAAGAAAGTGGCGAAGGCGGTTGAGGCTCTAAAGAAGTCCCCGGTGAAAAAGACCGCGGTCAAGGTTCCCGCGACCAAGGTCGCGAAGAAAGTCACCAAGGCGTCGCCGCCCGCACCCGCGCCAGCGGTCGCGCTTCGACGCGGACGCCAGCCCGTCAATCCCGAAGCTGACTTCACGCTCTTCAAGAGCACGTACCGCGTGGGATCGCGGGTGCCGGGTGAGGTGACGGCCTTTACGTCGCACGGGGCCGTTATCAAAGTGCAACTAAAGGGTGACAAGCAGGTCGAGTGCTACGCCCCGACGACGTCACTGGGCACTCCCGCGCCGGCGCGAGCGCGCGACGTACTAATGCGCGGCGACCAGCGAACGTTTCGACTGGTCACCGTCGACAGTGAACGACGTATCGCGGAGTTGGCGCTGCTGTGAGCAACGATTCTCTCGACCCGCGGGACTGGTTGCCGCACCGGCGCCCCTTCTTGTTCCTCGACGCGTTGATCGCCATCGAACCGGGAGTTCGCGCGAGCGGCGAGTGGACCCCTCACGGCGACGAGTGGTTCTTTGGGGGGCACTTTCCCGGTCGTCCGACGACGCCGGGCGTGCTGCTCCTCGAATCGATCGCCCAGTGCGGCGCCGTTGTGGTGTTGGCCGATCCTCGCTACGTGGGACGCCTACCCCTCTTTGGCGGGGTGGAGAAGGCCCGCTTTCGTCGCCAGGTTCTACCCGGCGACACGGTGCTCGTGGAGTGCGAGATGACCAAGCTCTCGGCGCGCGGCGGTAAGGGCTTCGGTCGCGCGAGCGTGCAAGGAAAAGTTGCCGCCGAGACCGAAATCTTCTTCGTTCTCGCTGACTTTTCGTGAAGGTCGCGACCTGGAACGTTAATTCGCTGACCGCTCGCTGGCCCCGCGTCGAGGCGTGGCTCGTAGAAAATAGTCCCGACGTCGCGCTCATCCAAGAAACAAAACAGACCGAGGCGAAGTTTCCTTTTTTCGAACTGGACAAACTGGGTTACGAGGCCGCTCACTACGGCCAGGGTCAGTGGAACGGCGTCGCGATTCTTTCCCAGGTCGGTCTGAGTGACGTGACGCGAGGTTTTGGTGACGACGACCCCGAGGCTCGCGTGATGGGTGCGCGCTGTGGCGGCGTGCAGGTCTACTCGTGCTACGTGCCCAACGGTCGAGCCCTCGATAATCCCCACTATCAGTACAAGTTGCGTTGGCTGCAATCGCTGGCCGATCTGCTCGCGCGTCGTGACCGCTCGATCCACGTGGTCGTCGGGGGCGATTTCAACGTCGCGCCTCAAGATATTGACGTCTACGACCCGAGCGTCTTGGAAGGTCTTACGCACGTGAGCGAACCCGAGAGAAAGGCGCTGCGTTCGATCGAGGCTACGGGTCTCGTTGATCTCACGCGACGACTCCATCCCGACGAACCGTGCTTTTCGTGGTGGGACTACCGCAACGGATCCTTTCGACGAGGGTGGGGACTGCGTATTGACCTCCTCTTCGTCGACGAGGCACTCGCCGAGCAGGCGACGGCGAGCTACGTCGATCGCGACGCGCGCAAGGGCGAAAAACCCTCGGACCACGCGCCGGTCGTCGGAGAGTTCTCGCTCTAGTGCAAGCCCTTGGGCAACATCGCTTCGATGAACATCGGTCCGGGCGTTGCGTAGGAGCGCTCGAGGGCTACGACGAGTTCGTCCGCGCTCGTCACGCGTACGCCCGGCACGCCCTGGGCGCTCGCGAGCTGACTGAGATCGAGCGTGGGATCATCGAGTTCGAGCATGCGCGCACTGGCGGCGCCGTCGTGGACTGCACCGACGCGCGTCAGCTCCACGTTGAGCACGGCGTAACTGCGATTGGAGAGTCCCACGACCGTCACGTCGAGTCCCTCGCGCGCCATGGTCCACAGGGCTTGGAGCGTGTACATCATGGAGCCGTCGGATTCAAGGGCGAGCACTCGTTGTTTGGACGCCACCGCCGCGCCCAGGGCGACGGGCAGTCCGTAACCAATGGCGCCCCCGGTGAGGGTCATCCACTGGTGATCGGGCGCGAAACGAGTGGCGCCAAAGAGGTGGATGCCACTGGTGTTGGATTCGTCGGCGACGATGACGCCTTCTTTCAACGTGGCACCCACGGCCGCCGAAAAAGAGTGCGTGGTCAGTTCGCCCGTCGGGCGAGCCGCAGGCTCACCACGGTCGATCGGCACGAGGGGCGCGTGGAGAGCCTCGACGAGTGACTGAAGTGCGCCGAGCGTGTCGCTGCCGGGAGGGGCGAGGTCGATGATTTCGCAACCCTCGGGCGCGAGGCGACTGGGCACGTTGGGGTACGCGAAGAAGGCGACGGGCTCGCGAGAGCCCAGCAGGATCATCGCCTCGGCCTCCTTTAACTGGTCGACGGCGAACTCACTGAGATAGTTGAGCCGTTCTGGACTCGCCACGCCCGCCCCGCGATCCATCTTCGTGGCGAACGTCTCCATCATGAACCGAGACGACGTCATCGACGCCACGCTTTGGGCGAGACGCAGTTGCTCTTTCGACAGTGCGCTGCCGCCGAGAAAGAGGGTGCACCGTTTTGTTCGAAGGGCCTTCAGTGCTCGCTCGAACGTGGTCTCGTCGATGGCGACTGGTGACGGACGATCGGCGCGGGGCCACGCTGCGGGAACGGCGCCAACGTCGCTCCACGACACGTCGGCGGGAAGTACCAGCGTGGCGACGCGACCGGGAGGACCGAACGCGCCGGCCACGGCGTCAGCCGCGTCACGAGCCAACTGATCCGACGACGTGGTGCGGCAGTACCAGCCCTCGAGCGCGTCAGCGAGAAGTTCGATGTTGCTCTGCAAAGGAGCGTCGAGGCGCGAGTGGTACGTCGCGTGGTCGCCCACGATGTTGACAACGGGCACGTGCGCGCGTCGCGCGTTGTGAAGATTGGCCCAGCCGTTCGCGAGTCCCGGTCCGAGGTGCAACAACGTGGCCGCGGGAGTTCCCGTCAGGCGGGCGTAGCCGTCGGCGGCGCCGGTGGCGACGCCTTCGAAGAGACAGAGGATGCCGCGCATGTCGGGCGCGTCGTCGAGCGCGGCGACGACGCGCATCTCCGAGGTACCAGGATTGGAGAAGCAGACCGAGACGTCGTTGGCCCCCAGCGTGGCGAGTAGCGCGTGCGCACCGTTCATCGTCGTGGCCTCTTTCGTGGAACTCTTACGTCACTCGCTGCGAACTATACCCGCGACGTTTCGTCACTTCGACGGGGCGGTATCTCTCTCGAGCTGTTCGAGACTTTCGGTGAGTGACGCGCGTATGGCGGCGAGACGGGCCTTACGAGCGTCGCCCACGAGTGGCGCGTTTCGCGCGTCAAGTTCGCCAATGACCTCTTCGATGGGCGCGAGAAACCGTGAGGGTGAGCGGTCCGGGTAGCGCGGGTCGTTTCGCCCTCGGCTCCACGTGATGAGTAGTGAGTGTTCGGCGCGACTGAGGGCCACGTAGGCCAGGCGTTGCTCTTCGGCCAACTGCTCTGGCGCCATGGCGTTGTAGTTCGGCAGTTGCCCTTCGGCCCATCCGATCGCCGCCACGTGTTGAAACTCGAGTCCCTTCGCGCGGTGAATCGTAGAGAGCGCGACGGCGTCTCGATCGGCTTCGTCGAGGCGCCGTGAGGAGAGTTCCGGGGTCATGAGGTCCGAGGCCGGAGAGTGTTCCGGTCCGCGTCGTTCGTTGGGAATGTCAACGGCGTCCAGATAACTCGCGACGAGCTCCAGTTGCGCGTTCGTGCGAGCCAACACCGCCATTGCCTTCCACGGGCTGCCCGGTTGATGTTTTGCGCCGAGCCAGGTGGCGACGTGTTCGGCCTCTTCTTCGTCGGTGTTGTAGCCACGAACCAGGGGAACCTCGCCCTCGTCCTTGGCGGGCATTATCCCGCGGGCCCCCTCTTCGAGCAGTGTGTTCGCGACGGCGATGATGTTCGCCGTCGAACGGTGATTTCTCGTGAGGTCTAGGACGACCGTGTCGGGCCACGTGGCGAGCAGTTCGTTGATGAGGGTCGGATTCGCGCCGTTGAAGCCGTAGATGGACTGGTTGGGGTCGCCCACGCAAAAGAGATCGGGATCGTCCCCGGCCATTTGACGCAACATCATCAGCTGCAGGGGATTCATGTCTTGGGTCTCGTCAACGTAGAGCGAGCGGTTGCGGTAGCGAAACGACGCCAACACGTCGGGTTCGTCTTTCAGCATCGTGATGGCTTCACTGAGTAGAAGGTCGAAGTCCAACACGCCACGGCTACGACAGAGTCCGACGTAGCGGTCGAGCACGTCGGCCAGTTGGGCCGGCGGAAGCGGCGCCTCACGACGAAGTCGACGCGCGCTCTTCGCGTAGAGCGTACCGTTGAATCCCTGGCTGAGGGCCCAACCGATCTCTTGTTCGAGTCTCGGCAGTTGCCAATCTTCGAGTTTGAGTTCGCCGCTTTCTCTTAGCTGCTTCGCTAACGCGCTCACGAGTTTTCGTCGATTGGGCTCGAGGGTCAGGGGTCGCAAGTGGTGATCCTCGCGGTACTGCGTCACCAGATTGAGTGCGGCTCGGTGGAACGTGCCCGCGCGCACGTCACGCACGCCGGCGCGAAAGAGTCGCCGGCGCAGTTCGTCGCCGGCCTTGCGAGTAAAGGTCATGGCCAGTATCTGGTCGGGCGCGACTTCTTCGTCGCTGACGCGACGTTGGATTCGAAGAGTGAGAACGTGCGTTTTACCAGAGCCGGCGGTGGCGCGAATGAGGAGTCGACGCGCGGGTGACATCACGGCCTCGCGCTGCTCAGGCGTGAGGCCGACGAGCAGTTCGTTAGAGAATGTCGTCTCGTCACTCATGATGCCTACGACGCTACCGGGGGACCGTGACGTGGTTTCAGGTGCGGGTACCGCCTCACTAACCTGAAGGACGTGCTTCGTAGCTACGGCGACTCGACTCTCTTTGGAGAGTCCCACGGTGAAGGTCCCGTTCGAGTGGTGTGGCTACACGGCTGGGGGCGCCGCGCCGAGGACTTTAATGTGGCGGCCCGCTCCTTGGCCGAGCGCAGCGTGGCGTCGGTGGCGCTCGATCTACCCGGTTTTGGCACTTCGCCGGTGCCGAGGGTATCCGGGGGCGCACGTCACTACGCCGAGTTGATTCTTCCCGCCTTGCAAGAGATCGCCGACGAGCCGTTGGTCCTCGTCGGACACTCCTTCGGGGGAAGCGTGGCCACGGTCGTGGCGAGCGCGCACCCCAAAGTCGTGCGGGCGTTGGTGCTCTCTGGCGCGCCGCTACTTCGTCTGACGGCCCCGACGAGTGCCCCCTTGGCGTACCGCGCGCGGCGGTGGCTTCACGCGAAGGCTCTCTTGAGCGACGCGCGCCTCGAAGCCGCTCGACAGAAGTACGGCTCGAGTGACTACCGCCGAGCGCAGGGCGTGCTACGCGACGTACTCGTGGCCAGTGTGAACGAGAGCTACGAGCCGGAACTCGCCGAGCTACGTGTTCCCGTCGACTTCGTGTGGGGCGAACACGACCTCGAGGTCCCACTCGACGAGGCGAAGCGTGCCGCCCTTCTTCTCAAGGGAGACCACACTTTGCACGTTGTCACGGGCGCGGGCCACTTCGTGCCCCTCGAGGCGCCCGGCGAACTCGTCGACGCCGTTGAGAGGGCGCTCGCTCAGTGAAGACGGTCGTTGCGGTACTTCTTTCGGTCCTCCTGGCCCTCGCCTACGGTGCCCAGATGTCGCGCTGGCTGCGCGTACTGCAGCGTGAGCACTACGATCCGAGTGCGCTGCTTCGCTTCCTCGGACGGTGGTCTTCTCCACAGATGCCGAGTGCCAAAACTCGCCCGCGCGCGAAGTCCCATCGTCCCTTCACGCTCAGTCACGCGCTCATTGTCGCGATGGCGCTCGGGCTTATCTTTCGCGTCTTCGACGTGCTCGCCATTGCGTGCGTCGTGTACGGGCTGTTCTGTCCCTACGGACTTTCGCTACGGGGACGGTCGAGCCCCCTGACGTGGACTCGACGTCTACGCGCGACGGCGATACTGGCCGGCGGATTTTCTGTCGCCGTCGCGGTCCTGGGCGCGTTCAGTTCGCAGCCGCTCTTGGGCGAGGTCGTGATGGTCTTGGCGGTCCCGCCGGTTCTTGATCTTTCGACGCGCGTACTGAGACCCTTCGAGGAGCGTAAGGCCCAAGAGTTCGTCGACCAAGCGGTTCGCCGACTCGAACAGGTTCACCCACGCCTGGTCGCGATCACCGGGTCCTACGGCAAGACCTCCACGAAGAACCATCTGGCCGCGCTCTTGAGTCCCGACCTCGGCGTGGTGGCGTCGCCGCGCAGCTACAACAATCGGGCGGGCCTCTCGAAGGCGATCAACGAGAACGTGGCCGAGGACACGCGAATCTTCATCGCCGAGATGGGGACGTACGGGCCGGGCGAGATACGAGATCTGACGTCGTGGTGTCCGCCGGAGATCGCCGTCGTCACGGCGATCGGTCCCGTGCACCTCGAGCGCATGAAGACCTTAGAGATTGTGGAAGAGGCCAAGCGCGAGATCACCGAGCGCGCGACGACGGTGGTACTCAACGTCGACGACGCGCGCTTGGCGAAGTGGCCCGCGTCCCTTCGCTCGCAGGGTAAGCGCGTCATTACCGCGGGATCGTCGAGCGACGCCGCCGACGTGCTCGTGGTCGTCGAGGCGGCTCGATGGACGTTCATTATTGACAGCGTCAACGTCGGCACGCTCGACGCCGTCGTGGGCGTGCAAGCGACGAACCTGGCCTGCGCGCTCGGCGCCGCGCTCGCGTTGGGCCTGGACGCGAAGAGTCTGCTCGAGCGCGTGCGCAATGTCGCGCCGGTCGCGAGTCGCTTGAACGTCGTGACGGCCCCGTCGGGCGTCGTGGTCATCGACGACACGTTCAACGCCAATCCCGTCAGCGCCATTACCGCGCTCTCGGTGCTGTCGTCGTTGGACCTCTCGGGTCGGCGCGTCGTCGTGACGCCCGGTCTCGTCGAGCTCGGTGCGGAGCAGTACAGCGAGAATCTGCGCCTCGCCCAACGGGTCACGGCACTGCCGGCCGAGCTCGTGGCCGTGGGACGAACGAACATCGCGGCGCTGGTGGCGGGCGAAGACGTACCACCTAAACGTTTTGACACGCGCGACGAGGCCGTCGCGTGGGTTCGCTCGTCGCTGGCGCCGGGCGACGGCGTGTTGTACCTGAACGACCTGCCCGACCACTACCCTTGAGGTCTTAATGACGTCGTTGCGAGGTGTTCGGTGACCAGTGGTGTGCTCTTTGGGGGTCCCTCCCCCGAACACGACATTTCCATTCTGACGGGCCTGCAGGCGCTACGAGAACTCGACCGCGCCGACCACGACACTCAGGGCATCTACTGGACGAAGACGGGCTCGTTCTACTCGGTCGCCAACGACGTCGAAGCCGAGGCCTTCACCGACGGGGTACCTAAGGGTTCGAGCGAACTATCGCTACGACTCGGCGACGACGGTGGATTCTACGCCAGTGGCGGACGAATGGCGCGCGCACGACGACTCGATCTCGACGCGCTCGTACTCGCGACCCATGGGGGACCCGGCGAAGACGGCACCCTCCAGGGCGCGCTCGATCTCGCGGGTCTGAAGTACAGCGGACCGACGTTGGCCGGCGCGGCGCTCGGCATGGACAAGTGGTCCTTCGGCGCGCTCATGGCCCAGGCCGGACTTCCGACGTTGCCCCGAGCGCTGCTCGCGAGTGACACCGCGTCGCTCGCGTTCGAGGGCCCTTACATCTTGAAGCCGCGCTTTGGCGGCTCGTCGATCGGGATCGACGTCGTGGCCGATTTCGCCACCGCGCGGGCGCGTCTCAGTACAAACCCCCATCTCGCGAGTGGTTGCGTCGTCGAGCCGTACCGCGAGGACCTCACGGACCTGCAAATCGCGTTGCGCACCTACCCCGCGCTTGATCTCTCCGCGATCGAGCGACCACTGCGGCGTTCGAGCGGTGCCGAGATTCTCAACTACCGCGACAAGTACGTTGGGGGCGAGGGGATGGTCTCGGCGCCCCGAGAGCTGCCGGCGGTGCTGCCCGGTGAGCAACGTGAAGAGATCATCCGCTACGCGAGCCTGATCGCCGAGCTCTGTCTCGTGCGCGGCGTCGCGCGTATCGACTTTTTGGCCAGCGACACCGAGCTCTACGTGAATGAGATCAACACGATTCCCGGTTCGCTCGCGAAGTATCTCTTCGTTGATCCGCCCCTGGCGTTCGCGACGTTACTTGGTGACCTGTTTCGTGAAGCGCGCGAACGCCCAGCTCATCGCTACAGCGCCGCGGGAGCTGACGGTCTCGTGTTGCGATCCGCGGGCTCCATCGCCGCCAAACTCGCGTAGTCGGGGCACGCGACCGAGCGCTTCGGTCAAGGTGTCGCTGTAGGGGTCGATGAGAAGACCTTGCTGCAACGCCCAAAAGGCGAGTTCGTAGTTGCGACGTTGTAGCGACGTGTGGTGCAGCGCGAGCGCGGCCCACTCGCCGTCGCGCGCGAGGCGCGCGCCGTGGCCCTCCGCGAGAAACCACTCGAATCCCCGTAACGCACTGGCGAGCGGCTCGCCCTTAATCATCAACAGCGCCTGGTGGGTGAGGGGCGCCGCGTCGGCGACGGGAAGTTGGCGCGCTCGAGCGATCAACGTGGCGAAGACCTCGACGTCACTCGACAGACCGTGTGTGATGTAGAGTCCCGACGAGGTGACCGGGTGCAGGCGCGGACCTTGTGCGTCGACGCCGAGGCTTCGTCGAACCGCGCTGGCGGTGTTGGCGAGGGTTCGCTGCGAGGCGTCGACGTCCGCGTGGGTGAGCACGCGCGTACGAAGTCGTTCGCCGGTCACCGGTTCTTGGCGATGCAGCGCGAGGTAGGCCGCCATCTCGACGCAACGTCGTCGAAGGGTAGGGGCGAAGGGCTCGACGAGACCAATCACCTGGGGATCGGCGCGCAAGAGTTCAACGCGTAGGTCACTCGAGCGCGGCGCCTCCCTGGGCGCCACGTGCGCGAAGCGATCGAACGGCTGCTCTCGGTCCACGTAGGGCTGCAGCGTGATGGCGCAGGCCGTAAGTTCGTCGTCCAGATCGTTCGCGGCGCCTAGGTACACGACCACGTTGTGGCGCAGCGTTCGCGTCGCGAGCGAACGCAGCAGTTCTGCTTCGCTTCGCGTGAAGAGCACCTTGCCGTCGTGCAGGGCGACCACGTTCTTCGTGACGTCGTCACCGCTCCACGACGGGGGAATCGGAAGTCGGCCGCCCTCGCGGGCGAAACCCACGAGCGAGCCGCTGGCCAGTGGACCCAGGGCGCACGCGACGATCGGCGCGACGGGCGAGCTCGTTGTGGTACTCGTTGGGCTCTCGCGCACCTCGAGCACGCCGTCGAGAGCGTCGCCGGCGAGCTGCGCGAGATGAGCGATGAGGTCAGGATTTCTGGCGCGAAGGAGTTCAATGGACTCCTCAACGTCAAAGTCCTCGGCGTCGTCTAACTGCTGGCGAAGGAGGTCACTTCGCCGTTTGGCCATGAGTGCCAAGGGCACGCTGCCCAGACCCGCCACCGGACTTGGCACGTGGTGGCGCGGTGAGGTCGGCGTCGAGACGACGTCACGGTAGGGGACGCTCAGCGCCGTCGGTGGTTTCATCGTCACGGGCGACGTGGGTACCAAGATGGCGAGCAGGGCCACGACGAGCCCAGCCAGCCACGCACTGCCGCCGCCGCTGACTTTTCGACCGCGGCGAAGTCGCCACACGTTTCGTCCAACCTGAAAGAGAAAACCAACCCAAAAGAAGGCCAGGATGATCAAGAGCGAGCGAATCAGCGCGCCGTTACCCTGCGTGGCGGCGCGCTGCCACTTGGTGACGACGACGTAGGGCAGCAGCGCGAAGTACGCCACTAACGCCGCGGCGTGAACGCGCGTCGCCAGCGGCCGCTTTAGTCGACGGGCGTCAGTTGCCACGTCAGTGAGGATCCGCGAGTAACGGGGGTGATGATCAACTGGCAATGCTCGTGCGCGCCGATCACGAGCTGCGTCGACACGCTGACCGACTGGTTCTCGCAGTGCAACGTCAAGGCGGTCGGCGCGCTGGTGGCGACGTTCCAGGTGCCAGGACCCACGAGCGGGACGTCGGCGACGGCGAAAGACGGAGTGAACTGGCCCGTGAGTACGCCGCTCGACGCGCTCTCGGCGGGTGCGTTCGCGACGGACTTGACGTTCGAAGCGGTCCCGCTCGAGGAGTTCTTTTCGTGACGCACGTTCGTCGCGGAGGGGACCGTCGGCGCGTACACGACGTGGGATACGGGTGGTGGTGGCGTCGTCGTCGTCGTGGTCGGTGGTGACGTCGTACTCGTCACCTTGACCGGCGTCGTCGTGCTGGTCACTGGACCCGTCGTCGTCGTCGTGTCCACTGACGTCTCGTGACGCCGAGGCGTCGAACTCGACGACGTGGTCAACGTGAAGACCAGGACCAGGAGAAGCAGGGGACTCGACCAGATCACCCAGTGCGTGCTCTTGAGGGAGCGAAATAGTCTCATAGTGGTCCTCGCAGGGTAATTGATGTGATGGATAGTAATCGTTTCCCATTCGCAACCTCGTGAAATATTTAGAGCAAGAAACGCACGGCGAAGTGCTGGAGTTCGCTCTGCAGGGAAACCGGCGCGCTGTGGTCGTGGGCCGCGAGTTCCCGGAACGAGCGTCCTTCGAAAACGCGAGCGTAGGTGAGTCGAACGAGGCGATCGTGTTCGCCACCGCGAAGGCTCTCGAGTCGAGTGAGGAGCGGCGACGCCTCCTCCGCGGGTCGATCTACCTGGTCAAAGTGAGAGACGCTCTTCAGTGCCTCCTTCTCTTTGAGGAGCCATCGGCGCAGCCGGCCCCGTAGGGCCGAGAGTAAGTCTGGCGCCGCGTACTGACGTGACTGCCCCGCCCAGTCGATGAGCAGTTCACTGAGCAGCGAGATGGCCATCGAGAGCGTCTCGCTCGGTTCGTCGATGATGCCCTCGCCAAATCGCAACTGTCGACAGACACTCACGACACCGGGTAACAGGGTCTGCAACAGCGCGCGGTGGACGTCGGGATCACTGGCTTCTTCTAAGAGGGCACGCACGATCTGCGCCCGCGCGAGGACGTTGCGGCCGCTCCTTGATTCGAGCAGTGCGACGATGTCGCCGAGATCTTCCTGGTCTTCAAGGCGAAGGTCTGGGTGACGCTTGTCGAGCCGTCGAGTCGCCTCTCGGGCGCTGGGACTTCGCCCGACGCGCCGCCACTCGAGTCGTAGGTTTCCTAAGAGGTCAAATTTGGTTGTCATGGGGCCCAGTAGACGGCCCCTCGCGCACTGCACCACCGCTCGTCTCTCAACACACTTCACTCCGCTTTTCATGACCTCATGGTGGACGTCGCCACGCACTGCGCAACGCACATAGCCCTGACGTAGGCTGAGCCGATGGACATCGAAGCCTTTTACGAACAGAACGAGGCCCGACGCGAAAGTGCCGAGATTGAGTTCGGTAGTGAATGGACCGACAAGGAAGACAACGAGTACGAGTTGTCGTGGGTGGAAGCGACGGGTGAGCTCTACCTCATGGTCGAGCCGCACGCGCACGTCACCGAGGACATGTTCGGCGACTTCCGGGTCTCCAGTGAACCGGTCAGTGAGTTGACCGTGGTGGTGATCGGCAAGGTGCCCTCACGTGCGGCGCTCGAGGACCTCCTGCAAGGTTGGGAGACCGCGATGCCCGAAGAGAACTCCTTGGCGTGGCTCTACGAACACCTCAACGCGCCCGCTTAGAGATACGGCGTTTTCGAGTCGGCGACTTTGCAGAGCCTCGTCAGTGAAGGCACGAGGTGAGCCATCGGGACGCGTTCCGCTTCATTAATCGTCGTCATGAGTGGATTCCACGTACCGTCCTGCGACGTCGCCGCCGCGGCCGAGGGCGTGGCCTTTAACAGGCGACTGAGCGCTTTGGCTTGAAGCTTGTTACGTTGCGCCGCGCTGAGACCGGGCTGTTCACTTCGTAGTTGGAGAGCGAGAGCGAGTTTCACGTCCACGCAACTGTGGCGAACGTCGGCGATCGCGCTCCCGGAACCGCACGAAGCGAACAACACGCTCGCCAACGTGAGAGTCGCGAGAACGCCGAGGGGTCGAACTAGCCGAGCCACGAGTCAGCGGACTGGAGCAAGAAATCACTTACGCTCCGTCCGCGCTCAAAGATGTCGCACAGTGGGTCCTCGCCCTTGGCGACTTGGCTCAGCGAGATGGCGCGGCGCGCCACGATCGAGATGCGTCGCTCGCTGCCCTCGGTCGGTGAGGCGAAGACGTCGGTCGCGGTGACCTCGAGGGGCATCTCGAGGCCGCCGATGGGCGCCAAGTCAATGGCGAGACGCAGTAGATCAGGTCCGTGGGGCATCGGCGGCAGGCTCCAGGTCAGGACGAGGGGGAAGTGGAACTCGTCGGGCGGATCGACCTCGTCGGGAAGTCCGAGCACCGCGTCTTCAAAGGCCAGCAACGTTCGTGGATCGACGTCGAGTTCAATGTGGAGATCGACGGGTCCGCCGCAGCCGTCTTCGGGGTGAAGATCCACCTCCCACGCTTGGCGCAGCGAGTAGGTCTCGACGAAGTGTCGCTCGTCGTGCACGTGAAAGCCGTGGGTTACCGCGTGGTCCTTGAGGTCCGCAACGAACCCAGCAACGTCAATGGCGGCCATTACTACTCAGGTTAGCCGTGAACCCCACTACCGTTACTACGTGACGGAGACGCTTTTAGGGACACTTCGTGCGTGCGCGCACGAGATTAGTGAGGTCGTCAAGTCCGGTCGACACGAAGGGTTCTCCGGACTTCGCGCGTCGCAGTATCACCTCGACGTCGTCGCCGACGAGGTCGCACTTCGCGTGCTGCACGGTGCGGGATATCAAGTGGTCAGCGAAGAGTCGGGCGTGTCGGGCAGTGGCGAGTTCACCGTCGTCGTCGACCCGATCGACGGCTCAACCAACTGTGATCACGGCGTTCCCTTCTTCGCGACGAGCCTCGCCGTATTGCGAGAGAACGAACTGGTGGCGGCGCTCGTGATGAATCAGGCAACCGGCACGATCTACGAAGCGGAGAAGGGGAGTGGCGCTTACCGTGACGGCCTCGTGATTTCTTCTAGTGGTGAACGTGACTTCAACAAGTCCATCGTGAGCTTCTCGGGACTACCCGCACGACACTTGGGCTGGGCGCAGTATCGATCGCTTGGCGCGGCGAGCCTCGAAATCTGTCTCGTGGCGGACGGTTCGATAGACGTCTTTAGCGTCGCCCATAAGTCGACGCTGAATCCGTGGGACTACCTTGGCGGACTTCTTCTCGTCCAAGAAGCGGGCGCGGTCGCCACCGAGTACGACGGCGAATCTCTTGTTACCACCGAGCGCGTACGACGCCGACCCGTTTTTGCCGCGACGAGCGATCTGCTGACGTTCATGCAGCAGGCGGGAAGCCTCTAGGATTGATCTCTCCGGGCGCTTAGCTCAGTTGGCTAGAGCAGCTGATTTACACTCAGCAGGTCGGGGGTTCGAGTCCCTCAGCGCCCACGAGTTGGAGGCCAAGTGATTACTGGATCTTTCTCCACACGACAACGATCTGGCTAAGCTCTTTCCCTCAAAGAATCCCTCACGAGTGAGGTTTTTTTGAGGGATTGCCTAGCTCCAATCGTGGAGTATCCCTGGAAACGCAACGAAATGGGTGAGGTCGACCTGCTGATCTCTAATCAGCAGGTCGACAGTTTGAGCCCGTCGGCGCTCACCACGTTTAGCAAGGGAACGCTCGGTTGTTTACGTGGTCGCGTCCGATGCGTTCCTCGAGATGCCCTTGAGACGAAGTCTCAAACCCACGCCGGGAAATCTCGGCATCGAGGGAACTCGACAGCGCTCATTATCCCTAATGAATAGGAGTCCCGTATTTGAGACGAAGTCATGCCAAGGGAACGGTTCGGGGAATGGGAAGGACGGTGACTCCGCGCCGCGCAAGTTCCCGTTTCGCGCTGGCAACGTCAAGTTCCGTATGCATCGCTCCTCCGAAGCCTGTTGGAGCTCGTGATGCCAGGCCCGCATTACCAAAAAGGGCGAGTCCGTGGTGATGGGCTGCGGCATCACTTCGCAACTTGTACCGAAGGCCACGAAACCCGGACTCATGAAACGCTGCGGCCCACAGCCGAGGGAGTCGGTAATCGAGAGTCGCGTAGATCTCAAGATTGACGCCGAAGCGCCGGGCCGCTGCGGCCACAAGATTCGCGACCCTGCCTAGCGCCGTCGGGCGAACTTGATGATGGTGCAAACCGTGCAGGTTGGTTTCGGGAATGGCTCTGAGGGGAACGCGTAGGAGCTTCTCTCCAATGGCTCCGCCGAGGGAGTCTGCCCAGTAGCAGGTCCCGTGCGGGTCGGTGAGGTCAAAGCGTCCACCTATCTCCGCACCAGGTGGAGTAACTGATGAGTAGTACCACGGGTCCGTATAGTCGCTCAGCCGATGCATTCGCTCAAGCGACCTCGCCAAAGGAAAGTCCTCAAGAGAGTCCGGTGGTTCACCCAATCCTGACGGAGGGCCGGCCACCCGTTACTCAGTTACGGGTGACTCAGTCGCTAGCCCGTATGCCAGATCCCGGGCCAACTGCAACACCACTTCGATGTCGCCCTTGAGTAACAGTTCGAATGGCGTGAGATTGCCGAATCGGTCGTCTGAAGATCGCATCCACGACGCAATCGTCCAGCCAGTCTCTGGCCGGTCGCGGTCATATCCAGCCGTCGCGAGAACCATGGGCAGGTCATCCATAACGTCATCGTGAAACTGCCACACGGGGAAAACGAACGTTGGCCGTGTATGCCCTGCCAACCGCAGGCCCAACAGGCTTTTCGTAGTCAGCCGCTGATTGACTGCTTGGCGTGTCACACCGCCAAGTGCCTCAGCGGCTCCAGCGGTATCGGTGAAGGGCCCGATGAGCGAGTTCCAGGCTCCGCTCGCAGCCGCTTGAATCGCTGCACGGCGACCGACTTCGGCGGGGTCATCCGCAGGGATCTCGTCGCCAATAACGGCACTGAACTCCTTGACAAAGGCCGCTCCGACCTGTTCCACGTACTCGCGGGTGTCGCTTGTCATGCGATCCACTGTACCGGTAACGGGGCGGTTTGTCAAGGTTGTCAAGGAAGAACTCACCCCACCCGGGCACCGCCCACCGGCAGGCGTCACCCGGAGCCTGCCGGGTGGGCGGTGCACCGGTCGAGCGCGGATTGTCATCGGCCGCCAGATGTCCTGGCCCCGATCGTGTCTCGTCAGCGTTAGCCGGATCTGACGACCAGGTCTTGATCGACGACGTTGCGATGTGCTCGAAGCAGTATCGCGCTCGGGGCCAGACCACTGCGTCAAATCCAGACGGCAGATTTGGACTCGCTCTATCACGGCCTTGTGAAGCGTAAGGGCCTGTCAACGAGCAGTGTCCGGCGAGTTCACACGGTCATCCACCGTGCCTTTCAGCAAGGTGTGCGATGGAAGTGGGTGCGAGAGAATCCAGCCAGTCTGGTGAGTCTTCCGAAGTTGTCACGACACGAGGTGGCGCCGCCGGATGTGGGGCAAGTGAAGCAGTTGTTGGCGGCGGCCGCAAAGTTCGATCCTGTCTTTGGACGCTTACTTCATTTGGCGGCTACTACGGGCGCGCGTCGCGGCGAACTGTGTGCATTGAAGTGGAAGCACGTTGACACGGATTCTTCGGCGCTTCTGATCGAACGTGCGATCATCGAGACTCCGGGTGGTGGGTGGTTTGAGAAGGACACTAAAACCCACGCAAGTCGACGAATTGCGCTCGACGGCGAGACTC
>OCZT010000800.1_pt1 | contig 31878 bp, 28 predicted proteins | sample 1539031 | NCBI WGS metagenome assembly OCZT01 (sample SAMEA3539308, study PRJEB22396) | soil metagenome | biome: tundra; feature: field; material: soil | place: USA | collected 2010-05 | depth 0.15 m | reverse complement strand
GGAACAGAACAGCACTTTCTTTGACAACTTCCTTGAAATGGAATATGATCTGTCAAAAGTCTTATTCATCGCAACAGCTAATAATCTGGCTACCATAAGTCCTGCTCTGATTGACAGAATGGAACTGATTGAAATTACCGGTTATCTTGTTGAGGAGAAACTTGAGATTGCAAAAAGGCATCTTTTCCCTAAACAGCTTGAAAATCACGGCGTAAAACCAGATCAGATCACCATTGACGATAAAGTGATGGAGATGCTTATTGAAAAATATACCAGAGAATCAGGTGTTCGAGAACTGGATAAACGGCTGGCAAAAATAGTGAGGGTCACAGCCAAGAATATAGCATCTGATACAAAGTATGACACTAACCTTTCCCAGACAACACTGGGTAAAATACTTGGTCCTCCAAGATATACTCGTGATCTTTATTCAGGTAATGAGCAGGCAGGGGTTGTTACAGGACTTGCATGGACAGCAGCAGGCGGAGAGATTTTATTTGTGGAAACAAGTCTGAGCAAAGGTACAGGAAAGCTTACTCTTACAGGTAATCTGGGTGAGGTTATGAAGGAATCAGCAATTATTGCTTTGGAATACCTGAAGTCAAACGCAGAAATGCTTGAACTTCCCGATAATTTTTCTGAAAAATGGAATATTCATATACACGTACCTGAAGGAGCAATTCCTAAAGACGGACCATCTGCCGGGATTACTATGGCCACTTCTATTGCTTCTGCATTCACCCAGAGAAAAGTAAAAAAATACATGGCAATGACCGGTGAGATAACATTGAGAGGGAAAGTACTTCCGGTGGGAGGGATCAAGGAAAAAATTCTTGCGGCAAAACGTGCAAGTATCAAGGAGATAATCGTTTCGGAAGAAAACAGAAAAGATGTGGAAAACATTAAAGAAATATATATAAAGGGATTAAAATTCCATTATGTTGAGACAATCATGGGGGTGCTTGAACTTGCCCTGCTTCAGCAAAAGGTTAAAAATCCCAAGAAAATAACTTTTGAATGAAAAAAATAGCTGTTTTCCCCGGATCATTTGATCCTTTCACAATCGGACATGAAGCAATCATACGGAGGGCATTGAGTCTTTTTGACGAGATTATTGTTGCTGTTGGTGCGAATGTTATGAAAAAAAACTTCTATTCCCTCGAAACAAGGAAAAAGATGATTAACAAAGTCTTTGAGGATGAACCAAGAGTAAGGGTAGATCATTATGATGGACTTACTGTTGATTTTTGTAAAAAGAACGAAGCAGGTTATCTTCTGCGTGGGCTCAGGACATCCGCTGATTTTGAGTTTGAAAGAGCAATTGGTCAGGTAAATAGATCACTGGCCCCGGACATAGAGACAGTTTTCCTTCTGACAGTTCCCGAACATTCTTTTATTAATTCCACTATCGTAAGGGATATAATTAAAAGCAGAGGTGACGCTTCCAAGTTTGTTCCTGCAGCAATTAATCTCAAAGATTATAAAGGGGTCGAAGATTAAAACGTCATCACCTGAGAATAGAACAGTTGATGAGGTCCATCAGTGATAACCAGGCACTGCTTTTGATTGAATTTAACTCATCGGGGAAAAGCCATTCAACTTTTGTTATATCTTCTGATTTCTGAGGTTCAATTATCATCTCACCGTCATAATTCATCAGAAACCAGCTTGTTTTTTTAAGGTATGATATTCCTTCCCAACTATATGTATGATAACTCGGGCATAATGACTTCACAATTGAATGGCCCGTGATTCCGCATTCTTCAGACACTTCCCTTAATGCGCAAGCTTCGGGTTCTTCCCCTTTTTCAATGTGCCCTTTTGGAAGATCGAGCTTACCTTTCTTTTCGATAAAAAGGTATCGGCCTGTAGTATGCTTCACTAATCCGCCGGCAGCGCCGACTTCTGTAAAATATATTCTGAAGATCTTCCAGATATGTTTGATGTCGGGCCCATATACATTGATGGCAGTAATATTCTTATCCGATTGAAAATTAGCAATTATCTTATAAAGTTCTTTTGTATCATAGAATTTATGGAATAAGCCGTATTTTTGTAACCTGTCGGGTTCAGGGCTTAACATTATGAATCTGTTCTCGAAATGAACTTTATACATACTCCGATGGGGAATTTTGAAAAAAAAACAGCTGAATATCTTTTACAAATTAAAGCAATAAAATTGCAACCGTCAAATCCTTTTACATGGGCTTCAGGATGGAAATCTCCTATCTACTGTGATAATCGTAAAACACTTTCATTTCCGGAAGTACGGTCTTATATCCGTGATTCTTTCGCTGCAATAATAAAAGACCTCTATCCACAGGCTGACATGATTGCCGGTGTGGCAACAGGCGCAATTGCTCATGGGGCTCTTGTCGCAGACAAACTTGGGTTACCATTTATTTATGTCAGATCGGGAGCAAAAGAGCATGGCCTTGGAAATCAGATTGAAGGTTTTTTTACAAAAGGGCAAAAGGCAGTAGTAATCGAAGACCTGATATCAACCGGTGGCAGCAGCCTTAATGCAGTAACTGCATTAAGGGAATCAAGGTGCGAGGTTTTGGGTATGGTCGCAATATTTACATATGAGTTTAAAAAAGCTGGAGACGCATTTGCTGGAGCGATTTGCAACCTGAATACCTTAAGTAATTATTCCACTCTGGTTGAGACAGCTTTAAAAACAGGCTATATAGGACAGGAAGAAGTTGAAACATTGAAAAAATGGAGACTGGATCCGGCGGTATGGGGAGTGAAATAATTAATGTCGACCTGTGAAACCCGTATGAAGTGATTTTTAGCTTATGTATACTATGATGGAGAATTAGCCCCCCATTTGGGGGGTTGGAGGGTTGAAGATAGGGAGATCGTGTTTAAAATACTTGCTAAAAGAAGAGTCTTATTAATATTCAAAATAGAACTTATTTTATTATGTCTAATCTATCATATTTTGAAAGCAGAACAGGAAAATTAACCTGTAATGCTGAAGAGGTTTTTGATTTTGTGACCGACATCAGGAATTTCGAACAATTTATTCCAAAAGGGAATATCAATAATTGGAATGCTGAAAAGGAATCATGCAGTTTCAATATATCAATGCTTGGAGCGGTTTCAGTAAGGCTTACTGAAAAGGAAAAATACAATAGAGTTGTTTTTATGGGAGATGCCCTGAAGAAAAATGATTTTTCGCTCACACTGGATATATCAGATAACTTCAAAAAGACAGCGGATTTTAAGGTTAAACTGAGTGCAGACCTTAACCCGATGATGAAGATGATGGCAACTAAACCAATAGGCCAGTTTCTGGAAATGCTTATTATTGAAATGGAAAACTTCAGAGGATGGAACGGTACTAAAGAATAAATTCTATCTCATTAAAAGAAAACTCGCTTATTTCCCCATTTTGATTCTCAATCTTTAACCGGCCATACTCCCCGACAGTCAAAATCCTTCCGGTGAAGATTCCTTTTAAATCTTTAAATCTGCACCACTTTTTCAAACGGTAGAGTTTTGAAACATACTCTTTCTTTATTTGCACTGAATTTCCTGCAATTAACTGTTTATATCTTTTATCAAGATCAGTTAATAGCTGATTCATACAGTCAGGAAGATCATAACTTTTGCCGGTTAAAAGACTGAGAGAAACCGGATTAGGCGCATTGCTTTTAAATTTTTCCTGATTAATGTTAAGACCTATACCTGCAATTGTAAATTCAATCTGATTGTTTAGAACAGAACTCTCAATTAAAATACCTGCTATTTTGTCATTGTTTACATAAATGTCATTAGGCCATTTTATAGAACAATCAGGAATATCTCTCATTAAGAAATCACAAATTCCAAGAGAGATTGTTATTGAAATGCTAAACTGATCTTCAGGATTTATAAATGAAGGAAATAATAAAATGCTGATTAATAGGTTTTTACCATCTTCGCTTTCCCACTTGGTTCCTGAATAGCCACGACCTTCCGGCTGATAATTGGTGTAAATAATGGTGCCCTCCTGAAGATTGTTATTTTTCAAGAGATCAGCTGCATAAGTATTTGTAGATGGCAGGTTTTCAAAAAACATTAAATTTGAGCCTATTATCATGATTAGTAATGAATTAATTAAAGACAGCTCATTTTATTGACCGGTTTTTTCAATACTGTTAAGATTGGCATTGAAATTGCAAAAGAGCAATAAAGTAACAAAAATACAGATTAAAGTGGTACTTTTGCGAATTAATATAAAACCGATAAATATTGATGAAGAAAAAATCTGACGGAGCTGAAGTCCTTTTAGGGAGTGTTGTGAAAGGTATTTTTGAGAAAAAGGGGCAAAATGTTCTGAAAATTGATTTAAGGAGACTAGATAACAGGATCGCAGATTATTTTGTGATTTGTCACGCCCCATCGGGTACGCAGGTTAGTGCGATATGTGATTCTGTTGATGATACAGTAAGAAGAGAAGCTAGTGAAAAACCATTACATATTGAAGGGCTTGACAATTGTTTCTGGGTTCTTCTCGATTATGGCAATGTAATAGTTCATGTTTTTCTTGAGGAGTACAGGAATTTTTACAGTCTGGAATCCCTCTGGGCTGATGCAGCAATTGAAGCTCTGGAAGATAAAATACAGTAAGTTAAACATCTATGGCAGAAAATACAAATACCAACCAGGCCCCTGACAAAAAGCCTGATAAGAATGACAAACCACGTTTTAATACAAATTGGATATTTGCAGTCCTTGCCGTATCGCTCATTCTTTTTTCTTTGTTCAACAACGGGAAAGAAGTGCAGCAAACGACCATCAGCGAAATAAAGGAGATGATCAAAAACAAGGACATTGAAAAAGTATATGTGGTAAACAAGGAGCAGGCTGAAATCTATCTTAAAAAAGAAGCATTGGAATCTGGAAGATATCCAAAGCTACCAAAGCCCGGAACTGGTTTTGGATTTACAGCCCAAAAACCAAACTTTACAATTACAATTGGTGATCTAACCAGCTTCATATCTGATTTCAAGGAATATCAGAAAAGTGCTGGTTATGCTGATAACGATCTTATTTCTCCGGTTTATCAAACACGTAAAAACTGGTTTGGCGATATACTTTCATGGCTGTTATTGCCTGTTCTGTTAATTGCTTTCTGGCTCTTTATGATGAAACGTATGTCAGGCGGCGGAACAGGCGGTGCAGGAGGAATTTTCAGCGTTGGCAAATCACGTGCCCAGATATTCGATAAAGATACAAATGTAAAGTTGAACTTCAATGATGTCGCCGGACTTGAAGAGGCCAAGACGGAAGTTATGGAGATTGTTGATTTTCTCAAGAATCCCAAGAAATATACCAACCTTGGAGGTAAAATTCCTAAAGGTGCATTATTGATAGGTCCTCCCGGAACAGGAAAAACTATGCTTGCAAAAGCTGTTGCCGGTGAAGCTAACGTTCCATTCTTTTCCATTTCAGGTTCAGATTTCGTTGAAATGTTTGTTGGAGTAGGCGCTTCCAGGGTCAGGGATCTGTTTAAACAGGCGAAAGAAAAAGCACCCTGTATTGTCTTCATTGACGAGATAGATGCAGTGGGACGTGCCAGGGGACGAAATGCAAATTTCGGATCGAACGACGAAAGAGAAAACACTCTGAACCAACTTCTTACTGAGATGGATGGTTTCGGTACAAACATGGGTGTGATAATCCTTGCTGCAACAAACAGAGCGGACATTCTTGACAGGGCTCTTATGCGTGCCGGACGTTTTGACCGCCAGATCCATGTCGAACTTCCTGACCTGAACGAAAGAGAGGCAATATTTAAAGTTCACCTTCGTCCGATTAAACTTGAAAAAAGTTTTGATATAGGATTCATGGCCAAACAGACTCCCGGATTTTCAGGCGCTGATATAGCAAATGTCTGTAACGAATCAGCCCTTATAGCCGCAAGGAAGAACAAGACGGTTGTTGAAAAACAGGATTTCCTCGATGCTATAGACCGCATTGTAGGCGGACTGGAAAGAAAGACCAAAATCATTTCACCAGGAGAGAAGAAAACAATTGCATATCATGAAGCCGGACACGCTACTGTCAGCTGGTTACTTGAATACGCCAGTCCGCTTCTTAAGGTGACTATAATTCCACGAGGCAGAGCTCTCGGAGCAGCATGGTATCTTCCTGAAGAACGTCAGCTTACTACCCGGGAGCAGATTCTTGATGAAATGGCGTATGCTCTTGGAGGAAGAGCATCTGAGGAACTTATTTTTGGTAAAATTTCAACCGGTGCGCTTAATGATCTTGAAAAAATTACAAAACAAGCGTATGCCATGGTTTCGTTTTTCGGGATGAGCGATAAAGTTGGTAATATAAGTTTCTATGATTCATCGGGTCAATCTGATTTTGGATTTACAAAGCCATATAGTGAAAAGACAGCAGAACTTATTGATCAGGAGGTTAACCAGATTATATCTGAGTCATATCTAAGGGCTAAAGAAGTTCTTAAAAATAATATGAAAGGCCTTACCGAGCTTGCAGAACTGCTTCTGGAAAAAGAGGTAATTTTCAGCGAAGATCTTGAAAGGATATTTGGGAAGAGAAAAGCCGACTTATTGAAGGATGAGAAGGAAGCTGAAGCAAAATCTGCCGCGCTTTTACTAAATGGTAAGGATAAAACCAAAGAAGTTAAAAAGGGAAAAAGAACAGCCAAATCTTCATCCGAGAAAACAAAAACACGATCAGCGAAAAAAGAGACTGTCACAGAAAATCCGGAAGTGCCGGAGGAAACTGTGAAGAAAGCCAGGTCAAAAGATAAAAAATAATAAGCTTAAGTTTTGAATACTTTTTTCAGAAGGACTTTAACCGGAGCATGGATCGTAATATTCGTCATGGGAGGGTTTTGGCTTCATCCGTTCTCATTTATTTTAACAGGACTCATATTGCTTATCGGAATACAGTATGAGTATTACCTGATGATAAGGAACACGGGCGTGAGGCCACAGATATTACCTGGGATTATTACAGGGATTACCGCATATGCCATTTCAACACTGATCGCCTCAGGAGTTATTCCAAGAAAATCATTCCTCGTTCTTATTCCTATGATGCTGTTAATTATGGTTATAGAGCTATACAGGAAACAAGATAAACCATTTGATTCACTTGCGCATACACTTTTTTCGGTACTTTATAGCGCGATTCCGTTCTCAATGTTTCCTTTTGCTGCATTCTCGAGAACAGGTCTTAATTCAATACTACCTCATAATAACATCATTTTCTCACCGGGAATAATTATTGGTTTTTTTATTCTCATCTGGGCAAATGATACAGGAGCATATCTTACCGGAATGTTATTCGGACGTCATAAATTGATGGAACGTATTTCACCGAAAAAAACCTGGGAAGGTTTTATTGGCGGTTTAATTATTGCCTCTGTTGCAGCCTGGTTTCTTTCTGACTGGCTGGGGGTTGTGGATAAAATACACTGGGTAATTATCTCCCTTATCATTTCAGTGGCAGGTACTTATGGAGACCTGGTCGAATCAATGCTTAAAAGAAGCACCGGGGTAAAGGACTCGGGAACAATAATGCCGGGTCATGGTGGATTTCTCGACAGGTTCGACAGTGCAATATTATCTTTCCCGTTAGTATATCTTTTTATATCACTAGTTGTATGATTGGCAGGACTTAATTAGTTTTGTGCAAATTTTAAACAGATGAGAATTCATATTCATAAAGAAGGATATAAGATATTAGCTTATAGTTTAATAACATTACTGATTCTGAATATCATTGTTAATATTATATGGGCAGATCAGGGAATTGTGAAATGGGCATTTTTCATCTGCTCATTTATGCTCTACATTTTTCTGCTTTTTTTCTTCAGACTTCCCACACGATCATTCGAAAGCGACCCCGGCCTTATTTATGCTCCGGCTGATGGGAAAGTTGTGGTTATTGAAGAAACTATGGAAAATGAGTATTTTAAAGATATGCGTTTGCAGGTTTCAATTTTTATGTCCCCTTTTAATATGCATTCCAACAGATACCCGGTATCAGGAAAGGTACAATATGTGTGTTATCATCCGGGTCAGAATATGGTTGCCTGGCATCCTAAATCTTCTGAACTTAACGAGAGGAGCACCATTGTTATTAAAACCAATACAGGAACAGAAGTTATGATAAGGCAGATTGCCGGGGCTGTGGCCAGGAGGATTGTCACTTATGCAAAGGAAAATGCAGATGTCCACCAGGGAGATGAACTCGGATTTATTAAGTTTGGATCGAGAGTTGATATCTTCTTGCCCATCGATACTGATATTGAGATTCCGATTCTCCAGCAGGTGAAGGCAAATAAGAGTATCATTGCAAAAATCTGATAAGGTTTAATGAGATGAGCAAGATTGACGATAAAATAATTGATGTTACCAATGATGTCAGGTGGATAGGAATACTTGATTATGACATCAGAACCTTCGATATAGTGATGCACACCGGCTTCGGGACAACCTATAATTCGTATTTTATTAATGCTGATAAGAAAGCAATAATTGAAGTTGCTAAAGAGAAATTCAGTGAAAATTATTTTCGAAAATTAAAATCAGTTACTGATCCGGAAGAGATTCAATACATTATTCTCGATCATACGGAACCGGATCATTCAGGCAGCCTCCGGCATCTTCTCGATTTGGCGCCTTCAGCTACGGTTGTCGGCAGTGGAAATGCAATCAGATACCTTGAGGATATTGTTAACAGGCCATTTAAATCACTGGTTGTAAAAGAAGGTGATACACTGGATCTCGGAAATAAAACACTCAGGTTTTTATCGGCCCCAAATCTGCATTGGCCAGATTCTATGTTTACACTGCTTGTGGAGGATAGAGTTTTATTCACATGTGACGTATTCGGAGCCCATTATTGTTCTCCTGAAATGTTCAGCAATTTCGATGAGCATTATGCAGAATCTTTTAAATACTACTTTGATATCATCATGAAGCCGTTCAGCAGGTTTATGCTAAAGGCAATTGAAAAGATAAAGCCTCTTGAGCTTGATTTCATTTGCCCCGGCCATGGGCCGATTCATAGTAAAAACCTGCAAAAAGCAATAGAGCTCTCTGAAATGTATGCTGACCAGTATATGAAGATTATAGCTGAAAAGAGCAAAATGAATATTCTTATTGCTTATGTTTCGGCTTATGGTTACACAAAAGACGCGGCACATTTTATTGCAGAAGGTATCCTGGAGACCGAAGGTGTCAATGTGGATATTACGGATATCGAAAATATTTCTCTTGAAGAACTGGAGTCAAAAATAATAATGGCTGATGGTCTGCTGATCGGTTCACCAACAATCAATCAGAATACCTTACTTCCGGTATATAAGCTGCTTGCTCTGATAAATCCGATACGGGATAAGGGAAAGCTTGGTGGAGCTTTCGGATCGTATGGTTGGAGTGGAGAGTCGCCAAATTTAATTCTCGAAAACCTTCGTCTCCTTAAACTAAAGATATTCGAAGAAACAGCAACATTTAAGTTTTCTGCTGATAGCCAGAAAAAAGAAAACCTTAGGGAATTCGGAAGGAATTTTAGTCAGAGATATATCCAGGAATGTGGTCATACAAAAAATCCCGGAATTTAACCGGGATTTCTTTGAATAATTATGAAATTTCAATCTTCCTTGTGATCTTGTTTTTTTCTTCTTCCTGCTTTGGAAGTGAAACTGAAAGAACTCCGTCTTTATAATTTGCTTCTATTTTTTCCCTGTTTACATTTTCGGGGATATAAAAACTTCTGCAAAATTCTGAATAGCTGAATTCTTTTCTTTTGTATCCGTCTTTGCTTTCTTCCGATTCAGTTTTAGTCTCCGATGAGATTGTTAAAACATCTTCATTAATATCGATTTTCAGATCTTTCTTGTCAATCCCCGGAACTGCAAGGTCCAATACATAATTTTTATCATCTTCTCTTATATTCACTGCCGGCATTGAGCTGGTCCTGTTTGAGAGAACAGGAAAAAAATCATCATTAAAAATACTCGGCATGTAAAATGGCCTGAAATTTCTTCTTGTAATTGTTGGTAACATGGTTTTGTCCTCCTATAATTTTAGTCTAACATTTATTCGTTAATCACCATATTTTCAAACTTCGTTCCAAATTAATAAATATGACATAATGGCATGGATATTAAAATTTATACGGTCATAATGGCATATTGAATGCCTCTCCCCAAACCCTCCCCTAGGAGGGAGGGGCTTAAAACATCCCCCGCTCTCCTGGGAGCGGGGGACAGGAGGGGGTGAGGCCATTTTCTTCTAAAGGTGGCAGAGCCATAGGGAGAGAGTATCCAATATTTTTAGCGAATTCCAAAAATTTGGATTAGGTTTGTAGGAAGAAAGGCATTTAACAATGAAAGCAACGTTAAGAAATATTCTTATTTTTTTTGGAATCTTATTTCTGTTGTGTTGTGCCTGGTTCTTCCGGAATATAGTTGTTTACATTTTGGTATCCGGCGTTTTTTCAATAATGGGCCGACCTCTTGTAGATCTCTTTTGTAAAATCAGAATTAAGAAATGGTCATTTCCACGATCGCTCAGCGCACTTTTAACGATTATTGCAATATGGGGTGTAATTATTCTGTTTTTTATCATTTTTGTTCCTCTCGTAACCAGGCAGATAAATTATTTTTCAAAAATCGACAGCGAAAAAATTGTTCAGATTGTTGCCGGACCAATAAATAAAGTTGAACATCTGGTCAGGTCAATAAACAAGGATATACCACAAAACATCACTATTCAGGATTACATTGTAAAAAAGGTCGCCGGAATTCTCAATATTAATATGATACAGAACTTTATCGGTTCCCTTATAAGTATTCTTGGAAATGTAATTATTGCAATATTCTCAATTACATTTATTACCTTTTTCTTCCTGAAAGACCAACGATTGTTTTTTGAATCCATATTAATGTGGGTACCTGACAAATATGTAGATAATGTAATGAGGGCACTTAATTCAATTAAAAAACTTCTTACACGCTATTTTATCGGAATTGTAATTCAGAGTACATGCATAATGATTCTTATTACGATAGGAATGACTATTGCCGGTATCGACTTTCAACAGGCGCTTGTAATGGGACTTATAATCGGAATACTAAATGTTATTCCTTATGCCGGACCCTGGATAGGATTGGCAATAGCAATAACAATGGGTGTTGCTTCACATATTAGTCAGGATATTACGACTGTTGTAATACCGCTTGTGACATACATGATAATTGTTGAAGTTGTGACACATTTAATTGATAATATTGTATTCCAGCCGATTATATTTTCCAATAGTGTCAGAGCTCATCCTCTTGAAGTCTTCATTGTTGTACTCGCTGCAGGATTTGCTGCAGGAATACCGGGTATGATATTCGGGATACCTGCCTATACTGTACTGCGGGTATTTGCTCGTGAATTCTTTTATAACTTTAAGGCAGTGCAGAAGATCACTTCAGGTTTATCCGGTGAAAATATTGGAAACAATTCCCATATACCATTCATGTCAAATGATGAGCGTGCTGCAGAATAATTTTTAAAAAGTATTTTCAATTAACGCTGATTAAGATTATTATCATAGGAGAAACAGACCTTTTATATGAAACATACACCGTCTCTGCTAAACAGGCTATTCCATTTTTATTATGATGGATTCAGGAACATATCGGGTTGGGGAAGAAAAGTCTGGGTGATAATCATCATTAAACTTTTTATTATGTTTGCCATATTAAGGATCTTCTTCTTTCAGGATTTTCTTCAGAAAAATTGGCCCAATGACAAAGAGAGAAGTGAACATGTCCTTAATCAGTTAACTAATTCATCCGATAACCATGATAGACAACATTGATTTGAGCCTTGTAGACTGGTCGAGGGCTCAATTTGCCCTCACAGCAGTTTACCACTGGTTGTTTGTACCACTTACTCTGGGCCTCTCCTTCATCGTGGCCATTATGGAAACCATATACATTAAAACAGGTAAAGAAGAATGGAAACGAATTACCCATTTCTGGATGACTCTTTTTGGAATTAACTTTGCTATTGGCATTGCAACAGGTATTATTCTTGAATTTGAGTTTGGCACAAACTGGTCAAATTACTCGTGGTTCGTCGGTGATATTTTCGGTGCACCGCTTGCTATTGAAGGTATTCTGGCATTCTTCCTCGAATCGACATTCGTTGCAGTTATGTTTTTTGGCTGGAATAAAGTGAATAAAAAATTTCATCTGATTTCTACATGGCTGGTAGCTATCGGGGCCAATCTCTCAGCACTCTGGATTCTGGTTGCAAATGCGTGGATGCAGCATCCTGTAGGCATGATATTTAATCCTGAAACGGCTCGTAATGAAATGGTTAATTTCTGGGCAGTTCTCTTTAATCAGGTCGCAGTCGATAAATTTTTGCATACAATTTCTTCTGGTTTCCTTCTTGCTTCAATGTTCGTTCTTGGTATAAGTGCCTGGTATCTGATAAGGAAAAGGGAAGAACAGATGGCTAAAAAAAGCATCCTGATAGTCGGCGTATTCGGACTTTTATCTTCTCTTATGGTTGCCTATACCGGAGATGAATCAGCCAGAACCATATCAAAAGTGCAGCCTGTTAAATTTGCATCTATGGAAGCTCTTTACGAAGGCAAAAATAATGCCGGGTTGATTGCTTTCGGAATACTGAAAAACACCGACATAAAAATAGGGAACCAGAATGTTAAAAAATTTGCTCTTAAGATACAAATTCCGGGATTACTCTCAGTTCTGACCGGTGGTGATAGAGATTCCTATGTTCAGGGACTTTCAGATCATATCTCAGGTAATGAGAAGCTTGGGATAGTTCCAACAGGTAAAAAAATGCTCAGGGGAAAATATGCCATGACAGTTCTTGAATCATATAAAAAAGCCAGGTTTATTAATGACACTGCACTTATTGCGTCCATAAAAAAGGTTTTCAAAGACAATGAGTTCCAAAACGGATATTTTAAATATTTCGGCTATGGTTCTATCGATAAACCAGAAGATGTTATTCCGAACGTGACAGTTTCATTTTATTCTTTTCACCTTATGGTTGTACTGGGCTTCCTTTTCATATTGATTTTTTCAGTGGCGCTCTATCTCCTGTTTAAAGGGACAATTTCGGACAACAAGTGGTTTTTATGGATAGCCCTGTTGTCAATACCCTTACCCTATATTGCCGGTGAGCTGGGTTGGTTACTAACCGAAATTGGCCGCCAGCCGTGGATAATACAGGATATGATGACTGTGTCGAAGGCTGTTTCACAGATCAGCACAGGGTCGGTGATTACAACATTCATTCTTTTTGCTGTTCTGTTCACCACATTGCTTATATCAGAGGTATCAATTATGGTAAAACAGATTAAAACCGGACCCAAACATTAAGAGGATAAAATTATGACTGCAATGATTTCTCTACCGTTTCTGCAACAATACTGGTGGATCATAGTTTCGATTCTGGCCAGTCTGCTTGTCTTCCTGATGTTCGTACAGGGGGGCCAGTCTATGATCTATTCGCTGCCTCAGAACGACACTCAAAAGACAATGATTGTTAATACTTTGGGGAGGAAATGGGAATTTACATTTACAACATTAGTAACTTTTGGAGGAGCGTTTTTTGCCTCTTTCCCGCTTTTCTATGCAACCAGCTTCGGAGGCGCTTACTGGGTCTGGATTGCCATACTATTCAGTTTTACCATACAGGCTATTGCATATGAATTCAGATCCAAACCTGATAATGTTCTGGGTCGGAAAACATTCGATCTTTTCCTTTTTTTGAATGGTTCCCTGGGTCCGTTCCTTATAGGAGTGGCCGTAGCAACTTTTTTCACAGGTGCTATGTTTACTCTTAACCAGATGAATCAGGTCCACTGGGCCACTCATTGGTATGGCCTTGAAGCTTTACTGAATGTGCGAAACCTTGCTCTTGGTTTCGCGGTATTGTTTCTTTCCAGAATTAACGGGTTATTGTACATAATAAATACTCTAGACGATGAAGCTTTAATCAGGAGATCAGGCAGAGCATTAATTTCTAATTCTGTCCCATTTCTGATCTTCTTCCTGTTCTTTGTTATTTCACTGCTTTTTTCTAAAGGGTTTTCATCTGACCCTTTGACCGGCACAATAACAATAGAAAAATTTAAATATTTGCATAATCTCATTCAGATGCCTATAGTTTTGATACTTTTTCTTGCAGGAGTAGTCGGTGTTTTATTCGGAATAGGCATTACAGCTTTCAGCAGAAGCTTTTCAGGAATCTGGTTTTCAGGAGTTGGTACCGTGCTCGCAGTTTTCTCCTTGTTTCTTATAGCCGGGTTTAACGGAACATCATTTTATCCTTCGCTGTTCGATCTCAAGAGTTCTCTGACAATCAGAAATGCGTCATCAAGCCTTTTTACTCTGAAGACAATGATGTATGTTTCATTTATTATCCCGATAGTTTTAGCTTACATCTGGTATGCCTGGAAGTCAATCAATAATAACAAGATCACTGAAGCAGAGATGAACTCGGAGGAACATAAATATTAGGGTTTGCGGTAACCGGTAACCGGTTAGCGGGAAGAGTTAATTACCCCATACCACACACCGCTTACCGCACGCCAATATAATAAAGGCAATGAAAATATATAATAATAAGAAATGTATATAAGTCAAATTCTTCAATACCTTATCTGGCCAGCATTTATTCTGTTAAGCTGGTTAGTTATAAAATTCGCTTTATCGGTTTACGAAAAGAAATTTTCCGAAAAAGGATAACCAGAGATCAGAAGAGGAGTGATATTGCCGAAGAAATAATATAAATGGGTATTATTAAAGGCAATGCCATTACCCCAAAAATTGCAACTGAGATAAGGATAAATCCCAAGAGAATATATCTTCCTTCATTTCCCTTTAACTTCAGGTTTGAGACTTTCAGAGAAAGCAATGGTATCCTGCTGACCATTAATAAGGATAATATTATGGTAAAGAGAATAAGTAAGAAAGAAGAACCCGTAAATGAGTTTAATAGCTGCGATTGTGAATAATGTCCGGCAATAACAACTGAAATCACAGCAAGAGCATTTGCAGGGATTGGTAAACCTTTAAATGTTGTTGCCTGCGTTGAATCCAAATTAAATATTGCAAGTCGTATTGCACCGCATATCGGCATTATGGCAGGGATTAACATTAATAATATTCCCTGTAAACTATTAATATTAATATTTACCGGTCCATTAAATGATATGGATTTATTAAGTAGATAATATATTATTAATCCTGGTGCGATACCAAAGCTTACAATGTCGGCAAGACTATCAAGTTCTTTACCTATAGCGGAATATGCGTTCAGCAAACGTGCCGAGAAACCATCAACAAAGTCAAAGATCATGGCAGCAAGTACCAGCCAGGAGGCTGTAATAATTAAACCATTTGCAGCAAAAATAATAGCAATAAATCCCGATGCCAGGTTAAGTGATGTTATAAAATTTGGAAAATGTTTCATCTAGAACTGAGATATTATATTCAGAAGGGAAGTAAAATTAAGATAAAATTTCAGTAGGCTGATCATTCCGGATATTTTAATTGAGTTATTCTTGTCTCATTTATTATTAGATTTGCAGAAATAAGATAAAAATTGAATGGTTGACTTTACAGGCATAAAGATTGCGGTGGATTTTGATGGAACAATAGTTGAACACGAGTATCCGGAAATCGGCAAAGAGAAACTTTTTGCTTTTCAGACACTTAAGGAGCTCGAAAAACTTGGAGCAATGCTTATCCTATGGACATTCCGTACAGGGAAGGAACTTGATGAGGCTGTGGAGTACTGCAGGAAGAATGGAATTGTGTTTTATGCTGTTAATAAAAACTATCCTGAGGAGATATTCGATGAAAATGTGAGCCGGAAAATAAATGCAGACATCTATATTGATGATAAAAACATTGGGGGTTTTCCGGGTTGGAGCGGTGTATGGCAGATACTGACCCCTTATGAACTTCAGGAGAAGGAGGCAGAGAAAAGAATATCTTCGGCACGAAAAAGTATCTTTAAACGATTGTTTACTCCGAATACGAACGAATAATGAAAACTGATTATCAAAAATATCTAATTGCCTTCTCCGTTTTGCTTCTACTGTTTTGGACACTATCATGCTCCGGCCGATCAGGAAAAATAAAAGAAACGAGAGGTCAACCCGCGAGGATACTCAACGAAGAGATCCCTGTAAAACTTATTAAAATAATTTCCCCTGATGAAGATGCCGGATTTAAACTCAAACAACCTGTTAAAATAACTCTGGCTACTGAGGATAAGAAAACAGTACCCGACTCTGTGACTGTTTATTTTAGTGGGAATTATGTAACAACCATTAAATCGGATCCATGGGAGTATACTGTCCCTTCTGCTTTCACCCTTACCACCGGGAGAAAATCATTTAAGGTTACGGCGTATAAAGGAGGTAAACCAAAGAATACCATTGCCCGTTTTATAGTAATATATTCCGACATTGTTCCAAAAAAGTATGGTTTTAAGGTAATTCATACTTATCCTCACGACAGGGATGCATTCACACAGGGCCTTTTTTATGACAACGGGGTATTATTTGAAGGTACAGGAGAGAATGCATCATCTTTACGGGAAGTGAACCTGGAAACAGGCAAGGTTGTCAGGCAGCTAAACCTTGATAATTCATTATTTGGTGAAGGTATTACTTTCTACCGCGAACGCATATATCAGGTAACCTGGAAAAGTAAGGTTGGATTTATATATAATAAATCGGATTTTAAATTTATTAATAAGATCTATTATGCAACCGAAGGTTGGGGATTAACAACTATGGATGATAAGATTGTTATGAGCGATGGAACAAATGTTTTGTATTTCTATGAGCCGGATATGTTTACTGTTATCTCGAAAATTGAGGTTTACGATAATGAGAAGAAACGAGATTCTCTAAATGAACTGGAATACATTAATGGTGAAATATGGGCCAACATTTGGATTAACAATCACATAGCAAGGATTGATCCAGCGACAGGTAAAGTACTTGGTTATATTGATTTAAAAGGAATTCTGCCTCCCTCAGACCGGGATGCGGAGACGGACGTATTAAATGGTATAGCTTATGACAGCAAGGGCAACAGGATATTTGTTACAGGGAAGAAATGGCCCAAACTGTTTGAGATAAAGGTTACGGAATAATTCTTGTTCCATAAACAATCTTAATTCCTTCCGGGATAATATTGAATTCTGCTGGAGTCTGACCAAGAGATTCTCCATCAGCTTCGGCGTACATTGGAGACTCTGAACTGACCTTTATATTTTTACATTTATACCCGTCAATTTTGGGATGCTGAAGAATTGTGCCATCATAAAGGATCTTCAGGTTTCTTATTATTTCAAACTTGCCCATCCCTTTTATTATAGTCATATCTAGCAGCCCGTCATCAGGTAAAGCGCGAGGTGTCTGTCTCATACCTCCTCCGCAATATCTGCCGTTACCAACATTTAAAGAGAATATATCTGCCTTGATCTTTTCTCCATCTATAATAATCTCTGCCTTCGTATTTTTATATGAAATAAGACTCATCAGAAGGTTATAGAAATATATCAGTTTGCCACCCCGGCCCCGGTCCTTCTGATAATTTGTTCTTTTTACAACAACTGATTCAAATCCCAGTCCCGCTATATTAATGAAATATCTTTCTTTCTTATCTGATCCCTCATAGAAACTTATCAGGCCTGCATCGTGTAACATCAGTTTATTTTCACAGATAATATTTATCGCTTTTTCATAATCAAGAGGGATCCCAAACATCCTGCCCCAATCGTTTCCTGTCCCCACAGGTATCAGGGCGAGAGAGACATCGGTTTTTGGACAAACCTTATTTAAAAAGACACCATTAACAACTTCATTCAGAGTACCGTCACCACCTACGGTTATTATTTTCCTGTAACCGGAAGCTATACCTTCGATTGTAAAGTGAATGGCATGACCCTTTTTTTCTGTGAACCTGACATTATAAGGTAGAGCTTTATCATTAAGAAGAATGGCGATTTTTTCCCAGTCTTTTTTCCCTTTTCCATTGCCGGCATTAGGGTTTACTATTACCAGCCATTCTTTTGGATCGGTATTGTTATTCATTTTTTTTCTGATTTTTGCCGACAAAGATGGAAATAATTAGACAAATTTTTTAAAATCCGGATTAATATCACTTTAATGATCTGTTTATCAGACTCACTGTTCCTCATAATCTGAGTAATAAAAGGAGCGTTTATGATCTGCATGATTAGTAATTGACAACAAAATCAGTGAGTTATGTTTTTTAAAAAAAAGAATCAATGTTAATAAAGTGTTGAAAACCCCGAAAAAAATGTTTACAACTACATCTTTCACTACCGGCAGCAGAATAGCATAAATAGTAAATTTGAAACTCAAATTATAACTTGACAACCGAAAAAAATGGGTAGGATTATAGCAATAGCAAATCAGAAGGGTGGGGTAGGGAAGACAACAACAGCAATAAATCTGGCGGCCAGTCTTGCTGCTCTTGAAAAGAAGGTGTTGATAGTTGATGCAGACCCTCAGGCAAATGCAACTTCCGGCATTGGGGTAGACACCCGGCAGATAAGATGCACAATATACGATTGCCTGATAGACGGGAAAGAACCAAAGGAAGCTTTGCTCAAATGCGAAGTGGAGAATCTTTCAATAATCCCTTCAAATATTGACCTTGTGGGTGCAGAAATTGAAATGCTGGACAGGCATGAAAGGGAAAAAATTCTTAAAGAGGTACTTAAAAAAATCGAAGCAGATTATGATTACATACTGATTGACTGCTCTCCGTCTCTGGGCCTTCTTACTGTTAATGCACTAACAGCCTCACATTCTGTAATAATACCGGTACAGTGTGAATATTTTGCTCTGGAAGGCCTGGGGAAACTTCTTAATACGATAAAAATTATTCAGAATAATCTTAATCCGGAACTTGAGATTGAAGGTTTTCTTCTTACGATGTACGATGTACGTCTGAGATTGTCAAATCAGGTTGCTGATGAGGTCAATAAGCACTTCCAGCAAATGGTTTTTAAAACCATAATACAGAGAAATGTTAAGCTTTCAGAAGCACCTAGTTTTGGTCAGCCGGCTATTCTGTATGATGCAGATTCAAGAGGCACTGTCAACTATCTTAACCTGGCCAAGGAGCTGATTGAGAAACAAGAAACAAGAGTTGCACAGTAATTACATGGTTTTTCAATTATAGGAAACAGAATGAATATGACAAAGAAAAATGCGTTGGGAAGAGGTCTTGGTGCATTAATAGATGGTGTGGAGAAAGAGATCCTTGAGAAAAAAGTTGAGGCGAACCTTGATATCTCTGTCGATTCAATCGAAGCTAACCCTTTCCAACCAAGAACCAGCTTCGACGAACAGGCTCTTGAAGAACTTTCAACTTCAATTAAAAAGCTGGGTATAGTACAACCGCTTACAGTACGTGAGGTTGGAGAAGGTCGCTTTCAGCTTATTGCCGGGGAAAGAAGACTTAGGGCTGCACGTCAAGCAGGGCTTACTCATGTTCCCGCCTACGTCAGAACAGCAGATGATCAGGCAATGCTAGAGCTGGCACTGGTTGAGAACATTCAGCGTGAAGATCTTGATGCCATGGAGGTTGCAATTAGCTTCCAACGACTAATAGAGGAATGTAAACTTACTCAGGAGCAATTAAGTGACCGAGTGGGCAAACAAAGATCAACAGTTGCAAATTATCTGCGGCTTCTGAAACTACCTGCTGAAATTCAACTCGGCGTTAAGAATAAACACCTAATGATGGGTCATGCAAGGACTCTCGTCAATATTGAAGATCCGAAAAAGCAAATAAATGTTTATTATAAAATCATAGATGGCGAACTGTCTGTACGTCAGGCAGAAGAGCTGGTAAGACAACTGCAATCTGTGAAGATCAAAGACCCGTCTAAGGTTGAAAAAAAGAGAAAACTAAATGATGATTTCACTCAGCTTTCTGATCATCTTAACAAGATATTTTCAACCAACGTAAACTTCAGAATAAATGAACAGGGAAAAGGTAAAATCGTGATCCCATTTGAAAGTCCGGAAGAAATGGAACGCATTTTAGGTGTATTTGACCGGCTGAACTCCTGAAAATAGCTATCTTTATCGCGATGTTATACTGGTTTTAGAATTTAGAGACCGGTGATTTTTATTTTGAAGACATATTTTAAAATACTGATTATACTTATGCTGCAGTTGTTTTGCGTGGAACAGAACATGATTGCGCAGGATACTCTTGTAGTTACCAAACCGGTTAAACATAAGTTTTCCCCTGAGACACTTAAGGCAACAATGATGGCAGTTTCCTTCCCCGGACTTGGTCAGATATATAACAGGAAGATATGGAAAATACCGGTAGTATATGCCGGTTTCGGCGCTCTTATTTATAGCGCCGGCTTCAATGGCAAGAATTATACCTTATATATGAAAGCCTATCAGGACTTTACAGATCTTAACCCAAAAACAGACAGCTACTTGAAACTTATACGGGCTGATCCTTCAACTTATGACCCAGTTTTACACCCGGAAACTTATTCATTTTTTAAGAATGCAATGCTTCAAATGGTAGATTATTACAAGAGATACCGGGATCTTTCGTATATTGGCATCGCAGGATGGTATCTTATTTCAATACTTGATGCAAATGTTGATGCCAGTCTTTTTAACTATGATATAAGTAATAATCTTAATCTTACATTTGTCCCTGTGCAAATGAATTTGCCTGGCGGATTCCTGGGCGCGGGTCTATGTTTGGATTTGAAAGTGAACTTTTAAAATAATTATTTAACTATGAGATTTAAAGCCATACTGATAATACTCTTCCTGGCAGTTTTGAAAGTGAATGCAGCATCCGATGTTGACACAATAATTATTAAATCGGACGATAGTAGTGAACGAATTGCCCGTGATCTTGATAGTCTGGTAACTACATGGTATGTTAAAATTGCTATCAAGAATAATCTTACTGAACACGAGGGAGATACTGTCGGCCTTCAATGTCCTGATACGGTTTACGAAAGCAGGCTGAGAAAGATTAATTCAATAATACAACTTCCTTTCAATAATATTATCAGGAATCATATTGAGGTTTACACTATCAGACAAAGAGAGAAATTCTGTGCAGTACTCGGTTTGAAAGATTATTATTTTCCGATGATTGAAGATGTATTCGATTCTTATGGTCTTCCTGCAGAATTTAAATATCTGGCAGTAATTGAATCAGCTTTAAATCCAAATGCTGTTAACAGACGCTCTGGGGCTGCAGGAATGTGGCAGTTCATGTACAGTACCGGCCGCATGTACGGACTTACAATTAACTCCATAGTCGATGAACGTAAAGATCCCGTAAAAGCAACCCATGCAGCCGCAAGATATATAAAAGATCTTTATGAGATATATAAAGACTGGGTACTGGTCATTGCGGCATATGACTGCGGACCCGGAAATGTAAATAAAGCAATAAAAAGATCAGGTAATAAGAAAGACTACTGGGATTTGTATTACAGACTTCCCAGGGAAACACGCGGATATATCCCTCAATATATCGCTGCAGTTTATGCAGTTAACTATTATGCAGAGCATAACCTGCAACCGTTACCACTGAATATTCCGGTTGCTACTGACACTATTATGGTTAACAAAGATATTCATCTGGCTCAGATTTCAGAGGTGATGAATATTCCTTTAGGAGAGCTTCAGGCGCTTAATCCTCAATATCGTACCGGACTCGTTCCCGGCTCCTCAAAGCCACAGTCACTTACTCTTCCTATGAACCATCTTGGAGATTTCATTGACCTGACAGACACAATAAGACAATATAAATCAGATGTTTATTTACGTAAATCAACTCGGATTGCTGATCCCACACGCTCTACTTATATAACAACAGATATTAAAGGTAAAACGAAATTAATTTATACCGTAAAGGATGGAGATAACATTGGGTTCATCTCAGAATGGTACAAGGTAGGTCTGTCAGATCTCAGAAACTGGAATAATATTTATCGGAACAATATAAGAGTTGGTCAGAAACTTGTAGTTTATGTAGATCCTGCCAAATCTGAGTTTTATTCGAAAATCAATACAATGGAGTTTGCTGATAAACAGGCATTAATCGGAAAAACGGCAATAACCAATTCCCAGCCTCTGGCAACAACCCTTGGGCCAGGGGAGATTGACGGTGAGTACATAACATATACAGTTCGCAGAGGTGATTCTATCTGGGATATTGTTAAGATGTTTGATAATGTGACTACAACACAGGTACTGGCATTAAATAATATATCTGATCCGGGCAAAATAAAGGTTGGGCAGAAGCTGAAGATCAAGAAAAAGAGCTGATTCTTTCTTAATATATGCGACCTTTAAGATCATTCCTGTTATTACTGATCTTCCTGGCCTGTTTTACCGGTCTTCATTATTTAATTCATACAAATCAGCTATTCCCTTCAATTGATGAATTTGTTCCATCTCGTCTTTTAAGTAATTTATTACCAGGAAGTAATAATAAGGACAGTATACTAAATAAACCGGCGGATACTTTTAAAATTAGTCTCCCGGACACTATCGCAGCATCCATTTCATCTCCTGTCATTCCGGAAAATAAGTCAGACAATCCACTGCAGAGATTTCTTGATTCTTTAAAATACTCCAGAGGACAGATAAGGATTTTATATTATGGAGATTCACAGATAGAAGGCGACCGTGTTACTTCCTATCTGCGGCATACGTTAAGAAAAGAACGAGGGGGGTCCGGCCCCGGATTGTTTTTGCCTTTGATGCCGGTAATGTACACTAAATCATTATGGATACGGTCGTCCTCAAACTGGAAAAGATATAATTATTTGTCTTATAAAACAGGGGAGATATCACACAGGAACCTTGGTCCATTTATGGCAATTTGCCGGTATTTACCTGAAGGAGAAACAAGATCGGCTCCTGAAAAAGCATTCATAAGGATAAAACCATCAAATGTTGCAGACAGCTCATCTTCTGAATATGATATTCTACGAATATTTTATGGGAAAACAGAGGGTACTGTAAATGTTGTAGTTAAAGCAGATAATAATGAATTATTTACCGATACACTAAAGAGAGGTCCGGATTTTAACGAGATCAGATGTCCTTTAAACAGAAAAAAAGATATCGAAATAGAATTTGAAGGGAAGGTAAGCCCCGATATCTATGGTATAAGTATAGAAAGTGAAACAGGTGTTGTTGTCGACAACATATCCCAGAGGGGAAGTGCCGGACTGGAATTTACCATGGTGGACAGGGACAATCTCAGAGAGGCATATAAAAAACTATCGCCTGATCTGCTTATTCTGCACTATGGTCTGAACATTGTAAAAAATGCAAGAGACGATTATTCTTATTATCAGAAAGGATTGGTCAGACAAATTGCACTGATCAGGAAGATTTCTCCACTGACTCCGATATTAATTGTTGGAGTTACAGATATGGCAGCAAATGATGGCGATAGTATTAAATCGTACAAAAATATTCCAGCTATAATTGAGGCTCAAAAACGAGCCGCACTCAAAGCTGGCGTAACTTTCTGGAATTCTTACAGGGCGATGGGAGGGAAATCTTCAATTATCAGATGGGCAGGAAAAAAACCTCCATTGGCCCAGAAAGACTTCATTCATTTTACTTATACCGGAGCAGATACACTTTCAGACATGCTTGTATCTTCCTTGTTCATTGTGCGTGAGATTGATACTGCACGGAGTGCTTCAATTGATTTATTGAGAGCAAAAGTTCCTATTGCTCCTGTGGTTATAATTGATGAGCCCAAAACAGGTACTGGAAAAGAAAGCCTTATTAAATCACTCGCATTTTCCCTATTAAACTTTGATCCGGATAAACCGTTTATTTTTACCTCAGCAGCTTTCTGGATGTTCTTTCTGTTTGTGCTTGTCGGATACAGCCTTGTATATAAGAAATTGGTTATCAGAAATGTATACCTATTTTTAGTGAGTCTCTTCTTTTATTATAAAGCGGGTGGTCTGTTCTTGTTCATACTGATATTTGTAACGATAGTCGACTATAGCTGCGGATTTTTGATCTTTAAATCGAAAAGAACCGCCGGAAGAAAATTCTTTGTACTCTTAAGTATAATCTCGAATCTTGGACTTCTTGGATATTTTAAATATACAAGTTTCATTATAAATACTATAAATGAGGTATTTGGTACCCGGTTCAGTGTTTTTGACCTGCTTTCAACTTTTTCAAATTCATTTCTTGGAACACATTTCGATATAAGCTATATAATACTGCCCGTCGGAATTTCCTTCTTTACATTTCAATCGCTCAGCTATACTATTGATGTTTACAGGAAAAAGATGGAACCTGTCAGGAACATTATTGATTTTGGTTTTTATGTCTCATTTTTTCCTCACCTTGTTGCAGGACCGATTGTCAGAGCATCTGTTTTTATTCCACAGATATATCAGGAGTTCAGGCTTTCGAAGCAGGAATTCAGCCATGCTCTTTTTATGATTTCAAAGGGGTTAATTAAAAAAATAGTAATCTCCAATTTCATAGCGCTTAATCTTGTTGACCGTGTATTTGATGCCCCTTCAATCTATTCGGGATTTGAGAATCTGCTTGCAATTTACGGATATGGATTGCAGATATACTGTGATTTTTCGGGATATACAGACATTGCAATAGGTATCGCATTAATTCTTGGATTCAGGTTACCTGTAAACTTCAACTCACCCTACAAGGCCAACAGTATAACTGATTTCTGGAAAAGGTGGCATATATCTCTGTCGCAATGGCTTCGCGACTATCTTTATATCTCATTAGGAGGAAACAGGAAGGGAAAGATTCGCACTTACTTAAACCTTATGATAACTATGTTGCTTGGCGGCTTATGGCATGGCGCTTCATTAAAGTTTGTTATCTGGGGGGGGCTTCATGGCATTGGGTTGGTAATTAATAAGTTATGGGATTCAATCTTTAAAAATCATTTAAGACCAACATGGATTGGACGATTATTTGCTGTCTTTATAACTTTTCAGTTCGTTAGTTTTTGCTGGATCTTCTTCAGAGCCCAGGATTTGGAGAACGTGAAGATTATGTTAAAACAGATATTTGAGAATTTTTCTCCTGGATCATATATGACTGTTCTTCCTGCATATAGCAGAGCATTATTATTGATGTTCGTAGCCTATATAATTCATTTTCTGCCTGAAAAGACCAAAGAGTCGTACAGGGGACTTTTCATAAAAATTCCTCTTGTTGCTCAGCTTGCAGTTATCATGGTGATAGCAATCCTTCTGTATCAGATGAAAACAACGGAGGTAATGCCTTTTATTTATTTCAGGTTTTAAAAAACTGGTTACTTAGTGCTCGTTGCTACTGAAATTATACCTTGAATTCAATTTCTTGTATTATATTCTTAACCCTTCCCTATCCCTTCCCTTAAACAATAAGGGAAGGGTGAAAACCTTTAAAAGAGAATTAGTTACGCCCCTTCCCTTAGACTGAAGGGAAGGGGTTGGGGGATGGGTTTCAAAGAATTAGCGAAAAAGCTAAGTGAGTACATGATGCAGGATGAAGCTACAGGTATGTATTCTGATTTTTTTCCCCTTTCACAAACGGTGCAATAGCCCGGCTGTAAATGCCTTGTACATACGCGATGGCCATGCCGTAATTGGTAACTGGTACACCTGCTTTAATTGCAGGCTGAAGCCTGTTGTGAAGTTGTTTTCTGGTTATCATGCAGCCGCCACACTGTATTACAAGAGAGTAGTCAGTTATAGGCCTTGACAAAGAATCAAGTCCGGCTACAACATCGTACTCAATCTTTTTACCTGTAAAACTGGTTATCCACCGGGGAATTTTAGTTCTTCCAATGTCATCACATGAGACATGATGTGTACATGATTCAAGAAGAAGTACCCTGTCTCCGTCTTTTAAATCTGATAATTTCGGAGTTCCTTTAAGATAATTATCAAAATCACCTTTAAACCGGGCGAGCAAAATACTGAAACTGGTCAGAGGAATGTCATGCGGTATGGATGCATCAGCTTTGACAAATACCTGCGAATCGGTAATAGCCAGAGCTGGCTTTATCCTGGTTTTTTTCAGAAAAGCATCAACCTCCCTTTCTTTTAAAACTATAGCAACAGCTTCATTGTCAAGAATATCTCTTATTGCCTGCATTTGAGGAAGGATAAGGCGACCGGCCGGGGCTTCAATATCAATGGGTGTAATAAGAATTACAATATCGCCATACTTGATTAGGTCACCCAACAATGTAGGAGTATTATAAGAGTGTTCGGGTATTGTGTTCCGGATCAGGGTTATAAGCTCCTCATAATTTCGTTTATCGGCAGATGAAAATTCAAATAGAGGAGTACCAGTTAATTTGAGAACCTTATGTTGAAATTCAGCAGTTGGCTCCTGAATGTCAGATTTACTGTGTATTACAATATATGGAAGGTCGTGATCATTAAATTTCTTTATAAGTTCATCTTCATATTTCCCCCATGAATTATCAGTTACAATGAGAAGGGCAAGATCGATAATTTCCAGTGTACCTACTGTACGGTCAACTCTTTTCTGTCCAAGATCACCTGAGTCATCTATACCTGCAGTATCCAAAAAGATAACCGGGCCAAAACCTGTGATTTCAAATGATTTTTTTACAGGGTCAGTGGTGGTTCCTGCATGATCAGATACTATGGCAATCTCCTGCCCGGCCAGGCAGTTTATCAGGCTGCTTTTGCCATTGTTACGACGGCCATAAATGCCTATATGAGGTTGCGATTCTCGTCCTTTGGAAGCCATTCTGTGGAATTTTGCTGCAAAATTAGTGATTTTTTACGAGTATTCTTTCTCTGTGTTTCTCTATGGACCCTCTGTGGTTCTCCATGTAACAAAAAAAACAGGAACTGGCACAACTTGTCCCGCTTCGGTGGGAGAGTTTCACAGAGGAGACACATAGAACCACGGAGTTTTATCTGCATAATCAGCGGGGAAATTATTTTTTTCTCCCGCAGATAGCGCTGATTTTTGTAGATTTAATTCGGACTAAAGATCATCGAGTGAAAATCCTAGTTTTAAGAGATTTCCCGGTTCCAGGATTGACTTAAGCTTTGTTTCATCAATCAATTTCAGAATCTTGTTGGCTTCAAAGATGTTTATCTTTTTATCTTTCATCAGCCTGGCAAGTTCAGCTGCTTTGTGATATCCTATATGCGGGCTTAATGCTGTGGTTACTGATGGACTCCAGATAACAGCTTCATAACCGGCTGTTTCATTGATCAATAGTCGCGAGAATAAATTGTTCAGTAAGGTAATGTTACATGATATAAGCAGATTAATGCTTTCAATAAGGGTAGATCCGATAACAGGGATATAAGCATTAAGTTCGAGAGCGCCCTGTCCGCTTAGCGAGGAGACGAGGACATCGTTGGAATATATTTTATGAGCTGCAGATATGACGAATTCCGGTATTACAGGATTAATCTTTCCGGGCATAATAGAGCTTCCTATCTGACGGTCGGGTATTGAAATAGTTCTTTCACCGGCAATGTCTGAGGCAAGAAGACGTAAGTCGGAAGACATCTTTTCGAGATTTACGGCATGGGCTTTTAAAGTTGCATGAATCTCAACCCACTTGTCCATATTAGATGTCGCATCGGAAAGATTTTCACTGTGCGCAATGGGCAGTCCTGTCAGCTTTCGCAATTCAGGAACAACTTCCATAATGAAAAACCGGGGCAGGGATAATCCTGTTCCGATAGCGCCACCACCCAGGTTAACCTGTTTAATCCTTTCAGAACATTTTGAAACCCTCCACCAGTCGCGCGAAAGGGCTTCATTGTAGGCGCTGAAGAGTAATCCGAAGGAAGAGGGTACAGCCTCCTGCATCTGGGTATAACCCTGTCGAAGCTTTTCCCTGTTATTCTTCTCAAACTCTTCCACCTTCTGCCGGAGCAGATTGATTTTTTCTTCTAGAGTTTGTAGAAGTTTCATGACGGCTATGGTAAGAGCTGTCGGAATTACATCATTTGTCGACTGATAAACATTTGTATCTTCAAGAGGATCGATTATGTTGTATTCACCGCAATTATGTCCAAGGGCAAGCAGAGATGAATTGGTAATTATCTCATTGATATTCATATTAATACTTGTGCCGGCGCCTCCCTGGACTGCAGGAATAATAAACTGATCAAAGTGAATGCCCTCAGATACTTCTTTAGCTGAAGCACATAGTGCATCCAGAATATCATCATTGATTTTTAAAAAAGGCAGATTAATCCCAAGTTTGCTTTCAGCAGCTATCCGGAATTTCCTGTAGGTGTTGTAACAGGCTAATTTTGTTGTACCCACTGATTTGTACCATTCAGGTGGAAATGTCGAATTCCCCGGAAAGTTTTCTCTTGCTCTTATCGAATGAATACCATATAAAGCGCCAGATGGTATCTGTTTCTCACCTAAACTGTCTTTTTCAATACGGTGCATAAGATTAAAGTTATCTTTTAATTACTTATTTTTTTGCCCCCTACCCCCTAAAGGAGGTTTTAATCCGGCCTGATTATTAGCCCCCCTTTAGGGGGGATGGGGGGTAAAATATACAAGAGAGTACAGGGTTATATATTACTTCCTGAAACGGGTTTTGCATAGGCAAGAACATCATTGCCGGTTATCTCAGCAGGGCAGAGGATTATCAGTCTTTCAAGAACATTTCTGAACTCTCTTATATTACCTGTCCATTGAATTTTCTGTAACTCTGTTAATGCATCTTTTTTTATTATTCTTTTACTCATTCCGTATTCATTGCAGATTAATGCATTAAAGTACTCTGCAAGGATAGGGATATCATCTTCCCTTTCATTAAGAGTTGGAACATGAATAAGGATAACACTCAGCCTGTGGTACAGATCTTCACGGAATCCGTTAGTTTCGATCTCTTTTTTAATGTTCTTGTTTGTTGCTGTAATTATCCGTACATTAACATGAATATCTTTGTCAGAGCCAACTCTGCTGATTTTATTTTCCTGGAGAGCTCTCAGAACTTTTGCCTGTGCTGAGAGGCTCATATCTCCTATCTCATCGAGGAAAAGGGTTCCTCCGTTAGCCTGTTCAAATTTACCAATTCTCTGCTTGATTGCTGAGGTGAATGAACCTTTTTCGTGACCAAAAAGTTCGCTCTCAATAAGTTCTGAGGGGATAGCCGCACAATTGACCTCAATAAATGGACCTTTTGCCCTGCTGCTTTTTTCGTGTATCTGATGGGCAACCAGTTCTTTCCCTGTTCCGTTTGCTCCGGTGATGAGCACTCTGGCTTCAGTAGGAGCGACTTTGTCGATCATACTTTTGACCTTTTCAATAGCCTCAGACTCGCCAACAATCTCATACATCCTGCTTACCTTGTTTTTAAGGACCTGAGTCTGAGTGATAAGTGTCGATTTATCCATCGCATTACGAATCGTAATGAGGAGCCTGTTAAGATCAAGTGGCTTTTCAAGAAAATCGTAAGCTCCCTTTTTTATTGATTCAACTGCAGTATCTATATTGCCATGTCCCGAAATCATAATCACCGGTGTATCTGATGAAGTCTCCGATAATTTTCCAAGCACTTCGATACCATCCATCTTAGCCATTTTGATGTCACATAGAACTATATCATATGAATTCGCAGAAAACATTTCAAGTCCTTTTGGTCCGTCTTCTGCCAGGTCAACTTCATATTTCTCATATTCCAGAACCTCTTTCAGTGTATTCCGGATTGCCCTTTCATCGTCTATGACCAGAATTTTAGACATATAATTATATTGAAATTCATTAACCGCAAAGTTCACAAAGTTTTAAATCCAAAGGGCACAAAGAAATCTCCATTATTCTCTCTGCCTGCGTTTATGATGATTCTACGATGTTTTTCTTTTCCCTTTTGTCTTTTATCTTATTTACCACGGATTACACGGATTAACACGGATTTTTAATCTCCCTTTCTCCCAGTCTCCCTTTCTCCCCCTCAGTTCTTCACATTTATCTTTATACTTTTGTCTTTTGTCTTTAGCCACTGTATCTTAGCCACTTCCACATTTCTTTCCATGAGGTTTTCTTTCCATACATGAGAATACCAGTTCTGTAGACTTTTGCTGCCATCCAAACAAATGCACCAAAAGTTATCAGCATTAGTACCATCGATACTGCAATCTGCCAGTATGGAACGCCAAAGGGAATTCGTGCCATCATTACAATGGGGGAGGTGAGCGGGATCATTGAACACCAGAATGAGAGTGGGCTTTCAGGATTTTGCATTGTGCCCATAGCCACCATCAATCCAAGAATTATAGGGATGGTTACAGGAAGCATAAATTGTTGAGTTTCTGTTTCGTTATCAACTGCGGAACCAATTGCAGCAAACACTGAAGCATACAGAAGATAGCCGGTAACAAAATAGAAAATAAAACAGATTATTATTAAACCCCATGGCTGGTTCATCGCACTGTCGAACATTTTGGAGAATTCGGCAAGCTGTGGTGACATTTCCTGAGTCTGGGTCGGTACGGCAACCTGCGGTTGATTGCCCGACATCAAATTCTGGGGCATCGATTTTGAGATTTCTGTAGTATTTGTTTTATGAAGTATTGATGTTTTCAGAACCCCTACAATGGCAATTGTTAGAAAAATCCAGATCATGAATTGTGTAAGGCCAACCAGTGCTATTCCTATTATTTTTCCCATCATTAACTGTACCGGTTTAACTGAAGAGATAATAACCTCTACAACCCGGCTTGTTTTTTCCTCTATTACTCCTCTCATAACCTGCGCACCAAAAATGAAAACAAGCATATACATCAGGAAACCAAGTATGTAGGCAAGTGCCATAGCTATTCCGGTGCTTGTCCTTTTTTCTACTCCGGATTCATCCAGCTTTTTAGTCTGAACAGATACATTTGTCTCGACGTTTTTCATTATGTCATCAAGATTTTCAATCTTATACGCCAGCAACTTTTGTCGTTCAATTTCTTTTTTAAGGGAGTTTTCTATATGTTGAAGCAGGCCAATCGGTGGTTGTTTGCCTGAGATAAGATAAACAGCATTTGGAGTATTAATCAGTTCAGGAGAAATATACAGGATTCCATAATATCCCGACTTTTCAAAGGTTTTTTTGAGATCCTCTACTTTAGTGTTTTCAAGGTATACAAATTCGGCATCCTTTGTGTTTTTAATAACACCTTTAAAAAGATCGGAGTTATCTTCGACAACTGCAATCTTTTTAAATTCACCACTCTGGTTGGTCATAATGAGAGTAGGTACAATAATTATAGTTGCCATGAGAATCGGAGCAAGAATAGTCATTATTATGAATGACTTTTTTCTTACCCTGGTTACATATTCTCTTTTAATAATTACGGATATCTTGTTCATAATAAGAAGGTTTCGATGTTAATTGCTGGTATTAATTACGGGTTTCAACTACTCTTATAAAGATCTCATTCATTGATGGTAGAGCGGGGTTAAAAGATATGATATTGCCCGATTTCATAACAGTTTGCAGGATTTCATTAGTATTGATTTCAGAAGTAGTCTTCAGCCTGAAAATACTTTTATTGTTGTCTTTCTGCTGTTTCAGAATGCTATAATGACCATTCCCCTCAATTTTCACATCTCCGTCATATACAAGATCATATTCGTTTGCAGCCCACTTCCTACGAATCTCGTTCACACTTCCTTCAAGAATAGTTTTAGCTTTATCGATTAAAGTGATATTATCACAAAGTTCTTCAACAGATTCCATGTTATGAGAAAAAATAATTGTAGCTCCAGATCGGAAGAGCACACGTCTGAACT
>OCZT010000798.1_pt1 | contig 31916 bp, 27 predicted proteins | sample 1539031 | NCBI WGS metagenome assembly OCZT01 (sample SAMEA3539308, study PRJEB22396) | soil metagenome | biome: tundra; feature: field; material: soil | place: USA | collected 2010-05 | depth 0.15 m | reverse complement strand
AAATATTTCCATTTACCTTTTACTTTGATATAGGTTTCATCAACTTTCCACGAATCATTTGTTGGTCTTAAATGTCTTCTTATCTTCTTTTCTATTTCAGGGGAATATTGATGTACCCATCTCATGATTGTTGTATGGTCGACTTTTACTTCCCTTTCCGCCATCATTTCCTTTAAATTTTTATAGCTCAATAGGCATTTTAAGTACCATCTTACATTTAATAGGATAATTTCCCCTTCATAATGCTTCCATTTAAAGGAATTAGATAGCATATTACTATCTCTGGTTTTCTTTTGATTCTATTGTATCATTAGAAAGGATCTTTTACAACGGACCCCAACTTATCTATATATTGGTAACCGAGTAGAAATAAGGAGACAGTCTATTGGTCAATAATGAGAAAAAGCTCGAATTCTGGAGTATTCCTACATCCGAGATATTGAAAAAACTCCAAATAACAACTGATGGCCTAAAAAGTTCAGAAGTCCGTGAACGTCTTAATAGGTATGGAGCTAATGTCCTTAAACCAAAAAAACGATCCGACACCTTCAAGTTCCTGCTTTCCAAATTTAAGAGTCCAATTACTCTTATCCTTATTTTTGCATCTGGACTTTTTTTTTCTAGGAGATGTCACAGATACTGTAATTATCATAATTATTATTCTGATCAGTGGTCTGCTGAGTTTCTGGCAGGAAAAAGGAGCTCTGACGCTTTTGAAAAATTGCTGGCTGCGGTGCAGTTAAAGGCTGCGGTGCTCAAAGACGGTAAAGAGACAGAAATTCCTTTGGAAGAGATTGTGCCTGGAGATGTAATAATCCTCAACGCCGGAGATATTATACCTGCAGACTGTCTAATTCTGGAATCAAAAGATCTGTTTGTTAGTGAAGCGACTCTCACAGGAGAGACCTATCCAGTAGAAAAAGTAGCCGGCGTGCTGAACGCAGAAACCCCTCTCGCGAAGCGCACAAATTCTCTTTGGATGGGGACTAGTGTGGTCAGCGGTAGCGGAAAAGTGCTGGTAGTTTCAACAGGAAAGGGAACTGAATTTGGAAAAATATCAGAGAGATTAAAACTCAGGCCCCCGGAAACAGAATTTGAAAAAGGAATTTCAAATTTTGGACATTTTCTGATGAACGTTACGATGCTGATGGTATTAGTTGTATTTGTGATAAATGTATATCTTAAGCGCCCGATTCTGGAATCTTTTCTCTTCTCTCTTGCTCTTGCAGTTGGGCTGACTCCTCAACTCCTTCCTGCAATCATCAGCATTAATCTTTCACGTGGAGCAAGAGAGATGGCGCAAAATAAAGTTATTGTCAAGAGACTGGCTTCCATTGAAAACCTTGGAAGTATGAATTTGCTCTGTTCTGACAAGACCGGCACTCTGACCGAAGGAGAACTGCAACTTCACTCTTCTCAGGATCTCAAAGGAAATAAGAATGAAAAAGTCCTCCTTTATGCCAGCCTGAATGCCTATTACCAAAAAGGCTTTGAAAATCCAATCGATAGGGCAATTCTCGAACAAAATAAATTTGATCTGGCCCAGTATGAGAAATTGGATGAAATCCCTTATGATTTCTTGCGCAAAAGATTAAGCATCCTTGTCTCAAAAAACGATATGAATTTTATGATTACTAAAGGCGCTCTCAAGAATATTCTTGAAATTTGCTCCTTCGCAGAGGTTGAGCCTGAAAAGTCTGTAAAAATTTCCGATTTGAAGACAAGAATAGAGCAGCAGTTTGAAAATTTCAGTGAAAAAGGACTTCGTACTCTTGGGATTGCTTACAGGGAAATGAGACAGCAGAGGATTATAGGAAAAGAGAACGAAATCGGTATGACTTTTCTAGGGTTTCTCTTCTTTTCTGATCCCCCTAAGCAGGGGATTGTGAACACGATAGAAAACATGGAAAAACTTGGAATTTCTTTGAAAGTAATCACTGGAGACAACAAGTTTGTAGCTGCCAGTATCAGCAGGGAGCTAGGGCTTAAGAACTCCAGAATTATAACCGGAAGCGAACTTTATAAGATGAGCAATGAGGCCTTGATAAAGCAGGCAAAAGATACTGATATCTTTGCCGAGGTAGAGCCTAATCAGAAAGAGGATATTATTCTTGCTCTCAAGAAAAGCGGAAACGTCGTTGGATTTATAGGAGATGGCATCAATGATGCATCTGCTCTTCATGCAGCAGATGTAGGAATCTCGGTCGATAGTGCTGCAAACGTTGCAAAAGAAGCTGCAGATATTGTGCTGCTAGAAAAAAGCCTGGAAGCACTTGTTGAAGGGGTAAAAGGCGGACGGAAAACCTTTGCTAATACCATGAAAGATGTTTTCATGGCTACGAGTGCCAATTTTGGGAACATATTCAGCATGACAGGAGCATCCCTTTTCTTGCCTTTTCTCCCTCTATTGCCCACACAGATTCTGCTAACCAATTTATTAACTGATTTTCCGGAGATGACCATAGCCACGGATTCTGTGAATAGTGAATTGGTTGAAGAGCCACACCGATGGGATATAGGTTTCATTCGCAAGTTTATGATGGTATTTAGCATTATAAGTTATGTATTCGACTATTTGATTTTCGGTGTCCTACTTATTTTACTGCCAGGTATGACAGAACAATTCAGGACTGGTTGGTTTGTTGAATCCGTTATTTCAGCATCCCTTATAGTTCTGGTAATTAGGAGCAGAAAACTTTTCTTCAGAAGCAAACCGGGAAAATACCTACTAGTAGCCACCCTCCTAACAGGTGTCTCGACACTTTGCATTTCATTTACTTATTTTGCAGCCCCGTTTGGCTTCAAACCACTTCCAATTTCGGTTATCTTAATAATTGGGATTATAGTAGGACTATACATTCTTGCAGCTGAAATAATAAAGACATATTTTTACAAAATAACAAAATTTTGAGCTCTAAATGTGCTGATTCAACAGACGATTTTTAAGCTTCACTTTTACTAGTGGATGCGTTTTCTTTATTGGCTATGCAGATGGATACGAAAATGAATGTGATCAGCAATAAAACGAGCATAATACCCAGTTTTTTCAAAGCTTCACCTCAAGAATTCAATGCTTAATAATAATCCCTATATCTTGAGTGTTTTCTCTGCAGGGTTCATAGTATAGAAGGACATACTTTGGAAGGAAACACTTAAGCAAATACTAATAAATTTTAATGATATGGATTTTAGAAGAAGGAAACTAATAAGAGTAGCTTATAAAAATATATATATAAAAATTTCCCAAATTTAAATTGAAATGTTTTATAATTTCGGCTGAAACTGAAAAAACACACCGTTTTAGTGTCTAAATCTCTGGATTTCCTAAATGCTATCAATAAGAAAACATTCCTGGTATATTACTCATGGAGCTTATGCGGCTTCTAAAAGATATGGAGCTCCTAAAAAATTTGTAACTAATTAACCCAAACAACCATTGTAAATAGAAAAATAAAGAAATAACGATAATAATTTACGAAGGAGAAGCTTAAACTATGCCATCTCACGCTCGTAAAGTATTAGGAGCTAATGAAGGAAAGAGAAGTCAGTGGATCGGAGAATTTGTCAAAACATGTAGCAAACCATTGTATAAGCGATCGTCATACGATCTTATTGACAGATATAACAGATGGGACAGGATACATAGTTACGGATCATCAATGGTTCAATATGACCAAAAATTTTGAGCAGGCCGATTTGAAACTTGGTGATTTTGTAGAATTCAAGGCGACGGTAAAGAAGTACATTAAAAGATATAAAGGCAGGCGGGATTACATATTATATAAGCCCACGCAGACAGATTATATGTTGTTAAGACCTACGAACATCAGAAAGCTCGATAAATAATATTCCTTTTTATTTTTTTCATTGATGCACAGTTTTTGTGTTAAAATATCTGCATATTTAGGGAAAAGCAAAATTTTGAATTTGTAAAAATTTTCGAAATTTATAAGAGCATAAATAATATAATTTTTTTCGATTTTAAAATATTTGATGTGAAATTAATTTTCACTCTGAAATTATTTTTCTTATAATTAATTTTAAGTATTGTAGAAATAATTATTGTTCAGTGCATATAGATGCCTACAAGATAGCATTAAGCTCCAATAAATAGGGGATTAGTAAAGATCACTAAATTAATACTAAGGAGAAGTTTTCATATGGATATTAAATTCAAACATAGTAAAAAGATAATTCTCTTTTTGATATTAATAAGTGTTTTAATATCGGTAACAGCTGCTATGGCGAACGCAGCATATCACGGTGGCCGGTGAACCCCCGGAGTACGCCTGGGGGCACCATTGCAATTGTGGACAGGCGCCTCTCCATCGGTGTCTTCATGGCCACTGGGAATGTGTCAACTCACTACATCTCGAGAAATGTCATTGGGCATGCGTAGACCATCGATAATTGAACAAGGGAGACAAAAGTGAGAAAGCAGGAACTTGTGGTTTTGTACCAGCATTTTCACAAAAGTTAAATCATACCAGTTCATCAGATTTGTTTACTGATTCATAGAAACGACCAATCATTTGATAGATTACTAATATCTGGAGATATCTATTATGGTTGAAACTCTAACTTTCTCAAAGGCTTTCAAGTATCCTTTTAAAACGACACGCCGGCTTTTGTATGCATTTTTGTTGCTCATCCCGATTTTTGGATGGCTTGTACTCATCGGCTATATCATAAGGTTGATTAATGAATTTATCGAGGGCAGGTATGAAGGACTAATTAAGCTTGATATCATGGAGGATCTGAAACTTGGTATCATTATTTTCGTGAAGTCCCTCCCTTTCTATATTGTCTATGCGATTGTACTGTCTGTCGTAAACTATGTCAGTCCAACCCTTAAAATCCCCGTCAGTTTACTACTCAAATTTTTTATAATTCCAATTCTTTCGGTTAACTTCTACCGAAAACAGACTATTAGGTCTTATTTTGAGTTTGATGTCCTAAATGTAATTAAAGATAACCTAGGGGACTATATCATGATAATCCTGAAACAATATGCACTCATAATCCTATTTTCAATCCTGTCAATTGTGCTTATAGGTATACCAGCTTTATTATTTACAAGTTCAATATTCTTCGCAAACTTTTATGGAAATTTAATTGAGCGAAAGACTGCTCTGACATCTTAAATCTAATTGAAATATCAGATGACTGTCAAAATCTGGAAATTTTCAACTTTAACTCAGGGATCATTTTCTAATCTAGATTTTGATTGAGACTGACAGAGTTAAACTGGTAAAACAGTGTTATTTAAAGATTTAATTATCCAAAACACTGATTTAAAGTATAGTGATTGTTGTACTCGATTTTAGGAAGAGCCGCCTTTTTAAATACTTGCTGAGCTATACATCAGTAAACAAATCTGATAAACTTGTATTATCTAACTTTCGTGAAAACTCTAGCACAACAACCACAAGCTCTGACTATATATCTCAAAAATGATCTTCTGAAATAAAAGTATATTTTCTCTAAATTTTGATAATAGCTGAAGATATTTTTTTTTTCTGGAAATTGTTTTGCAATATGATTTTCAAAAAGATTTATTTTACCTTAGCTATTCAACCTGCCAAAAACAGTTAATTGACATCTATTTTGACGTAATAAAATAGATACATTTAATTATAATTGATGGAGAGGTTACGTTGAGAATATACATCAATTTTACTTTAAAACCTGTGCATCAACGGAAACAATAAAATTTGAAGCTTTATTCAAAAATATAATAATGATATGCAAATATAAGCTTAAATGATTGCTTTTTTCGGAATTGATTGTTTTAGGAGAGCATAGTCACACTCCGCTCTAACTACATGGAAAATATCAACTCTAAAATTTAAGCAGTTGCTTAAAACAATAAAAAGCAATGTATTATGTTCTTGAATTTATACTATATATAATTTGTTATTATCGATTTGAATATTACATCAAAACTTTGAAGCTACGTCGTCACGTCGCCTTAGGGGAGAGTGACCTTATCGAAAAATCGAACCAAACAAAAAAACATCAATGTCATAGATCAAAGTACTATGTCTCAAAAGGTATGCAATGTAATGGGTTCCCAAAATAACATATTTAATTATGTTTTGAAGAGAAGTATCGTTGTAAGAGCAAACGTGTTATCTCCGGATAAATATATGCCTCCTGTGCTTATCGGGAGAGACGACCAAATAGGAGAGCTGGCTTATATGATGAGACCGCTGTTTCTACGCGGTGCTCCTAATAATGGTCTTATTTTTGGTGCACCCGGATGTGGGAAAACGACCACGCCTAAATATGTACTTACAGACCTAACAAATAAATTAGAGAACGATAGACAAATATTGATGAGACTTGAACAGTTAGAATCAAACAAAAAATCGATATCAGAAGATAAATTAAAAGAATTTGAGTATCTTAAGTCTCTAGTGATAGTTCCAGTAGACATAAACTTAGATTGGACTTGTATATCTTGTAAAGAAATTTATACTACTATGGGGATTTTATTCAAACTTATTCAACATTTAGATCCAAATACCCAAATAAAACGATCTGGATATTCAATTGATTATTATTACGATGCCTTATTTTTATTAATGAATCAACAGAACAAGTCTCTTATGGTAATTCTTGATGAAATAGACTTTTTAAAGTCTTACGACGTTCTTTATACATTCAGTCGAGCTATTTCAAGTGGGAAATTTAATGGAGGACAGTTTATACGAATTATAGGAATATCTAACAGCCGTAAATTTGAGGAAAAACTTGATCCACGAATTCTTTCTTCGATTGGATTTAAAAAATTTAGATTCCCATCATATAATACTGATGATATTTACCACATACTGAAAGATAGAGTAAAACTTGCATTTATCCAGGATCAATTGAAGACGAGACCATAATTCAATGCGCTAAAGATTCAGCTAATACAGGTGGAGACGTACGAAAAGTTCTTAATGTATTACAAACTGCTGCAGAAACAGCAGATGTGGAAGGATCTGGAACTATTACCATCCAACGCATAAAAGATGCAGAAGAAAAAGTGCAAGATAACGATGTTATTAATGCAGTTTTAGTACTCCCGCTACACCACATAATCATATTAATGAGTATTGCTAAGTTCATGAAACAAACTGATTCTGTTAGTACAGGAGACATAACTACAATGTATGAAATGCTTTGCAGGCAAATAAACCAAAAACCATCGATTAGACAGGCAGTATCCGAGTGGATAACATCACTTGATATGCAAGGGTATATCCAGTCTACTAAAATAAAGACGAAGACGGGTGGGAGAACTAGACTGATTTCAATCCCGAAGGTATGTCTTGAACAGATAGAACAGGCTTTATATAGGGATTATCAATTAGAAGAGTTGAAAGAATATTTCCCCGTCATAAAAGGAGGATAATAACTTTGTTTAATCCATACGAGGAAATCGGTTCATGTTTTCCATTTCATCAGAGAGTAGTACTTTTAAATGTTCTAAGAATTGTAAGATCACAATTGAAAAAAAAAATATTAGTATAGTAGATGTATATTCAAATTATATTGAAATGTGTGAGGAATATGGAATTGAGTCTGTATATAAAGAAAATATACTCGAAGCATTAAAATTAATTGAGTTAGCAGGTTTTATTGAATTAAAAGGGGGAGTTTGGATTACAAAATTATAGAAATATTTCGATAAAAAGCGTAGAAATAATTTAGATTTAATTAAGGATCTCTACAAAGCTTTTCTTCAGGAGACTTTTTAGTACATCTGAATCATCAATATTTATCATTGATTCTACTAGTAATTAATTGCAATCAATCTTAATTATCGGCAAGAAAAGTCTCTTTTTTGTCCTTTCATAGCTTTTATTAACGTTGAAATCATCCTTTTAAGGATGAAACATGGATTTTACAGGGAACAGGTCTGAATTAAAATTGTCTTTTTTTAAAGGAGCTTAGCCGCCATATCAATTGCAAAGGTTGAAATTCAGGATTAACACATATCTAAATCTCATAGATAAAACAACCAAGAGATGAAAATGCTATGCCCGACGGAAAAGTGCTCTTCATGATGGGATGTCCCGAGATCCCAATTCAAACTAGCATTGCCTTATATCTTTCTCATAAACTGACCAATTTAGGATTCACTGTAACAGTTGCTGGAACAGATGCCGCAACAAAGCTGTTGAAGGTATCTGATTCCGATGGATATTATGTGAAAAACTTGGTGAATCTAGATAAAATTCTAGAGGATATTATTGAGAAAAGAATATATTTCGACATATGTTTTGCTTTTATGCATAATGATGCTGGAATGACATATGCTTCTACCATAAGTGCCATTTCTCAGGCTAAGATATACTCCATAGTTTTTGGCAGGAACTCCGAAGCTCTGTCCGAAACAATTGAATTCAATTGTGAAAAGATCGTCGTGAATGATGTTCATAATCCATCTCGTCTCAAAAATAAACTAGATAAAGTGATGGAGGATATAGTCAAATGAGCTGCATTGAAAAGATGAAATACGAGATTCTCATGGAAAAAAAAACTTTTAAAGAGTCAAGAGAGTTCATTGAAAAAAACTCTGACGAAATTTACTATGTACCTCCTGGGTACAAGATTTTCAATGACTACTACGTCATCGGAATACCACCAATTGCTTTAGGGATAAAGGGCAATTCTCTGATCTTCACTTATACAAAACCCTGTTATGGAACTTTTGTTCTTTCTATAGACAGTGAAGATAGCAGAAAGGAAATATATAGGCTTAGAGAGGTAGGGAAGAAGAATACTTCGACATCATTGAAGAATGCTAGCTCTCTTGAAAACTCCAAGAAGCCCCAAACCAGCTTTCAAGATATTTGGAAAAAGTGAACTTCAAACGTCCAGTCATAATCAAGGTCTCAGAAGAGGATTCCAACATAATATCACACAATTTTGATTTTCACTTTCTTACAAGTTGATTTTCTGAATTGAGTTTTACACTCTTTGATCTATATTACCATGTCTTTTATTCTGATCCCACTTTCTACGATTTTCCCGACTATTTTTCCACCGGTAATTTCTGCAGCTTTTGCTGCATCTTCTTCCGGCAGGATAACAAGAAAGCCCATACCCATGTTGAAAGTTATGTACATTTCAAGATCTTCTACCCTCCCTTCTTCTTGCAGAAATTTAAAAATTTCATGAGGTTCAAGAGGATCGTAAAAGTCAAAGCCCAGTTTTGTTACTCTCCTCAGCTTCAAAAGCCCGCTACCTGTTATGTGGGCAAGCCCGTGAACTTCACATACCTTAAGTACATCAAGAAGCTCGATATAAATTCTTGTTGGGGTTAGGAGTTCGTCTCCTATAGTCTTTGAACTGTTATAGGGACAGGAATCATAATAAGAATATCCCGCTTCTTCAATGATCTTTCTTACGAGGGTGTAACCGTTGCTATGAACACCTGTGCTGGGAATCCCGACAACCACATCTCCCATCCTGACCTTTTCTCCTTCAATAATCTTATCTTTTTTGACAATTCCAAGACATGTACCTGCAAGATCAAAGCCTTTGATTATATCAGGCATTGTTGCGGTTTCTCCACCTACGATAGATATTCTGGAGATTTCAGCTCCTTTCAGCAGTCCTTCTCCTATCTGTGCGGCAAATTCTTCTTCATGCTTTTCCAGGGCAAGGTAGTCCAAGAAGGCTACAGGTTCAGCTCCTATGGCAAGTAGATCATTAACATTCATCGCAATACAGTCTATTCCAACAGTATTCCATCTATGCATCTCGTTTGCGATAAGTACTTTTGAACCCACCCCATCCATTGTCAAGGCAAGGGCATATTCCCCGAAATCCAGGAGTCCTGCATAGTGACCTATTCCTCTGAGTGGAGCTCCGATGCCTTTTCTAACATAGCTAAGTTTTTCAATGATTTTTTTGATTGTTTTTTCTTCTTTTGCAATATCTACGCCTGAATCAGCGTATGTCAAATGCTTCCCGCTCATTATCTGCCCTTCATGTTTTTTTGATAATTTTTTTCAATTTTCTTTATATAGTTTGAATTCGTCATGCAGGATCCTAACTGCAACAAATGCATCTTCTTCTCGAACCACGAAAGAGATATTGTATTGAGAAGAGCCCTGACTGATCATGATAATATTTATCATTGAATTCCCAAGAGCTCCAAAAACTCGTTTTGCAACACCCGGTGTTCCTGCCATTCCTGCACCGACAACTGCGACTACACAGACATTTTCATCTGAGTTGATCTCTTTTATTATTTCGCGGTTGAATTCGGAGTGTAGAGCTTTTAATGCGGCTTCAGCATGCGCTTCGCTAACCACAACCGAAATATTGGACTCGGAAGAGCCCTGGCTGATCATAACAACATTCACTCCGGCGTTCGCAAGCGCCGTAAAAAGCCTTGCTACAGTTCCAATTGTCCCTGCCATCTCTGCGCCTGAGATGTTAATTAGGGTCACATCTTTTATCAGGCTTATGGCTTTTACAACGTGCTCGCACTGGAACTTCTCCGCAACAACGAGGGTTCCAGGGAACTCTGGGTCAAAAGTATTTTTAACACGTACAGGAATATGTTCTCTCATTGCAGGCTCAATTGTGCGCGGATGCAGCACGTTAGCTCCGAAGTAAGAAAGCTCCATGGCTTCAGAATATGAAATTTGTGGGATCGTTTTTGCTTCAGGTATGATTCTCGGGTCAGTAGTCATGATCCCGTTCACCTCTTTCCAGAGCCAAATTTCATCGGCTTTTAGAGAAGCACCCAAAATGGAAGCTGTAAAGTCAGATCCACTCCTCCCCAAGGTAGTAACAATTCCGTTTTCATTTTCTCCGATAAAACCTGTGATTACGATAACCTGTGAACCAAGTATGGACCCAAGTCTATTTTTCACAAGTTCGTAAGTTTTTTCAAGAGGCCTGGCATTTCCGTAATCCGATGAGGTTATTATTCCTATCTCTCCACCTGTGTAATCGGTTGATGCTATTCCAAGAGATCGAATGGCCCCTGAGACAATTGGAGCAGCTAAGCGTTCTCCGTAAGAGGAGATATAATCAATAGACCTGGGAGTAAGCTCACCAAGATAACAAATTCCAATTAGAGCTTTTTCGAGCTCTCCAATACGGTGATCGAGAATTTGGAGTACTTCTTTTGCAACTTTGGGTTCATCAATTGCATCCTTTATGGCTTCATGATGTTTTTTTGTAAGTTCGGTTTTGAACTTTTTAATAAGGCTCACTTCGCCTTTTGTTGAGGCAAAAAATGCATTATCTAAAAGCTTGTCTGTTACCCCATTCAATGCCGAGGTTACTACCACGATTTGGTTGCCTTCATCATGGTACTTTTTCAGAATTTGTGCAACCTGGCTGATCCTTTTTCCGTTCCCAACGGAAGTTCCTCCAAATTTCATTACAATTTTCATAATCTAATCACGTTTTAACATTATGTAGGTTATTTATTACGTCGTTCTGTATCCTTATAATGCTAACATTGATAACTTTTGTTTGAGTTGTTTTTAACGATTGCCTGAGTTAATATTTAATTTCAAGTCAGAACATCTATTATGCCCTGGATCTATTACTCGATAAAACGATTCCTATGTAAAGAACGATTTGTTTAGGCCTTTTGGTTACATGATATTTTTAAGCTGAGAACCCGGCTTGTATAGGATACAATACTATATTATAATTTTGTGTAAACAATAATCCCACTTTGCTGTGTTTTCGAATTACTATTTTATTCGGTTGCAATTCTCCCTCAATAATTCACAAGAAAAAAACTTCATTCATTCATCTTCATTATATTTTTTGTAATCGGCTATACAAAATTCAATATCTAAAAATTTTAAAGTATAAATTATACAGAGTCTTTACTAAACGACCATTTATCTTTTTTTAGTACATCTCCGAGTCAATACACCTAGTTAATCGAGAGCTAAACACTATATTTATTTCTCTACCAAATTTCATTACTAAATTAATGAGTAATTTTAGTGGAATATCATATATTGCTCCTAATATCTTCTACTTAATAGTTTAATAATCTCCGGACTAGTCTCTGATTTCATTTGATAAGCAATGATATTAATAACTGACTTTAACAAATTAAAAATGTTGTCAATTGTTTATTGTATTACAAAAAATAGCGCCTTTGTAATGGATGGTTTGAAAATGTTCGTGTCTTAAATCTCTTTTGCTCTATATCCAGTTTCTATATTCCATCGTTTTATGTATCCATAAGATATTTGCTTGGCGAGTTTGTCTATTATGATCCACCTTTTTGTTGCAATAGGTGTATTCCTTGTTCCAACAGAATATTGTCACAACATAGAAAGTTGGTCCTTCGCCCTCAAATTAGATCCAAATGCATTAAATATGTCTCAATTTTCCTTCGTCTGCTTTTCATAAATTTCCTTAATTATTTTGTTTGATTTAGCTGCAATTACAAGTTTCAGAGAATTTCGATAAACCTCTCCAATTTGCTGATAAAAAAATACATATACGTTGTCAATCACCGTTTAATAAAGATGAAATAAGCAAACATGTCTTTGGAAGCAAAGGTTACTGTTTAGTGAAGTGCTGTATTAAGAACCAACAACAGATTCATATGCATCAGTTAGTTAATAACAGTTTTCGAAGAAGTTTCCATCCCGCAGCTATCTGCAGGGTATTCGACTGTAGTAAAAGATCGTTTTTGAAAGGAAAATTAAATATTACAGATTCTCTATTGCAGATATTGATCTCAGGAGATTTAAAAATCTTTCAATTTTTTAATTTATGCTTATCTCTTTTGCTAACTTTTTTCCTGCTTCTTTGTCGTAAACTTAATCTATTTTAACTTATTTGTTAGAGCTATGAAAAGAATGGTGATTCTAGATTATGGGCTTGGGAACCTTCGGAGTGTTCAAAAGGGACTCGAACATGTAGGGGCCAGTTCTATCATCTCCGCGGACCCTGAGGAAGTTCTTGGCGCAGACGGTGTAATTCTCCCGGGTGTCGGCGCTTTTGTGGATGCAATGAGGTGCCTTGTTCCGATTGTAGGAATCATAAAAGATTATGTGCATTCAGGAAAACCGATGCTTGGTATTTGCCTCGGGCAGCAAGTTATGATGAGCTCATCTGAAGAAGGAAAGCTGACAGATGGACTTAATATCATTTCTGGCAAAGTTATACGTTTTCCAAAATCAGAATTAAAAGTACCTCATATGGGATGGAACAATATTGGAATCAAACAGGATCACCCTTTGTTTGAAGGCATTTCTGAAAATTCTTTCGTCTATTTTGTACACTCGTACTACGTGGATACAGCGTCGGAGAATATCCTTGCATCGTGCAACTATGGACTGGAATTTTCAGCTTCTGTCGTGAACTCGAAAGGCAATGTTATGGGAACCCAATTCCATCCTGAGAAAAGTGGAGCGACTGGATTGAAGATCCTAAAAAATTTTGTAGAAATGTGCTGAACAGATCTTTTGGAGAATGTGCTCTTATAATGAAGCTTGGACATTATTCTTTATTTTTTATCCAGCAATTAAACTATGATTTTTAAGTGCTTTAGATTAAAACATTTAGTTCACCTATTATAATGTTTGTGCACTATCCCTTCCCTGAACTTTAGGGTAGTATAAATCTGCGAGAGATGGTCAATATGGATATAGAAGGCTATGCAAAACGGGCTCTCAGGAAGAACCCTTCAAATGAAGTAGGAATTAAGTCACAACTGGCTTTGAGGATTCTTGAAATTAAGGACATCAGCTCCGAACATGCTCATGAGATTGTGGCTGCGGTTATTAATGAGGCGAAAGCAACACTAAATGTAGAAGGCGATGTATTAAGTCCTACCTTATCAGGGGTTTCCATGGGAGAATTTGGAGTAGGGTCCAGAGGTACTGGGGATTTTTACGTTCACTCCAAGCTCGGAGAAGTTATAGGCCAAACCGGTGCATTTGTAGACAGTTCTCAGCTTGATGACTCAGGTGTTATTAAATTTGGTGATAATTACCTCGTTGTTACAATTGACGGCATTCATTCTCGCCTAAGTGAGTTTCCTTTTCTTTCAGGCTTTCATGTAGCTAGAGCAGCTTTACGTGATGTATATTCTATGGGAGCCCGTCCTCTGGCGATGCTTTCAGATATTCATATCGCAGACGATGGAGATGTTGCAAAGATCTTTGATCATATCGCAGGAATAACTACAGTTTCTGAACTAACTGGAATACCCCTCATAACTGGGAGCACACTTCGAATTGGTGGGGATATGGTCATAGGCGAACGAATGACAGGCGGCGTTGGCGCTGTAGGTATAACTTCCTATCTGACCTCTCGAAATAAAACACAGGTAGGAGACCTTATACTTATGACCGAAGGGGCTGGTGGTGGTACAGTTTCTACAACTGCGCTTTATTACGGAATGCATGATGTTGTGGAAGAGACTATCAACATCCATTTCTTGGAAACCTGCGAAGCTCTACTGAAATCAGGACTTTATAGGAAGATTCATTCTATGACTGATGTAACTAATGGCGGAATTCGAGGTGATGCAAGAGAAATCTCAAAGACCGCAGATGTAAAAATGCTCTTTGAAGAAGATAAAATGAGAGACCTCGTAAATCCAAAGGTACTTTCTATGCTAGAGTTCTTGGAGATCGACTACCTTGGAATATCGATAGATGCGCTGTTAATCATTGCACCACCAGAACACACTAGAGATATTTTAGAAACTGTTAGGGCTGCAAATGTAAAAATTGACATTATAGGCCGTGTAGAAGAAGGAAGCGGAACAGAGATACTTATGAATGGGGAAATGAGGGATTTTTCGCCAAGGTTCCGAGAATCAGCCTATACCCCTGTGAAAAAAGTACATGGTGAAGAAAATCCTAGAAATTTTGAGGATATGAGGGCATCAATCGAAATTGCAGCTGCAGAGGCTATCAGCAAAAAGCTTCGGATTCTTGAACATATCAAAGGTAAAAGGAAAAATTAGACTAAATGATTCCTGAAATTTAGATTAAAAACTACAAAGGGAGTAGAATATTTTTTGCTTACTATAAGTACTTGCTTTTCTTTTACAATAATTTTGACTTCTTTTTTAATTCATATTGCACTCTCTGACGTGGTTTTGAAGTATTATTTAATTATAACTTTGGTTTGATAATTTTATTTCCATGCTTATAGGAGATATTTATATTACTAGGAATAGAAAGTGACATTATGCCAACAAATTTCTGAACAATTTTTTATGATTTTATTTGTCAGATAATTCTCTGCTTCTTGACGATCATTTTTTTCAAATTTTGATCAAATTTTCAATATCAAATTTGATAATTATATTAGTAACATAGAGGGTTCTGGTAAAAAAAATCTGGCTTTGTTACAAAATCAGTAAAAAATTTCACAAATAGGAAAATTAATCATATTCATTTGATAGAGAATGATATACAAAGGCAAGATTTATAGTCTCAAAATGCAGAAATATTATTTATGCAACAGAACCATATTCCTTGATATGTAGTATCTTAAAAACTCCTTTAACTTACATGAACAATAATGGCCAAACAAGCTAATAACTTACATATGCTCATGCGTTTGCAGAATGTTGGCCAGATTATACACGCCCGAATTATTTCATGCAAAATCCTACCAAGATACCTTTTGAGATCGTTAGAATCTCAGTTTCTTCATCCTCTCTACAGCTTCCTTAATTATCTCAACTGGCTTTGTGAGAGCAAACCTGATGTAGCCTTCTCCAGCTTCTCCGAAGCCAACACCTGGAGTTGCAACGATTCCGGCTTCTTCGAGCAAGAGTTTTGCAAAACTGATTGAGCTAAAGCCCTTTGGGACAGGAACCCATATGTAAAAAGTAGCTTTTGGCAGCTTCACTTCAAGGCCCATAGCTGCGAGTCCTTCTATGAGAGCATTCCGTCTTTCCTCATAAATTTTATTCGTTTCCTCAACATGGGTCTGAGGAGAGTTGAGAGCTGTAATGCCTGCAATCTGAATAGCATCAAATACTCCTGAATCTACGTTGGACTTAACTTTTCCAAGTCCTTTTATAAGAGCTTTGTTTCCAACTGCAAATCCTAATCTCCAACCAGCCATATTATAGGTCTTTGAATGTGAATAAAGTTCTATTCCAATGTCCTTTGCTCCTTTTGCTGAAAGGAAAGAGGGACTTTTGTATCCATCGTATGTAATCTGGGAGTAGGCGTTATCGTGTACTGCGATGATGTCATGCTTCTTGCAGAACTTTGCAACTTTGTCAAAGAATACCATGTCAGCTGTTGCAGCGGTTGGGTTATTAGGGTAATTGAAAAAGAAAAGCTTAGCTTTTTGTAGGACCTCCTCCGAAATCGAGTCAAGATCAGGCAGGAAATTGTTCTCGGCTTTTAGATGAAGAGGATATGGCTCTCCATCTGCAAAAAGAGCCCCAGTTTTATAAACAGGATACCCTGGATCGGTATAAAGCACAACATCACCTCTATTGATAAATGCAATAGGAATGTGAGCAATAGCTTCCTTTGAACCAATTAGAGCCAGCACTTCATTCGCAGGGTCAAGCTCAATTCCCTTATATTTCGCACACCATTCAGCTGCAGCTATTCTGAATTCCGGCATTCCAGCATAAGAAGGATAGTGATGTGTTTTTGGGTCACAAACCGCTTCTCGTAGAGAGTCGACAATATGTGGGTGTGTCGGAAGGTCCGGATCTCCCACTCCAAGATCAATAACATCCACTCCTGCCGCAATCATTTCGCCCTTTGATTCATCGATAACTGAAAAAAGATATGGTGGCAATGCATTGATTCGATTAGAATACATTATTAAAGTCACCTGAACATGATTCAAAATCCATGATGAGTATTAATTAATGTATTGGCAATATTAAAAGGTATGGATGAAAGAAAAAAAATCAAGATTTCTAATGAATCTTAATACTATGTTGAAAATTTAATGAGTATCACCTAAACTAATTTGGTAACATAAAAAGAAGCATTTATTAATTTTTAGATTTCGAATTTTCGATTGTTTTAAATTTAAAAATAAATGAAATTTGTTTTTTGTCCCACTTCAATACTTCATCAACCGGCTTAACTACTCGGCAAAATTTTATCAATTTTCACAATTTTTATCGGAAATTAATGGCGAATATTGTCTTTCTTCAAATTATTTTTCTCAATTTTTCCATCAGTTACAGTTAAAAGTATCTATTAACAAAATAAATATATTCAAACTTAGTTTTTATAAACCTAATATTAATAAATATGTATGATGATGAAAAGAAAATATTATAAGTGGTTAATAAAGGCTACTGATTGGTGAATATTTTCTGTAACGTTTTTGTAAACTTAGAAATCTCTAGCTATTTTTGTCGTTAGACATTGATTATCAACATCTTATTGACTTTACAGAACTTCCAATAACATAATTCTATAGAACCAGCGAGGTTGAAATGGGAGATCAATACAATTAAACTTTAGACTATCTCACACGCAGCTTTAACTCCACTCTATTATATTTAATTTTGTTCATCTAGTGCATAGGTCAGACGTACTAATAGGCACAAAAGTATAATTCTCTTCTGAATTATACACATGTTTGGAATCGATGCATTCAGTATCAAAATTATGGGGATTCAGAAATATTTTCAAAGCAGCAAAATGAGTAAGTTCAGTTTATAATCATAGTTCAAGAATTTCAGGTTTATCATTTGCTTCTTCAAGCCAATCGCAACTTTCTTTCCGGTTGACAACACCCATAGTGAGCTCTATCCCACTTTTTTCCACGTATTCTCTTATTCTTCTCAGAGCATGATCTACCATACCACCAGCTGCAAGGATGAGGCAACGTTTTCCACAAAGAGCCATTAAGATCGATTTATCTATAACGCCTGAGGTGACATCTAAGTGGATACCGTTCTTTTCGGCAAGAATTTTACTTTTTTTGCCCATTGCCCCTATAAAAACCATTTCCCCCTCTTTCAGGATTTGTTGTATCTCTTTGAGAGAATAATTGTTAGTATCATAAAGTAAAACTCCGCCGGCTTTAATGGCCTTACGCTTCAATTCAACAATGGCTCTTCCATCGGGATGGATATGCAGAACCTTAGCGTTAATAGCCTCATAAGGTGAATGAGTTGCATAATCCCCATACATAACTCCAAGGTTCAGACTGTCTCCTTCCTTGACCTTTGGCGGAACATCAACCCACATAAGATCTAGTGATTTGAAGGTATTAACAAGCTCTGGTACTGTTTTTGGAGAGTTATCCCCATAAGCAAGCCCTCTCCGTTCAATTTCGTAATAAATTTCAAGAGTAGTTGGCTGACGGAGGCCCGCTTTTTTTAGAAGTTCCTGCTCTTTGAAAACTTCTGTAGGTGTTCCCTGGCCTATAAGTTTGCTGTTTGACATGATGTACACATAATCAGACCAGCGATATGCGAGATCCACATCATGAGTGGAAATTATAATAGTGGTCCCGAATTGGTTAAATTCGTTTAGCAGATCCATTATTTCATCCGCACCAATCGGATCAAGATTTGATAGCGGTTCATCCAGAATGATTATTTCGGGTTCCATTGCCATAATACCTGCAAGTGCAACCCTTTTTTTCTGCCCTCCGCTGAGATGATGAGGAGGCTTGTCTTGCAATTGAGAGAGTCCAACTTGCTCAAGGGAATGCTTCACGCATAAATCGACTCTTTCTTTTAAATAACCCAGGTTAGCAGGCCCAAAAGCTATATCCTGATATACAGTAGGAGCAAAGATCTGGTCATCAGAATTTTGAAAAACGATTCCGATGGATTTTCGGATTTCTCTGAGGGACTTTGAATCATATTTAAACGGAATTCCATGAAAACGAACTTCACCTTCTTCAGGCTTTAAGGTCCCATTCATAAGTAGAAAAAGTGTGGACTTTCCTGAGCCATTTTGCCCTACAAAAGCGACTTTTTTCCCTTTTTTGATTTCAATATTCAAATCCTTACAAGCTACAGTCCTGTCTGGATAGGTGTATTTAAGGCTTCTAGTCTCAAGGATGATCAAATATGTTACCTCAAACAATGGATATATTTTTTGTAAAATAAAAGAGGGAAATAGTCGAAATGAAATAAACAGAAGCTAAAAGCAATTCTATTGTTTTTACAGGCTTTTGAACTTCGAAAATAGTCATTTTTCCGTTATAACATCTAGAGTTCATTGCAAGGAAGAGCTTATCTCCCTGTTCCCAAGATCTTATAAAAACTGTGCTTACAAGCATGCTAATAGAATTAATGGAACGTCTGAAATTCGAGTATCCTAATCTCATTGTTTGGGCATACATTGTGGAACTGGCAATTTCAAGAAAGACGAAGATGTAACGATAAATTAGCATAGTAAGCTCGATCAGAGACTCTGGTAGCCTGGAAGCTTTGAAAACAGCAAAGAGTTCGATCATAGGTGTTGTTAGTGCGAGGAAGTAAAGACAACACATTCCACTTAAGGACCTCGAAAGAACTAGAAGAGCTAGCTCAAGTCCATCGGCCTTTATCGAAAAAGGATGACCTATAAGTTTGAAAGACAACAGCTCATGTCCCGAGCCTGAGAAAAAAGCAATTACAAGTATACCAGCAGCCGCAAAGCCCATGGGCGCAAGTAAAAGTTTAGAATAAAGTTTAGTAGACACCCTCCCAAAAGCAATTGTTGTAACACTCATACAAAGAGCTATGAATATAGGAGTGATAGGGGATGCACATGAGACTCCTACAATCAATCCAAAGAAAACTATTGCCAGTTTTAGCCAGTTGTTTAGGTGCCGTAGAGGGCTAATAAGAGCATAGTCGTCAAGAATATTGTTCATTGGGAACCTGCGAATAAGTGGATGAAAATTAAATAATTATTAGCTATTTCAGTGGGTTATAACCAACTAAAAATGGAAGGATATTTCGATAAATTTCTGATTTCAATGGATCCTCTAAAGGCTAAAAATTAAGGATTATCTATCATGTTTGGATCTTTTCATCCCTTTGCACCTTTTTATCCCTTTGCATACCGAAATAGCTTTTAAAACGGTTTTTTGTTCTGTAATACCTGAGGAAGTAATCAATAATTATTGCACCAGTAGCCATCTGAAGGCAAAAAAGCATACTTTCGATTTCATCACTTGGAGGTACCCAGATAGGTTTCGCAATTGGCTTGTAAGTCCCACCTGTAATTTGATCAATAACACCTGCGAGTTTGTCATCAGCTCCACCATAGTCAGCATGTGTTGTAGAAGACATATAACAGAACTGAGCTACAAAAATCAGAATTATAGCAATCACGATAAATTCAAGTTTCCTGCTCATGAAGAAAGCCCCCTGAGTTTACGAACTAAAGATTCGCTCAATACTTTCATTTCAACAAGGATATCACTCTTGACTTCAATCACGTACTTGAAGAGTAGGGCACTAACAGCGCCTTCGATGATTGCCAAGGGTACCTGAGTAATTGCGAAGATTGCAAGAAATTTGCTAAATGAACTGATGAAAGCCACATAATTAAGGAGTCCTCCTGCAGGAAATGCCAGGGCAAGTTCCGTAGAAGTTATAATATAAGTAGCTAAGTCTCCGAAAGCTGCAGCCAGAAAGACAATTAAATAAAAGTTGAGTTTGGCTTTCATTCCGGCTTTATAAATAAGGTATAAAACCACAGGACCCACGATACCCATGGAAAATACATTTGCTCCAAGAGTCGTAAGCCCTCCATGAGCTAGGAAGAAGGCTTGGAATATCAGTACAATAGTTCCAAGAACTGTAGTAATCGCAGGTCCAAAAATGATCGCACCTACACCTGTCCCTGTAGGATAGGAACAACTTCCTGTAACGGAAGGCATTTTCAGGGAGGAAAGTACGAAGATAAATGCACCTGCGACAGCAAGGATAGGTAATATCTCGCGTTTTTCTTTCACTAATTTGTTAAGTTTGTAAACACCATATGCAATCACTGGTATTGATGCTGTAAACCATATTAGACACCAGAACACCGGTAAAAAGCCTTCCATTATATGTATAGGATCACCATGAAATATCAAGCCAAATAAATATTATTTAAATTAAATCAAATTAAATTGCGTTTATATTAATAAAGTTTGTGATCTGAAAAAAGCAAATTCTGCAGAGCCTATAAAGTAAATTTTGGATAAGAATGTATTTAATGTAAAATAAGTTGCAGATAATAAAAGCAGATTTTGATCAAGACTTATGGCTAGCAAATTATGATTATTCATACTTTATTTGGTTCCGTTGCAAAAAAATTAAAGGGAATTGAAGCTATGAATATGGTTAAAAAAGACACGTCAATAATCTAAATTACTCTATTTTTATGAAGTCAAATATATTAATCAAATGTTTGGTATTATTTTATAATGTTGATATATTTCTCTCGGATCTTTCGACTTTTATTCATTACTTATAGATTTACATATTTTTTTGAATTTTTTGCAACGGAACCAGTTTTTTTAACATCAATTTCTGATCGCTTCCAACAATTAAGTTTTCTTTGGGATATGGTAACTGGTGTAATAATTTATGAATGTGAATCCGCATTAATCGAGATATGTAATCTGAAGAGACTTATTGACTTTGTAACAACAAAATAAAAGAAGATATATTTATATAAAAGCTAATTTTTTATACTCAGATAAAAAATTAGAGGTGAATCAGAACCCCCTACTTTTATAATCACTCATGACAAAGTTTTACCTAAAAACGTAAACCTTCGGCAAATCAAGTATTTGAATAATGTTGTTGAACAGGATCATAGATCTATAAAACGGATAATTCGTCCAATGTTAAGCTTTCAGTCTTCTCGATCTGCTAATAAGACTTTAAAAGGAATTGAAATCATGCATATGATAAGAAAAGGACAGATTGATGCTCTAAATCGATATGTTCTTTTTGAAGTAAATTTTATAAGTAAGTTATTTGGAATAACTGTCTAAATCTAAATGTTATCTGAGAAATATTTTGCATTTTTATGTTTTTTGCTGTGAAACTAAAATTTTTACTTAAATAGTAAAATTTTTTTGCAACAGAACCTGAACAGTATTTACAGACTCGACAAGATCCGATCCGCAGGATCATATTTATGCGTTACGAAGGTATTGTTCGAACCATATTTATAATACGAGTCGAATGATAAAGGCCCGACATATGTGTTTTCAAGAATCCGATTATATGAGCCGAAATGATTATGGGGGCTGATTTGGACGTTTATGTCCACGGTATTGAAATTTTCAAATGTAACGTTATTCTCAATCGAAACATTGGAGATACCGTTTATCGGTTCCGTCAAAGGAACCGTGTTGTACGAACCAAATTGAACGTCTGAATCAAGAATCACATAACTGCCGATGACGTTATGCCTATCAAATATGTTATAAGGGCCAAGTACGGAATTGTGCTCGATTACATTGAACGGACCAAGCTCGCACCCATGACCGATCGTGACATAGTCCTCGACTACATTGTCATGATCGATTTTGGTACCGTGATCAATGATGACATTTGAACCAAAGTAACAACCATTTCCAATTTCGATACCGGAAGCGACGAAGCAGTTGTCTCCGAACGTAACGTTTTCACCAATCTTTGCGGTTTCGCTTATTAAACAATTCTTGCCAAAAGTTACCGAGCCCGGAAACTCCATTTTAAGGATTTTATTTGGTTGAAGAAGCGCTCCATATACATCTTTTGCATAAGTCAAGTCTACTCTTGTTTTCCCGATATAGATTGTTGAGGGTACTGTATCATTCCCGCCCGAAGCTAACGAATGGCCGTGACAATCGAAATGATGCATTGAGGAATGCTGCGGGTAAGCCGGTGAATACCGTGGATTAATTTCAACTGCTTTGTCATAGGCTTTTATTGTTTCATCCGATTTATTCAACTTATTTAGGACAGCTCCTTTATTGTACCACCCTTTTAAATTTTGTAAACGAATTTCAGTTTCTTTGTCATATGCTTTTTTTGCTTCATCGGATTTATTTAGTAATGGGGGTATGTTGGTAGTGAGCTTGATTTTGTTAGGGTTGTCCAGTCCAATGAAGTTGCTGGTATCATTAATGATTGCCCCATCGAAGTTTGCGAATTCGTTAATTATTGTTCTACTGAAGTTGGCATCTTTATTAAAATTCGTATCAATGAAGCCAACATATTTATTAAACTTTGCATCACGAAAGTCAGCAGGATTAATGAAATCCGTCCGCATGAAGTTGGCATCATTCATAAATTTCGTCATACTAAATAAGGCAGAATTGTTAAAAAACGCATAATTGAAGTCTGTCAAATGACTAGCATATATATTGCTGTAGTCAGCATCTTTATTAAAAGTCGCATTAATGAAGTTGGCATCTTTATTAAAAGTCGCATCATGGAAGCTCGCAGAATTAAAAAAATCCGTGTCCTGGAAATCAGCAGAATTATTGAAATTTGTATAACTGAAGTCAGCAGAATTATTGAAATTTGTATAACTGAAGTCAGCAGAATTATTGAAAAACGTTCTCTTAAAGGAGACAGTATTATTAAATTGCATATTTGAAAAATCAAGTTTATTTTCAAATTTAGAGTCTTCGATTGAGATATTACTCGTACTAGTGCGTAAATCTGTCATAGTAACTGTTTTAAGCTCAATCTTACTTAAATTAAGTTCACCAACTATACGACAGTTTGTGAGATTAACGTCGTCACCATTTTTTATATGTTTTAAGATATCTTCTGCATTAACTTCGGTATTAACTACTTTGTATTCAGCTGCTTGAACTATTGTATAAAACAAAGAAAGTATTAAGATTAATAACAGAATACAAGAAACTAAAACTCCAGCTTTCATTTCTACGCCTTTTAAGTGTATATGCGGTTATTATTATTTCTTCTTTTATACATCCTATGTTTCACGTATTAAAGTACGAGAAATCAGTGTACTGAAAGTTCTGGAAAAAATGATAACTCGGTTTTTTTGCTGCAAAAGAAGTGATACCTAGTCAATTATGGTATTGATAAAGCTCCTGTATTTCTTTCACTGATACATAGGTTTTATAGCAAAAACTCTGCATCAATTTAAATAAAAAAACATAAATTTTGTTGGTATAAACATGAATCTGCACCCTGTTATCTTCCACAGGACTTTTGGTGTACTCTCGCTGGTCGACTGTCATTTTATGGACAATTATTAAGTCCAAAAATTGTGGAACTTAAGTCTGCATTTATATAACAGTATTTGTAGTTGTGTCAATTACAGAGACAGTGTTATCGTTGGTATTTGCTACATATGCTCTTATACCATCTGGACTGACCGCAACTGCCTGGGGATAATTTCCTACACTTATTATGTCTATCACTTCGTTTGTGGCAGTGTCAATTACAGAGACCAGATTGTTATTCGGGTCAGGCACATATTCCTCGTTGGTTGACTATAGCATCTCCTACAGCGGGCTGGACAGCTGTAGGGACTTCACTTGTTACTGGTACCGCAGGTTGGACTTCCATTGGTCCGGGTATATAGATCCAGTCCCAAACTAGAGTAGCAAGATTATATATCCATTCATAATCTGGATAGTAAATACCATCGTAGTAGTGGTCGTAGTAGTGGTCGTAGTGGTGGTGATGTTTGTGGTCATGCCATCTATGGAAGTCGCGGTCCTGCCTGTCGTAGAAGTTGTTTTTCCCAGGTTGCTGGCCACTTGGGTGGTATCCTCCTTGGTTTCCACTTGGGTGATGTTGTATATCATATGCGGCGCTTACTGCAGTAGCTGTCATTGAAATTATTACAAAAAACATTAACAAAATAGCTAGTTTATTTTTTATCCTGTTAAATACTTTTTTTCGCATCTTAATACTACTCCATATTTTTTTCTTAAATATATTTTATTGATACTTATGGTGTTAACTTTTATAATAAATTTATTGAGCTTGTATTATATAAAACCTTATTATGTTTTTATTTAGTTTTCTACTAATTTGAGATTAAATATAACAAAAAGAAGAAAAGGCAATAACGACAATCTAAAGATATATAATAATTACCCCGAAAATTAGATCACTAACTTTGTTTGATGATGCGTGGATAGAACATAGCAACATGAAATTAATAACAAATAGATATTATTTAAGTAATTAGTGAGATGATCAATCTGATATTTTTAAGGTTATTTTTTAAACTCCCTAACTCGTTCTGCTAACCGACTGAGCAATTTCTGTTTTTCATTGAGAAAAAAAAGATACGGAATTAACTAAACTTTACAGAACTTTTGGTACACTGCCAAAACTATATAATTATTATTTCCTTATTTTTCTATTTACGATGGTTCTTTAAGCTAATTAATTCCCAGTGTTCCATGAGCTCCATATGTACTATGATTGCTCCACAACAAACCAAAATAAACATTACACACCCTAAAATGAGCGCAGGTTCAATAATAGGCATTTTGAGAAACGTGCGACTTATTCCTACAAAAAAAGCATCTATACTTGTTGCAATTGCCAGCATAAGAAGTAACAAAAATTCCACAAAATCTTCAAAAAGAAGGAATAAATACCACTACATCAAACTCTGGATGGTTGGTATATGAAATCTAAATTTCTTGTCTGCCTATTGATCCTCTCACTCGTTGCAAATGTTTACTTCGTCTTAGTTGGAGAACAGCCTTCCGTTGAAAAAAAACAAGTCCAGGAAATGCAGATCCGTATAAATAATCTTCAAAAAGAAAACGAAGACACTAGGGCGCAAATGAATCAAAATAATAAATCAGGCATAAAGGAATTCGCTACTCTTCAAGGACCTGCGGTCTTTCAAGCCATACAATCAGATTCAACAGTTGCTAAAGAAGGTGATATGGTTAACGTTTCTGTTGAAATCCAGCCAGGAGAAGGACGTGTGCTTGTCCAGACAACTCCTCTCATAGACGTACTTTTCCAGGATGCAGGAAATACCGCAATCTTAGTAGCTGAGAACAAAACTAGGAAATCACTTTCAAGCAGTGATGTTATATTCAGTATTAATGCCAAAAATCAAATTCCGCGTGTTGAAGGTCCAAGTGCAGGCGCTCTCATGACTCTTATTACTATTTCTGCAATTGATAGCAATATTAAACTTAATAACAGCATTACTATTACAGGTACTATTGATAGCAAAGGAAATATTGGCGTGATAGGTGGAGTGCTCGAAAAAGCCAAGGCAGCAAAAGCTGGAGGGAAAACACTGTTTTTAATTCCCAGGGAAAACAGTGGACTTGTGACATATAAATACGTAGAAAGAAAATTTAGTGATTTTATTTTTGTTGAGAGAGCACCGGAAATCATGAATGCTAAAGAATATATAGAAAAAAATGTGGGAATCAGAACTGAATACGTAGATACGATTGATAATGTATTGAATTATGAAAAATAAAGTCAATAAATTATAGTGCTTTATATTGTTCTATTACAATCCTTAATGATTTCTCTGGAAATTTTTCGTTTGAATAGCTTTCTAAAGTGAAGACACGACCCCTTTCCTTCATCATGAAAATTTAGTTCTGTATCAACTAACTAAAATGGAATTACCATATTAAAAAATATATCTGCAGCAATGTACCAAAAGTTTTGTAAAATCGGATTGACTTTAAGATCTTTTGACTTTTATTTATTACTTATAGATTTACATGCTTATTCTGAAGTTTTTACAACGGAACCAAAATATGTATATCTCCTTATTTTTAAGTAAAAAGGTTTTCAAATCATAACTGAAATTGAGAGTATACACAGATTTTTGTGATAAGAACTTATGTTTTTCTATTTTCATATTTGTCACAATCATTTCTTCCCAGTATACTACGCGTGCCGATATGTGTGTTACTTAATATTTAATATCGTGTCCAAAAAATAGAAATCTGCAGTCCTTTAACCTCTGATCATTCCTGTTAAGGAAGATTCTTACAAGACCTATTCAGAAGTTGCAATCGTTAAGCCTACAATCATGTCAATAAACGCGATATTCAAAGTGCATATCCGGAAGTAACATTAATGCTAACGTTTGCATCGAGAGTATCGAAACAGGTGATAAACTTAGGAATAAACAAGAGGCAGATAATCTGAGTAAATGCTGCCTGTTATATTAGCATACACATGATCCGAAAATCCATCCCCACGATTTACGGCGTTTTGTGAGAATCCGGAGCCATCCGGTTTTCCCCAGAAGTTACCTCCAATATAAGGTCCACCAATTATATTAATACCTGGAGTTTTTATGGTGTTATAGGCATTTCCTACCCCATTTTTAATGGTTATTTTGTTTTCATTGAAATAATTATTGTAACCGAGGTTTCTGTTGCTTCTGCTACAGATAAAAAAACCTAAATCCTCACTATTTTGAATAGTGTTGCTTGATAATACATTGCCACTAGATGTACCCATATAAATTCCATTGTGATTATTAGAAATTGTATTTCCTGAGAGAATATTAAAATCGGAGCTTGCAAGTAAAATTCCGCCGTACACTCCATTATTATCAGCCATATTCTTAGATATCTCATTCTCTGTGGCACACCAGAGATAGATTCCACACGAATTATTCAATAATATATTGTTTTCAATTGTACAGTTATCGCTAGAACATAGAAAGATCCCTGCATAATTGGGTTCTGTTGCTCCAATTATTTTGAACCCACTAAGTTTTATGTAATCTGCTTTCAAGAGAAACACATCAGCGTGCGAATTCCTGGCTTTAATTATTGTATTATTCGGATCTCCGGAATCGGACCGAATTGTGAGATTTTCTTTGTCTATTTTGATATTTTCTACATATGTACCTGGTTTTACGATAATTACATCACCTGAGACTGAATTGTTAACCGCAGTTTGTATCGAATCCCCTTGATGGACTAAAATCACACAGTGTTCCGATGCTTGACACTGATACGAAGATTAGAAGAGCGAATAATAAAAATGTTAACTTTTTAATTCCAATTCCTTCATTCATTTAAAAAATTCACCCCTAACACACTCTAACATATACAATAAAACTCAAAAACCAAGTTAAAACAAATGAAAGAGCAAAAAATATAAGAAACTTATTTCGATTTGAATCAAATTTATTCCTATACATATCGATCACATCAGCAATTACTTTAAAGCAACCTCTAACATCAACTGCACTTACTCTTTTTTGATCCACTCTCTTTACGTTATTTATCTCCGTAGTTATTTTAAATAAATGATGAAAATAATAATTTCTGAACAAAACTTATTTATCCATAAAAACTTTCAAAATTGGAAAACAATTTAATGATAGTTATGTTTTAATTTTCCCGTATAATTCTTGCAAATTTAACATTGGGCTTTTTTAGAAAAGATACCGAAAGTTCTGTAAAATCACAAATATCAAAAAATTGCTGAATCGAAAATTCAACATTCAAAGACTTAAATTACGCACAAGTGCTTAGCAGTAGACAATGTACCAAAAGTTTTGTGAATTCTGAAGGACTTAGCATCCTTTTGTTCACTGCGAAAAGAATGATGTTAAGCAAATGGTTGCGATAACTAAGTTATGTTTTTATTGTTTGGTTGATGCATAATTTTGCTATAAAATCTATGCACCAGCGAAACCAAAAAATCCTGAAAAGCAGGAGACATCTTCCTACCATAAGTAATGCTCATCTTAGTTCAAAGTCGATAGTTATAATGTATATTCCATATAGCAAAAATTTTTCGGGAGCTAACCTTCAAGGAGTTGATATGGTTCCGTTGCAAAAATATTATTTTTGTAATTAGACACTACAATTTTCACCTTTATATACCATTTTCTTCCGAATTAAAATGATTAAACTTCCAAATTGTGATAGTTTTTAATAATTTTGTGAAAAAGCCAAATTTTTACAACGGAACCCAATTGTGTATTCAAGGTTACTAAATAAATAGACAGATGAATAAATAAATAAATAAATAAATATCTTTGCTATAAATCAATTTTTCTAAGTTTTGGAACTGTCAATTTTTATTGTGAGGAGTATAAATAGCAGAAAAACAAAATCATATTTTGTTCAGCAAAATCTCTGCAATAAGATCACAGAAAATTTCTAAATAACCCCAATTTCAACAAAATATAGATATGTATTATGGTCAAACACCCTAAATTGGAGTTCATCAAAGTCCTATTTAATCCCTGAAATACCAAAGTATCTATTCTTCATCAAAAGGTGATTATAATGCCAAGAATACTCTCAGAAACGGATATTGCTATCCTGAAAACAGTTGCTCCGGAGTGTGAGGGGTGTCTTTGTTCAGGTTCAGGAATGACTTATCGTTCGATTCTCCCACCCCTAGCAAATCATTATTCGAAAAACGCAGCCGATTTCCTGGCAAGAATAAAGTTACTATCTAAATACGATCTTGAGTACCTTGTAAGGCTCATCATATTAAACGAAGAAAGCCTTGGTTGCGTACCAATCGAGTATATAAATCTATTTATAGAAAATGTATCTGAAAGATTGGGGGAAGAAATAGCTACTCGGGTCAGAAATTTTTATAATAGTTCGGAATGTACGGATTAAATTCTTATAATACAAGTGTCTTTTGAATTTTTGGATATTTCTAATCTTTTTGAAAAGAAACCGGGGAATTTTACCCAAATTCATTGAATAGCGTTATTTTTTTAAAAGTTAGGTAATACGTCAAAAGTTATGTGAAGTCTAATTGACTTGAATCCCGTATCTCAAAAAATATAAAGAGTCAATATCCAACATCTTCTCACTCATAAAAGATTATCTTTTCGATTAGGAAAACGGAATTTACCATCTTATTACTTGATTTCTAAACCTTGTAACTAAATCGAAAGCTTTTCTTCGATATGGTGATAAATTTTTTGAGAGGACCATTTCAAAAAAACTAGCATAAACAACTACAAACCACGAAATTTCTGAACTAAATATGGAGAACTCAAATTATCAAAGCCTCAATTCCGCGAATTCTAACATTACAAAGATATTTTGATGAGTATTCTATAGTCAAAAATCAATTCTAACTATAGCAATTGAATCTTACCTGCAAAGTTTTTCCATACGAAATGCGGAAGAAGCAGAGTGAGTGGAGCATTCCCAAACAAAAAATCAGCATTGAGACTAGCAGTCCAAAGGAAGGTCAATGGAGGTCTTACCGTTATATTGCAGAGCTCTTCAAATTGATCCTGAAAACCTTGGGATCAGTGCCTTTAGGATTTTTCCTTCATTAAATTGAATAAATTAAAAAGTTGATCAAATTTCATAACGAAGTCCTGAAAACAAGATCTTAAGATTTGCTTTCTTTCTATCAGAATGAAGCATCCCTGAAAAAATCATGGAAGATTGGAGAAAAAGATCGAATGGATTGACAAAGCAACTTAAATAGATCCGAAAGATACACTTATCAAGAAAAAGTTGAAGCTTCTAAGATTTATATATAAAAAAGGAACTTTGTCAAACAATCCTAATAGCACCTTCAAATAAATTTCAAACGCCTTAAAAGTTGTGTAACCCAAAGTTAGCTGTAAAGTATAAATCAAAAAAAATTTAAATGTAGTTTAATAAGATAACTGCATACATTATCAAAAATTGCAGAAATGTCGAAAGAAAAATAAGAAAGCCTTTTTTCAACCTTACTTTTTCTCACCTACATTTTCTTTTCTTACATCTTCAATTATTTTAATGAGTTTTTCCTTGATTTTTACGATAGCATCCACAGCTTTACCACCGACCTCAATAGGAGCTCGTTTATCCAGGTCTGCCTGCATCAGCTTTGGATCAAAGGGTATTTCTCCAAGAACCTCAATACCCAACTCTTCAAGTCTTTCATTGACTTTCTCGGAACCTCCTTTGTTGATAACAGCAGCAAGGTGTTTTATCCCTATTTCGGAGGAAAGATTCTTAATTCTCTCAGCTGTCTCCAAGGATCTTGCCCCTGGTTCTACTACTACAATCATGAGATCCATTCCTCTGGTAGTACCTCTTCCAAGATGCTCGATCCCTGCTTCCATATCTAGGATTACTGCACTCCTTTCCTTAAGCATGAGATGCCTAAGAAGAGCCCTAAGAAATGCTGAAGCCGGACACATACATCCACTTCCTCCACGGTCCACCGTGCCCATAACAAGCATTCTTACTCCATCTGGCCCTAATAATCCATATTTGAATGCAATATCATCCACCTTTGGATTGTAGACAAAAGCTCCACCTTCAGTGCCTGCCCTTTCCTGAATAAGATCTTTAAAATCTGTCAGTGGCCTTGGAGGATTATCTACCCCAAGAGAAGATGCCAGGTTCATATCCGGATCTGCATCTATTGCCAGAACTTCATATCCGTCCCTTGCAAGTAATCGAGCCAGAGTACCTGAAAGAGTTGTTTTTCCGACGCCACCTTTTCCAGTTATCGCTATTTTTATGAAAAATTCCCCCTAGACATTAATTCAGATCAACTGTACCTATGTTTAATAAGAATATAACCACCAAAATGTTTATACTTATTTATTTGTACTCACTTTTCTACTAAAGGATTCAAATTAGCTCAGAATCACAAATTTAATTTGAGAATTTAATTGTATTTTTCTAGATGCAAAAAATTTTCAGAAACATTTTTACACTCTACTCAACCATTTTTCGTATGCTACTCCAGCTATTTTTTCCCAAAATAAAGATGCATTACCGAAATAACTTCATAATAAATTTTAAGATTATCCAAAATTACCGAAAACTTTAGCTGCAAGATTGGGAAAACACTGAAAAACTTATAATAAATTCAACGTTCAAATTCTGTCTTTGCGTTAATTTCAGATCCGCAAAAAACACATCATTTCGCATCATTCTTAAATGATTTCTCACAATGTATGAAAAATGCATTTTTTTTGGTCGGATTGGGTTGCTGTGTTTAGTGAGCAATTCTTGATAATGAACCTGAATCTATCCAATCATTG
>OCZT010000797.1_pt1 | contig 31987 bp, 28 predicted proteins | sample 1539031 | NCBI WGS metagenome assembly OCZT01 (sample SAMEA3539308, study PRJEB22396) | soil metagenome | biome: tundra; feature: field; material: soil | place: USA | collected 2010-05 | depth 0.15 m | reverse complement strand
GTGGTGCCCCCGGAAGGACTCGAACCTCCGACACGCGGTTTAGGAAACCGCTGCTCTATCCCCTGAGCTACGAGGGCGAAGGCGCGGGACCAAGAAGGTCGGCGCCGATCGTCAAGACTACCGATCTGAGACCGCACCATCCATTTCCGGTCGGCTGGCCCTAGTCTCTGAAGGGTGCTGGAGACGCCGAACGATTCCGTGGAGCCGGATCTGGGGCCACCGGCGGCGGGCACGGAGCCCGAGGCGATCGGGCCGGTGGCGGCCATGGGCCGGCTCTTCACGGGGGCGGCGGACAGGTGGCGGAGGTCACGCTCGCTGCGGCTTTCCCTGGCGCTGTGGAGCGGCCTCGGGCTGGCTCTCACCCTGGGGGCGGGGGCAAGCGCGGGCGCGCTCGGCGGCCGGCTTGGGCTGGGCCTCTTGGCGGGCGCGGTCTGGTGGGTGGCCACTACGGCGTGCCTCTTCGCTGGGATCTCACTCCTGCGCCGCTATCCGGACCAATCTCCGGTAGATCGCTTCGGGGTCCCCAACGGGATTACCGCCATTCGAGCCTACCTGTCCCTGCCAGTGGTGCTCTACGCGGCGCTCCCGCCGCCAGGTTTGGCCCGGGTGCTGTTCCTGGTCATCGCGGCTCCGATTGCGGCTCTTGACTCGGCCGATGGCTTCATCGCCCGGCGAGCGGGACCGCTCACGGTGCTGGGCCGGGCGCTCGATCCGATCATGGACACGGCCTTCTTCTCTTTGTGTGCGGTGGCGTGCCTGATCGTCGGGTTCATACCGCTGTGGTTGGCGGTACTGGTGCTGGCCCGGTACGGATTGCCGGGCGTCGGGTTCCTCGTGCTCTATCCCTGGCTCCGCCGCCCTCCCGCCATGGTGGCGACCAGTTTTGGCAAGTTCAACACCATGGCCAGCGCGGTGACGATCGGGGTCTCCTCGCTGCTGGTCCTCGCTGGGGGACCCGCCTGGCAGACCGACATCGCCCTGGGAGCGGTGCTGGCGGTGACTGCTCTCGGCCACTTCGTGACCTTATGGCGGCGCACCTTCCCGTCCTCGAGGTCGGTGCCAGCGCCGAGCGTCGACCCGAGGGCCTGACGCCCTGAGCTAGGACCGGTGGAGGATGTGGCGCCGAAATCGGATGGCGGGGCATAGAGCCGCCGGGTAAGGTGCCAGTAATGACCACCACCGACAGCAGCCCGGACACGCGGTGGATGGCGGTGGTCGGCCGCGATGCCAAGGCCGATTTTGTGTTCGGAGTTTCCTCCACCGGCGTCTACTGCCGCCCTGGTTGCCCGGCGCGGACTCCGATCCGGGATCGGGTGCGCTTCTTCGACGACCCTGAGTCGGCGCGGTCCGCTGGCTTCCGCGCCTGTCGCCGCTGCCGTCCTGACGGTCCCGGATCCAATCTGTCGGCGGTGGAGCACACTCGAGAGTTGCTGGACCGCTCCCCAGAAAGCGGTGGCATGAAGGGCCTGGCGGCCCAGGTGGGACTCAGCCCCAGCCAGCTGCAGCGACGGTTCAAGACAGCTTTCGGAGTCTCCCCGACCGAGTACGCGCGGGCGCTGCGGACTCGAAGGGCGCGTGCTGCTCTGACGGCCGGCACCTCGGTCACCGAAGCGCTCTATGACGCCGGGTTCGGCTCCAGCCGGGCGTTCTACGAGGTGGTCCCGGCCGCGCTCGGGATGACGCCCACCCAATTTCGCGGGGGCGGAGCGGGGGTGGAGATCCGTTACAGCGTCTTCGAGTCGTTCCTGGGCCCGCTGTTGGTGGGGGTCACTAACCGCGGGGTGTGCGCGGTCAAGATGGGGGAGGGGGAGCTGGAGTTGGAGGACCAGCTGCGGGGGGATTTCCCCTGGGCACAGCTCACCCGCGACGATGCCGGGCTGGCGGAGGTTCGCCAGGCGGCGCTCAGTCTCGCGGCGGGCCGGTCCGGCCAACCTGAACTACCGCTCGACGTGCACGGAACGATGTTCCAGTGGCTGGTCTGGCGCCACATCCAGAGGATCCCTCGCGGTCGGACCAAGACCTACGGCCAGCTAGCTGGTGAGCTCGGCAGGCCGACGGCTGCCCGGGCGGTGGCCCGGGCCTGCGCCACCAATCAGGTGGCCCTGCTGATCCCCTGCCACCGGGTCGTGCCGGCAGCGGGAGGGGAGGGAGGCTATCGCTGGGGCACTGACCGCAAGCGCCGACTGTTGGAGGCGGAGGCGCAGGCGGAGGGGACCTAGGCGGACCCCGGCGAAGTCGTCAGCGTCCGGTCAGCTCTCCCACGAACTCCGGGGCGAGCACCCAGCGCAAGGTAGCGTGGGCCAGCCGGAAACCGCGTCCCAGGCTGCCCACCCGGATCAGCTGGGCGTGGATGTGGCGGAGGGTCACCTCCGCGGCGTGCAGTCCCGCGCCCAGGGCGGCGAAGGGCAGGAGCTGGAAGTCGACGAAGATGGCCATCGCGGCGGCGATCCCCAGCGGGACATGGAACTGGACCAGGAGGAAAACCAACACCCCCTCACGGATCCCAATGCCGTTGGCCGAGATCGGGATGAAGGTCACCAACAGCGCCACCGGCAGGGCTAGCGCAAAGACCTCCCAGGAGATCGTGTACCCGAGTGCCTTGCTGAACGCCTCCATGGAGAGGAGGTTGAGGCCCCAGCCGAGTCCACCGGCGACGATCGAGCAGCTGAGGGCTCCGGGGGTGCCTTTGTAATTGGCAAGTGAGCGCAGGAAGGGGCCGATCCGCTGCAGGTGGACCCTCCAGCCGAATTCGGCGGGGTCCTTCCCGAGCACTCTGGCGAAGAGCCGCTCCGCTCCCAGCGCCAAAGCCCAGCAGATCAGCATCACCCCGCTGAAGCAGGCAAACCCGATCAGCCCCGGAACGCGAAACACGTTGTGCATGACGACCGCGCCCAGCAGTCCCCAGAGGGCCATGCCGAGGGTCCCGGCCATGCGGCTTCCCACCAACGAGGCGATCACCGGTCCGTGACCAGCGACCTTGCCCACCTGCACCGCCCGGACGGCGTCACTGCCGACTCCGGCGGGGAGCACCTGGTTGATGAAGAGCCCTTTCATGTACCAGCCGCCCAGATAGCGCCAGCCCAACATCTTGCCGGCACCCCTCACCAGCGCCCCCCATTCCAGGATGCTGGCCAAGACCGACAGGCCGGCGAGGGCCAGGGCGAGCAGCGCCCACTGCCAGTGGAGGTCGCCGAACGCCTTCAACGCCGAACCCAGGTTCACGGAGTGGACGAAGACCATGAACGCTAGGAGGGTGACCCCCCCCCTCACCCAGGGCCGCGAAGCGGCTCGGCGGAGGCTGGAAAAGACCACGAGGGCGGTGCGCTGACCCACGTGATGGCACGATACAGCAAGCTCGGCCGGGAGGCGTCGACCGCGAACACTTCGTGTCAAGAACGTCGCCCGCAGCTTAGGATTTCCCTTCGGTGACCTCTCTCGTGTCGGTCGAAGCCTCGAACCAACCAACCCCGCGGGTCGGCATCCTGCCCACCTACGTCCCCCCGGACCGACGGGAAGGGCTCGGACGGCCGGCCCGCCGGGAGCGGATCGAGCAGCGCCTCTGGGAGATGGCGCCCGGCCTCACGGTGTGGCTGATCCTGGCCACCCCGCTGGGCGTCGGCTTCCTCATCACCTTCACCAACTTCGAGTACCTTTGGCTGCTGGGGCTGTTCGCGGTCCTGGTGGACCTCTACTGGCTGGTCAAGCTGGTTCACACCTTCCGCTACGTGCTCCGAGGCATCCGGCTTCTGGAAGCAAGCCAGGCGGTGGATTGGGCGGCGCGGCTCATTCAGCTGAAAATTACCCTGGGGCAGCCGGCTCCCGGAGAGATCACCCACGCCTTTCTGATCCCGACCTACACCGAACGCTACGAGACGCTCCATGCCACGGTGTCGGCGCTGGCGGCTTCCGACTACCCGAATGACCACAAGATCTGCGCCATCATCACGAGGGAGACTGATCTCCAAGGATGCCGCAACGTGGAGCGGCTCCAGGAGAAGTTCGGCAGCAGTTTCAAGGCTTTCTGGCACATCAAAGACCCCCTGCTCCCGGGGATCGTGGTGGGCAAGTCGGCGGCCATGGCCTACGGGGGCCCGGTGCTCCGGCGGGCCTGCGACAGCCTCGGCCTGGACCCGACCAAGGTCATCGTCACCGACCTCGACTCCGACTACCGGGTCCATCCCCAGTACCTGGCGTATGCCACCTACCAGTTCTGCACCACCGAGGACCACCTGACCTCGATCTGGCAGCCGGTGCCAATGTTCCTCAACAACCTCTGGAAGGTACCGTCGGCGGTGCGATCCATGGCCACCCTGGGTACCCAGTGGCAGCTCTACCTCCACCAGCATCCCAAGCGGCTGGTGATGTTCTCCGCCTACTCCATGTCCCTGCAGATGCTCACCGAGGTGGGGTACTGGGATGACGATGTGATCCCCGAGGACTCCAGGTTCTTCTGGAAGGCGTTCTTCAAGTACGGGGAACGGCTGCACGTGCTGCCCGCCTACCTGCCCATGTACGGCGACGCCCCCCGGGCCGCTGACTACGGCACCACCCTGGTCAGCCAGTACAACCAGATCAAGCGTTGGGCCTGGGGGGTGACCGACGTCCCTTATGTGGCGTCCCGGATGACCTCCCACCCGGAGATCCCGCTCCGGCTTCGGATGGAGCGGTTCCGGATGCTGGTGTTCAACCACCTCAGCTGGGCAACGGTGCCGATGCTGATCCTGATCTCCGGCACGCTGCCCTCTCTGTTCAATTACGACTACGCCCTGTCCAACATGGGCGCGATCCTGGAGACCACCGCCAGCATCATCCTCATGACCACCTTGCTCAACATCCTCGCGGTGGCGGTCCTGGACAACCGGCTGCAGCCCAGACCTTCCGGATGGCCCTGGTGGCGACGCCGGTTGGTGGACCTGCAGACGCTGACCTATCCGGTCGTGTTCATGGTCCTCAGCGTGATCCCCGCGCTGGAGGCGCAGACCCGGCTGCTCTTCGGCTCCCATCTGGAATACCGGGTCACCGAGAAGAACTAGGCCGGGGGCCCAAAGTACAATTCCGGCGATGGTGGACCGCCCGGTCGTCTTCAGCGGAATGCAGCCCACCGGGGTCCTGCACCTGGGGAACCTGCTAGGAGCGCTGCGTCCCTGGGTGCTGGAGCAGCACCAGTTCCAAAACTTCTTCTGCATTGTTGACCTGCACGCCCTCAGCCAGCCCCACGACCCCAAGGAGCTTGCCGACAAGACTCGCCAGGTGGCCGCTCTCTACATCGCCTCCGGGATTGACCCCGAGGTCTCCACCCTGCTGGTCCAGTCCCATCTCCACGAGCACACCGATCTGGCCTGGATTTTGGGCTGCGTCACCCCGGTGGGATGGCTTGAGCGGATGACCCAGTTCAAGGACAAAGCCCACCGGCAGGATGCCGAACGGATCGGTACCGGGCTCTTCACCTATCCGGTCCTGATGGCGGCCGACATCCTGCTCTACCGCACCAACTTCGTGCCCGTTGGGGAAGACCAGCGCCAGCATTTGGAGCTGACCCGCAATATCGCGGTTCGCTTCAACCGCCTGTTCGGAGCGACCTTCGTCATCCCGGAGCCCCGGATCGGCCGGATGGGGGCCGGGGGACGGGTGATGGCGCTCGACGACCCGGAGACGAAGATGAGCAAGAGCGCGGAGGGGGAGACGGGCCGGATTGCCCTCCTGGATCCCCCGGCGCGGATCCGCTCCAAGCTGATGCGGGCCAAAACGGACAGCGGCTCCGCTGTCGATGTCGCCCACGCCGGGGCTGGGGTGGCCAACCTCCTGGACATCTACCGGGGCCTGACCTCGTGCACGCCCGAACAGTTGGCGTCGGAATTCGACGGGGACGGCTACGGCAAGTTGAAGGGCAAGATCGCCGACGCAGTCATCTCCACCCTCACCCCGATCCAGGAGCGCTACCGGGAGCTGATGGCTGACCCCACCCACATCGACGCCATCCTGGCCAAGGGAGCCACCAGGGCACGGGAGGTGGCGGGGGCCACCATGACCGAGGTGCGCCAAAGGGTCGGTCTGCTACCCACCGCCCCCCTCGGCTGAGGGCAGTTGGCACTGGCGCGCAGGGTGCCGGCCAGGGGGAGCGCCCATCGAGCCCAGCCTATAATCCCGCCGATGCGGTGGAGTCGTATAGGCGTCTTTCTCACCGCCGCGGCACTGCCAGCCTATGTCCTGCGCGGCCTCCTGTTCGGGCGGTTGCCCTTCACTGGTCTGGAAGTCGTGCTGGGGCTCACTGTGCTGGCGTTCATCGTCGAGAGCTCCCTGCAGCGACGGATGCCCCGCCTCGACACCCCCTTCAGTGTGATCATGGCGGTGATCCTGCTCGCGACGGTCATCGGCATCGCCGCCAGCCCCGACCATCAAGCGGCCCTGGGGATCGCGAAGGCCTACATCGTCGAGCCGATGGTGCTCTTCTTTGTGGCGGTCAACGTGTTGCGGTCGAGCTGGGACTGGGAGCGGGTCGTCTACGGCTTGTATGTCGGCGGCCTGGTCGTCGCGGTGTCCCAGGTGGTGGCCCTCGGCGAGGCGCTGGGAAGCCGCACCGTCAATCTCAACTTCTCGCCACCGGCACCCGCCTGGCTCTGGACCAACAACAACTTTGGGGGCATCTTCCTCGACCCCTTGGTGGGGCTGGCGCTGGGATTGGCCCTCTTCGGGGGGGTCCGCCACCGGAACGTGCACTGGGCGGCCCTGGCACTGCTCGGGCTGGGGGACATCCTGACCCTCAGCCGAGGCTCCTGGCTGGTGTTGGTGGTGATCGCGGTCGTGGCCGCGGCCCTGCACCCGCGGCGCAAGCTGTTGCTGGCCGGCTGTCTAGCGGCCTTGGTGGTGGCCGTCGTCCTGCCGCCGATCCGGCACCGGATCACCAACGAGTTCAACGCCAGCAACCCGGCCAACTCTCTGGTCGCGAGGGTCCATCTCTGGCACGCCACCGTGAACCTGATCGAGAACCATCCCTTCACCGGGTCCGGTCTGGGCGGCTACCAGGCGACCATCGGTCCCTACCGGGCCCAGATCCACGATCCTTCCGCCCAGACTCACGTCTACCCCGACCAGCTGGAGCTGGACTTCTGGGTGGAGCTGGGGGTGCTCGGCTTCGTGGCGCTGCTGGGTTTCTTCGCGGAGCTGATCCGCTACCTGGCCCCGGCGGTGAGGGCCGGACCCCGGGACCACCCCTGGGCGGTGGCTCTGGCGCTCGCCTGGGTGGCGATCATCGTCCACGGGCTGCTGGACAGCCCCTACTGGAAGAACGATCTGGCGGCCGAGTGGTGGCTGCTGGCGGCGCTGGTGATGGTGGCGGTGGTCCCGGCCACCCGGCACCTGCAGTTGCCCCGCCGCAAACCGCCGAGCTCCTGACGCGATGGCCGTGAGCGTCGCCCATCGGGCGGTCCGCAACACCACCATTCTCTTTGCCGCCCGGACCGCCTCCAAGCTCTTGGTGCTGGTCGCCTTCTTGTTCCAGCAGCATTACCTGGGCGCCTCCCGCTACGGCGAGTTCAGCCTGATCGTGGTGTTCAGCACCCTGTCGAGCATTGTGGGCGATCTCGGACTGCAGATCGTTTACCTGCGCGAGGCCAGCCGCGACAACGGCAAGATGAAGACCTACTTGGCGGCCGTCCTGGCCACCAAGATTCCTCTCTTCGCCCTCAGCCTCCTGACCCTGGCGATCATGGCCGCCCTCAAGTCGCCCGCCATCTTGGCCCTGGTCTGGCCGGCCTTCGCGCTCCAAGTGGCGACCAGTGTCGCCAACGTGCTCCGCAGCACTTTTTATGCGACGGGCGAGATGCGCTACGAGGCGATCGCCACCATGTCGGAGGCGCTCATCCTGCTGGTGGGGACCGTGCTTGTGGCCCACGCGGGCTTGGGGGCCGCCGCCTACCTCTGGGTTTACGCCCTCAGCTACGCGGTGACCTGTGTCTACGCCTACCTGGTCATCGCTCGACGGTACTTCGTGCCCACCATCCACTTCGATCCGATCCTGGCCCGGCGGCTGCTCAAGATGGCGGTGCCGTTCGCCTTGGTGTTCTTCCTCAACACCGTGTACTTCCGGATCGACGTGGTCATCCTGAGCGCCCTGCGGCCGCTCAGCGAGGTCGGCTACTACACGGCCGCCTACAAATTTCTCGACGGCCTCTCCTTCGTGCCCCAGACCATCATGAACGCAGTGTTCCCCGTCCTCTCGGTGGTTCACCTCCAGTCGACGGCATCCATGCGCGAGGCCTACACCACCACCTGCCGGCTGCTGGCCTCGCTGGCGATGCCGTTCGCCGTGGTCCTGGGCTTGGGGGCGGCACCCTTCCTCAGCTCCCTCCCCCTCCGGGTCTTCCCCCAGTCCGCCCCGGCGCTGCAGATCCTGGCGCTGGCGATCGTCTTCATGTTCGTCAACAGCACCTTCATATTCGGCCTGGGGGCGATGGACCGTCAGATGGACAGCGTGGTCCTCTCGGTCATGAGCATCGCCGTCAATGTGGCCCTCAACTTCATCCTTATCCCGATCTTCCCGAGGGCGACCGGCTATCTTGGCAGCAGTTGGGCCACCGTGATCACCGAGGTGTTCCTGCTGGTAGCCGGGTACTGGATGGTGCGGCGGCGGCTGGAGTATCGGCTGCCCTGGGGGCGACCGCTCTTGCCGATTCTGGTTTCCGGTGCCCTTATGGCGGGCGTGATGGGGCTGCTATCCCAGTTGAACATCTTCCTGGTGGCGGTCTTCGCCAGCCTCATCTACCTGGGGGCGCTCTACGTCACCGGCGGCATCTCCCCAGGCGAGCTGCGGACGATCCGTGCCAGCTTGGGCCGACGCTTGCAGCCGGTGGTGGAGGATGACGGTGGTGACTGATTCGGAGCCGCTGCTCCGTTCCCGGGAGCTGACCAGGGCATCCCGGCACCGGATGAGGCGGCTGCTGCCGGTGATGGCGATGCGGGTGGTCGGGGATGCGTTGGCGGTCGCCGGGGGTGCCCTCGTCGGCTTCCAATACCGCTTTTATCTGTCCGGGGTCCCGATCCCCGGCAACCAGGTCCCGAGCCTTCATGCCTACGTCCTGGCCGTGCCGGTGGTGGCGGCCCTGTGGGTGCTCACCTTCGCTTTTACCGGGCGCTATCGGGTCAGCCTGGGACAGTCCTTTGTGGACGAGATCCTGGGGTCCGCCGGATCCGTCGCGCTCTTCGTCGTCGTGGCCCTGGCGCTGGAGGGTCTCTACCGGGGTTTCCCCTACTCGCGGCTGGTGCTGGCCGACGCCGCGGTGGCGGCGTTGCTGCTGTTCGTTGCCGAGCGGGCTCTGATCCGGGCGGCCCAGGGCGCCCTGCTGCGTTCGGGCTGGGGCGGCATTCGGACCCTAGTGGTGGGGTCCGGCCCGGTGGCGGACCTCTTGCTGCGTCGGTTGCGGATGTTCCCTGAGTACGGATACCAGGTGGTGGGCAAGGTCGGCACCGACCCCGAAGCTCGCTCTGTCCAAGGTGGCCTCGGGGTGCCCCACTTTGCCCTGGAGGTTGGTCTGTCCCGGATCGTCGTCCGGGAGCGGGCCGACACGGTGCTGCTGGCGCTGAGCGGGGTCCGCCACGACCGCGTGCTGGAGCTGGCCAGGGAGTGTCTGGCGGCGGGCGCCGAGGTCAAGGTGGTCCCTGACGTCCTGGAGATCATGACCAGCGCTGCCAGCACCGAGGAGGTGGCTGGGCTGCCTCTGGTCGGGCTGCGGCCCAACCGTCTGGTGGGAGCCAACCTCCTGGTCAAGCGCGCCTTCGACGTGGTCGCGACGCTGGTCCTCTCGATCATCGCCCTCCCGGTGGTGACGGTCTGCGCCCTGGCGATCTCGATCAGCTCCCCGGGCTCACCCTTCTTCGGTCAGGAGAGGCTGGGCCGGGACGGGCGCCTGTTCCAGGTCTGGAAGCTGCGCTCCATGGTCAAGGACGCTGAACGCGGGATCGGGCCGGTGATGACTGCGGTCGGCGACCAGCGACGGACCCCGGTGGGCCGTTTCGTCAGGCGCTACAGCCTCGATGAACTACCCCAGCTCTGGAATGTCCTGATCGGGGAGATGAGCCTGGTGGGCCCCCGCCCAGAGCGCCACTTCTTCGCTCAGAAGTTCGCGGACTCGGTGCCCCGCTATCGGGAGCGCCTCCAGGTCAAGCCGGGCTGCACCGGTTGGGCGCAGGTCAATGACCTCCGCCAGGCCAGCAGCATGGAGGAGCGCATCTTCTACGATATCTATTACGTGGAGAACTGGTCTTTGAGCTTCGACCTCAAGATCCTTCTGCTCACCCCCTGGCGGCTCCTCTTCCATCGCCACGCCTACTGAGCGGCGGCGGGTGGAGGGGGCCAGTCCGGGAGACTGATAGCCTTGAGCGCCGTGAAGGGGCTGGTGCTGAGCGGGGGTAAGGGCACGCGGCTGCGACCCATCACCCACACCGGCGCCAAGCAGCTGGTCCCGATCGCCAACAAGCCGGTTTTGTTCTATGGGCTGGAGGCGCTGGTCGAAGCTGGGGTCACCGAGATCGGCATCGTGGTGGGTGACACCGCCAGTGAAATCCGCGAGGCGGTCGGTGATGGTTCCCGGTTCGGGGCTCGGGTCGAGTACATCCCCCAGCTCCAACCGCTGGGCTTGGCCCACGCCGTCCAGATCGCCCGGGACTACCTCGCCGGTTCGGACTTCGTCATGTACCTGGGGGACAACTTCATCCCCGGTGGCATCGCCGGAGTCGTCGAGCAGTTCCGGCGGGAGCGTCCCGACGCGCTCATCCTGCTGAAGCAGATGCCCCATCCGGAGCGCTTCGGAGTCGCTGAGCTGGAAGGGGAGCGGGTGGTGCGGCTGACCGAGAAGCCGAAGAAACCTCGTTCTGACCTGGTGTTGGTGGGCGTCTATCTGTTCCAGACGGGCATCTTGGAGGCGGTGGACGCGATCAAGCCCTCGGCCAGGGGAGAGCTGGAGATCACCGACGCCATCCAGTGGGAGATCGACCATGGGCGCCGGGTCACCCCGCATGTGGTGACCAGCCGCTGGATCGACACCGGCAAGATGGACGATCTCTTAGAGTGCAATCGGGTCGTCCTGGAGATGCTCCCGGAGTTTCGCGACGGGAAGGCCAGCGAGGACTCCAAGCTCCTTGGCAAGGTGATCTTGGAGGAGGGGAGCGAGGTGATCGGGAGCACAATCCGAGGGCCGGCAATCATCGGCGCCCACACCAAGGTGATCGATTCCTTCGTGGGTCCGTTCACCGCCCTTTATCACCATGTCTTGGTGGAGGGCAGTGAGATCGAGCATTCGATAGTGTTGGAGAACACCAGCATCAGAGGCGTGAGCAAGATCGAAGATTCACTGATTGGGCGCGACGTCGTGATCGAGAAGAGTCAGACCCGGCCCCGGGCCCACAAGCTGATGCTCGGCGACCACTCTCGCGTGAGCTTGTCATGAGCTGGGGGAGGTTCTTGAGCTGATGGCGTGGCAGGCCACCACCGTGGAGATGGAATCGATCCTGGATGCCATGCGCAGGGTGCCGCCCCTGGAGCGGCGGGGTTCCCTCGAGGGGGTCATGATCAAGTCGTTCCAGGTACACGCCGATCAGCGGGGCTACTTTCTGGAGCAGCTGAAGCGAGGCGACCAGGATGACGAGGGCCGTCCGTTCCTTCCGGAGCAGAGCTTTGCTCAGATGTCGAGGTCGCTGGCCTACGCGAGGGGCGGCAACCCGCCCGAGCTGATCAAGGCGTTTCACTGGCATCGGCGCCAGTGGGACTACTGGGACATCGTGAAGGGCAACGCCCGGGTGGTCCTGGTCGACCTCCGGCCAGACTCCCCAACCAAGGGGAAGACTCAGGTGGTCATCGCCGGCCAGAACTCCCCCAAGATGATCGCGATTCCGCCTCTGGTCGCCCACGGCTACCAGGGGCTCGACCTCCAGGACGTGCTGCTCTGCTATTACGTGACCGAGCCCTACGATCCCCAGCAGCCGGACGAGGGCCGGATCCCCTGGAACGACCCCCGGATCGCTTTCGACTGGTCGATCGAGAACATCTGAGTGGCTGAGCGCGCATCCCTGCCGTCGGTCGGCGAGGGGATTCCGCCCCGGCTGTTGGTGACGGGCGGCGCCGGATTCATCGGCTCCGCGTTCGTGCGACAGCTTTTAGGTGAGGGCGAGGGCTTTTCGGTCACGGTCCTCGACAAGCTGACCTACGCCGGCAACCTGGCCAATCTAAGTCCGGTCGATTCCCATCCCGGATACCGGTTTGTCCACGGCGACATCTGCGACGCCCAGCTGGTCGGCAAGCTGGCGAACGAGGTGGACTGCATCGTCAACTTTGCCGCGGAAACCCACGTGGACCGGTCGATCCTGGAACCCGGGGGGTTCATTCGCACCGATGTCCTGGGGACCCACCAGCTGCTGGAGGCGGCCCGTCAGGCTCGGCATTCCCGGTTCCTGCAGGTCTCCACTGATGAGGTTTACGGCGACGTCGCGGCGCCCGAGCGTTCGCACGAGACTGACCTCGTCCAGCCCCGTTCGCCCTATTCCGCGAGCAAGGCGAGCGGTGACCTGCTCTGCTTCGCCTACCACGCCACCTATGACCTGCCGGTGCTGGTGACGCGGGGGTCGAACACCTACGGCCCTTACCAATATCCTGAGAAAATCGTGCCCCTTTTTATAACCCAGGCGCTGGACCAGTTGCCCCTCCCGGTCTACGGTGACGGCAGCGCTGTCCGGGACTATCTGCACGTGGATGACCATGCCCGGGGCATCGCCGCCGTGCTCGCCCACGGAGTGGTGGGGGAGGCATACAACCTGGGCCGGGGCGAGGAACTGATCAGCGGGATGATGGTCGCCCAGGCCGTGCTTCGTCTCACTGGCGGCAGCGACAACCTGATCCAGCCGGTGCTGGACCGTCCCGGCCACGACCGGCGCTACGCCCTCGACAGCACCAAGGCCAGGGGGCTCGGGTGGACGCCAGAGGTCAGCTTTAGGGACGGCATCGCCCGGACCGTCAGATGGTACGAAGAGCGCCGGGACTGGTGGGGACCCATCAAATCCGGGGAATTCCTCGACTTCTACCGCCGCAACTACCACCCGCTGGCCGGCTCAGCGCCCACCTCCTGAGGGAGCGATCCGCTTGAGGATCCTGGTCTTGGGTGCGGGCGGCCAGCTGGGCCGGGAGGTCACTCGTACGCTCGGACGCACGGGCCATGAGATCACCGCCCTGGACCGCAGCGCCGTCGATATCACCGACCCGGCGGCGGTCACGGCGGCGGTCGGCAGGGGCGGCTATCACCGGGTCGTCAACTGCGCCGCCTACACCAAGGTCGACCAGGCGGAGGCTGAGCCCGAGCTGGCATACGCGGTCAACCGCGACGGAGCCAAAAACGTGGCCATTGCCTGTGCCCGCACTGGAGTCGCGCTCTGCCACGTTAGTACGGATTTCGTTTTCACCCAAGCGCCCTCCGAGCCCCCGCGGCCATGGGCCGAGTCCGATCTCCCCCGACCCCGTGGGGTCTATGCCGAGAGCAAGCGGGCTGGTGAGCTGGAGTGCCTCGCCGCCGGCGGCCCGCTCTATCTGGTCCGGACTTCGTGGCTCTACGGCACGGAGGGGCCCAACTTCCCGCTGGCGATCTGCCGCGCCGCGGCCAAGCGGGGCAGAGTCCGGGTGGTGGCTGACCAGCTCGGGTGCCCGACCTGGACCGGTGACCTGGCTCTTGCCTTGGGGCTGCTCCTGGAGGGGAAGAGATTCGGCCTCTACCACCTGACCGACGCCGGCTCCACGACCTGGTTCCATTTCGCCGAGACGATCCTCCAAGAGGTAGGGATCGCCGCCAAGGTGGAGCCCACGACCACCGCTGAGTGGGGGGCAGCAGCACCACGGCCGCGCTACTCAGTGCTGGACAACGGCAATTGGCGCGAGCTGGGGATGGAACCTCTGCCCGCCTGGGAGCAGGGCCTGCGCGCCTATATCTCGGCCGAGCGCGAGGGTGCGCTGGCTGAGTTCGCCGCCCAGCGGGACCTTCCTTGAGCCGGTCCATCGATCTCTCAGAGGTCGCGGTGGTGCTCTGCACCTACCGCTCTCGCGGCGAGGTGGAGCAAGCCCTGAGGTCCTGCTTGGACTCCGGGCTCGCCGAGGTCCAGCTGACCGTGGTCGACAACGCCTCTGACGACGGGACCGCCGACCTGGTGGGGGAGAATTTCCCCCTAGTGAGAGTGCTTCGGCTGGAGCGCAACCTGGGCTTTGGCGCCGCCAACAACCTCGCCGCCCGCGGCCTGCCGGGCCAGGCGTTCCTGCTCCTCAACCCCGACGCGGTCCTGGTCGCCGACGCCGCGGCGGTGATGTTGCGAGCACTCACCGACAACCCTCGCCGGGGGGCGATCTCCCCGCGGATCGACCGCCCCGACGGGACTCTCGACGCCGCCTGTCGCCGAAGCTTCCCGACCCCGCTGACCGCGCTCTGGCGACTTGGCGGGCTGAGCCGGCTCCGTCCTGAGAGTTCCCACTTTGGCGCCTACAACCTCACCCATCTGCCGGTTGACCAGGCCACCGAGGTCGACAGCGGTAGTGGCGCCTGTCTGCTGATCCGGCGGGAGGTCTGGGACCAGCTGGGCGGCTTCGACCAGCGGTTTTTCATGTATGGGGAGGACCTCGACCTCTGCTGGCGGATGCGCGAACTGGGATTCACCGTCTGGTACGAGCCGTCCGCGCGAGTGGTGCACCGCAAGGGACAGAGTTCGCGCCAAGTCGCTCTGCCGATGTTGGTCGCCTTCCACCGCTCCATGTGGCGTTTCTACCGGCTCCACTACCTGCGCGGCAGGAACGCCCTCTGGTCTCCGCTGGTCGCGCTCGGGATTCTGGTTCGCCTCGGCTGGCTTCTGTTGGTCAACTCGGTGCGCCGTAACCCCAAGGTGAGCCCTTGAGTGCGCCGGCGGTGGCCGTGGTCGCCGTCAACTGGAACGGGCGCCCTGACTGCGAGGGCCTGCTGGGCTCGATCCGTGCCCAGAGCCTGGCCCCAGCCGAGATGGTGGTAGTGGACAACGGCTCCCAGGACGGTTCCCGGGAGTGGTTCCAAGCGCAGCCGGACGTTCAGGTCATCTCTAACTCCTCCAATCTCGGCTTCGCGGCCGCCGTCAACCAGGGCCTGCGGGCGACCGGCGCCGCCTATGTCCTGCTCTGCAATCTCGACGTCACGCTGGACCCGGAGTTCCTATCTGCCGCCGTCGCCAGGGCAGAGTCGGCGGCGGACATCGGCAGCGTCGGGGGCCGGCTCCGAGGCGCTGGTGGCGGCCAGTCCCGCCTCGACTCGACCGGTCATGTGCTCTATCGCAGCGGCTGGGTCAGCAATCGGGACCAGGGGGCACCCGACGATGGCCGGCGGCAGCGGGCGGAGGAAGTCTTCGGGGTCTCGGCGGCGGCGGCGCTCTATCGGCGCCAGATGCTCGAAGACGTCGCCCTCGATGGCGAGGTGCTCTGCGAGGATTTTTTCGCCTACTTGGAGGATGTCGACCTAGACTGGCGGGCGCGCTGGCGAGGCTGGCGGTCCTGGTACGAGCCGGCCGCCACCGCCGCCCACCGGCGCGGGGGGACCGGGCTTCACGCCACCAGTGCGATCGAGCGCCACGTGGTCGCCAATCGCATCTCGGTCTGGGTCAGAAACGCTCCGCCCGACTGGCTGGGAGGGGGGCACCTGGCGAGCGCCGCCACCTTGTTCGCGCTCCGAACCGGTCGGGCGGCGCTGCGCCACCCGGCGGCCAGCGCCGGGGCCGCCGACGCGCTCCGGCGCCTGCCGCAGTCGCGGCGCGAGAGGCAGCTGATCGTGGGGCGCCGTCGAGTCGATCCGAGCGAGCTTTCCGGCTGGGCTCAGCCCACCCCTTGGCGAACGATGCTCCGCGGCGGTTCCGGGGGGAGCCGGTAGCGCCGGCCGCGCGCTATTTCTTATAGCCTTAATCCGTCGTGCCCGAACTGCATGTCTTCACCGAGCCGCAAAACGGAGCCTCCTACGAGCAGCTGTCGCGGGTCGCCCGCGCCGCCGAGGAGTGCGGCTTCGCGGGTTTCTTTCGCTCGGATCACTACCTCACCATCCAGCGCGAGGGGGGTCTCCCGGGTCCGACTGACTCCTGGGTGACCCTGGCCGGGCTGGCTCTCGAGACCAAGCGGATCCGCTTGGGGACGCTGATGACCTGCGCCACCTTCCGGCTCCCCGGGCCGCTGGCGATCTCGGTCGCCCAGGTGGACCAGATGAGCCAGGGTCGGGTGGACCTGGGCATCGGGGCCGGCTGGTACGCCGCCGAGCATGCGGCCTACGGTGTCCCCTTCCCCAGCCCGGCGCAGCGCTTCGAGCGCCTGGAGGAGCAGCTGGAGATCCTCACCGGTCTCTGGGCCACTCCGGAGGGATCTCGATTTTCCTTCCCAGGCCACCACTATCAGCTGGTGGAGGCACCAGCCCTGCCCAAACCGTGGCAGCGGCCGGGGCCTCCGATCCTGATGGGGGGTATGGGGCGGCGGAGAACTCCAGAGCTGGCGGCCCGGTTTGCGGCGGAGTTCAACGTCGCTTTCGTCTCCCTCGCCGACGCCGGCGCCCAGTTCGAGGTGGTGCGGGCCGCCTGCCGAACTCACGGACGCGATCCGGGGCGGTTGCGCCTCTCGGCGGCGCTCACCGTCTGCTGTGGCCGGGACCAGGCCGAGGTCAAGCAGCGCGCCAACAACATCGGCCAAGACCCAGAACTACTGGGCCTGATCGGAGCGGTCGGGACCCCCGCCCAAGTCCGCGAGCGGGTTGAAGCCTATGCGCAGCTGGGTTGCCAACGGATCTACCTGCAGCTCCTGGATCTCGACGACCTCGACCACTTGGAACTGCTCGCCAGCGAAGTGCTGCCAGCCTTCGTCTGACCCAACCAAGGTCCCTCGGGCGGCGACAATCGGGCCGTGGCGGAATCGGAGCGTCTCTACACCGTGGCTCAGGCCAACCAGCTGCTGCCGGCGCTGGCCCAGGTGCTGCAATCCCTACTGGGCGAGCTCGGCGTGGCTACCGACGCGGATGCCCTCCGCCGGGTGAGGGGTGCGGAGGGACACAACGGCGGTGGGGCGGCGGCCTCGGCGATGCTGCAGGCAGGGCGCCGCGTCGAGCGGGAGATGGAGTTCCTGCGGGAGCACGGGATCTTGCTCCGAGATGTCCAGGCCGGGCTGGTCGACTTCCCGTCGGAGCGCGATGGTGAGCCGATCTTCCTCTGCTGGCGGCTGGATGAACCGGCCATCGAGTATTGGCACCACCGCGACCAGGGCTTCGTCCACCGTCAGCTGCTCTGAGCCAGCCGATCTCGCCTCGCGTTAGCCAAATGGACGGGCTCGGAGGGCGCGAAGCCCTGTAGTAGGATTCCCGGGTGCTGGAGACCGTTCCTGTTCCTGAGGTCGATCTGCGGTCCTACATCCGAGATATCCCTGATTACCCCAAGCCCGGGATCCTTTTCCGCGACATCACCCCGCTGCTTTCCGACGGAGCAGCCTTCCGCGCCGCCTGCTCGCAGCTCACCGACCGTTTCCGGTCGGCGGACGTGGGGGTGGTGGCCACCATCGAGTCGCGGGGGTTTACCTTCGGGGCCGTGATCGCCTTCGAGCTGGGGGTCGGAGTGGTCCCGGTCCGCAAGGCTGGACGGCTGCCGGCGGCGGTGATCAGCTCCAGCTACCAGCTGGAGTACGGTGAGGCCGTGCTGGAGATGCACCAGGACGCCATCGGCCCGGGGACCAAGGTTCTCGTGGTCGACGACCTGCTGGCGACCGGAGGCACCGCGCTGGCGACCTTGGACCTGATCACCACGCTGGGCGGGGAGGCGGTCGGCTTCGGGTTCGTCGTCGAGCTGCTGGCGCTGGACGGCCGACAGCGGCTGGCGGGTCACCGGGTGGAGGCGCTGCTGGCACTTTGAGAGGAGATTCCCTTGGCTGATACCCAACTGGTGCCGGGTGCTGATTACGACGTCGTCGACATCAAGCTGGCCGCGCAAGGGGACCAGCGGGTGGCCTGGGCGGCCCGGGATATGCCGGTCCTGGCTCAGATCAGGGCTCGCTTCGAGGCCGACCAGCCCTTTCGAGGTCTGCGGGTTGGAGGCTGCCTCCATGTCACCGCTGAGACGGCCAATCTGGTTCTGGCGCTGGCTGCCGGCGGCGCCCAGGTAGCCCTCTGCGCCAGCAATCCGCTCTCCACCCAGGACCAGGTGGCGGCCAGTTTGGTGGCTCACGGGATCTCAGTTTTCGCCAGGCGCGGCGAGGACCATGATGTTTACTACTCGCACTTGGAGTCGGTGCTGGCGACCAAGCCCCAGATCACCATGGATGACGGGGCCGACCTGGTCAGCGTCCTGCATCAGCGCGACCCTGCCGAGTCGGCGCACGTGATTGGCAGCACTGAGGAGACCACCACCGGCGTGATCCGGCTGCGCTCCATGGCCAAGGCCGGGGTTCTGCGCTTCCCGGTGATCGCGGTCAACGAGGCCCTCACCAAGCATCTCTTCGACAACCGCTACGGGACCGGGCAGTCAACCATCGACGGCCTGGTCCGCGCCACCAACATCCTCCTGGCCGGCCGCACCTTCGTCGTCTGCGGATATGGCTGGTGCGGCCGCGGGTTGGCCGCGCGAGCCCGGGGCATGGGCGCCCAGGTGATCGTCACCGAGGTGGATCCAACGCGGGCGCTGGAGGCGGTGATGGAGGGCTTCCGGGTCATGACTCTGCTGGAGGCCGCGCCCCAGGCCGACGTGGTGATCACCGTCACTGGAGACGCCAATGTGGTGGACCGCCAGCACTTCGAGGCCCTCAAGGACGGCTGCATTGTCGCCAACAGTGGCCACTTCAACTCCGAGATCAACCTGGCGGCACTGGACGACTTGACCACCCGGGTCTCCGAAGCCCGCCCGCTGGTGTCCCAGCACACGCTCACCAACGGGCGCCGGCTCTACCTCTTGGCGGAGGGCCGCTTGCTGAACCTCTCGGCCGCCGAGGGCCACCCGGCCTCGGTCATGGACATGTCCTTCGCCAACCAGGCGCTGGCGGCCGCCTACCTGGCAACCCATGCCGGCGAGCTCGCGCCCACTGTCCACGACGTTCCCAAAGAGATCGACGAAGAGGTCGCCCAGCTGAAGCTGGCTGCTCTCGGGATCGAGATCGATGTCCTTACTGAGGAGCAGCGCGCTTACCTCTCCTCCTGGGAGCAGGGCACCGACTGAGAGCTGTCCGGTGGGCCAGATCGGCGGCTCGGTTAAGATGACCGCGACCCTCGGACAGGAGAAGGTCCGTTCTTCCAAACGGGTGGCTTCCGGTGAGGGTGGGAGGAGAGCCCCGTGACGCCTCGACGCAACCGGCGACTGTTTACCTCGGAGTCGGTGACCGAAGGTCATCCCGACAAGCTGGCCGATCAGATCTCTGACGCCATCCTGGACGCCATCTTGGCCCAAGATCCGCTGGCCCGGGTGGCCTGTGAGACCGCCCTCACCACCGGCACCGCCATCCTGCTCGGGGAGATCTCCACCGACTGCTACGTCGACATGACTAAGGTGGTCCGGCAGACCATCCACGACGTCGGCTACGTGCGCGCCAAGTACGGATTCGACTACGAAACCTGCGGAGTGCTGGTCTGCATTGAGGGCCAGTCCCCGGACATCGCCCAGGGCGTCGACGGCGGGGGCGCTGGGGACCAGGGGATGATGTTCGGGTTCGCCTGCGACGAGACCCCCGAACTGATGCCGGCCCCGATCCAGTACGCCCACGGGATCGCCCGACGGCTCGCTGAGATGCGCAAGGACGGCACCCTCAAGTGGGCCCGACCCGACGGCAAGAGTCAGGTCACCGTCGAATATGACGAGGCTGGGGTCCCGATTCACATCGACACCGTGGTGGTCAGTGCCCAGCACTCCGAGGATGCGTCCCATGACGAGATCGAGGCCGGGATCCGCGAGCACGTGATCCGTCCCTCGCTGCCCGGGCACCTGTTCGACGAGGAGACCCGCGTGCTGGTCAATCCGACCGGGCGCTTTGTGATTGGGGGGCCTCAGGGGGACGCCGGGCTCACCGGCCGAAAGATCATCGTCGACTCCTACGGCGGCCTGGGCCGCCATGGGGGAGGTGCCTTTTCCGGTAAGGACCCGACCAAGGTCGACCGCTCTGCCGCCTACGGAGCCCGCTACGTCGCCAAGCATCTGGTGGCGGCTGGGCTGGCTCGCCGGGCGGAGGTCCAGCTGGCCTACGCCATCGGGGTGGCCAGGCCGGTCTCGGTCGGGGTCGAGACCTTCGGGACCGAGTCGATCCCCAAGAGCCGCATCGAGGAGTTGATCGACGAGTACTTCGACCTCTCCCCCTGGGGGATCATCAAGGAGCTGAACCTGCGACGTCCCATCTACCGCCAGGTGGCGGCCTACGGGCACTTCGGTCGCTCCGACCTCGACCTCCCCTGGGAGCGCACCCCCTACCGGGACGACCTGGCGCGCGACGCCGGCTTGGACCCACAGCTCAGCCCCGGCTCGGAGGCGGCCAGCTGACCCAGGCCGCCGACGCCGGGGAGGGAGTCCCGGCGGCTCCTCCAGAGCTGGTCGCGGTAGTGCTCGCCGGGGGTTCGGGCACCCGGCTCTGGCCCCGCTCTCGCTCCCGCTTGCCCAAGCACGTCATTTCGCTGGCGCCCGACGGCCGCTCCCTTTTGCGTCACGCGTACGACCGGGCCGCCCGTCTAGGTGGTGCGGTACTGGTGGTCACGGCGGTCCGGCAGGCCGCCCAGGTCCTGGCCGCGCTGCCCGAGCTGGAGCCAGAGCGGCTCTTGCTGGAGCCTGAGCCCCGGGGCACGGGACCGGCGCTGGCCTGGGCGGCGATGACGGCACTCCAGCTCCATCCCCAGGCGGTGATGGTTTCGCTCCACGCCGACCACTACATGCCGGACGAGGCCGCCACCACCCGGGCCCTTCTCTCCGCCGCCGCCTGGGCCAGCCGATCGGACGTACTGATCTCAATTGGGCTGGAACCCACCTGGGCCGCCCCCGGACTCGGGTATGTCGAGGCGGGAGCGGAGCTGCCCCGTCCCGCCGAGCTGGGTCCGGCGTTGCCGCTTCTCAAAGGACTGGGCTTCGTGGAGAAGCCGGGCCCAGACCAAGCTCAGGAGATGCTGAGCAGCGGCCATTGCTTTTGGAATACCGGCCTCTTCAGTTGGCGGGCCGAGTTGTTTCTAAACGAGATGACCCGCCATGCGCCCGAGGTGGTTGGCGCGGTTCGGGACGCGATCCTGAGCCAGGACCAGGGGACCGATGCCTTCGCCAGCGCCTGGGCCAAGGTGCCCTCGGGCGTCGTCGAGCGCCTGGTTCTGGAGCGCAGCTCCAAGCTGGCGGTGCTGCCCGCCCAGCTGTCCTGGATCGACCTCGGTTCCTTCCTGGACCTCTACCGAGCGGCGCTTGACGCCGGGGAAGGTGACGGGCGGGAAAACGTCGTCAGGGGCGACGCTCTGCTGCTGGAGAGCCACCGGACCTACGTGGATGCCGCGGGGAAGCGGCTGGTGGTGGTGGTGGGAGGGGAGGAGCTGGCCGTGATCGACACCGAGGACGCCGTCCTGGTCTGCCCGCTTTCCAGGGTGCAGGAGATGACTCGAGTGGTCGCTGAACTGCGTGCTAGAGGACGGACCGAGCTGCTCTAGCGGCGCGGGGCCGGAGCTCTGCCCAAGGCCAAAGGTCCAGCGAGCGACCCATACAATGACCGTGCTCCGCGTTCCCTAGCCGTCCCAGGGAGATCATCGGTGACACAACCCCAGATCAGTTTCGGTACCGACGGTTGGCGCGCGGTGGTCGCCGACGACTTCACCTACGCCAACGTGCGGGCCGTGACCCAGGCGGTGGCCCAGTACCTGGCCGCGGCCCCCGCCGAGGGCAAAGTGGTGGTCGGGCACGACACCAGGTTCTCGGCGGAGCTGTTCGCACGGGAGGTGGCCCGGGTGCTGGCCGCCAACTCCCGCCCGGTGCTACTCAGTGACCGCCCCAGCCCAACCCAGGTCTCCGCCTGGTTGGTGGTCGACCGAAAGGCGTTGGGCGGGGTGGTCGTGACCGCCAGTCACAACCCACCCGAGTTCAACGGGATCAAGTACAAGCCCGACTACGGCGGCTCCGCCCCCCCGGAGGTCACCGCCCGGCTGGAGGAGGAGCTGACGCTGGTATTGGCCAACGATTCCGTCCGCACCATGGCCATCGAGGAGGCAATCTCCCAGGGCCTGGTCGAGCTGGTGGATCCGCGGCCCTCGTACCGGGCCCAGATCGCCCGGCTGGTCCAGCTGGACGCGATCAAGCAGGCTGGACTGCACATCCTTCATGACCCCATGTACGGCTCCGGCGCTGGCTACATCACGGACCTGGTGGCTGGTGGCGCGACCCAGGTCACCGAGCTCCACTCCGAGCGTAATCCCAGTTTCGGCGGGCTGCATCCGGAGCCGATCCCGCCCAACGTCGACGAGGCGGCGCAGGTCCTGCGGGGCGGGGGCTACGACCTGGGCATCGCCAACGACGGCGACGCGGACCGGGTCGGGATCTTCGACGAGAAGGGCGACTTTGTCGACCAGCTGGAGGTCGCCACCCTGCTGCTCTGGCACCTCTGCGAGAACCGCAAGCTCCAGGGCCCGGTGGTGCGCTCTTTGACCATGACCCGCCGGCTCGACATCCTGGGCCAGCGTTACTCCTGCCCGGTGGAGGAGCTGCCGGTCGGGTTCAAGTACCTCGGGACCAGGATGCGCGAGCTGGACGCCCTGTTCGCCGCGGAGGAGTCTGGCGGGTTCGGTTTCCGGGGCCACATCCCAGAGCGGGACGGGATCCTGAGCGGGCTGTTCTTCGCGGAGATGATCGTCATGACCGGCAGCCCGCTCAGCGAGATCCGCCAGCGGGTGGCCAAGTTGGTCGGGCCCCATGCCTATGCCCGGCGGGATCACCGCTTCTCTAGGGAGGGCTATCCGAGTGCTCGGGAGCGACTCGTCCACCGGATGAAAATCGGGCCCCCCAAGACGGTGGGAGCGGAGCGGGTCACCGCCACCAGGAGCGATGACGGCTACAAGTACTGGCTGGGGGAGGAATCCTGGGTCTTGGTGCGGATGTCAGGGACCGAGCCGCTGATGCGCGTGTACTGCGAGTCCACCACCCCAGAGCGGGTCCAGCAACTGCTCAACGACTTCGAGACCGAGCTGGGGGTGATCGGCGATGAGGGCGGCCCCGGTGGCTGAACCTGCCTCCGCTCACCGGCCCGAGCAGCGGGTCGCGAAGCCCTGGGGTTACGAGATCTGGTTCGCCGTCACCGACCGCTACGCGGGCAAGATCCTCCACATCGCTGCCGGCCACGAGCTGAGCCTGCAGTATCACGAGCGCAAGGACGAGACCATCTATGTTCTGTCCGGCGCCATGGAGCTGGAGCTCGACGACGACGCCGGCGAGCTCCACACCCACCGGCTCCTACCCGGTCAGAGCCAGCGCATCCAGGTTGGGCGGAGGCACCGGATGCGCGCCCTGGATGAGACGGAGGTCTGCGAGGTCTCGACCCCGGACCTGGACGACGTGGTCCGGTTGGAGGACCGCTATGGCCGGGTCGAAACGGCCGGCGGCTGAGCCCCGGCGACCGACCCTGGGGGCTCGTGCAGACGGCGAAAGGGGAGGCGCGATCGGCCCCGAGATCAAGGTTTCCCCCAGTATCCACAGGTGAACGTGGATAACCAGGGCGCGGAGGTGGAGCTCTGAGCTGGCGCCCCGGCGGGGCGGCGGCTCTCCGCCACGATGCCGAGTTGGGCCTGGGGGTGACGCTGGTCGACCACCAGGCCGACCTCCATCTCTCGCCCCCGCGGATAGTTCCCTTCTCGCTGACGGCGGCGGCTGTCTGCGGCCTCTCGGGGATCGGCATCCTACCGGTACCAGCTGCGATTCTGCTCGACTTGGGGGCGGCACTCTGTTATCTGGTGGCGTTGCGCTCGGCCCTGCCGCGCTGGCCTGTGCTCCCCTGGCCGCGACTTAACTTTCTCAGCGGGATGCAGCCAGCGGTGCTGCCGCTGGCCGGCTTCGTCTCGGCGTCGGTGGCCCTGGCTGAGCAACCGGGATTACCCGGGGTGGTGGTGCTGCCCCTGTGGGTGCTGCTGCTGCTGACCGTCTGCCCCTGGCTCGAAGTCGGGGAGGAGAAGCGGGCTTCATCCCGCTGGGGACCCACGGCGCTGGCGCTGCTGACCATCTCCGTACCCTTGCCACTCTTCATCCTGGCGATGAGCCCGTCGGTGCCGGCCCCGGTCCGGGCCGTGACCGTCGCCGCGGCGGTCCTGATTCCGACCTGGCGGCTGGTCAGCCTCACCCACCGCAGTTGGTCGCAGGCCTGGGCCAGGGCCGGGGTGGTGGCGGTCCTGCTGGGTGGCGCGGCGGGGGTCTCGGCAATCCTCCGGGTTCCGATTCCCCTGCTGCCGGTGGCGCTGCTCATGGGGTGGTATGGGCTGGCCGGGGTGGTCAGCCAGCGCGACGGGCGCTCCAGCGGGGCCTTCGCCGCCTTCGTGGTCCTGGCGGCGGTAATGCTGGCGGTCGCCAACCCCATCTGACCGGGGCGCACCGGGCCATCGGCAAAGGCTGTACCGTGAAACGCCTATGGGAACAGAGTCCTTGGGCCGTTGGTGGGATGCCGACGGGTTGCCGCCGCCGCCGGCGAGCTTTCGGTCGTAGCTCGCCGGCTCGCTAGCGGGCCGGCCGAGCGCCGCCCACCCCGACCCCCGGTTCCAACATCCACATCCCAAGCCCGAGGAGGCTTCCCATGGCCACTACCGTTTCCCAGTCTGATCTGACCCCGCCCGCGGTTTACGGCGGGACCGCTGAGCAGTGGCGAGAGCGCGACCGGCGCTCGGTCGCCGCCGTCTGGTCACGCTACACGGATCTGGTGATCAGCTCGGCTGAAGGCTCGTACCTGACCGACGTCGAGGGCCGCCGCTACCTGGACTTCGGCTGCGGCATCGCGGTCACCACCCTAGGCCACCGCCATCCCGACGTGACCGAGGCGGTCCACCGCCAGCTCGATCGCTACTGGCACACCAGCGTCGTCACCCAGAGCGTGGTGATGACCGAGGCGGCCGAACGGGTGGCGGCCATCTGTCCGGAACCCCTGGACGTGGTCTTCTTCGCCAACTCGGGGGCGGAGGTGGTGGAGGGTGCTCTTAAGCTGGCCCGGCGGTCGACGGGCCGCCAGAACATCATCAGCTTCCGGGGTGGCTTCCACGGCCGCACCTTTGGCGCGCTCAGCGTGACCACCAGCAAGGCGCTCTACCGGGCTGGATACGGCCCTCTGTTGCCCGGCATCCACGTCACCCCTTACCCGTACTGCTTTAGGGTCTGCGACCACGCGCCGGGCGAGCCCTGCCCCATCGCAGCGGGAGAGGAGTTGGAGCGGCTCTTCCACCAGATCGTGCCGGCGAGCGAGGTCGCGGCGATCCTGGTGGAACCGATCCAGGGGGAGGGGGGATACGTGGTGCCGCCCCCGGGGTTCCTCGCCACCTTGAGGCGGCTCTGCGACCAGCACGGCATCCTCTTGATCTGTGACGAGATCCAGACCGGCGTCGGCCGGACCGGCCGTTGGCTTGCCGTTGACCACGAGCAGGTGGTGCCGGACATCGTGACCCTGGCCAAGGCTCTCGGCAACGGTCTGCCGGTGGGGGCGATCGTCTCCAGCCACCAGCTGATGGACCGATGGGAGCCGGGCAGTCACGGGAGCACGTTCGGCGGCAACCCGGTCGCGGGTGCCGCTGTGGTCGCCACCTTGAAGGTGATCGAGCGCGACCATCTGATGGAGAGGGCGACCAAACTGGGTGAGGCCATGAGGGCGAGGATCGAGGGCTGGCAGAGGGCGGGCAGTGGTCCCGCCGACCTGAGGGGCCGCGGGGCTCTCATCGGTCTGGAGTTCATGGATCAGGAGGGCCGGCCGGATGCCGACCGGGTGAGCCACATCAAGCACCGAGCGCTGGCCGCGGGGCTGGTCGTGCTCTCCTGCGGTATCGATGACAATGTCATCCGGCTGCTGCCTCCCCTGACGGTGAGCGACGCCGAGCTGTTAGAGGGGCTCGACATTCTGGAGTCGGCGGTTTTGGAGACGGGGAGAGCGGGATGAGCCCAGCCGAGGCGACCGAGGCCCGCACCTACGGCAATCTCGTCGCCGGCGAGTGGCGCGATGCCCACGGCGAGCAGACCTTCGACTCGGTCAATCCGGCGCGCCGCGCCGAGGTCGTGGGGCACTTTGCCAGAGGCGGCGCCCGCGACATTGAGCTGGCGGTCCAGGCCGCGCTCGCGGCCCAACCCGAGTGGGCGCGAACCCCGGTTCCGGCAAGGGCGGAGATCTTGGCCCGCGCCGGCAGAATCCTCGAAGAGAGGAAGGAGGAGCTGGCCCAGCTCATGACTCGCGAGATGGGCAAGGTCCTCACGGAGGCCCGTGGTGATGTCCAGGAGGGCATCGACATGGCCAAGTACATGGCGGGCCAGGGCCGCAATCCGATCGGGGAGGTGGTGCCCAGCGAGCTGCGCCAGAAGCGCGCCTTCGCGGAGCGGGTGCCGATCGGGGTGGTGGGCTGCATCACTCCCTGGAACTTCCCGATGGCGATCCCCTGCTGGAAGCTGATGCCGGCTCTGTTGGCCGGCAATGCCGTGGTTTTCAAGCCGGCGGAGGACACGCCGCTGGTCGCGATCAAGCTGGCCGAGGTGCTCATCGAGGCCGGGCTTCCCAAGGGGGTCCTGGGGCTGGTGACCGGCTTCGGCGAGGAGGCCGGGGCCGCACTGGTCGAGCACCCTGAGGTCCGGGCCATCTCCTTCACCGGCTCGGTGACGGTGGGCCACCAGATCGCCGCTACCTGCGGTCGATTGGGCAAGCGGGTCTCCCTCGAGCTCGGGGGCAAGAACGCGATGTTGGTGAGCGCGGACGCCGACCTGGAACTGGCCCTGGAGGGAGCCGTCTGGGGCGCCTTCGGCACCACCGGGCAGCGCTGCACCGCCACCTCGCGCCTGATCGTGCAGGAGAAGGTGCTGAAGTCCTTCACCGACAGGCTAGTGAGCCGGGTCGACAAGCTCCGATTGGGGGATGGGCTCGATCCCAAGACTGATGTCGGCCCGGTGATCAACGAGGCCCAACTCCGGCGGATCCACGGCTACACCGAGGTGGGCCAGCAGGAGTCGGCGCGGCTGCTCACCGGGGGCAAGGTCGCTACCGACGGGGCGCTCTCGGAAGGAAATTTCTACCAGCCGACCATCTTCGCGGACGTCACCTCGGAGATGCGGATCGCCCAGGAGGAGATCTTCGGTCCCACGGCGGTGATCATTCCCGCGAAGGACCTGGTGGAGGCCATCCAGATCGCCAACGGGACCCACTACGGACTGTCGGTCGCGATCTACACCAAGGACATCGACCAGGCGCTCCAGGCGGTGGATCGCCTGGAGGCGGGGATCGTCTACGTCAACGCGCCGACCATTGGGGCCGAGATCCAGCTCCCCTTCGGTGGCGTCAAGTGGACCGGCAACGGCCACCGGGCCGCCGGTACCACCGCCCTCGACGAGTTCACGGAGTGGAAGACCGTCTACATCGACTACTCCGGGCACCTCCAGCGGGCGCAGATCGACACCGACGCCGGCTGATCGAGCGGAGTCATGCTCGACCTCAGCCTCGGCGAAGAGCTGCACCAGTTCGAGGAGATGATCCGCGAGTTCGCTCGGCGCGAGCTGGCCCCGGAGGTGTCGCGGCGCGACCGGGATGCCGACCCGGACCCTGAGCTCTTCGCCAAGCTGGCCAGCGTGGGGATCCCCGGGGTCGTAACCCCGCGGCGGTACGGCGGGGCTGGGTTGGACTGGATCGCCCTGGGCCTCGCCTGCGAGGAGTTGGAGTACGTGGACGCCTCCTGCCGGACGGCGCTCTCGGTGCACGCCGGGCTGTGCATGACCGGGATTTACCAATGGGGCACCGAGGAGCAGCGCCAGCGGCTGCTGCGGCCACTGGCGGAAGGGCGCCGCCAGGGCTGCTTCGCGCTCACCGAGCCAGACGCCGGCAGTGACGTCAGAGCGCTTCGAACCAGCGCCACCAAGGAGGGGGACCTCTACCGGATCAGGGGTCAGAAGGTCTGGATCTCGATGGGCGACTTCGCTGACATGATCCTGCTTTTCGCGACGGTCAATCCCGAGGCGGGTGCCGCCGGTATCACCGCCTTCGCCCTGGATCGAGAGCTGGCGGGGGAGGGCCTCCGCACCCAGCCAATCCACGACAAGTACGGCCTTAGGGCGAGCGACACGGCGGTCGTCTACCTGGATGATGCCCTGGTCCCCGAGGCCAATCGGATCGGTGACGAGGGCGACGGCTTCAAGGTGGCCATGAGCTGCCTCGACAGCGGCCGGTTCTGCGTTGCCAGTGGGGCCGCCGGCACCATCCGCGCCTGCCTCGACCTCAGCGTCGGCTATGCCCGGTCCCGGATCGTTCAGGGACAGGAGATCGGCCGGCTCCAGTTGGTCGAGCAGATGATCGCCGGCATGCAGCGGGATTACGACATCGGCCGGCTCCTCTGGATGAGAGCCGGCTGGCTCAAGAATCAGGGCCAGCGCAGCTCGCGGGAGTCGGCTCTCGCCAAATGGGTGAACTCAGAGCGAGCCAACCGCGCCGCCGACGACGCCCTCCAGGTGCACGGCGCGACCGGGTTCAGCGAGGAGTGTCCGGCGGCTCGCTACCTGCGGAACAGCCGGGCTACCATGATCTACGAGGGTACCCGTGAGGTCCAGGTCCAGCTGGCCGCCGAATACGCCCTGGGCTATCGCCAGGACCGGCCAGTCGCCCATCCGCTGCCGGCTTGGCCCGACGAGGGCGAGCCCCAGGTACCGGCCGAGAGGCCAGCGCCCTGACCGCGGCGTCGGAGTCGATCCAACCCCTGTCGGAGGCGCTGGCGGCGGGTTGGCAAGAGGGCTGGATCAACCGCCCTCAGGGGCCCCTGCGCTACGCGACAGCTGGGACAGGCATCCCGCTTGTGCTCTGCCACGGATTCATCGGCTCGGCGGAGAACTTTGAGAGCTGGGTACCGAGGCTGTCCCGGCACCGGCAGCTGGTGATCCCCGATCTCCCGGGCTTCGGGGGCTCGGCACCGCTGCCGGGCGCCCACACCAGCCGGGCACTCGCGGCCGAGGTCCTGGCGCTCTTGGACCAGCTTCAGCTCCGCCGCTACGAGTTGGGGGGTCTCTGCCTGGGGGCAGCGGTCGCGCTGGAAATTTTGGCGATGGCCCCCGACCGGGCGCAGCGGATGATCCTCCACACCCCGCTGCTGGCACCCGGCAGTGTCGCCCGTACCTTCCGAGTCCAGGCGCGGCTGGCGACCGCCCCCGGGGTCTTCGAGCTGATCTCCTTCCTGGGGCGCCGTCGGGTGCTGGCCGACCTCTACCGGCGGGTCGCCGTCGAGGGCAATGCCGAGGTCGACCGCCGCGCTGCTGACCTCAATTTCGCCAATCAAGTGCGGGCGGATCCGAGGGCGGCCCGGGAATGGCTGCGCGACGGGATGGCGGCCGACTTCCGGGCTTTGTTGGACGCCTGGAAGGGACCGGTGGCGGTTCTGGTCGCCGGCGACGACCGGCTCTTGGAGCTCGACCGGGTCGCCGAATACTGCTCTCGCCGTCCCCGGACGGAGATCTCGGTCATCCCCTCCGCCGGCCACGGCTGGGACGCTGAGTTGATCCGCCGGCAGCTGGACGTTCTGGAGAGCTTTCTGGCTGAGGCGGAATCGGTCCCTCACCCGGCCGCGGCAGCGGGTTGAGAGGCCCGCCCACACTCTTCCTGGCCCTGGAGCTGCCCCCGGCCCTGGGCCAGGCGCTGGCACCCCTCCTCCGGCAGCTGGCCGCGATCGACCCCGAGGTTCGCCCCGCTCGGGCTGAAGGCCTGCACCTGACGCTCCGCTTCCTGGGACCGGTGGAGCTGGAGGCGCAGGCGGGGATCGAGCTGGTCGCCTCGCGGGTGGCTCAGGAGAACGCCGCCTTCCGGCTCGGGTTCCAGGGCCTGGGCACCTTTCCCGAGGGGACTCACCCGCGAGTCATCTGGGCCGCCGTCGGAGAAGGCCAATCGGAGGTGGGACGGCTTGCCGAGGTCCTCGCCGGCCGGCTCGCCGGTGAGGACTGGCGGCCGGAGCCGCATCCCTTTCGAGCCCACTGCACGCTGGCTCGGCTGCCGGAGAGGCTCAGCGCTAGATCGCGAGCGGCGGTGGCGGAATTCTGCGACCGAGGTGGGGCCGAGGGGCCGCTCTTGATGCGGGCTGAGACGCTGGCCCTGCTGAAGTCAGTGTCGGTGCCGGGCGGGCCCAACCGCTATCCGCGCCTGGCCAGCTGGCGATTCCAGCAGGCTTGACTCAGCTCACCATTCGAAGGGTCGTCCATGCCACTGGTGCAGCTCCGGGTAGGTGCCCCGGTCGAGCAGCTCTTGCGCTCGCCGCTCGAATGCTGCGACCTCAGCCCGCCGGAGGAGGCCGGAGAGGTCTCGCCGCAGCGCGGCGATCCGTTCGTCATCACCGAGCAAAGAGGCAATGGCACCGAGCCAAAGCTGGGGCACCCGGGTGCCACCCAGTTCGATGAGCGCAGTTCGAAGCTTGAAATCGGTGTGGAAGGTGACTCCGTGGTCGATCCCGCGCAGGGCTCCGTCGGCGTCGACCAGCAGATGCGCGTGCTTGCGGTCAGCGTTGTTGATCAGGACGTCGAGCGCCGCCAGCCCCCGGAGGCTGCTCTCCACCAGGGCGCTGTCCAGCTCCAGCTCCGGCGGCGGGTCGGGGATGAATTCTTGGAACGAGCCGACCCCGAAGGGCGCCTCTTCTCGCAGGACGGTGGTCGGGGTAAACCTCCAGCCGAGAGCGCGGTCGACCAGACTGGTGGCGACCTCGCGGCGGTGGAGGGTTCCGGAGGGGAAATCCCAGAGTGGCCTCTCTCCGCGCGCGGGCTTATAGACCGCCATCAGCTCGCCCGCGGGTCCGGCCAGCCGGACCTGGAAGACGGCGTTGCTGCCCCAGGGCATCCGCTCTAGCTTGAGGACCGGCGCGTCCCTGAGCCACCGTCCGAGGTCCTCCACGTCCGCCCCCAAGGGCGCCTCGCGCGATCCCATTTAGAGTCCAGACTACCGGTGCCCGGCTATCCTGTCTCGCCGAAGCTGGCCGTGGCGCCACACCCCCGCGGCGATCTGCTCTCGTTATGAATCTGGAGGGAGGCGCTTGGTCCATTCGCTCGAGCAGCTGCTGACGTCCTTCGGGTATGTAGCTCTCTTCCTCCTGACGGTAGCCCAGTGCACGGGGATCCCCGTTTCCAGCGAGGTGGTGATCCCCTTTGCCGGCCTGCTGGTGGCTAATGGAACCCTCTCTTTGCCGCTGGTGATCCTGGTCACCGTGCTGGGGGAACTGGTGGGAGCGCTGATCGCCTATGCCATCGGCGACTGGGTGGGTCGTCCCGCAGTGCTCGCCTTCGGTCGGCGGTTCCACTTCCGGGAGGGCCACCTGGAGGCCGCCGAGCGCTGGATCGCCCGCCGGGGGGCCGTGGCCGTCGCGGTCGGACGCTGCGTCCCGATCATCCGCAGTTACACGAGCTTCCCCGCCGGCTTTGCCGGGATGCCGCTTTCCCGGTTCCTGCCCGCCACCCTGGTGGGGGCCCTCGTCTGGGACAGCGCCCTGGCGGTGGCTGGGATGGAGCTGGGCAAGCACTATGCCGACATCTCGAAGGTGCTGAAGCCTCTTGGGTACGCCGCGGTGGTGCTCCTGGCGCTGGCCCTGGTCTACGGTGTCTACCGCTGGAACAACCGAGGGACGACGAGGCCGACGACAAAGGAGTAGAGAGCTCCGGACCTCGGCACCCCTCCAATCGGCTGGCCCACGACCGGGTTTTGCCGTCAGATTAGCTGTCAAAGGTGGAGAGCACCCAGCCCGAGAGCCGGATTTGATCTCGGAAAGTGGCGCGCCCAGAGGGATTTGAACCCCCGCTCCCAGATCCGTAGTCTGGTGCT
>OCZT010000796.1_pt1 | contig 32007 bp, 29 predicted proteins | sample 1539031 | NCBI WGS metagenome assembly OCZT01 (sample SAMEA3539308, study PRJEB22396) | soil metagenome | biome: tundra; feature: field; material: soil | place: USA | collected 2010-05 | depth 0.15 m | reverse complement strand
ACGGCGACTCGACCGTAGCCGGCACCTCGACGCCGTGCTGCCGGGCGTAGTCGATCTCCTCTTCGCGGGTCATACCCCACTCGCGCACCGGGGCCACCACCTCGAGATCGGGCGCGAGGGCGCCGGTGGCGACATCGAAACGGACCTGGTCGTTGCCCTTTCCGGTGCAGCCGTGGGCGACCGCCACCGCGCCCTCTTCGCGAGCCAGGTCGACCATCAGCTTGGCGATCAGGGGCCGCCCCAGCGCTGTGGCCAGGGGGTAGCGGCCCTCGTAGAGCGCGCCTGCCTGGAGCGTGGGCCAGACGAAATGCCGCAGGAAGAGGTCACGGGCATCCACAACGAAGGACTTGGTGGCGCCGTGCTTCAGCGCCCCGCGCTGGATGGCGTCGAGGTCCTTGGCCTCGCCCAGGTCGATCGCCAGCGCCAGGACCTCGTAGTCGCGCTCCGCCAGCCAATGGATCGCCACCGATGTGTCGAGACCGCCGGAATAGGCCAGCACCAACCGCTTGCTCATCGACCGTTCCCGACCACTGGTACGGCCTCCGGTTCGACAGCCAGCAGGCGATGCTCGAGTGCTTTGCGGCTGCGAGCATCTGGTGAGATCACGAGCACGGTGTCATCGCCGGCGACGGTGCCGAGCACCTCGGGCCAGCCCGCTTCATCGATGGCCACCGCGACCAGGTTGGCGGTCCCGGGCGGGGTCCGTACCACGGCCATGAACTGCACACCGTCGACTGAGGTGATGAAGTCGCGAAGGACCTGGCCGGCGCGCAGCCCGAGCCCGCCGCGCACGGCGTAGCGGCTCCCCGATGGGCCTGGCTCGCGGAAAAGCCCCAGCTCACGGATGTCGCGGCTCACGGTGGCCTGGGTGACAGGGTGGTCGAGCCTGCGCAGTTCCTGGACCAGCTCCTCCTGGGTGTGGATGGGGCGGCTCTTGACCAGCTCGAGGATGGCGCGCTGCCGGTGGGCCTTGTCGCCTATCACGTCGCGTGGCTCAGGATGAGATCAAGGCACTGACCCAGGATCGTCACGGCGCGGTCGACCTCGGCCCTGCCGATGATGAGCGGGGGGACCATGCGGACGACGCGCGGACCGATGGCGTTGACCAGCAGGCCGTGTTCCAGCGCCGCCGCCTCGAGCTGGGGCGCGATGTCGCGGTCCAACTCCATCGCCTGCATCAGGCCAAGGCCGCGGACCTCGGCGACGCAACCGAAGTCAGTTCCCAGCTTGCGCAGCTGCAGCTGCAGATACTCGCCCACCTCGCGGGCATTTTCGACCACGCCCTCGCGCTCCAGCACCTCGAGGACGGCGAGCGCGGCGGACGCCGCCAGCGGATTGCCCCCAAAGGTGGAGCCATGTTCGCCGGCGCCGAGAACATCCGCCCGCGGGCCGGCGAGGCAGACGCCGATCGGCACGCCGCCTCCGAGGCCCTTGGCCAGGGTGACGATGTCAGGGGTCACACCGAAGCCCTGGAAGGCGTAGAAGTGGCCGGTGCGGCCGACGCCGGTCTGGACCTCGTCGAAGATGAGCAGCAGGTTCTTCTCGTCACACCAGGCCCGAACCGCGACCAGGTACTCCTGGGTGCATGGGACGATGCCGGATTCGCCCTGCACCGGCTCCAGCAGGATCGCCGCGGTGCGGTCGTCGGTGGCGTCGCGCAGCATGCCGATGTCGTTGATGTCGACGTGGGCAAATCCCTCAGGCATCGGCAGGAAGGGCTGTTGGTACTTGGGCTGGCCGGTAGCCGCGATCGTCGCCAGGGTGCGGCCGTGGAACGACTTGTTGGCGCTGATGATCTCGTAGGCGCCGTAGCGGTTCTGCTTGCCCCATTTGCGCGCGATTTTGATGGCGCACTCGTTGGCCTCAGCGCCGCTGTTGCAGTAGAAGGCGCGGCCGGTAAAGCCGAGCTCATTGAGCCGCTTGGCCAGCTCCACCTGGGGGCGGCTGTAGTAGAGGTCACTGACGTGGATCGCCTCAGCCGCCTGCTTGCTGACGGCCGCGACGATGGCGGGGTGGTTGTGGCCGAGCACGTTGACAGCGATGCCAGCGACGAAGTCGAGGTACTCGCGACCCTCGGGGTCGTAGACGTTCCACCTGTCGCCACGCACCAGCTCCACAGGCTGCCGCTTGAAGGTCTGCATCAGGTAGTCCTTCTCGGCCTGCGCCAGCGCCTCGAGCCCGACCCCAATGGTGTCGGTCATCCGGGCACGACCATGGTGCCGATGCCCTCGGCCGTGAGCAGCTCCAGCAGCAGCGCATGCGGGACCCGGCCGTCGATGATGTGCGCCTTCTCGACCCCGGCCAGCGCACGGACCGCCGCCTTGACCTTGGGGATCATGCCGCCGGTGACGGTGCCGTCATCGATCATGTCGCCTACGTCATGGGCACGGATCTCGGTGATCAGCTTGTCGTTCTTGTCCTTGATGCCCTCGACATCGGTGAGCAAGATCAGCTTGCGCGCCCCCAGCGCCACCGCCAGCTCGGCGGCGACAGTGTCGGCGTTGATGTTGTAGGACTTGCCGTCGTAGCCCAGGCCGAGCGATGCGACGACGGGTATGTAGTTGCGGTCCAGCAGCGCTCTGATCGGCTCGGGGTTGACCTGCGCCACCTCCCCCACAAGCCCCAGGTCAACGCCGCCGGCGCCGCCCAGGGGCTTGACCAGGATGCAGGGCCCATCCTCACCAGACATCCCGACCGCCTGCCCGCCGAGGCCGTTGAGGGCAGCCACGAGCTCGGGGTTGACCTTCCCTGTGAGCACCATCTTGACGACCTCGATCGACTTCTCGTCGGTCACGCGCAGACCGTCCACGAAGGTGCTCTCGATGCCCATCTTCTCCTGCCAGGCTGTGATCTCCGAGCCGCCACCATGCACGACCACAGGGTTCATGCCGACGTAGCGCAGCAGCACGATGTCCTCGAGGATGTTCTCCTTGGCCTCGGCCATCGAGGAGCCCCCGATCTTGACCACGATGGTGTCGCCGTGGAACTTGCGGATGAAGGGCAGGGCTTCAACCAGCACCCCGGCTTTCTTGACGGCTTCCAGTCTCTCGACGCTCATGGCGGCTCCCTTCTCAAGTGGTGTAGTCGGCGTTGATGTGCACGTATTCGGCGGAGAGGTCGCAGCCGTACGCGGTGGCGGCGCCATCGCCGAGTCCGAGCTCGCAGCGGATGCTGACCTCGTCGCTCTCGAAGGCTCGCCGGACCTGGTCAAGGTCGACCTCGGGGATGCCGGCGCCGTTGTGGAAGACGATCGCGGCGCCCACGGTCACGGTCAGCTTGTCCAGCACCAGCTCCGCGCCGGCGCGGCCGAGGGCGGCGACAATGCGGCCCCAGTTGGGATCGCCGCCGTGGATGGCGGTCTTGACCAAATTGGAGCCGGCGACGGTGCGCGCCAGGGTGCGGGCGTCGGTTTCGCTGGCGGCGCCGACGACGGCGACGGTGAACATCTTAGTGGCGCCCTCGCCGTCGCGGGCGATCTGCTTGCTGAGGTCAACGCAGACCTGCTGCAGGGCCATCTCGAAGGCCTCCAGCCCCGCGCCTGGCAGGAGCGCCCCGCCACCGGCGGCGCCATTGGCGAAGATCGCCAGCATGTCGTTGGTGCTGGTGTCACCGTCCACGGTGACCAGGTTGAAGCTGCGTTCAACACAACGGGTGAGCACCTGGCTCAGCTCGGCAGCGGGCACGGCGGCGTCGGTGGTCAGGAACCCGAGCATGGTGGCCATGTTGATGTGGATCATTCCTGAACCCTTGGCCATGCCGCCGATGGTGTAGCTGTGGCCGCCGTGGCTGAAGTGTGCCACCGCCTCCTTGCGCCGGGTGTCGGTGGTCATGATGGCGCTGGCCGCGGCCTCGCCGTTGGAGAGGTCGAGCGCCCCGGCGGCATTCAACACCCCCGCCGCGAGCCGATCCATCGGCAGCGCACGCCCGATCACCCCGGTCGAGGCGACCAGCACCTCGGCGGGGTCGAGGTCGAGGGCATCGGCGGCCAGCTTGCCCATCACCAGGGCGTCTTTGAAGCCCTGGCTCCCGGTGCAGGCGTTGGCATTGCCGGAATTGACCACCAGTGCCCGGGCCGACCCGTTCTTGAGGTTGAGCTGGCTGATGACCACCGGCGCGGCCTTGACAAGGTTGGTGGTGAAGACGGCGGCGGCGGCGGTGGCGGGGCGCTCGGAGTAGAGCACGGCGACGTCGAGACGGTCGGGCGCACCCGATACCTGCCCCGAGTCGACCGACTTGATCCGTGCGGCAGCGGCACCGGCGAGGTAGCCAAGCGGCGCGGTGATGCCGGTCGCCGGCCGCGCCACCTCCGCTTCAGCCGCGGTCACGGCCACCGGACCGCGAGCTCCAGTCCCGCGGTCTCTGGCCAGCCCATGACCAGGTTGAGAGCCTGCACCGCCTGCCCCGAAGCGCCCTTCATGAGGTTGTCGATGGCGGCGACCACGACCGCCCGCGAGCCATGGTTCGGGGTGGATTGCTCGGTCACATGGATCAGGCAGAGGTTGGTGCCGGCGACCTGCTTGGTCCGTGGCGGCGCGTCAACCACCCGGACAAACGAAGATCCGACATACGTCTTTGCGTAGGCGGCCTTGAGGTCCTCGATGCCGGCGCCGACGCCAAGGTCGAAGTAGCAGGTGGCCAGGATCCCCCTGACCATCGGCACCAGGTGCGGCACGAAGGTGACCCGGGGCGGCTTGCCGCCAAGGCCGAGCGCCTGCTCGATCTCGGGCATGTGGCGGTGACCGGTCACCCCGTAAGCCTTGAAATCCTCTGCAGCCTCGGCAAATTGATAGTCCAACCCCAGCGAGCGGCCGGCACCGCTGACGCCGCTGCCGGCGTCGACGATGAAGTCGGGGCGAGCCAGGCCGGACGTCACCGCGGGATATAGCGCCAGGATCGCCGCTGTCGAGTAGCACCCAGGGCAGGCGACCAGGTGCGCCCCCTGCAGGTCACCCTCAGCGATCTCGGGGAGACCGAAGACCGCTTCCCCAAGGAGCGCGACGTTGGCGTGCTCGGCGCCGTACCACTGCTGGTACGCGGCGGGGTCCTTGAGCCGAAAGTCGGCACCCAGGTCGATCACCGTTTTGCCGGCGTCGTGCCAGGCTCCCGCGAGCCCCGCTGTCATCCCATGCGGTAGCGCCACGACCACGATCTCGGCGTCGCCCGGGTCGGGTTCGGCCACCAGCTCGAGGTCGCTGACGACCCCGGGAACGGCCAGGCTCAGCTTCTGGCCGGCGTAGCTCCGCGAGGTGGCGCGCACCAACTCCACGTTCGGGTGGCGCAGGAGGATCTGGACCGCGGTCGCCCCGGCATACCCGTTGGCGCCCACGACGGCGACCGTCTTCTTCTTAGGCATCGCATGAGTATACAATGAAGCTGCATAAAATTGCACGTGCTTGGCAGCGCAGACGCCGAGATGACCCAGCCGTTATAGTCGTCGAAACCACGGCGCGATGAAGCTCGCTCCTTGAAACGCCCGGTCCGCCGGGTTGATGGCTTCTACAGATGGACATCACGCCGTCGGGAGCCGAGACCCTGCCTCCGGCGGCGAGCAAAAGGAGGAGTCTTGTGAACATCTACCTGGTCGCCGCGGTGTGGCTGGCGATGGCTCTGCTGGCGTCGCTGATCAGCATTCGGGTGGGCATCTCGGTTGCCTTGATCGAGATCCTGGTGGGAGCAGTCGCCGGGAACATACCCGGCCTCAACCACTTCATCGAGCAGACGGCCTACACCACCTTCCTTGCCAGTATTGGCTCGGTCATGCTCACCTTCCTGGCCGGGGCGGAGATCGACCCGGTCTCACTGCGCCGGCACTGGAAGGCGAGCCTCTCGATCGGGGTGATCTCTTTCTTGCTTCCATTCCTCGGGGCTGCGGCAGCCTGCCGATTTCTGCTCGGCTGGACTCCGCAGGCAGCCGAGGTCGGAGGTATCGCCCTCAGCACCACCTCCGTGGCGGTGGTCTACGCGGTCATGGTCGAGACCGGCCTCAATCGCCAGGACCTGGGCAAGCTGATCCTGGCCGCATGCTTCGTCACCGACCTGGGCACGGTGCTCGCCCTTGGCGGCCTGTTCGCCAACTTCAACGTCCTGCTGCTCGTCTTCATCGTGGTGTCAGCGGGGGTCCTGCTGGTCCTGCCGCGGCTGACCTTGGAGGTGATTCGCCATTTCGGTCATCGGGTCAGCGAGCCCGAGATCAAATTCCTGCTCCTGGTTCTCCTTGGCCTTGGCGGCATGGCCGCCGTGGCGGGCAGCGAAGCGGTCCTGCCGGCCTACGTCGCCGGGCTGGTGGTGGCCGGTGTGTTCCTGCATGACCGAGTCCTGATCGACAGGATGCGCACAATCGCGTTCGCGCTCCTAACGCCGTTCTTCTTCCTCCGAGCCGGGCTGCTGATCTCGGCGCCGGCGCTGCTTGGCGGAGCCGGGGTCATCGCCATCCTGTTCACGGTCAAGATCGTGACCAAGCTGGTGGGTGTCTGGCCGGTGGCGGCGAAATTCGGAGTGGAGGGCAGGGAGCGGACCTACACCACCCTGCTGATGGCGACCGGGCTTACGTTCGGTTCGATCTCGGCCCTTTTTGGGCTGACGCACCACCTGATCGACCAGTCCCAATACTCAGAGCTGGTCACGGTGGTCATCCTGTCCGCATTCGTCCCCACCCTCATCGCCCAGCGACTCTTCCAACCGCAGCTGGTCGATGTCGAGGAGGAAGAGGCGCTCTCGGCCGAGGATGCCTCGATAGTTCACCGCCGCGCTGCTGGCTGAATCGCCCCGACCGTCACCGCCGAACCGGCGGTGACGTCAAGGGTCGCCTGGGCGATTGTGGAAGCAGCTGCGCTCCCCAGTGTGGCAGGCAGGCCCGTGCGGGTGGACCCGGAGCAACACCGAGTCGCCGTCGCAGTCGATGGTCACCGAATCAACGTCCATCACGTTGCCCGATGTTTCCCCCTTCTGCCAGAGCTGCTCGCGGGATCGGCTCCAGAACCACGCCCGGCGCGTCCGAAGTGTCCGCCGGTAGGCCTCCTCGTTCATGTGAGCGACCATCAGCACGGCGTTATCGGCGCTGTCCTGCACCACCGCGGTGATCAGGCCCGCGGAGAAATCCGGCTCGGTGATCTCGGATGACTTGGCCTCCCATTCGGGAGGGGTCACTCTTGTGGCTCCAGGCGCACCGGGACCTTGTGCTCGGCAAGGTAGGCCTTGGTGTCCTCGATCGAGTACTCACCGAAATGGAAGATCGACGCCGCCAGCGCCGCGTCGGCCCCGCCCTCGACCAGGGCGGCGCGCAGGTGCTCCGGCTCGCCGGCTCCGCCCGAGGCGATCACCGGGACCGGCACCGCTTCGGCAAGTTCGCGGGTGAGCTCGAGGTCATAGCCGTCCCGGGTGCCATCGCGATCCATGCTGGTGAGCAGTATCTCGCCGGCGCCCCGCTCCACGCCCTCCAGGGCCCACTCGATCGCGTCGCGGCCGGTGTCCTTGCGGCCGCCATGGCTGTAGACGGTCCAGCCGTGGGTGCCCTCGCGATGCTTGGCGTCGATCGCCAGGACCACGCACTGAGCCCCCAGCAGCCGGGCGCCGTCGCTGATCAGCGCCGGACGGTCAAGGGCGGCGGTGTTGACCGCGGTCTTGTCGGCGCCAGACTCCAGCAGCATCGACATGTCCGCTACGGTGCGGACGCCGCCGCCCACGGTGAGCGGGATGAAGACCTGGTCGGCGGTGGCCTTGACCACGTCGATCAGGATGGCGCGTGCGTCCGAGGACGCGGTTATGTCGAGGAACACCAGCTCGTCAGCGCCGCCCCGGTCGTAGAAAGCCGCCAGCTCCACCGGGTCGCCGGCATCGCGCAGGTCCAGGAACCTGGTGCCCTTGACGACCCGACCGTCGGTGACATCGAGACAGGGGATGACGCGGCGGGCCAGCATCGTCTACGGTTCAGGCCGCGGCGCAGCCGGCGACGAAGTTGGCGTACAGCCGGAGCCCATTCTGGCTGCTCTTCTCGGGGTGGAACTGGGTCCCCGCCACCGACCCTCTGCGAGCGACCACGCAGAGGGTGCGACCGTAATCGGCCGTGCCCAGCACCTCGGGGCCGCCCTTCAGCTCGGGGTAGTAGCTGTGCACGAAATAGAAGTAGGCGCGGTCGCGGATGTCCCTGAAGAGGATGTCGGGCGCCAGCTGCCGGACGCGGTTCCAGCCCATGTGGGGGACCTTGCGATCCGGGGTCTGGAGCAGCCGGCGCACCGGGCCGGGCAGCAGCCCAAGCCCTGCGGTCTTGCCGTCCTCGTAGCTGGAGTCGAAGAGCAGCTGGTAGCCGAGGCAGACGCCCAGGATTGGCTTGCCAGCCCGCGCCTGCTCCACCAGGAAGCCGTCGAGCCCCGAGCTGGAGAGCTTGTGGCGCGCCGGCGCAAAGGCCCCCACCCCCGGCAGGATGATGCCGGCGGCGTCGGCCAGGGACTGCCTGTCGGCTGTCACCTCGACTTCGGCGCCGGCGTGCTCCAGCCCGCGGCGAACGCTGCGCAGGTTGCCGACGCCGTAGTCGACGACCCCGATGCGAATGGCCACGCAGGGCCCTAGAGGATGCCCTTGGTCGAGGGCACCCCACCACCGCCCATGCTGACCGCGTCGCGAAGAGCCAGGCCCAGCGCCTTGAACATCGATTCCGCGATGTGGTGGCGGTCGCGGCCCCGGATGTAGTCGACATGAATGGTGGCGCCGGCGTGGATGGCGAAGGCGTTGAAGAACTCCACCAGGTTGTCGGTGGCGTAAGTCCCGGAGACGCCCTTGAGCTTGCCCTGGTCCTCAAATATGCAGTGGGGGCGCTTGCTGAGGTCGACCACCACCCGGGAGAGGGCCTCGTCGAGCGGGGCGTAGGCGAAGCCGAAGCGCACGATCCCCACACGCGCCCCCAGCGCCTGGCTCAGGGCCTGGCCGAAGACGATGCCGGCATCCTCCGTGAGGTGATGCTCGTCGATCTCGATGTCGCCTCGGCCGGTCATCTGCAGAGTGAAGCCGGCGTAGCGGCCGGTCTGTTCCAGCATGTGGTTGAGGAACGGCAGTCCGGTGTCGACGACCGCGGTGCCTGTGCCGTCGAGGGCGATCGCACACTTCAGCTGCGTCTCGCGCGTGTTGCGTTGCACGCGCGCCTTCCTGGAAGTCGACGCCTTGGCGCGCCTGGGAGACGCCGCCTTGGTGCGCCGCGGGGCTGCTTTCGCCATCTCTAGTCTCCTGCCTCCAAACGATCCAGCAACACCTCAAGCGAGCGCTGGTGGGCCACCAATCCTTCTATCTTGGCGAGCTCGATGCCCACGGGCGCGATTTCTCGAGCGGTCTCCGGGCTCAACCGCACCACCGATGTCCAGCGGTAGAAGTCGTAGACCCCAAGCGGCGAGTTGAAGCGCGCCGCGCCACCGGTGGGCAGCGTGTGGTTGCTGCCGGCGACGTAGTCCCCCATCGGCACGGGGCTGTTGGGGCCGACGAACACCATCCCCGCACCGCGCACCAGGGGCAGCAGCCGGTCGGGCTCCCGTACCAGCAGTTCCATGTGCTCGGGAGCGAACTCCGAGGCCAACTCCACGGCGGCCTCGAGGCTGTCCACGATGACGGTGGCGGCGTGGAGGTCGGCGACCTCGGCGCTGAAGCGATTCGCCAGCTGGTCGGCGGCCAGGTCGGCCGCCACCTGGCGGGCCAGGTCCGCCGAATCGGTCAGCAGCACCGCCCAAGCGACGGGGTCGTGCTCCAGCTGCGAAGCCAGGTCGGCGACGATCTGGCCGGCGTCGGCGCTGTCGTCGGCGATGACCAGGATCTCGCTGGGCCCGGCGAGGCCGTCGATGTCGACGACGCCGTACACCGCCCGCTTGGCAAGGACAACGAAAACGTTGCCGGGGCCGGTGATCTTGTCGACCGGAGGCAAACTCCCGGTGCCGTATGCCAGCGCCGCCACCGCCTGTGCCCCGCCGGCCCTGAACACTCGCGTCACCCCTACCAGGCGCGCCGCGTAGAGCACCGCGGGGGTGATCCGGCCTGCCTCATCCGGCGGCGTCACCATGACGATCTCCTCGACGCCGGCAAGTCGCGCCGGGATGGCGTTCATCAGGACCGTGCTGGGGTAGCGGGCACGACCGCCGGGGACGTAGATGCCCACCCGCCGCAGGGGCTCTGGTCTGAGCTCGACTTCGCCCAGGCTCAGGGCCCGCGGGAGCTGGAGGGCGTGGAAAGCCTGAATCCGGGCGGCCGCCGCCTCGATCGCCGCCCGCTGCTCAGGGCCTACTTGATCGGCGCCCTCGTCCCACTCCTCCCGCGACAACTCCAGGCTCCTGGGTCGGACACCGTCCAGGGCTTCGGTCAGCCGCAGCAGCGCCTCGTCACCGTCGGCGATGACCTGGCGGATGATCTCGTCGACGCCGTCGGCGGCGCTGCTCACCGGGCGACCGACCGCGGCCGCCATGCGCTCCAGCGCCGCGGCAGGCAGGTCCGGCACAAAGAAACGCCGCGCCGGCACGTGCGATCGCCACTCCGCGGCGGTGAACGTGGGGATCTCGAGCCCGCCGCTCACGCCGCCGCTCCCGCGACACCCTGGCGCAACCGGCCGACCATCTCCTGGACCTCGCCCCCGCGGGTCCGGAGGCTGACCTGGTTGGCGATCAGGCGGGCCGTGCTGCGCCCGACCTCGTTGATCTCGCGGAGGCGATTGGCCCGCAGCGTGCTGCCGGACGCGGTGATGTCAACCACGGCGTCGGCCAGGCCGGTCAGAGGCGCCAGCTCGACCGAACCGTAGAGCTTGATCAGCTCCGCCTCCTGGCCCTGCGACTCGAAGTACCGGCGCGCCGCGGCGAGGTACTTGGTGGCCACGCGGAGCATCGGCGGCCACGTATCAGGCCCGCCCAGCGGCGACTCCTCGGGGACAGCCATCACCAGCCGGCAGGCGCCAAAGGCGAGGTCGAGGAGCTCGTAGTGGACCCGCTCCGTCTCCCAGAGCGCGTCCTTGCCAACAATGCCAAGGTCGGCCGAGCCGTGGTCGACGTACACCGCCACGTCCAGCGGCCGCACTGTGACCAGGGTCAGGTCGTCACTCGGACGGAGGACCAGCTTGCGACCGATGTCTTCGGGGGTGACATCGGCGACGCCGGCCCCGCCCAGCAGCCGCAGCGCCCCCGGCAGCAGGTAGCCCGTGGGGATGGCGATGGTGATCATTCGGCAGACTCGAATGGGCGCCGCCCATCGGCCCCATCGACATCGAGCAGCCAGCGCTGCTCGCCAGAACAGAGCACCACCCGCGCGGCACCAACCTCAGCCGCCCGCCGTCGCATCTCCGCCTCGCCACACGGCGCTACCTCCATGACCACCGCCGAGCCAGAGCGGCGCAGGCGCGCGGCCAGCTCGACGGCGGCGGCAGGCTCGGCCTCGAAGCCCACCAGCACCAGGTCCGGCCGGGCGATCCCTGAGCCGTTTGTGAGGACCGACTGCACCCGGTCGAGGAAGACCACCACACCGGTCGCTGGGCGGGCCAGGCCGAATCGCTCCAGCAAGCCGTCGTAGCGACCACCCGCGGCCAGCGGAGCACCCAGCCCAGGGCTGAACACCTCGAAGATGATTCCGGTGTAGTAGTCGAAATCACGGACCGCGCCGAGGTCGAGGTTGACTCGCGCCGAGACGCCGTGGGCGACCAGCAGGTCGTGGACCTCGTGCAACTCCCGCACCGCCTGCTCCGAGACGGGGTTGTCGACCAGCGACACGGCCGCCCGCAGGATGTCGGGGTCGCCGCGCAACGCCGGGAACCGGAGCAGCAGCTCCTGTTCGGCGGCACGCAGATCGGTCTCGGCCAGGGCCTTCTCCAGCTCGACCAGGTCGCGACCGCCCAGCGCGTCGAGCACGCGGACGCGCTGGGCGGGCGCAAGACCGGCGATCAGCCCGCCAAAGAAGCCGACGTGGCCGACCTCCACCTGGAACTCACCGAGCCCGGCCGCCTCCAGCGCCGTGATCGCCATCGCCACGACCTCGGCGTCGGCAGCGGCGCTGTGGGTCCCGATCAGCTCGGCGCCGGCCTGGAAGGACTGGCGGCCGGAGCCGGGTGCGGGGTGGCCCTCGAAGGTCGGGCCCAGATAGCAGAGGCGCAGCGGCAGCGGCGCCTGGCGGAGTTGGCCGGCGGCGAGCCGGGCCACCGGCACGGTCCGCTCCCCCACCATCGCCAGCATCCGGCCGTCCCCGTCAGAGAACTTGAACAGCCGTCGCACCCGCTCCGGTTCGACTCCCAGCTGCAGCGTTGAGAGCAGTTCCACCACCGGCGTCTCGACGAGTTCGTATCCCCAGGACACAAAGGTGCCCAGCATCCGGTCTTCGAGGGTCCGCCGCTGCCGCGCGGCGCCGGGGAGCAGGTCGGCAAAGCCGGAAGCGCGCGCCGCCAGGCCATTGGGTGTCGTCGGGGTTGGCAGTTTCACTGCTGTTTCACTGTCGTGTTCATTACTTTAGCGTAGTAAAGTTACAGGAAGCCGGCGGCCGGAGTCAACACCGGTCGGCAGGTCCGACTTTTCGGTTCAGGTCTTGGGGCGGATGCCGACGATTCGCGCCAGCAGGGCGTCGCGGGCCTTATCCGGCACCAGCCGCAGCGCTGATTGGCCGCGCGCGTCGTTGCCCACCAGGTAGCGGGTCTTCGGCCGCGGCGAGGTCAGGGCGTGCTCCACGGCGTCGGCCACCCGCGCCGCAGGAATCCCCGCTTTGGCGGTCCGCTCGGTCAGCTTGCGCATCCGCGGAATCAGGTCGCCGTACAGCTGCATCGCCTCGGGAGTCATGTTCGCCACCTGCTTGTCGAATTGCTCAAAGCCGCGCTCCCAGAGCGGGGTCGCGATCGAGCCCGGCTCGATGCAGGCCACCTTGATCCCCCAGGGTCGGAGCTCGACGCGCAGCGCGTCGGAGATGGCCTCGACCCCGAACTTGGTGGCCGAGTAGGCGCTGACGAATGGAACCGACATCTTGCCGCCGACCGAGCTAATGTTCACGATGCGGCCGCCACCCTGACGGACCAGCGCCAGGAACGCTTGGGTCACCGCGATCATACCGAACACGTTGACGTCGAACATGGCCCGGATCTCGTCCAGGTCCTGAAACTCCAGGGGGCCGCCAAAGGAGACGCCGGCGTTGTTGACCAGCCCCCTGAGCCCGGAGTTCCCGACCGCCTCGGTGACCTCGGCCGCGGCTCGCTTGACCGACTCGCCGTCGGCGACGTCGATCATCAGCGGTTGCAGGCTTGGGAGGCTCTGGCTCTGCAAACGCTTGGCGTCGGCGGCCTTTCGGACCCCGGCGAAGACGACAAAGCCCTGGGTCGCCAGCCGGGTGGCACTGGCCTCGCCGATCCCGGTGGAGGCACCGGTGACGACAACAAAGCCTCGATCGCTCATCGAATCCCTCCCATCGGATCCTTCCCTGGGACTAGTAGTTGTCGGAGCCGTCCTCGTCAGCCAGGTCGGCGGCGTCACCGTCACCCGGCTCGACCGGGTGCATACCCTCGAGATCCTCGTCCTCGGCACCCCCAACCACACCTTCGTCGCCGTCATCGCCGGTCAGGTCCTCGGTCTCCACGTCTCGCAGCAGCGAGTCCTTGGCGTAGGCGCGGAACTCCTGGCTCTTGCTGGCCGGGAATGACGGCTGTCCCGCGAACTCGGCGGCCTGGTAGGTCTCGCGGATGATGATCCGAAGCGATGCCTCCTCGCCGGTGGCCACAACGGCAGCGTACTTGTTCCCGCCGGCCACGAACTTCAGTACCCGCCGGGCGAGCTTGGGCTCGACGGTGCCGATGGTCTTGCGGGCGGAGCTGACCACCTTGAGGGTGTCGCCCGCCGCGACCAGGTCGACCTGGTCGCCGGGGGCCACCAGCGCGGGATCGAACCCCTTCTCGAGGACGACGTTGGCCAGGGCCGACTTCCCCATCTCCTCGACGAACAGGTTGATGTCGACCGCGGCCTGGCCTTTGGGGAGGTCGGCCTTCTCCTCGATCAGCGCCTCGAGCCGGTTGACGTTCTTGATGGCGATGGCGTTGAGCGGGTTCAGTTCGAGGGTGGCGCGATAGGCGGTCAAGGCGTCGTCGAGCTTGCCCAGCTCGGTGTACGCCTTGCCCAGCCGGTTGTGAGTCTCCTCATCGACACCGAACCGATCGGCGATCTCCTGGTTGAGCTCCAACGCCGTCTGCCAGCTTCGATCAAGGGCGGCGTTGATCGCTTCCTCGACGAGCTGCGACCGCGTCTTCGTCCTCTCGGGGACTTCGGCCAAGTTCGGACCTCCAGGGGGAAAAGGGCGCCAAAAGACCGCCAGGGGCGGCCAGAGCAAGGGCAAGTATATCCACGCCTAACAAGGCCTCCGGCAGCTTCGGGGGCGATGCCACAAGAACTGTTTTACGAACACCGCGGAGATGGTGTTATATAGGGTCCTGCGTTGCCCAAGAGCCGGGCCTGCCGGCCGCCAGGGACCGCTGGGAGATGAATACATGAAGTCAAGCCACGCGATGGCCTTCGGGGCCACCGTCCTAGTCGGCCTCTCGGCCTGCGGCTCCTCATCGTCCGGAACCGCGAACAAAGGAACTATCAGCATCGGGGTCGAGCTCCCCGAGTCGGGCAAAGAGGCTTCCAATGGCCTCCCAACCCTGAACGGCGTCAAATTCGCGGTCCAGAAGGCTGTCTCGATCAAGGGCTTCACCCTCGCGGTTGTGAACAAAGACGACGCCGTCAACGGCTCGCACAACGCCACCAAGGGCGCGCAGAACATCCGTGACCTCGCCGCCGACAGCACTGTGTTGGGCGAAATCGGCCCATTCAACTCCGGCGTTGCCCAGGCCGAGATCCCGGTCGCCAATGCTCAGAGCTTGACAATGATCAGCCCGGCCAACACCAGCGAGTGCCTGACCCAGGCCTTCCCGGCGCCAGAGTGCGCCTTCCAGCCCAGTGACCTGCGGCCCAACGGTAAGAACAACTACTTCCGCACGGCCGCGACTGACCTCCAGCAGGGGCCCGCGTTGGCGGACTACGCCTACACCACCCTGAAGCTGCGCAAGGTCGCCGTGGCGTCTGACAACCAGACATACGGCAAGGGCATCGCGACCAACTTCGCCAAGGAATTCGTCACCAAGGGCGGCACCCTCGCCCTGCCCCAGAAGGACATCGACAGCCTTACGACCAATGACTTCAAGTCGCTGCTCAACTCGATGAAGGCAGCCGGGGCTGACGGCCTCTACTTCGGTGGTACCGACAGCGACAACGTCTGCGTGGCTCGCAAGCAGATGGCCGACGTGGCCTTCAACGTTCCCTTCATGGGAGGCGACGGCATCGTCACCTCACAGTGCATCACCGACGCCGCCGCCAACGTGGACAACATGTTCGGCACGACGGCAGCGGGTGACCCAAGGACGCTGCCCGCAGCCGCATCGTTGATCGCCGACTACAAGAAGTCGTTCCCAGCCGCGACCGACTTCGGCGCCTACACCATACCGGCGTACGACGACGCCACGATCCTGATCCAGGCCATCGGCCGGGCCATCGACGACGCGGGCGGCAAGATGCCTACCCGCGAGCAGGTCCGCGCCCAAGTGGCCCAGACCAGCTACCAGAGCGTTCTCGGCACCATCGGCTTCGACTCCAACGGCGATACCACCAACCGGATCGTCTCGATCTACAAGATCGGGGCTTCTCCGGGGCTCACCGGTGCAACGCCGAAGGACTGGCTCTGGGTAGCCCAGGTCAAGAAGTAGGCCAAGATAAGGGGAGAGGGCGCTCAGCGCCCTCTCCTTCTTTAATAGCTACAGAAGTGGGCCGACGCTAGCGTGACCGACTTCCTCAAGCGAGTCAGGGCTGTTATTGCCGGGCCCCGAAGCACCGCCGTGCTGGGACTGGTTGTTGGCCTCGTCATCGTCCTGTTGGTGGCCCCCAAGATCATCCAGCAAGGTCCGTCTTACCTACTCCAGACCATCATCTTCGGCATCGCCGCCGGCGCCATTTACGCCCTCATCGCGCTGGGCTACACCATGGTCTACGGCATCATCGAGCTGATCAACTTTGCCCACGGCGACATCTTCACCCTGGGCGCGTTCATCTCCCTCCCCCTCCTCGCGCTCTTCGGCGTCAAGCCGGAAGCCGGCCCCGGCGGGCTGGTGATCATCCCGATTCTGCTGGCGGTCTTCGTGGCCGTGATGGTGATCAACGGAGCCATCAATGTGGGCATCGAGCGAGTCGCCTACCGACCTCTGCGCAATAGTCCGCGGCTGGCTCCGCTGATCACCGCGGTGGGGATGTCCTTCGTTCTCGAGGGCATCATGTACGTATGGAAGGGGCCAAACAACCTCAACTACCCCGACCTCCTGCCGGCCAACCGGATCCAGCTGGGCGCCTCGACCTCGATCGCTTACAAAGATCTCATCGTCATCGCTGTGGCGGTGGTCCTGGTTGTGGCGTTGACGCTCTTCGTGGGCCGCTCTCGCCTGGGCAAGGCGATGCGGGCCACCGCCCAGGACCGAGACGCCGCCCAGCTCATGGGCATCGACATCAACCGCACCATCTCAGCGGCGTTCTTCCTCGGGGCCGCCCTGGCCGGCGCCGGGGGCATCATCTACGGGCTCTACTACAACAACCTGTCCTTCGACCTCGGCTTCGAGAACGGCCTGATCGCGTTCACAGCGGCGGTATTCGGAGGCATCGGCAACATCCAGGGGGCCGCCCTGGGAGGTCTGTGCATCGGCCTCATCCGGGCCGTCAACGATGGTTATTTCTCGACCGCCTGGACTGACGTGGTGCTCTTCGCGATCCTGATCCTGGTTCTCGTCTTCCGGCCTACCGGCCTGCTGGGCGTCCGGGTGCCCGAGAAATGAGCGACCCCGCTAAGCCGCGCGCAACCCCCACTGCCCGTGCTGGACTGCTGAACCGCCTGCGCCAGCACCCCAACTGGCAGATCTACACCGCCCTCCTGGGCATCGGCCTCCTCTTTCCCGAGGTGGTCCAATCGCTCACCGGCGGCAACGGCGGAGCCCTCGTCAGCACCGCGGCCGACGCCGGGGTGTACGTCCTCCTCGCCCTGGGGCTCAACGTCGTCGTCGGCTTTGCCGGTCTGCTGGACCTGGGGTACGCCGCCTTCTTCGCGATCGGCGCCTACACGTACGGCATCCTGGCCTCGCACCAGCTCGCCTCCACTCCACTCCACCACGCCCTCCACGTGCCGTTCTGGTACGTCCTCTTCATCGCGCTCGCGGTGGCGGCGATGTTCGGCGCCATCCTCGGCGCCCCGACGCTGCGCCTCCGTGGCGATTACCTCGCCATCGTGACCCTGGGTTTCGGAGAGATCGTCCCGCGCGTCTTCAAGAACGGTGACATCTGGACAGGGGGCGTCAACGGGATTCCCGCGATGGACCAGCCCTCCCTGCCGCTGTGGATCAACGGCCCATGGGCGGGGTTGCCCATTGGCTTTGTCCGCGACTTCAACTTCAGCTTCGATCCGACCGCGTTCTATGTCGTGATCTTCATCCTCATCGTGGGCTGTGTCTTCCTGGTCACCAACCTCCAGAACTCGCGCTTGGGGCGCGCCTGGATGGCCATCCGCGAGGACGAGACGGCTGCCGCGGCGATGGGGATCAACACCGTTCGCACGAAACTGCTGGCGTTCTCGATCGGTGCCGCATTCAGCGGTTTCGCCGGCTGCTACGCGGCGGCCAAATTGTCCGTGGTGGCGCCGGAGAGCTTCGCCTTCGTCGTCTCGGTCAGCATCCTGGTGATGGTCGTGCTTGGTGGGATGGGTAACCCGCCGGGGGTGATCGTGGGGGCGCTGCTGGTCTACGGCCTTCTCTACAAGATCCTGCCAGACATGCCCGACTATGCCGTGGGCGTCGCCAACTCCATCGGCCTGGGCTTCATCACCAAGCCCAGCGGGGATTGGGTCGGATTGCACGATGAGGTTTTGCGCCTCACGTACCTCATCTATGGGCTGGTCCTGGTGCTGATCATGCTGTTGCGGCCACAGGGCCTGATTCCGAGCCGCCTCCGGCGCATGGAGCTCAAGGAGGGCGTGGCGGCCGATTCCATGGGTAGCCCCACGGGGGCCGTTTGATGGAGCAGAACATCGCCGCCGTCCCCACCGTTCTTGGTGTCGACCGCGTCACCAAAACCTTCGGCGGCCTGCGGGCGGTCGACGAGGTCAGCTTCGAGGTCAAGAAGGGCCAGGTCTTCACCATGATCGGGCCCAACGGCGCCGGCAAGACCACGCTCTTCAACGTCCTCACAGGTCTGTTCAAACCGACCGAGGGTGAGGTGCTGTTCAACGGCAACCCGATTGGCGGCGTGCCTCCCCACAAAGTGACCCATCTCGGCATTGCCCGCACCTTCCAGAACATCAGGTTGTTCGGATACCTCCCGGCGGTGGAGAACGTCATGATCGGGCACCACTGCCGGATGCGGGCGGCGGTGTGGGACTCGCTATTCCGAACCCCCCGCGCGCGCAACGAAGATGGGCGGGCGCGCGACCTCGCCATGGACTTGCTCGAGTTCGTCGGCGTATCCCAATACGCCGAGGACTACGCCCGAAACCTGCCCTATGGCGACCAGCGGCGGCTCGAAATCGCACGCGCCCTGGCCAGCGAGCCCACCCTGCTCCTCCTCGACGAGCCTGCCGCCGGGTTGAACCCGGCCGAGAAAACCGGCCTCGGCGAGCTGATTTTCAAGATCCGCGACCGCGGCATCACCATCTTCCTGATCGAGCACGACATGAAGGTGGTGATGAACATCTCAGACGAGATCGTGGTCCTCGACCACGGCGCCAAGATCGCCGAGGGCACCCCAGCCGTGGTGAGGGCCAACCCGCAGGTCATCGAGGCCTACCTGGGCAAGAGCGCGGCCGCGTAGTGCGGCACTGAGCATGGCGCTGCTGGAGATCGAGGGCCTCAAGGTCCTCTACGGCCGGGTCGAAGCCCTGCACGGAATCAGCCTCTCCGTCGAAGAGGGGGAGGTGGTAACCCTGATCGGCTCCAACGGCGCCGGTAAGACAACCACGGTGCGGACCATCTCCGGGCTGGTGCCGCCCAGTGCCGGTCGGATCATGCTGGAAGGAAAGGAGATCTCGGGCCTACCCGCGCCGGAGATCGTCAAGCGCGGCATCGGCCACTCTCCCGAGGGGCGCCACGTCTTCCCCCGGCTATCGGTTCGCGACAACCTCGAGATGGGCGCCTACCTGCGCCGGGACAAGAACCTCAAGAAGGACATGGACCGCGTGTTCAAGCTCTTCCCGCGGCTGCTCGAGCGAGAATCGCAGCTGGCCGGAACGCTCTCCGGCGGCGAGCAACAGATGCTCGCGATGGGGCGAGCGATGATGACCCGCCCCCGCGTCCTCCTCCTCGATGAGCCGTCACTGGGCCTCTCGCCAGTGCTGGTGGAGACGATCTTCCAGGTCATTAGCGAGCTTCACCAGGAGGGCACCACGATCCTGCTGATCGAGCAGAACGCGCTGCTGGCCCTCAATACCGCCAGCCGTGGATATGTGATGGAGACCGGCAACATCGTGATGTCGGACAAGGCCGGCGTCCTCCTCGACTCCCCCGATGTCAGGCGGGCCTATCTCGGCATTTAGAGCCGGGCGCGGCCTGGCGGCCCCGGCTCAGGGTCAGCTGACAGCCCCCTCCGACATTCCCCAACGGTTCAGCAGCGTCCTGTAGGCACCGTTCTTGCGCAGGCGGTCGAAAGCCTTGGCCGCGGCGTCGCGGAGGGCGGTGTTGGTCAGCGCGAAGAGGAAGACCTCAGGGGTCTGGTTGAAATGATGGGGGACCAGGCGGACCCTGTTGAAGAGGCGGACGAACAGGGTGGCAACGGCGTAGTCCTGGACGTATGCCGCCAGCGCCCCTGACTGGACATCACGCAGGCCCTTGAGGTCGTCGTCGTAGGGCAAATAGGTGATCGGCGTCGAATGGCATTTGCCTTCGTTCTGGCGCAGAACGGCGGTCTCACCAGAGCTGCCGCGGTTGGCTCCGACCCTGAGCCCGCAGAGGCTATCAGGACCTCTGATCTGGCCCTGGGCGCTGCCGGCCAGGATCGCGAGGCCTCCGACCAGGTACTCCAGCGTCGCGGCGCTGGAGTCGAGCTCGGTGGTCGCCGGCTGCAAAGCGATCCCCACGTCATAGCGATGCGCGACGTCGGCGAAGCCAGGCACGATCTGGTCGCCGTTGATGTTGACCTCGCCCAGCCTGAGTCCCATCTCGCTGGCGATCTCTCCCAGGAGCTCGATGCTGAAGCCGGCGAATCGGTTGGTGTGGTCGAAATAGACCAAGGGCGCCTCGGTGGGGTCGGCGGCAACCATCAGCTTGCCCGGCACGGCCATACCGCTGGGGACCGGAAGAATAGGTTGGCTCGAGAGCCCCGGTTGGTTCTGTGATCCCGGCAGGGTCTGGCCGGTGACGGTACCGGTGGAGGACCCACAGGCGACCATGAGCGCGACCATCGCCAGGATCGCGCCGATCCGAAGGCGTCTCAATGAGTCAGGATCGCGGTGGCCACCAGGCCCACGCAGATGACGATACCGACCAGGTACTCCAGGAACACGTTGCGGGTCATGGTGCCCTCGAGTAGGTAGAAGACCATGCCGGTGTTGACGTACCAGGCCACCAGCAGGATGGTGGCCAGCCGGCCCAGGTCCAGGAACTGCGCCGAGATCAGCCCGAAGCCGATGGCTGTTGCAACCAGGCTGACGATGAAGCCGCCGGCAACCGCCCTCCCCTGCTCCGATGCCACGCCGGAGAGCTGGGTGTAGGAGGCCATGAAGCTGGCCAGGAAGATCAGCGCCACCCGCAGGCCGAGGCTGGGGACGCCGGCCAGCAGGGCCACGTAGGCGCCCAGCAGGACCAGGATCAGGGCCGCGTTCTCGAGGAACTCGTGGCCCGGCCGGCGCCGGCCCCGAACTCGCTCCACCGTGACGTAGGTCGAGCCGAAGATCGCCACCGCCATCAGCCCCTGGTCGGCGATGTGGAGGCGCCAGTCGACGACCTGCAGAGAAACTGCGGCCGCAACCACGACCGCCATGCCGGGCAGGAGGTAGTGGCCGGCGAAGAATTCGGCGGCTTCAGCGCCGCTTTGCTGGAGCGCCGCCGCCAGGCCCAAGGCCAGCACCACCACCATCAACGCCACCAGCAGCGCCACCGCCTGGGGCGACAGCATATCCGAGGGCTCGAAGAGCCCCAGCAGGAGCAGCCCGCCGGCCAGGTAGGCCAGGAAGCGTGCGGTCGCGAGCGGGTTCGGCTCGGCGACCGACTCAGCCAGCGCTGCTTCCTTCGCGGCCATAACGGTCCTCGAGGCGAATGACGTCATTGATTTCGGGCGACGAGACTTCGAAGAACTCACAGGCTTCGACCGCAACCATACGATGAGTCCGGCCCGGGACAATGCGGACGCAGTCACCCACCGAAAGGCGGTGGGTCTGCATCACGCCGTCCTCGCCGGCGAGTTCGAGGTCCATGACGCCAACGGTCATGAGCAGCGTTTCGTCCTTCTGCTCGTGGTACTGCAGCGAGAGGGCCTCGCCCTGGTTGACGTGGATCACCTTGCCCAGGTAGCGCTCGGTGATGGCGAAGCGCAGCTCGTACCCCCAGGGCTTGTCGATCCTGACGTCCTTGAGCTTCCGCACGGTTCCGGGCCGGGGTTCATTCAACTTGCTCGCGCCCGACTCGCTCACGCCCGACTCGCTCATTGCTGCGCCTCCATCAGGTCCACGAGGGCCTGGATCAGCTCTTCGACCTCGGCCTGGGTGGGCGCCTCGCTGTACACGCGGATCAGCGGCTCAGTGCCGCTGAACCGGATCAAAACCCAGGCGCCGTCGCCGAGGTAGAACTTGAAGCCGTCGTCATCGCGAATGCGTTCCACCTTCCGCCCTGCGATCTCCGTGGGCGGGTCGGCGGCGAATCGCTCGTAGGTCCGGCGCTTGAGATCGGCGTAGCCTTCGCGGTCGGTCCTGATGTCGCGCCGGTTGTAGGCGTGCGGACCCACCTTCTCGTAGAGCGTCCCAAGGATCGCCGACAGCGGCTTCTGCTGCCGCACGATCATGTCGGCGAAGTACAGGCCGGCGAGCACACCATCGCGCTCGGGGATGTGGCCGCGGAACCCGAAGCCACCCGACTCCTCGCCGCCGAGGATGGCGTTGGTGGAGATCATCAGGGGGCCGACATATTTGAAGCCCACCTGGACCTCGTGGCACTCGACGCCGTAGATCTCGGCCAGCCGGTCGGCCATCGAGGTGCTGGTCAGGGTGCGAACCACCGGGCCTCTCTCTCCCCGGGTTCCCAACAGGTAGTCCATCAGCAGCGCGTACACCTCGAGCTGGTTGATGAAGCTTCCGGTTTCGTCGATGATGCCGACCCGGTCGGCGTCGCCGTCGGTGCAGATGCAGAGGTCGTAGCCTCCCCTGGTCATCAGCTCCAGGGTGCTGCCCAGGTTCTGCGGGATTGGTTCGGGATGGATGCCACCGAAACCAGGGTTGCGCTCCGCGCGGACCTGCTCGACCACAGTCTTACCACCGGCGAGGAGGTCGACGACGTAGCCGGAGCCAGAGCCGTACATGGGGTCGTGCAGGACCTTGAGGCCGGCGCCCTTCAGCACATCGAGGTCGACCATGCGGGCCACCTGGGCGCGGTACGCAGGGCGCGGGTCGAGGATCTCGACCAGGCCGGTCGCCCGCGCATCCTCGAGGTCGAGCAGGTCCACCGACTCGGACTCGATGACCGCGGCGATCTCCCGCTCCAGCTCAGCCACCACCTCGGGCGAGGCCGAGCCAGCGTATTCGGGCTTGTATTTGATGCCGCAGAACTCGGCGGGGTTGTGGCTGGCGGTCACAACGACGGCGCCGTCGGCTTTCTTGTCGAGGATGGTCCAGGAGCTGACCTGGGTCGGTGAGGGGGCGTCGGTGAGGTAGCTGTGGACGCCTGCGGCGGCCATTACCCGGGCGACCTCATTGGCGAATCGGTCGGCCGAGAAGCGGCAGTCGTAGCCGATCACGACACTTGGGGTTGGTTTGCGGCGCAGGAAGTTGGCGATGCCCTGCGCGGCGTAGCGCACGTTCTCGACCGTGAAGTCGTCGGCGATGATCCCCCGCCAGCCGTCGGTGCCGAACTTGATCGAGGGCTTCTGGTGGGCCCCGGAAGCGATCGGTGCGGACATCGCCGCTACTCTACCAATCGCTGCGGCCGGCGCGGCCGCTCGGCCGCGCCGGCATCACAGGATCTTGGAGAGAAACTGTTGCGTGCGCGGGTGGGTCGGCGCGCTGAAGAAGGCCTCCGGAGGGGCATCCTCGACGATGACCCCGCCATCGATCAGAACGGCGCGGTCGGCCACTTCGCGGGCAAAGCCAATCTCATGGGTGACGCAGACCATGGTCATGTGGATTTCGCGAGCCAGACGCTTCATGGTGTCGAGGACCTCGCCCACAAGCTCCGGGTCAAGCGCGGAAGTGGGCTCGTCGAAGAGCATCACCTTGGGGTCCATCGCCAGCGCCCGCGCGATCGCCACGCGCTGCTGCTGGCCGCCCGACAGCCGGATCGGGTAGGCATCGGACTTCTCTGGCACCCCAACTTGCTCCAGGAGCTCGGCAGCCCGCTTCTTGGCCTCCGTTTTCGAGACCCCCCTGACGCGGACCGGCGCCTCGATGATGTTCTCGAGGACGGTCATGTGCGGGAACAGGTTGAAGCGCTGGAAGACCATTCCGATCTCGGCTCGTTGCTTGGCCACGGCCCGGTCCGACGCCTCCTTGAGGCGGCCGTCGGCAAGCTCGCGGTAGCCGATCAAATGTCCGTTGACCTCGATCTTGCCGCTGTCGATCTTCTCAAGGTGGTTGAGGCAGCGCAGGAAGGTGGACTTGCCGCCGCCGGACGGCCCCATGATCACCACCACCTCGCCCCGCTGGACGGTGAGACTGACCCCCTTCAGGACCTCGACGTCGTGGTAGCGCTTGTGAACGTCGGTGGCCCGCACCACCGGCCCGATGCCGGCGTCCTCGGTGGGTTGGCGCGCAAATGCCGCCACCTAGCCCCCTCCGCCACCGTGAAGCCCAGCGCCGGACAGCGTCCGACGCCAGAACCCAGGCACCCCAGCCCGGTTGAGGTCCTGCCTCTCGCCGAATCGATCCTCGATCCGCTTCTGGACCTGGGTCAGAACGCTGGTGATCAGCAGGTAATAGATGGCGGCCACCGCCAGGGCCTCGAAGGTCCGGAAGTTCGACGAGTAGAAGTTGGAGGCCTGCTGAAGGAGCTCGTGCACCCCGATCACGAACAGCAGTGAGGTGTTCTTGCTCATGTTGATGTACTCGTTGGTGGTCGGCGGTACGACGATCCGGAGCGCCTGGGGCAGGATGACGCGGCGCAGCGTCTGCCAGCGCGTCATGCCCAGCGCCTTGGCGGCGTCCGCTTGCCCGGGATCGACGGCCTGTAAACCCGAGCGGATGATCTCGGTCATGTAGGCGGCCTCGTTGAGGGCCAGGGTGATAGCGCCCGCGATCACGGCGTCCCGGTTGAGAAAGAACAGGAGGGGTGAATTGTTGGTCAGCTCAGCGGTGCCATCGTAGACGAACAGGAGTTGGAGCAGAAGCGGCGTGCCCCGGAAGATCCACAGGTAGAAGTCGACCGGGGCGCGTACCAGCGGGTTGCGCGAGATCCGCCCCAGCGCCAGCGGCAGGCCGAGGATCACCCCGGCGGTCTGGGAGACGATGGTGAGCACAAGAACCAGGAGCGCGGGCCCGAACCAGACATCGCTGAGGAGGATCGACCGGAAGCACGAGAAATCAAAGCCGTTGACCTGCTCGGGGCAGCTCAGCGCGGCGAGGACGATGCCAACGCTCACTCAGTCAGGCCGGCACCGCCGGTCAGGTCTTGTTGTTGGCGATGTCCCCGTCGGTGACGCCCCATTTCTGGAGGATGTTCTTGTAGGTGCCGTCATCCTGGAGCGCCTTGAAGGCCGCTTTGAGGGGGTTGAGAAGTGCGCTCTCGCCCTTGCGGACGCCAATCCCCTCGGGGGCGACCTCGATCGGTCCGGCAGTGTTGGCAATCGTCAGGCTGCTGTCCTTCTTGATCTCGTAGCCGGCAACGGGCGAGTCGGTGAAGTGGACATCGTCAGCCCCCTTCTTGAGTTGGGCCAGGGCCTCGGTGTCGACGGTGAAGACGTCGAGCGTCAGCTTGTTGCTGACGCAGGCCCCGCCGGCGGCGTTGAGGCCGGTGGCCTCGTCCTTCTCGGCGGTGCCGTCCTCGACCGCCACCTTGTGACCGCAGAGGTCCGCGAGCTTGGTCGGCTTGTATGAGGCACCGGACTTGACCACGAAGGACTCGCCGGCAACGAAGTAGGGCACGAAGTCCACCTTGGTGCTGCGATCAGCGGTGACCGTCATCGCCGACATGATGGCGTCGTACTTCTTGGCGGAGAGAGCGGGGATGATACCCGCGAAGGCCTGGTTGACCGCCACGAACTTCAGTCCCATCTTGGCGGCCAGGGCCTTGCCGAGGTCGATGTCAAAGCCGGTGGCGTTGGTCGAGCCGGCGGGATCGTAGTACTCCTGGGGCGGGTAGGAGATGTCGGAGCCGATTGTGAGAGTGCCCGCCGTGAACAGGGCGCTGTCGGGCGGAGGAGTGACGCTGGCCGATCCTGAGCTGCCCGAGCTCGAGCTTCCACACGCGGTAATCGCCATCGCACCAAGTAGCGCGAAAATTGCCGGCCTCAAATTCACCTTGATTCACCCTCCGTCAATTGGGTCCCCGGCGCGATGCGCACGAGTCTGGCCGGAATTACCAGGCCAGTCGACATTGTAGGCAATCGCGACCGCCACGCTCAGATCAGGTCGTCGCGGCCCTGTCGCTTGAGCTCCGCGACCAGTAGCTTGACCTCCTGCACCCGGTCTATCGGGCACACCAGGATTGCGTCCTCAGTCGACACCACGACCAGGTCCGAGACTCCGACCATCGCCACCAGCCGGCCGTCGCTGTGGACGACGTTGCCGCCACCATCCAGAATCAGCGCCTGGCCCTGCACGGTGTTTCCATCGGCGTCGGTCGGAAGCACGTCGCGGAGATCGACCCAGCTACCGACGTCGCTCCAGGCGAACCCGGCCTCCACCACCAGGAGATCGTTGGTCCTCTCCATCACGGCATGGTCCACCGCCATCTCCGGCACCGCCAGGTAGTCCCGCTGGAAGTCATCGAGGCGGCCTTCCGCGCGAGCCAGGGCGGCAGCCTCGGCGCCCACCGCAACCTCCGGCGCGGTCTTGGCCAGCTGGTCCAGGAAGACCTGGTTGCGCCACGCGAAGATGCCGGTGTTCCAGAGGTATTCGCCCGACTGGACCATCGCCTCCGCCTCCGCCGTGGGCGGTTTCTCGACAAAGCCAGCGGCGCGGAAGGCGTCGGCCCGGCCGGGAGCCGACAGGCGCTCGCCCCGGTGGATGTAGCCGAAGCCGGTGGCGGCGCTCAGTGGAGCGAGACCGACCGTGACCAGCGCACCCGACTCGTGCGCCCAGGCGGCGGCTGAATCTACGGTTGCCGCAAAGGCATCGGCGTCGGGGATCAGGTGGTCGGCGTGGAGTGAGATCATGACCTCGCCGGGCGGCAGCACCCGCGCTGCCAGGGCCAGGCACGCGGCGGTGCCGCGGCGGCCCGGCTCGACGATCCAGTTGCCGTCGCCCAGCTCAGGCAGCTCCGCCCGCGCCGCCTCCAGCTGCGAGGCCTCGGTGACGACGACGACGCGGTTGGCGACCCGGACGGCACGTTCGTAGGTCGCCCGCAGCAGCGACTTATCGCCCAGCAGCCGAAGGAGATGCTTGGGGGTGGCCGACCGGGAGAGCGGCCACAGCCTGGTGCCCGCGCCCCCGGCCAGGATTACGGCGTCAGCCAGCGGTGGCCCCCGCCGGCTCCTTGAGCCCGGCATCGGCAGCCAGGGCCTCCGCCCGGTCGGTGCGCTCCCAGGGCAGGTCCAGGTCGCTGCGGCCGAAGTGGCCGTAGGCCGCGGTCTGCCGGAAGATCGGCCGGCGCAGGTCGAGGTCCTTCATGATCCCGTACGGCGAGAGGTCGAAGTGGCGATCGATGAGGTCGTGGATCCTCTCCCTGTCGATCTTCTCGGTGCCGTAGGTGTCGATGCGCACCGACACCGGTTTGACGACGCCGATTGCGTAGGCCAGCTGGACCTCGCACCGGGTTGCCAGTCCCGCGGCGACCACGTTCTTGGCCACCCAGCGGGCCGCGTAGGCGGCCGAGCGGTCCACCTTGCTGGGATCCTTGCCGCTGAAAGCGCCGCCGCCGTGGCGGGCGTAGCCGCCGTAGGTGTCGACAATGATCTTGCGCCCGGTCAGGCCGGCGTCGGCCTGGGGCCCACCGAGTACAAAGCGGCCGGTGGGGTTGACGTGGAAGACGGTGTCCTTGTCGAGCAGGTTGCCCGGGACCGCCTCCTCGACGACCACCTCGCGGATGTCGTCGGCGATCTTGTCGTGGTCAACGTCCTCGCTGTGCTGGGCGCTGACGACGACGGTGGCGATGCGCTTGACCACGCCGTCCTCGCCGTACTCGACCGTGACCTGGCTCTTGCCGTCGGGGCGGAGGTACTTGAGGGTGCCGTCCTTGCGCGCCTGGGCCAGCCGGCGGGCGATGTTGTGGGCGTACTGGATCGGCGCCGGCATCAGCTCGGGGGTCTCGTCGCAGGCGAAGCCGAACATCATGCCCTGGTCGCCGGCGCCCCCGATGTTGACGCCCCGGGCGATGTCTGGCGACTGCTCGTCGACGCTGACGAGCACCCCACAGGTCTCCCAGTCGATGCCGAAGTGGGCCCGTGTGTAGCCAGCGCCTTTGATTGTGTTGCGGACGACCTTGGCCATGTCGACGTAGCAATCGGTGGTGATCTCACCGACGACAACCGCAAGGCCGGTCGAAAGAACGGTCTCGCAGGCCACCCGGCCGAGGGGATCCTTGCCCAGGATCTCGTCGAGGATGGCGTCAGAAATCTGATCGGCGAGTTTGTCGGGGTGGCCTTCGGTGACCGACTCCGAGGTGAAGAGACGCGCATGCGTCATGAGATTCCTCCTATCCCTGCCGGGAACCACGGCGCAGCCGGTGCCTGCCGCTTCCTCCTGCCCAGGGGCGGTTCTGTAAGTCCCCCGGATTCTACTGGACGCGATGCCGGTCGGGAACCCCCAAAGCCGGATCGCACACAAGTTGCCGGTTGCTGGTCAGTTCGTCAGTTCGACCGTCAGCCTTGTGGGTGAGAAGTTGCCCGGGTGGCCGGCGGCGGCGACGATGAAGCCGCCAGGGTCGTTCTTATTGGTCTTCCACTTGAGCTTGAAGACATACGTATGCCCGGATGTCATTGCGTAGGTGGCCTGGGCGTATGCAGCGTTGGGAGAGGAGGTCCCGGCAAACCCGCCGGACTCCTTCCATGCCACCAGTGTGTCCGCCCCACCGTTGTCGCTGACGAAGATGCCGATGTCCTGGTTGAACCCGGCGTTCGCAGTCCAGAGATCAGCGTTGGCTCCCAGGATGCTGTTGGTGTTTGATCCTGGGGCCACAGTGACGTTGAGCGCCGCATCGATCGGCTGCCAGCTGACGCCGTCGGAGTTGGACAGGGAGTACTGCGTGTTTGTCTCGGCGTGGTAGGGATTGGCCCCGGCGACGATTGACTGCGCCACCAGTGACGTCGGCGAGAAGGCGCCGGCGGTGCCCGCCCCCGCGACGATGAAACCTCCGGGGTCGTTCTTGTTGGTCTTCCACTTCAGTCTGAAGGTGTAGGTGTGCCCCCCGGTCATGGCGTACGTCGCCTTCACGAAGGCGGCGTTCGGTGAGGACGTTCCTGCGAAGCCTCCGCTCTCCTTCCAGGCGACCATGGTGTCGAGTGATTCGCTCGCGCCGTCCACGCTGACGAAGATGCCGATGTCCTGGTTGAAGCCGGCGCTGCCGGTCCACAGGTCGGAGTTGGCCCCCAGCACCGCGGTTGAGTTGACGCTCGGACTCAGAGTCGTGCTCAGGTTGGCGTCATCCATCGGCTGCCAGGTGGTCCCGTCAGAATTGCTCAGCTGGTACTGCGACGTGGGCGGCGACTTGACGAAGTTGGGCGCAGCGCCGGCGGGGAAGATCTCAGCGATCAACGACGTGGGTGAGATGTTGCCCGGGGTTCCGGCGCCGGCGACGATGAAGCCGCCGGGGTCGTTCCTGTTCGTCTTCCACTTGAGCTTGAAGACGTAGGAATGATCTGAGGTCATCGGATACAGGGCTTGCACATACGCGGCATTGGGAGAGGACGTGCCGGCAAATCCGCCCGACTCCTTCCACGCCAGCAACGTGTCCGCCCCACCGTTGTCGCTGACGAAGATACCCAGGTCCTGGTTGAACCCGGCGGTGCCGGTCCAGAGGTCGGCGTTGGCGCCGAGCAGTACGGACTGGTTGGCGCTCGGCGTGAAGCTCACCCGCAGCTTCGCCGGGTCGATCTCCTGCCAGGTAGTGCCGTTGCTGTTGGACAGCGAGTACTGGGTCAGCGAGGTGGCGCTCAAGGCCGTTGGCGGAAGATATGTGAACTGGTCCTCCGTCACGGCGGCGCTGGTGCCGTCGGGTGTCGTCACAGTGACGTCAGCAGTCCCTGCGGCACGGGCCGGTGAGGTGGCTGTGATCTGCGAATCCGAATTGACGGTGAAGATCGCCGTGGTGCCACCGAACTTCACCGACGTTGCGCCCGTAAAACCGCTGCCATTGATGATCACGGACGTCCCGCCGCCCGGTGGCCCCGCTGACGGGCTCAAGTGCGTGACGGCGATGGCCACCATCGCCGCATCGATGCCGGTGACGTCGCCAGCGAAGTACACGGCGCCGCCCATCGTCCCTGGGCCTCCCCCGCCCGAGCACCCGGTGAAGGTGTTGGAGGTCTTGCCCGAACAATTCACGGACTGGACGCCAGTTGACGTCGTCACATAGATGTTGACGCCGGGCCCACCGAATCCCGTCGTGCTGACGACGTTGATGGTGGACTGCGGCAGGGTCTGCCCGATGGAACTGCCCGCAATGGTGGTGTTGGGAATGGTCACTGAGTCCGCCGCTCCCGAGGTAGCCTTCTGGTTCCACCACTGGGTCACAAAGGCACCGGATTGGCCACCGCAATCGTCGAAGCGCACCTTGAACGGGCCCGAGCCGGCCGCCAACCCGGTGATGGTGTAGTTGCCGTTCATCCCAAACTGCGTGGACTGCGTCTCCGCCAGCGCCACGGTCGGGTTGGAGCTGTTGACTGCGGTCACACAGATGTTCCCGATCGTCTGGCCTCCGGCCGCCTGCGTGACATTGCCCGAGATGGTGACCGCGCCCTGCACCATTGCCGCATTGATCGACGGGGTTGTCACACCGGCGGTGACACTCACGGGGCCTGCAGCCGAGAAGGTCGGCTGGTTGTTGTACCACTGCGTGATGTAGTTGTTCGACGGTGAGGAGCCGCCGAAGAAGCAGCTGGAGGTGTCGAAGCGGACCTTGTTGCTGCCCGCAGGCACGTTGTTCAGGAAGTAATTGTTGCCGCTACCGTCCGTGGAGGGATTGGTCTGCGCCGTAGGCTCGAACGCGCCCGGCACGCCCGTGTCGAGGGTCACGCACATGTTGCCGAGCGTGTTCGTCGAGACCGCGTCGGTCACATGGCCTGTGATGCTCCCGCCCGGGACCATGCTGGCGTTGATGCCAGTGACCGGGGTGGTGTTGGGGACGCTGACCGGCGTGGCGGCACCGAGGCTCGCCGCGTTCTGATACCACTGCGTCACCCAGCTGCCGCCGGACGGTCCGCTGTTGGAACAGCCGTTGTTGTCGAAGCGGATGGCGTAGCTCTGGCCGGTCATGAGGCCGACCAGCGTGTAGGTGCCGTCATTCGCGGTCGATGTCGATATCCCGCCGAACTGGCCAGAACGGCTGTCCACCGAGACGCAGATCCCCTGCAGCGGCGTCGTGCCGTCCTGCTGGAAGACGGTGCCCTGGATGCTTCCCCCGGCTACCATGGCGGCGTTGATGTTCGGGACGGTGCTGCCCTGCCCGACGCTGACCGCCGTCGCCAACTGCTGGCTCGAGGCGGCCTCCCACCACTGGTTCAGCCAGCCGCCTGGGGCACCGCACCCGCCTGAGAACTGCACCTGGTAGCTGGCCGGTCCGGTGTTGTTGAAGTTGTTGTCATACTGGAACGCTGGCACATTGTTGAGTGTGTAGGTACCGTCGTTGGCGGACTGCGCGAACGGCGAGCTATTGCCTCCGTTGTTGAAATTGGCCGGGTTCGAATTCACGCATATGCCCTGCAGGGCGAGGCCGGTTCCCGAGTCGGTGACCGTTCCCGTGATCTTGCCGCCCTGGATCATCTGCACGTCGATGCCGGTGGTGTTCGTCTCGGCGCTCACCGGAACCCCGGCCGCGCTGAAGGAGTTGGAGACAAGGAAGCCCGGCGGGTTCCCGCCGTTGTACCAACCCGTCACCCAGCTGCGGCTGTTGGCCTGCGCGCCACCGCAGTCGTTGTTGTTCTCGAACTCGAGCGTGTAGTTGCCGGGAGCCGGAAGGTTGCCCAGCGTGTACTTTCCGCTTGCGTCCGTGATGGCGCTGAATTGGAAGCCACCGCCGCCACCGCCGCCGCCACCACCGCCCTGGTTGGTCCCGACGCAGATGAATTGCAGGGGATTGCTACTCCCATCGGTGACGGTGCCGCTGATACTCCCGATGTTGGGAAGGCTCACAACCGCCTTGGGGGTCCCTGAACCGTCCGTGCTCACCGACGGGCTGCTGACGGATGGATCGGTGGTGTAGTTCGAGCCGGCGCCGCCACCGCCACCGCTGCCATTTGGTGGTGCCAGGGGCGCAGCCCCGCCGCCGCCACCGCCGCCACCGGCGTAGCCACCACCGGCCCCACCGCCGGCGAGGCCAGTGCTTCCGCCGTTCCCCCCGGCGTTTCCACAGTTGGATGCTCCAGACGGCGGCTGGATCCCGTTGACGCCACCGGCGCCACCCGCTCCGGCCGTTCCGCCGGTGCCGGGTGTCGACCCGGATGCGTGCACGCCGCC
>OCZT010000795.1_pt1 | contig 32015 bp, 27 predicted proteins | sample 1539031 | NCBI WGS metagenome assembly OCZT01 (sample SAMEA3539308, study PRJEB22396) | soil metagenome | biome: tundra; feature: field; material: soil | place: USA | collected 2010-05 | depth 0.15 m | reverse complement strand
TGGCTCAAACAAATTACCTGATCTCCGAATGGTCTTACTGCGGTTACTGCGGGTTTGGGGTGAAATCCGGCTTGATCCCAGATGACCACGTGTTCGGCTCCTGGGTCGCTCGCCGCCAGATGTTTCAGAAACAAGCGGCTCGTTTCCAGACTCACTTCCGGCAGACACAAAAATTCCGCCGCATTTTGCCCGTCCACTTCCAGGGCCGAGTAGAGGTAAGCCCATTCGTATTTAGTCCGATACGGCACGGTCGGACGCACGCCCCGCAGCGTCCAGCATTTGCGCACCACGGGGATCAAACCGTAGCGGTGTTCATCGGCCACCCACAGGTGCACCGGCCTTCCACCAGCCACATTCAAGCTCGCCAACTGTGCGCAGAGCGTGTGCTGGAACTTTTCGGCTGCGGCCGCGTCTTTCTGCGCGTGGGTCTTGCGCGGCACCTTCAAGACCCCGCCCAATTTTCCCAGCCAGTAATACACCCCGGGCAGCTTCAGACGAATCCAGTGACGATCCCGCAGCCAGTGCTGGATTTCCTTGGCCCGCTTCCACTGGCCAGATTGCAGTCCGGCCAGCAATTCGGTCAGGACGGCGCCTTGCACTTGGGGCGCGGCCCCGCCACCGTGCTGACGCTTCAGCAGTCCGGCCACACCGCCGGCCTAGAGCGCATTCATCCAGTCGAAGAAACGGCGGCGGCTGATGCCCAACTGCTCGGCAATCTGCGCCGCCGTCATCTGGCCACTGGCGGCCAGACGCGCGGCAAGCAGCCGCTGCTGGCTTTTCACATCCCGGCAAGTTCGCAACTCGACCGCCACAGCCTGCGCCAAATCAGGCCGGTTCAGGTGGTATCGCTTCGGCATGTCCCTCTTTGCCTGCATCCGCAGAATAGTGCAATCTCAAACTGGAATTGGTATGATCACAGGAAGGACAAGAGCGTTCGGATAACACCAGAGCCCGAAGGACGACCGGAACCATGCCCGCCCCAGGCGGCTCAACCAAGGAACACAAACATGATCAGTAGCAATCCATCCGCAGTCCCGAATCCTGAAAAGAAACGCCGTTATGTCGTTTTCATATATGTCTTTCATTGTTGGGCGTCGGCCTGCTCGAATGTTTTAAGTATGGCATCAAAGGAATTGTTGAGGTTGAAATTATTGCCTAGGTCAACGGTGAACTGGCCATTGGCATTGGGCCGCGATAGCGCGTGACCGTCCACAAAAAGAATGTCAGTGAACCGCTGCCGGTGATGCGTGCTAGGCATGATGCCAAAAGTAGCCATGGCCTGATTACATAGGAATTGTGTGTCCATGACCAGTGCGCGGATGGGCAGGCCGTTGCGGTTGTCGCCCAGACTGTCGAGGCGAATGTGCTCGGTGGAATTGATGGCGGAACTGCCAAACATCTTGGTATTCCCTCCGTGCCGGTAGTAATAGCTGCATTGGGCCTGCCGGATGCCGACATTGGCGAGCTGGGCGTCCACATTCACCGTTTGATCGCTGCCCGGACAAAAGAGCACTTTGGGTTGGCTGCCCAGTTGCAGGTTTAAGAGCAGGCCCAACGCCACGGGGGCACCGCTGCCCAGCGAGATCAGGCTTGTCGGCGCGCCGGTGGATGGATAAAGGTCGAACGGACTGGTGAACGCCGGAGCGGTGGGGCCATAAGGAATAAATCCTTCAAAATCGGCGGAATAATTTTGGAAGGCAATGCCGATTTGCCGCAAGTTGGACAGGCAGGCAGTTCGGCTGGCCTTCTGTTTGGCCGACACCAAGGCCGGCAGGAGCAACACCACCAGAATGGCAATGATGGCAATCACCACCAGCAACTCAATGAGCGTGAACGCCCGCTGGAATGAGATGTTTTTCATTTCATAAGCCATACGGAGCGGTTGCGATCGAATGCAGAATCCATGTTGGCCCCTAAGGTAATTGGTGCGCCAAGTAAAAGCGCCGGTTAAGACCGGTCGCCGGATCGCTGAACGAAATCGCCCCGGTGACATTGGTCAAAGTAATCAGGTTGGTCCAACTGGACAGCGGCAGCGAAATGTCCGGCGTTCCCAGCATTTCAAAATGGGTTCCCGGGTCGCTTTGCAGAGTGAGGTTGAAATGCCCGCCGGTCCAAACCGGATTTAAGAGTTGCGGAGCTACCACTTCAGACAAACGGACATTATCCACATCCCAGTATCCGCCCAAATTCCCGAAGTTGGCAGTGGAAAGCAATTGGATGCCGATGTTTTGTCCGGCCCACGGATCGGTGGCATTGACGTTGGGCACCTGCACTTGGAAATCAACCAAATGAGTGTTCGTGGGGAACAACGTAGTACTGTTGGTGATGGTGGTTGCGGCTACGGTCACCATGTTACTAAAGGCGTCACGATAATAGAGGCTAAGTTGCAGGGTTGCTCCGGGCTGCATGCCGCCGCCACCGCCAATGACGCCCACGATGAGCGCATAGGCTTTGCCAACGGTATAGGTGACATTGAACGCATGGCTGGCATTCGTGCTGGCCTCGTCAATGGAATTGTAATCTTGAAAAATTGCGACATCGGGCAAGGCAAACATGAAGGCGGCTTGGACGCCGTCACAGTTGTCAATGAATACACCCGGAAAAGGGACGTTATAAAACGTGCCCATCAGATCGCCCCAGGGCGTATCGAAATTGTTGGTGGGATTATACCAAAACGGTTGAGCTGATTTCTCCCAGCCATTCATGTCTGGCATGGCGTAAGGATTGGTTTCCGGCATCACGGGAGCTTCAAAGGAATAATTGGGAACACTAATCTCTTCCACCAGCCGGACATTATCCACATCCCAGTATCCGCCGGGAATATCAAACCCGACAGTTGACGCGATCTGCACGCCGATGTTTCGGCCCGCCCAGGCATCGCCCGGCTGAACCGCCGATACCTGCACCTGGAAATCAACCAAATTCGTGTTAGTTGGAAACAAGGTGGTGCTGTTGGTGATGGTGGTTGCGGCCACGATTACCATGTTGCTGGAGGCATCGCGGTAATAGAGGCTCAATTGCAAGGTCGCGCCGGGCTGCATACCACCCCCGCCGCCGATGACGCCGACGGTAAGTTTATACGATCTGCCGACGTTGAATTTGGCATTGAACGCATGGCTGGCATTCGTGCTGGCCTCGTCAATGGAATTGTAATCTTGAAAAATTGCGACCCCGGGCACCGCAAAAATAAAAGCGGCTTGGACACCGTCACAGTTGTCAATGAATGCGCCCGGGAAAGGAACATTGTAAAAAGTGCCCACCAAATCGGCCCAGGGCGTATTGTAATTTTGGCTGGGGTCATACCAAATCGGTTGAGCTGATTTCTCCCAGCCAGCCATGTCTGGCATGGCGTAGGGACTGGTTTCCGGCACCACGGGCGCTTCAAATGAAGCGTTGGGAAGATAGAGATTCCCGGCCCGGAGCGTCTCCGCACCAGCCAGCAGAACCACCACGCCCAGCATGGCTGTCAGAATAGTGTGACGGACACAAACTTGCCCAGTGGTAGAATAGGTTTTGAACCGAGCTGTTTTCATTTTCATGTTCTTGGAGGCCGGGTTTCTATTTAGGCCAGATATAGTTTGGCCTTGCCACCGAAGGCACTGCATCCCTCCAATAATTGTTTGCTTCAACGGCTTGTGTGATGCGATAGTATGCACATTTCTGTCATAAAGCACCTGCATCGCCGGCTGCGTAGATGTGGGTGCGGAACAGCAGACTACATTCTTTTCGTTATTCATGCGTTATAGTTCAGTTATAGTTTTCGATTGGCGACTCTATTCCATTTATCTGCGTCTGGCGGTCGTTTTCCTCGCGCAGAGAACGTTCTTTACCTAGCTTTGGTATGTTCAAAACAGTCGCGCGAATCCGAAGTCAAACGCGAAGCCGGGGAAGATTAAAGTGTTTCCGCCGGCAAAAAACTTGTTCCAGCACCCAGCGCGCAAGCGAATTGCCTGCTTATCCGCCACCGATCTGGTAACAGATTAACGTGGTGTTGCCGCGCAAATACAGCCGGCTGCCAACAATCATGGGCTGCTGCGGCAGACCGAGAGGTATTCCGGGGGCGACTCTGCCCAATTCCTTATATCCTTCGCGACTGGCCTCCAGCAGAACCAATTCATCGTTTTTCGTGATCACAAATATCAAACCATCGGCAATGGTCAATTGCCGGTCGTTCTTCCAGTCGTCCCCCTCCTGTTGCCAAAGCAGCCGACCATCTTCCAGGGCCGTGCATTGCAGAGCGTCGTGTTCGGTTCCCTTGCCAAACCCGAATACCGCTCCATTGCAAATGCTCGGCGTATGAAACATATTGCACTGAAGCCGCTTATCCTGATAAACGAGTCGCGGAACAATCGTGTCGTCGACGGCCGTCATTTCGAGGCATTGCGAGAAACCCGCGCCGTTTTGACAGGCGGTAAGCAAGAGTCGCGTTCCCATCGCCACCGGGGTGGGACAGGATCCAGAAGGGGTGGGCTGATCCAGTTTCCAATGCCACAAAACCCGGCCGGTCCGGGCATGCACCCCCATGACATCGTTGCGGAAAACGGACACAATCACCTGCGGAATGCCGCCGACTTCCTGGTAAATGAGCGACGAACCGGTCACGAACACATGCTTGTGCCCGGCGTCGCGGTCCTCCGCGACCTTCCAGCGCAATTTGCCCGTGAGCTTATCAACGGCAGCGAGAATATTGGAGCGCCCGCCGCCGCCCACGTATAGCGTGTCGTTGACAATCAACGGCGTGCTGCCTTCCGAACTGTTGAAGTCCTTGAATTCGCTCCAAATCGTTCGGCCATCGTTGGTGCTCAGACAAAAGCACGGACAGCGCGGCTCCCAGAGATCGCCGTTCTCACAGTCATACGGAAACACATAGAGCCGGTCGCCGTCCAGAATCGGCCCATCAACCGGCCCGATGACCACATGGCGGTTGTCCTTGGACAGCAAAAGCTGCTTCCAGATCGTCCGCCCCGTGGCAGCCTCCAGGCAGATCGCGTATTGCTGTTTGTCAATTTGTGTGAGCGTGTATACGCGGCCCGCCGATTCGGCGATGGCGCTTTTGCCGCTGCCGATCTCTGACCGCCACAATTCGCGCGGCCCGCCCGGGGGCCAGCGGCGAAGCAGCCCGGTGGCAACATAAACATTGTTGCCGTCATTCGGGAGAAAGCGCGGCAGGTCAGCGGAGGCGGAGTGGCCGGCAGACGCCAACTGTGTCATGAGCAGGCACAGCAAGATGCCGCGCAAGTCGAGTAGATAAAGCTGCAGGACATGAACTTTCATATTTTAATAGCGTTTTTAGCCTCCTCCTCGAAGGTCAGCGCGCTGGTCGGACAATGCTTGACGCATTGCTCCGCCACCTGCTGCAATCCATCGCCCAGCGGGCGATTCAGCGGCACAGCAATCCGCACATCGAAGCCGCGCCCAACGAAGGTCAACCCAAGCGCTTCCTGCGCTTGGTTGGCCAACTCCACGCAAATGCCGCAAGAGATGCACTTGCCCGGCTCGAAAAGGACGCCGCCGGGCTGGCGGACAAATTCAAAACGCCGCCGATGCTCGCCGACAAACGCCCTCGGGTCGGCCCCGTAAAGTTCGCCGAAGTGGTGCAGTTTGCAGTTGCTGGCGGAGCGGCAATCGCAATGACAGCAGCGGCCCGCCGCCTGTTCTGCTTCCGTGATCAGTTCGCGAATGCTCAGTGTGGCAACCGAGCCTTTGGAAAGTTCCTGATATTCCGTAACCGTCAGTTTCGGGATTGTGGAGGTGAACGACTGGCGAACAATCTGGATCGGCTTGCCGGCGAAATGATGGTCCACGCACTCGGCCAGAATCCGGCCATCACCCACTGACCGCGACGGATCGTAGCCGGAGCGAACCGCCGTGCCACCGGCAAAGACGCCGGGAACACTCGTCTGAAAACTGGCCGCATCAATGCGGATGGTTCGCTCGGTGGTTTCGACGCCGAGCGCGGCGGGATCGGTCTTCTGCAAGCTGCCGACGGCCAGCACCACGACGTCAAAATCCCGGCGCAGTTCATCGAGGGTCACATCGCGACCGAGCCTGGTGTTAGGCCGGAACTCAAGGCCCATCCGGCGGGTGATGGCGATTTCGCCATCCAGCACTTCGCGGGGCAAGTCCGCTTCAGTAAAGCCGTGGCGCATTTGCCCGCCCGGTTCCGCATGATCATCGAATACTACGCAAGCGTGTCCGGACTTCAGCAAAAAGAAAGCGGCAGACAATCCGGCGGCACCAGCCCCGACAATGGCGATGCGTTTGCCGGTTGGAGCGTTGCAGGCGGGAACAAACCGCTCTTTTGCCGCCGCATCCTGATTGGCGACTTTCTGTTCGATCAATTGGATGGCGACGGCACCGTCATATTTGCTGCGGCGACAACCTTGCTGGCAGGGGGCACGGCAAATCCGTCCTAAAACGCCGGGGAAAACCACATTTTCTTTGACCAGCGCGATGGCCTCCGGCATTTGGGCCGCCGCCACGAGCCGGATGACGGCCGGAATCTGCATCCGCGCCGGGCAGACGCGTTGGCAGACGGAAATGCAGTCGCCGAGGTGGTCGCTGAATAGCAGTTCCATCGCCGCTTTGCGGGCGGCTTTCACATCCGCCGTCTCGCTGGCCACCGTCATGCCTTGGATGACTTTCGTGGAGCAGGACGGAACCAAGTGCGCATCGCCATTGATCCGCACGACACACGCCATGCACGAGGGCTGGTTTTCCTTCACGCCAGCCAGGAAGCACAAGGTGGGAATGTTAATTCCAAGCTTTTGCGCCGCCGTCAACACCGTGCTGCCTTTAGGCACTTCCACGGCACGCCCGTCAATTGTCAGTGAAATCATGTTACTCATGGTGGGCCAGCGGTTCGGGGTGGGATTCTTTCCGGGAATGACCGGTGCACGGCCGGCCGCCGCTCACGATGGCAACGGCATTTTCCGGGCAGGCCACACGGCAAACATCGCAGCGCGTGCACATCGTCGAGTCAATCTCATGCCGGCGGTAAGGCGCGGCGGGGATGGCACCGACGGGGCAATGTTGCGCGCAAATGGTGCAGCCGGTGCAATGATCCTGCACGACGTATTGAATCAGCGCCTTGCACTTTCCGGCCGGGCAACGACCAGCAATGTGCGCTTCGTATTCATCGAGAAAATGTCGCAGGGTCGAGAGCACCGGATTCGGCGCGGTGCGGCCCAGACCGCAGATACTGCCTTGGGTGGTGAGTGCCGCCAATTGCCGCAGTTCATCGAGGTCCGCCGCCACGCCCTTGCCAGCGCAAAGCCGGTCAAGAATCTCGAACATGCGCATGGTGCCGATGCGGCAGAAGGTGCATTCGCCGCACGATTCTTTTTGGAGAAACGACATGAAGTAACGCGCCACGTCCACCATGCAATCGTCTTCATCCAGCACGATCAATCCGCCCGAACCCATGATTGAGCCTGCGGCCGCGAGCGCCTCGAAATCAACCGGGATTTCGCTGAGCGCCGCCGGGATGCAGCCGCTGGAAGGCCCGCCAATCTGGACGGCCTTGAGCCGTTTTCCGCCGGGCACCCCGCCGCCGATGTCCTCGATGATTTCGCGCAGGGTGATGCCCATCGGCACCTCGATCAGGCCGGTGCGATCCACCTTGCCTGCCAGGGCAAAGACTTTTGTGCCCTTGCTCTTCTCTGTGCCCAGCGCGGCAAAGGCCGCCGGGCCATGACGAATAATCCACGGCACCATCGAAAGGGTTTCAACATTATTGATCAGCGTCGGTCGGCCCCACAACCCGCTTTCAACCGGATACGGTGGCCGTAATTGCGGTATGCCCCGATGCCCTTCGATGGATTTGATCAAAGCCGTTTCCTCGCCGCAGACGAATGCGCCAGCGCCTTCAAATACGCGAACGCGAAACTGGAACGAACTGCCCATCACTTTTTCCCCAAGAAAACCGCGCGCTTCCAGCAACCGGATCGCCTCGCGCAAACGGCTGACGGCGCGCGGATATTCGGCGCGAACGTAGATGTAGCCCTCGGTCGCGCCCACGCTGGCGGCGGCAATCAACATTCCCTCGATCACGCGGAAGGGAAATGATTCCATTAGCATCCGATCCATGAACGCGCCGGGATCGCCTTCGTCGCCGTTGACGATGACATACTTGATTCCGTCCGCCGCCGCCGCGGCCCGCATCCGTGACCATTTCACGCCGGTGGGAAATCCGGCGCCACCGCGACCGCGCAATCCACTGGCCGTGATGGCGGCGATGGTGGCTTCGGGTTGGCCACCGAGCACTTGACCCAACGCGACAAATCCTTTCTGCGAAATGTATTCATCCAGATCCAGCGGATCCATTTCTCCGAAGCCTTCAGTGGCAATGCGAATCTGCCGCGCCAAAAACGACACCACTGGTTTCCCGTCGAAATCCAGCGCGGCTCGGCCGTTTTGCTTGGCCTCGCCGTATGGGTTCACCCAGCCATCCAGCGTGCGATCCAACCATCCAGTCAGTTGCCGCCCGATACTCAACGGACGGAAGTGGCGGCGCACAATTCGCAGCGCTTCGTCGGGACCAACTTTGGAGTAAAACGCATTTGCCCCGCCCGCGAGGCGGACTTCCACAATCGGAGTTTGATGACACATGCCGACGCAGCCGACGCGTTTGACGGCGACATCAATGGCAAAATCTTTCACGGTCTGGCGCAGCGAATGAAACAATGCGTCGCTGCCTTTGGCCATGCAGCACGAGCCGAGACCAACGCGAATCTCTCCTTGGCGGCGGTTGTCCTGGTGATGTTGGATCAAGTCCACATCCGCAACGGCGAGGTGCCGGGCGTCGAGGAAATCTTCAACCATCGTGCCGATGGTGGCGGGAGTCAGATGACCGTAAGTGGTTTCATCAATTTGCACCGCCGGAGCCAGCGTGCAGCAACCCAGACACGCGACTTGTTCCACGGTAAAAGTTTTGTCGGGCGCGGTGTCGCCGTTTTCCGGTATCTGCAATTGGCGGAGAACGGCGTCGTGAATATTTTCCGAGCCTTTCACATGACACGCCGTGCCATGACAGACGCGCAGACTATGCCGACCCGCTTCACGCAGTCGGAATTGGTGATAGAACGTGGCCACGCCGATCAGTTCGGCCAGCCGGATGCCAGTCAACTCGCTGACGCGTTGCAAGGCGGCCTCCGGGAGATGGCGATATTCGCGTTGAATGCCTTGCAGAATCGGGATCGTGGCCTCCCGACCGCGACCGGTCCGCGACAGCAATTGCTCCAGAAACCGGTTGATGGCTTCCGGCGTCAGGTTCTGTTTGGATTCGTCGTGCGGCATGTCAATCTTTCGGGTGGTTGACTGCCACCGACGCACTTTCTGTTAGGCAGAACAGATGTTTGCCGCCCCGGAGGTAGAGGCATTGCCGGTCTGGCACGGGTGTGGCGTTGCAATCTTCGCCTAGCTCGCTCCGGCCGAGTTCGCGAAATTGATCCGCGTTTTCCACGACATGGGCGACGCCTTTGCGAGTGACGATCAGCACCCGACCACCGCCGATGACCGGGGAGGAATAGAACTCATCCGCAAAATCATGCGACCATTTCACCTGACCGGTTGCCGGGTCGAGGCAAGTGAACTGGCCTTCACCCGTCAACAAATAAAGCCGTTTGCCATCGCTCGCCGGGCTGGAGACCGAGGGCACGCCGGAATCCGTTTTCCAAGCCACATTGGTGGCGGTGACATCGCCTTGTCCGTCCGGGCGAATAGCCAGCACGGCTCCGCCCGGATTGCTGGCGATCACTTTGCCGCCGGCGTTCACGGGGGACGGTGCAAGTTCGCTGCTGTCCAGGCCATTTACGCGCCAGAGTTCCGCGCCGTCCAAAGGGTTGTAGCCGATTACCCACGGCTGGCCGCAGGTGACCAACTGCGGTTTGCCTTCCACCTCGATCACAATTGGTGAGGCCCAGGAACAGGCTATCGGGCGAGGCGTCTGCCAGAGTTCCTGGCCGGTGCTGGAATTCAGCGCGAGCAGCTTCGAAGTGGTTTCGCCTTGATCCAGTTGGACCAACAAACGATCCTGATAGATGGCCAGGGAAGAGGCGTGACCGTAGGGATTGTCCAGCGGGCCAAGGTTGCGGCACCAAATTTGTTTGCCAGAGAAGTCCAGGGCCGCCACCTCGGCATTGGCGAAAATCGCATAGATCCGCTGGCCATCTGTCACCGGTGTGGGCGCGGCCAGACCGGTATCCTCCGTCACCTTTGGTCCGGGCATTTTGCTCCCCGGCAGGCGCAGGGTGGCTGCCCAGACCAGTTTGCCTGAGTCTGCATCGAAGCGATAAACCACATTGCTCTGCGCGTTGGCTCCGGTCAGAAACAGCGCGTTGGTCCACCGGATGGGCGAACTCATGCCCGGCAACGGAACTTCTGTTTTCCACCGGACACCCTGGCCACTTGCCACATTCCAAGTGGCCGGAATAGCGGACGTTTCGCGATAGCCACTACCGTCGAATCCACGAAACGCCGGCCAGTTCTCCCGCATCTCCGCCGACGTGGGAAAACGAATCGCGGTGACTTGCACCGCGACCGGCGGAGGCGGAAGTCTGACCGCTTGCAGCGAAGTGCCGACGGCAGCCACCGCAGCCACTCCGAACATGGCGGCGACGGCATATTGCGTAATGAGACGAGTGCGATTCTCTTCGGCGGGCCAGCGCGGTCCCCACGCCAAAGGATCAGGAAGTTTCCGGCGTTGCTTTCTCGCCGTGTGGGCGCTGGCCAGAAACAGCACCGTGACCACGATCATGGCGCGGGTGCCGTTGTGCGAAATGCGCAGTTCGGTGAACGAGTTCTGACGGAGTTGCAGATCGAGTTTGCGGATGCGTTGCTTGAGCGCCTCATCTTGCGGACGCTGTCGCAATTCATCGTGCAGCCGGACCAGTTCGGTGGATTGAACCAACCCGGCCACCTTGCCTTGCGCTTGATTGAACAGCAGCAACCCGCCCATCAAAATCAGAAAGACGCCCGAGGCGATGGCCACCGCCAGGGAGCCTTGCTTCCAAATTGCTTGGTTCAGCGGTTTCATCCGTTGGCGGGTTTTGGTGTTTCGGGCACGGGCAGGCCGAGCCGTTGGAGTTCCTGCGGACAAAATTTATAGCAGCGCGCGCAACTCAGGCAGTGAGCTTGATCCGCCTCATAATCCGTCCGCTTGCGGACGATTGCCAGCGAGAGCAATTTGAGGCCAATGACCAGTCCGATCCACGCACCGCACCACCGCGCTGCCACGACATAACGATTTTGCAAAGCGCGAGCTTGAGCATAAAGAGTCTCGCTGGAGTTGTTGTTGGCACGAAACGCGGTCGACGCATCCGTCGTATCTTGCACCACCCCGCTTTCTTCAAGCTGAAGCCGCTCGGCCAAATTCACAATGCGGTGTTTGCCGGCAAGGGCACCTCCTGCCAGTCCGCCCAATCCAACGCCGCCGGCAATCAAAGCCGGGAGTAAAACCAGCAACAGAATTAAGCGCCGTTTGTCCGCACTGCGAGGTCGGGTCGGTGCGTCCACGACGGATTTATGGATGGCACCAAAGGCACAGGACTCTTCGCACAGGCGACATTGGGTGCAGGTGTCGGGCGTGATGCGCACCCGCCATTTGGAAACGGATGCAGTGAGGCCCAGCAAAACTCCATAGGGACACAGGAAGCGGCAGTAAGGCCGGCCAACAAAAATTCCCACCACCAGCAAACTCACCCCGAGCAGCACCATCGTCAGACTGCCGCTGAGGCGGAAGATGGGAACGAACGGATCGTATTGGCAGATGATGTAGCCTCCTCCGGTCGCGGCGAAAACGACCGCCAGACCAAGGTAAATCCAGGCCAGCATCCGGAGGGAGTGATCCAGCCAGCCAGGCACTTTGATCGGTTTAAGCAGCACCAAATCCTGAAGCGCGCCGTGAGGACAAACGGCGGCACAAAAGGAGCGGCCAAAAAACAATGCGAAAACCAGCGGCGCGAGACCGAACACCAATACCGTCAGCGGAACGCCAAAAGAGGAATCGAACAGCGCTTGGGAAATATTCTGTATGCTGCCAATCGAGCAAATGCAGCCTTTCCGCCAGAAGCCGAAATAGAGCACCGAAAAAATCCCGACGGCGACCACCCCGCTGCGCGAGCGCCGTCGGAGCACCAGCCACGAGACCAATACCAGCGCCGCTACGAGCACCCCCACGTCGAGATAGTCTAGCCATAGCGCGCGCACCGCCGGCTCGGTCGGCAGCGGGAGGACGTGGCCGGTTTCCGTGAACTGCGGAGGGGGGAAACGTTGAGCGACAACCTGAGCCATCAAGTCTTCCTTTCGCGGCTTTTGAATTGATACGGGCGATCAGCAGGAACGCGGTGGATGGCATCGGCGGGACAAGCCCGGGCGATGGAACACTCGTTACAATTCACACACCGGTCGTGACGGATCTGCAAATGGAGTGACCCGTTGCCGAACATCGTGCAACCCTTGACGCATTTGGCGCAACCGACACAGAGTGGTTCGTTGATCGTGTATTCATAGTAGGGATCCTCGATGAACGACCGCGCGAGCGCGCCCGTGGGGCAGAGTTGGTTTTCAGCGGCGGTATTAAGCTTGTTAGGGTCCGGTTCGAAATAGCCCGTGCAGAGCTGGCAATAGCCACACATGTCGAAAGAATGCACGCACTTCACCGCCGATAGTTCCAGCACGCACTCCGTGGCGCAATGGCCGCACTGCGTGCATTGGAAGGGATCAATCTGCCAGACCGTGGCCTTCGCCTTGGCCCGACCGGTGACCGCGCCCAACACGCCACCCAAGGCGAGCATCAGCGATCCGCGCAGGCTGCCGGATAAAAAATTGCGGCGGTTCATGAATTCTCCTTTCGCCAGGGCAACGCGCATTCCGCCAACAGTGTGCAATCCTGGCAAGTGCCACGGGCGTTGCACGCGCGACGCGCCAGCACTGCGCCCACCACGACGATCCCGCCTAGCAACACTGTGCGGATGGCCGTGCGGGCAAATTCGCGGCGGGTGACGACTGGCGGTAGATGGAGTGGGTTAGGTTTCATGCTCCGGCGGTTTTAGGTGTGAAGACGCGAATGGTTTTGGTCGCGGGATCGAGCGCGAGCACGCGGTCCTTTGAATCACACGCCACATCAAAGCCAAAACCGATCGAGCAGTTGGAACAAGCTTTGCGCGCCAGTTCAAGGTCTTTGACCAGTGCTTCCGTGCCGGCCACGACGCCGGTAAAATTCCCCTTCACGTCGTGAAGTTTGATGCGGTTCAGCCCCTTCTCACTCGTGACGAAACGGCCATCCGCCAATCTGGTGAAATGGACTGGATTGCAGCAACCGCAGAATCCTTCCACCGCCATGGAGGTTCTGCCCCAACTGAGTTCGAACTGGCCTTCGGGAGTGTAGGCCTCAAGCCGATGGCGTCCGGGATTGGCGACCCAAAGCAGGCCGTCAGAACCATAGCAAAGATCAAAGTAAGGACTGGGAACAACGAAGCCGGGCGTCCCGTCCTTGGCGCCAATCCGGCCGAACCGCGCGAGCACCCGGCCATTGGCATCGCAACGAATGACCTCACGATTGCCGGCGTCCGCCGCGAAAATGTGGCCGCCGCCCGCCGCGACTGAAGTGAGGAACACGCGATTCCCCAGCGGTTCGCCTTTCATGAGCTGCCGACCCGAATGATCGCAAACTTCAAGATGGTCTGGCAGGGCAATCAGCAGTCGGCCATCGGCAGTTGGCACCATGGCCTGGGGTCGTTGTGTAAGCGACACGGTGAATTGTAGTTTGCCTTCCCGGCTCAATGCTTTCACCTCTCGGTCTCCACCGATGAAGGTCGTGTCCTCCCATCCGACCGCCAGACAGCTCGGGTCGGAAAAACCGGTGGGCATCGGGTCGCTTTCTAAATAGCGGAGCAGTGCAGGGTCGGTATGTGCAAAACGACTTACATCATAGGTGAAGCGCGGGTCCAGCGGGGCACGATTTGTTTTTTCCACAATCGAGTTGCGATTGGATCGCGAGGCAAGCCAGCCGGCCAATCCGCCCGCTGAAAGCAAGCCGAGGCCAATCGCGCCGTTGCTGACAAACTTCCGCCGGTTCAGCTTTGAATCGTTTTTCATTTCTTTTCTCCGGTTATGTCCAGACACACCATTCGAGTCAGGTCCCGCGCCAGCAATCGTCCGTCGGCCAGCGCCAGGGGTGCCCAGGCATCGTGCCCTTGCAGCACCTTTGCTTGAGTCAGGCAATGATAACCCGAGGGAGCGGCTTCCGCTAGCGTGAGCAAGCCGTCATCATTCAGAACAATAATTAGCCCGTTGGCAATCAAGAACGGCCCCAGCCCGAACTTTGCCCCGCTACCGCTGCTCCAAAGCACCTTGCCGTTTAAATCAAGGCATGCCAACTGTCCATCCGGCCGGACGCCGTAGAGGTGGTCCTGATAGAATACCGGCGTTTGCTGCGTGGCTCCAAACTCGGTGGGCTTCAGCCGGAACAGCGGCTCGGCCACGATGTGTCCGGCAACTTCCTTTAGCTGAAGCATCAGGCTGCCCGCATTGTAACCGCCGGCCAAAAAGATTCTTCCATTCCCCACTGGAACTGGAGTTGCAATCGTGGCAATGGAAATTTTCCATTGATCCGTTTCCCACAACACCGAGCCGTCGTCCGCCGACACGCCCATCACTCCGCCGCTGGCGCAATAAACGAACATTCGCCGCCCGGCAAACTCCATTGGCAACACTGAACTATGCGTCATTTTCCAGTCATGAACATTCGGTGTTGACCAGATTATTTTTCCCGTGGCGCAATCCACTTTCAACATGAGGGATTTTCCTCCAACCGCGAGGATGGCCGCGCCGCCCTGAATCAACGGACATTGGCCAGCATACCACAGTGGCACTTCCGCGCCGTAATCCTTGACCAAATCCATCCCCCATAACAACCGGCCGCTGGTCGGCTCCAGGCAGGCGACATGGCATTTGGGACCAAACGAAACGACAAACTGCTCCGTCACCGCCGGCGTGGTCCGGCTCATGCCGTGGTTGCGCTTGATCTTCACCGGATACGAAAACCGCCAGATCTCCTGCCCATCCGCCAATGACAGGCAACGCAGCGCATCGGCCTGATTGGTGGCGTCATAGTCGAGCAGGTAAACGCGACCGTTCAGCACGGCAGGCCCGGCGTAACCTTCGCCAAGATTCACATCCCAAAACATCGCCGGGATGCCGCTCCCCCATTTGCGAGCAATGGTCGTCAGCCCGGAGTAAATACCGTCGCCTTTCGGCCCGCGAAACCCGTGCCAGTCGCCGGGCAAGGCGGACGGAACGCCGGGACCGGTCACGAGCTTGCCCAAAGCGACGGGAGATTCCTGTTCCACTTGGAGATCGCGACCGGTTCGATCCATCCCCGGCTGGCGCTCACGCAACGGTTGCAGGGGACGGTTGCTGGCGCGAAAAACGATGACGAACAACAATACAGCCATAACGCTCAACGCGAGGGTGGCGATGACCAACGAAATCTGCCGACCGCCGCGCTCGGGCAATTTCCGGACTGGGGAAGATTCCGTCATGGTTTCCTGGTCTGCTACAAAGTCACCGGTTGCCAGCACCAGGAGTTTCAACCCGATACAAGCTTGTCTTGGTCCGCAGGATGAGGGCTTTTCCTGCCATGGCGGGCGAGGCCATAAAACCGTCGGACAAGGTATTGGTGGCCAGTATCTGAAAAGTGCGGCCGGGCTTCAGCACCGTGGTTTCACCCGTCTGATTGAAAAAGTAGAGTCGTCCATCCGCATAAATGGGCGAGGCAGCATACTTGCCATTGATTCGCTGCCGCCAGACTTCCTTGCCATTTGCCGACTCCAAGCAAGTTACCATGCCATCATCGGCAACCATGTAGAATAAGTCGTCCACCAGCACGGGCGAAGCCGTCTTGGCCACCAGCGTATCCACCACCCAGGCCATATGCGTTGCGGTTACATCGCCTTGGCCATCCACGCGGACGGCGAGCAGTTGGGTTTTGCCGAAACCCGTGACCAGGAAGGCCAGCCCCTGGCGGAACACCGGCATGGGTGAAGCCGACCACGAATCGTAATGGATGCGCCACAATTCCTTGCCGGTGGCCGGATCATAGGCGTAGGCGGACCTTGCGGCCGTGCTGAGCAATTGCGTTTGTGAGTTGCAGGTGATGAGCAGCGGGGTGCTGTGCGCTTTGTGACGGTCTCCCAGCCTGACCATGGCGGACGGGTCATTGCGATCATCCCAGGTAAATGAGCGATCCGTTTTCCAGACGGTTTTGCCCGTCATTTTGTCGAGCGCGACCACGTATTGCAAATCCACCCCATCAAGCGTCAGGATCATCAGGTTGGAAAACAAGACCGGAGAAGAAGAGGGGCCGCGATAATGCCGGCAAGGCAAGTCAGACCGTTTCCAAAGAACCTGGCGGGTTCCGGTGTCCAGGCAGGCCGTGCCATAGCTGCCAAAGTGAACATAGACACGGCCCGGTTCGATGACGGGCGAGGGCGTTGCGTAGCAATTGACGGGGTTGCCCAGCGGTTCCGGCGTATCGCAGTGAAACAGCTTCTCGTTCAGAAGCACATGACCCGTCCCGGCATCCACGCAAAGGACAAAAAAATCGTGCCCGTCCAGAGTGGCCGTGGTCAACCAAATCTGGTCCCCCAGCACCACTGGGGTGGACCAGCCGCGCTCGGGGATTTCCGTCTTCCATTTGATATTATTCGTCTCGCTCCACTCGAGCGGCAGGCCGAGCAGCCGCGTATCTCCGGGCGCTGACACCTGACCGTCGCCCCAAGGCCCGCGGAACTGCGGCCAATCCGCCTGGGCCGTCAGCGGTCCGGCTGCCAATAAGGCGGCCAGCGTGACCGCATAGATCAAGCGATGCGAGCCGGACGGATGGGCAGCGTTACGAGTTTGCCATGGTTTCATGTTTTCTACTTTTGCTTCACGTCGTAGCAGAGGAGCATATCACTGTCTCGCAGATAGAGGCAGCCGCCCGAAACGACCGGATGGGGCCAACTGTTTTTGTTGCTGCGGTCGGGCTGGTCGAAGCGGCCTTTTTCCGTCCAGCCCGTGGGTGTCGGTTCGAGCAACACCACGGTTCCCGGTCCGCTTTCAGCGCGGAGATAGAGCATTCCGCCGGCGCAGGAGAGCGAGCCTTTGGGCAGTTTGTCTTTTTCCACCCATACCACTTCGCCGGTCTTGAAGTTTTGGCAGAGCCAGCCTTTGCCATCGGAATGGCCGTAGAGATAGTCGCCCACCTTCACCACGCCGCCGTGCTGGTTTTTCATTTCCTTGTTTTCGTAAACCTGCCGCACCGCAAAGCCGCTGCCCGTTTTTTCCACCTTGAAAAGATTGCAGCCGATATTGTAGCTGGACGTTACGTAAACGGAATCATCTGCAAAAATCGGAGTCGGGATGACCGCAGTCTTGCCGGGTCGCGGCGCACGCCAAAGCAAACTGCCGTCTTTTGGTGAAACACCGCCGACGCTCACATCCGTCAATTGAACATACTGCCGCACGCCGTTGATCGTCGCGATAATGATTGATGAATAGGCCGCATTGTCTGTCCATGCCTTGCAGCGCCAGGCGACCGCGCCGGTTTTCTTGTCCAAGGCGATCATCGTGCCTTGTGCGCCGCCGGGGGTGCAGATCACTTTGCCGTCATCCACCAGCGGAGATTCGGAGTAACCCCAGCCGGACATCATTTTGCCGCCGAATTCGCTTTGCAGATTATGCCGCCAGAGTTCCTTGCCGTCGGCGGCGCTCACGCACACCAGATCGCCAAATTGACCGAGCACGACCACTTGGTCGCCGTCCACGCTGGGAGTGCATCGCGGTCCGGGACGATCGCCGCCTGACTTGCCGACCTTGGTTGACCAGATCACCTTGCCATTCGCTGCGTCGAGCGCGAGCAGGAAACTGGCCTCGCCGATGTCGCCCATGGTGTAAATGCGTCCACCCACCACCGACACTCCGGAGTAGCCCTCGCCCAACCCCGTCGCCTTCCAAGCCAGCGGTGGTCCGCCAGCGGGCCATTGTTTGAGCAGTCCCGTCTCGGTGGAAATGTCGTCGCGCAGCGGCCCGCGCCATTGTGGCCAATCTGCGCCGACAACGATGGTGGCCGTGAGCAATAATACAAAAAGAGCGTTAATTGATTTTGTTGGCATATGTTTGAATAGAAGACATTATTTAAGCCTTCAGATGCAAGTCAATCCGATTTATCAGTCAAAACAATTTGTCAACCTGGATTATTTCAAACAGTTGCGTCTGTTAGGTTCCGATGTTATTAATTCCGGGAATGACGAATGCCATCATCGCCTTGGGCGCGGTTCTGGTCGCCTGGCCGATGTTTCGCGGCGATCAAGGACTGACCGGTGTTGCGGCGGCCCGATTGCCGGAGGCGCTGGAACTCCGCTGGACTTTCAAGACCGGCCAGCCCATCAAATCCTCGGCCGCCATCGCGGACCACCGGGTTTTCATCGGCTCCGACGACAGCAACCTCTACGCGCTCTCGGCCGATACCGGCAAGCCACTATGGTCGTTCAAAACCGGGGAAAGCATCGAAGCTTCACCGCTCGTGCTCGACGGCGTGGTGTTCGTCGGATCGGCAGACAACAATCTTTATGCGCTCGCCGCCGCCACGGGCGCGTTCAAGTGGAAATATCAGACGGGCGACAAAATTCTCGGTGCCCCCAACTGGTTTCGCGTCGGCGAATCCCTGCGCATTCTCGTCGGCAGTTACGACTTCAAGCTTCACTGCGTTGACGCCGCGACCGGCAAATCCGTGTGGACCTGTGAAACCGGCAACTACATCAACGGCGCGCCAGCCGTGGGCGAGGGCAAAATTGTGTTTGGCGGCTGCGACGGCAAACTCCACGTCCTCGATGCCGCGACGGGCAAGGAACTCGCCGCCATCGAAGCCGGCGCTTATATTCCCGGTTCGGCGGCCATTGCCGGCAACCATGCCTATGTCGGCCACTACGGCGATGAAGTCCTCTGCCTCGACCTGGCCGGCACCAACATCCTGTGGCGCTCGAAGCAGACCAATGCGGCGTTCTTCTCTTCGCCGGCCGTCACGGAGAAGCAAGTCATCATCGGAGCGCGCGACAAGAAACTTCACTGTCTCGACCGGGCCACCGGCAAGCCACTTTGGGCCTTTGCCACGCAGGACGATGTGGACAGCTCACCGGTCGTCGTCGGCGACAAGGTGGTGTTCGGTTCCAGCGATGGCCGACTCTACCTCGTAAGCCTCGCCACCGGAAAACAACTCTGGTCGTATGACATCGGCAAAGAACTCACCGCTTCGCCCGCCGTCGCCGATGGCTTGGTCGTCATCGGCTGCGAGGACGGCGTGGTTTACGCCTTCGGTCCACAATCAAAACCAAGTCCCTGATGCGCATCGTTCAATTGACTCCCGGCACGGGAAACTTTTATTGCGGCAGTTGCCTGCGCGACAACGCCCTCGTTCGCGGCCTGCGCGACCGCGGTCACGACGCGCTGATGGTCCCGCTCTATCTGCCGCTGATTTTGGACGAACCTTCCGCCAGTGCCGGCACCCCGATTTTTCTCAGCGGCATCAGCGTCTATCTCAGCAATAAATTTAATGTGCCCGGCTGGCTCGACCGCGCGTTAAGTTCACCGCCATTGCTCCGCCTCGCCGCCGGTCTGGCGGGCATGACCAGTCCGAAGCAGTTGGGTGAATCCGCCGTCGCCATGCTCCAACCGGATGCCGCTCATGGCGAGCTTGAACGCCTCATTCGCTGGCTCCGCTCGCAACCTGCGCCGGACGTAATCTGCCTGTCCAATTCGCTGCTCACCGGCTTGGCAGCTCGTCTCAAGCAGGAGTTCCGCGTCCCGGTCGTCTGCTCGTTGCAGGGCGAAGACTCGTTTCTTGACGCGCTCCCCGAGCCTTACCGGCAACGCTCGTGGGAATTGCTTGCCCAACGTTGCGCCGGGATTGACCACTTCGTCGCCGTCAGCCGGTATTTCGCGGACGTGATGACCAACCGAGTAAACTTGTCCGCCGGGCGCGTCTCCGTTGTTCATCCCGGCATCGCCGTTGACGAATTCTTGCCGGCTGACACGTCGCAACCCGTAGTCGGCTATCTCGCGCGAATGCACCCAACCAAAGGCCTGGACACGCTTGTCGAAGCCTTCCTCCAACTGAAGACACCCCGTGCGCGGCTGCGCATTGCCGGCGCGATGACCGGCCGGGACAAAGGATTCGTCGTGTCGCTGCGCCGCAAGCTGGGCAACCGCGCGGAATTTCTCCCCAACCTTGACCGCGCGGCGAAGGCTGATTTTCTGCGCAGTCTCACGGTGTTTTCGGTGCCCGCAGCTTACGGCGAAGCGTTCGGCATGTATGTCTTGGAAGCGCAAGCCGCCGGCGTGCCCGTCGTCCAGCCCCGGCATGGCGCGTTCCCGGAAGTGCTCGCGGCCACTGGCGGCGGCCTGCTGTGTGAACCGAATCAGCCGTCTGCGCTTGCGGCAGTGCTCGACGAGTTGCTCGGAGACCCGGCACGCGCCCGGCAACTCGGCGCTGCTGGGCGCCACGCCGTTCGGGAAAAATTCAGTATTGCTGCGATGACCGGAAACGTTGAAACCATCCTTCAAAAGATGACCCATGCTCGTTGAACTCATTCACGTCCAAAAAACCTACGCCACGCCATCCGGGGAGGTGTTGCGCGACATCAATTTTCAACTCGCCGCCGGCGAAGCCGTGGCGATTGTCGGTCCGTCCGGTTCCGGCAAGAGCACGCTGCTCAACCTCATTGGCGCGCTGGATCATCCGACGCGCGGAACCGTCCGCTTCGACGGTCGGGACCTGGCCGATTTGAGCGCGAATGAGCTGGCGGGCATCCGGAACCGCGACATTGGTTTTATCTTCCAGCTTCACCATCTGCTGCCCCAATGCACCATTCTGGAGAACGTCCTGATTCCAACATTGGCCAATCCATCGGCGTCGAATACAATGGCGGCAGTGCAGCGGGCCGAACGCTTGCTCGATCGGGTGGGACTGAAACCGCGACTGCATTATCGGCCCGGCCAGCTTTCCGGCGGCGAACGCCAGCGAACCGCCGTGGTCCGCGCGTTGATCAATCAGCCCAAACTGCTGCTGGCGGACGAACCCACCGGCTCACTCGATCAAGCCGGGGCCGAAAACCTGGCGCAATTGTTGCAAGAACTGAATCAGGAAGAACGCGTCGCTCTGGTCGTCGTGACCCATTCGCGGGAATTGGCGGGGCGGATGAAGCGGGTGTTGGAACTGCGCGATGGCGTGATGCAAAACCAACAATCGGCGGCGAGCTGAGATGAGCATCCGCAAACTCATCTTCCGCAGCTTGCAGTTTTATTGGCGGGTGCATTTGGGCGTCCTGCTGGGAACGATTCTCGCTTGCGCGATTCTCACCGGCTCGCTGGTGGTGGGCGATTCGGTGCGCTTCAGCCTCAAGCAATTGGCGCTGGCGCGGCTGGGTCAGACTACGCTGGCATTGACCTCGGGCGACCGCTTCTTCCGTGCCAATCTCGCTCAGGAGCTAGCGTCGCAACTCCAGGCTCCGATCGCGCCATTGCTGATGTTGCGTGGTGCGGTAACTGCTCCCGAAGACACGCGTCGCGCCAATGAAGTCCAAGTGCTCGGGGTAGATGAGCGGTTCTGGAATTTCAGTCCCTCGGCGTTCGCTTGGGACAACACCAACAATTCTTTCGCCAGCGACGAAATCGCCGTCAGCGAATCGCTGGCCAATCGGCTCCGACTTAAGATTGGTGACCCGGTGGTGGTTCGCCTGGAACAACCAGCCTATGTCACGCGCGACCTCCCGCTCGCTGGCCAGGCGGATGCCTCCGTCGCCGTTCGCTTGCGCGTTCGGAACATTGTCGGGGATGAGCAATTCGGACGCTTCAGTTTGCAGGGCAATCAAGTGCCAGCGCTCTCGGTGTTTCTGCCGCTGAGCGCGCTGCAACAGCAAATCCAAAGAACCGGGCGAGCCAACGCGCTTCTGGTTGGCCAACAGCAACCGCCGGCGCGGCGTTGCAACGCGGTGACGGCGAACGCCGCCTTGGCCAGCGTCTGGGATTTGTCGGATGCGGACCTCGAACTGCGCGAACTGCGCGACCAAAAAGAATTTGAGCTGCGGACAAAACGGGTGTTTCTGGACTCGGTGGTCGCCGACGCGGCCTTCGCTGTCGCCTCCAACGCCGTGGGCGTGCTGACGTATCTCGTGAACGAAATTCGCCTCGGCGATCATGCCACGCCCTATTCGTTCATTGCCGCCACTTCGCCCGGCCAAGATGGAGGTCCGCTGCGCGACGATGAAATTGCAATCAACACCTGGCTGGCCGACGACCTCGGCGCGAAACCCGGAGACGAAGTGACGCTGCGCTATTTCGTCATCGGCGAACGGCGGAAGTTGCAGGAACAGACGGCCACCTTTCGCGTGCGCGAAATTATTCCGCTGAAGTCGGCCCCTTCGTGGATGCCCGATTTTCCGGGGCTGGCGGACACCGAAAATTGCCGCGAGTGGAAGCCCGGTATTCCGATCAACCTCGACCGCATCCGGCCCAAGGATGAAACCTACTGGAAAGAATATCGGGGCACTCCGAAGGCCTTCGTGACGTTGACGACGGGCCAACGATTGTGGGCCAACCGGTTCGGCAATCTGACGGCGATTCGTTTCGCGTCCGGCGGTAAAACGGTTCATGCCGCGACCAACGACCTTGAACGCGCGCTGCTCAAAAAGATTGATCCTGCCGCGCTGGGTTTCACTTTCACGGAGGTGCGCGAGCGTGCTTTGCAAGCCAGCGAAAAATCCCAGGACTTTGGTCAACTCTTCATCGGCTTCAGTTTCTTTTTGATCGTGGCCGCGGTTCTGCTGACCGCGCTGCTCTTCGTGTTTAACCTCGAACAGCGCAACGCCGAGGTCGGTCTCCTGCGGGCTTTGGGATTTTCCGACCGGAAAGTGCGTTGGATTTTTCTCATGGAAGGCGCGTGCGTTGCGGGGTTGGGAACGTTGCTGGGTCTGCTGGCTGGCGTGGCGTTTACCAAGTTAACCTTACACGGGTTGGCGACGATCTGGCGCGGCGCGGTGGGCACGTCGAGCTTTCTCTATCATGCGGAAAAGTTTTCATTGCTCACGGGTGCAGGACTGAGTTTGCTTGCCGCCATCGGTGCCGTGGCGCTGGCCCAGCGGGGCCAAACCCGGCGTTCTCTCGCCGGCTTGCTGGCCAGCGGCGCGGAAGTCGAAATGGGGGGCACACCTGCGCGCGGATTTCGGAGATACCTTGGCTTGGTGATCGGGGTGGTCGGCTTGCTTGGCGCGGTGCTTTTGGTGGCAACCGGCGGTCGTCGCGAAGGATCCGAAATGGCCGAGGTGTTTTTCTGTTCCGGCTTGCTGATGTTGTGCGCTGGCCTTGGATTCACTCAGCGTCTGCTGGCCGGCCTAACCCAAGCCACGAAGCCTGCGTCCAGTGTTACTAAACTTGGCTGGCGTAATACCGGGCGGCGGCGCGCCCGCAGCCTGACAACGGTCAGCGTGCTGGCGGTGGGCGTTTTCATGGTGGTGGCCGTAAATGCGTTCCGACAGAACCCGGGAGGAACCGCGCTGGAACGGCATTCCGGAACCGGCGGCTTCGCGCTCTACGGCCAATCCACTCTGCCAATTTACGAGGACTTGAACACCGCCAGTGGTCGCGAGGCATTAAACCTGCCGGCGGAAGCGATGCGCGAGGTGACCGTGGTGCCGCTGCGAATTCGGGATGGCGACGACGCCAGTTGTCTCAATCTGAACCGGCCGTTGCAGCCGCGATTGCTTTCGGTGCAGCCGGAAGAATTGAAGCGACGTCAGGCGTTTGCCTTTGCGCAATCACTGGATCAAAAGGCGCTCGCCGGGCCTGGAACTGCGGGTGCCAGCCAAAGCGCGTGGGACTTGTTGAATGAGCAGCCGACGACGGACGTGGTGCCGGTGATTGGCGATGAACAGACCGTGCGCTGGGCCTTGGGCAAGTCGCTGGGCGACACAATTTCTTACACAGATGATCGGGGACGAACCTTCAAGGTTCAGATCGTCGGAATCCTAGCCAATTCGATTCTGCAAGGCAGCCTGCTGATCTCCGAGCCGAACTTCATTGCGCGTTTTCCATCCGTTGCAGGATATCGCGCGTTCTTGGTGGATGCACCGCCGGGGCGGACGGATGCGGTCGCTGAATTGCTGACTCGTCACTTGCAGGACAAGGGCCTGGATATGCAGCCGGCCAGGCGCCGGCTGGCGGATTTCATGGCCGTGGAGAATACTTATCTGGGCATTTTCCAGGCCTTGGGCGGACTCGGCTTGCTGCTCGGCAGCTTGGGCGTGGGAATCGTGGTGCTGCGAAATGTTTTGGAGCGGCGCAATGAACTCGCTTTGCTCCAAGCTGTAGGGTTTCGCCCCTCACAACTTCAGCGATTGGTGTTGAGCGAGCACTGGTTGCTGGTCGGTTTGGGACTCGTCATCGGGATGGGCGCGGCATTATTGGCTGTTTTCCCAACCCTGACATTGACGGATGGAGAAGCACCTTCTGGCACCATGGCAATGACATTGGTGGCCTTGGCCGTCGCGGGCATTTTTTGGTGCTGGCTGGCGACGCGCGCGGCCTTACATGGCCCGCTCCTAGATGCGCTGAGAAAAGAATAAGGAAAAAATGTTTACAATGGTTTTCTCACGTCGGGCGGTTTTTGTATCAATTTTGCAACACTTCAGATATTCGGAACGGAAAGCCAAGCCTCACACGGTAGTCGACCCGCCAGTAATCCAGATCGCCATTGACCAACTTAGCGGCATCCAATGCGGGAATACCCGCCGGCCAAAACAAGCAAGGGCCGCCCATTTTTCCTCTACTATGCTCCGATGGCCGTTCACGCCAAACTGGAACCGCCGCCAACAATTTCAGTCCGCCGGTTCGTTCCTATTCATTGCGCCGCCCCGGCAACCGATTTGGTTCCAGAATCATCGATTTTCAAAGCCTCCGAGCTTTTATCCACGCCCACACCGAACCATCGGCAGGGCCAACACCAGGCAAAAAGGAGGAGCTATGCCGGTAAACGATACGGTCGGCGGAGACATAATTTCGGCCTGGCTCGTGGAACCGGGCGTTTGCTGGATACAGACCAGTTCCGCCCAGCACGCCCGACGGCTATCACAACGTTCGGATTCCAAGATCGTTGGCGTTGGCGTGGCGGGCGGCTATTTGCGGACTTTTGAAGTTTGTCGCCCATTAGCTTGGGCAAAACGGTTCATCCGGAGTCATGAGAAGAACGAAGAGCCGACTAATGGGGCAGTTTTGGTTCAGGAATCGCCGACGTCGCGCCGGGAAAAGAAACTGGCACGGACAGGCGGTTTGGAAATCAGAACGCAGCAGACGGGCGACGGCGGTAAAAAACCGAACATCGGCGTCCGGCTGTCTTGAAGAATTTTCGCCCGCCCGAAGGCGAATAATAAATGCCGGGCCGCCAATTGGCAGCGTGAAAGCCAATTTTTTTAGCAGGTCGCCAGCGTGACACTGCCAAATTACGGAAACAGTAGTGAAGGCCGTTGGCCGTCCGAGCCGTTACGAAGTTCGGATCACCAACGGGGTCATCAGCCCAAAATGGCAGGATGAATTCGCAACCTCCAGTGTTGCCCTCGCAAAAATCGTAACGCGGCCACGCATGGCGGCCCCGTGATGGATTTGGCGGATTGAAGCGTCAAGCGGAAGTCCGGACAACCCATCCTAGACCGAAGGTGTGCCCATAAACGAACAACTCAACAACGACAATGAACAGAGCCAGACATATCAGACCCGAATTAAGACATAGAACAACGGAATACCGGATTGCTTTCAGTGATTGGGTTCAATCTGCGGCTCCTTGGGAATTATTTGTGACCATGACGTATCGATGGGAGGCATCTCCCCAGTCGGCAGCCAGGTGTTTTGAAAGGTTCATGCGTCAGGAGGTGCGTGGCGTAACGTATTTCTATGTGGTCGGACGTAATTCCGATAGTCTTGGCAACCATGTTCATGCCTTGTGGTGTGATTGCGGTGACCGGCGTCGGTCGGAAATATGGGGAAAGTGGTTTAGCCGATATGGGATCAACCGCATTGAGCCGATCAAGAGTCCGTTGGATGTGGTCGATTATTGTGCCAATCATTTGACCGAGGAAACTTTGGAATGGAACATCAGGCTGTTGGGCAATCGTCAGTCCCAGTGCGCTGTTTGAGTGTTTGGCATTAATGAATGTTTCCCTCTCCCTATAGGTTGGTCTGTTCTGGCCGATTTTTTGGCCAAAATTTTGCCGATTTTGAAAATGCCGGTCAGGTTGTCCCAAATCAATTTGATCGGCCAGAATCGCAAGCAATTCCCCAACCAGCCGAGACCGTGGTCAAGGTCATACCGGTGAATTCAGGACAGGCCGACCTGAATTTGTTGGTGGAAACTCCCTTTTTGGCGAGACTGGAAGGATTGCGACGGTAAAAATGAAAATTGATGAGCGAAAAGGCAGCCAGCAGACGATGAGTCTGTTCGGGGATGAGCCGAAGATCAAACCGCAGCCGGTCTTCACCACCGGCAGGGTGGAAATCTTCTTTGATGGTGGATGCCTCGGCAATCCCGGCCAGAAATACGGATCGTTTCAGGTTTTGTTCGATGGAAAACAAGTAGTTGGTCGTAATCGGGTTGAATTCGGCCACGGCACAAATAATGAGGCCGAGTTTAATTCCTTGAAGCTGGCGTTGGACGAGGCGGTAGCTTGGCTCGAAGCAAAGGGCATCGACCCGAAGACCTCGTCACTGGCCATTGAGACGGATTCGATGATTGTCAGGAACCGGCTTGTGAAGAAAAACGTGATCTTCAAAAAATATCCCAGCAGCCAGCGAATGTTTGCACTGGCGACTGAATGCCTTGGGATTATGAACCGGTTCGGGAAGTTCGATGTGGTGTGGAAAGGCCGCGAGAATAATGTCGAACGATTCGGCCACTAACCGGTTAAAGTATCTCCGCCGTCGCAATGGCTTTGAACTCGGAAAAAATGTCCGGATGATTCGTCTTCATGTATGCGGCGGTTTTGATGTTTTGTTGCAGCGATTTTATTTCCCGCTCCATCCGGGCATCGAAATCCGGCTTTTCAATTTGTTTCATGGTTTTAAGTTGTTTCCCTGCTCCATGCAGAGCCATGCATCCTTTTTATCACGCCACGGCGATTGCAGCAAAGAAATCTTGTAGCGCAAATATTTGAACATTTGGTGATGTTTTGGGCCGCCCTTCATAATCAGGCCGCTTCCATAAGCAAACGGCGTATTCTCGGCACGTTTTTTTGTAGCCACAGTCGTTACCACGCCATATTGCCGTAGAAGCCCGACGTAATCCACTTCCACTTGATAATGTTCCACGCCCGCCGCGAGCAGTTTACCGTCCAACTGTTTAGAAATTGGTGCAACCGTGGGATTTGACCGGATTCATCCAAACATCTGCAATCCCTGCCGCGATAATTAACGCGGATTGACGCCGTAAATTTTCCGGCGCACAATCGTCAGAACTGCATGGCCAAAGGTAATTCACAGAAAATTGGCAACCCGCCGTTCAACATGAGCGATTGGGGCGGCGAAAATCTGCGGCAGGACGTGCGCTGGAAATTCGGGATGCCGCCGGTGAACAACGCCAACTACGGCTGGATTCAACATTTCATCCATCACCTCTCGCCCGTGGGCGTGGTGGGATTCGTCATGGGGAATGGCAAAACTAAACTGATTACTCAACACTCAGAACTCTTCAATACATGAAATCGTTCAACTGGCTTCACCTCACAGATCTTCATTCCGGATTGCACGGTCAGTCGTCACTTTGGCCCAATGTTCGCGAAGCATTTTGGGATGATTTGGAAAAACTCCACAAGATGAGTGGCCCTTGGGACGCTATGCTCTTCACTGGTGACCTTGTGCAAAGTGGAAGCGAGGCTGAGTTCGCGGAGCTTGAAGATAAGGTGCTTGGTCCATTGTGGGCCCACTTAGCAAAATTGGGGACGAAAGACCCTGTTTTGTTGACCGTTCCGGGCAACCACGATTTAGTGCGGCCTGACCTCAAAAAACCAAAGGCGGCCCTTCGGCTCATGTTGCAAAAGAATGGGTTCGGTGAAATTGCGGAAGATTTCTGGAGTGACCCAAGTTGCGAGTATCGGGAAATTGTTTCCACTGCTTTTACAAACTATCAGACGTGGTCCAAGAAAAATGTTCGCAATAAAGGTGTCACAATAAGGCCAGGCGAATTACCGGGTGATTTCTCTGCTTCGCTCAATGTTCAAAAGGATAACGGCAAGCCTCTCAAAATTGGAATCGTTGGAATCAATACAACCTTCCTCCAGATCGAGAAAGGGGATTACAAACAGCGTTTAGTCCTCGATCCCAGACAGTTGCATCAAGCGTGCGGCGGAGACCTGCCTGGTTGGACGAAAGACCATGACGCATGCATCCTCATGACGCATCAAGGACCGGACTGGCTCGACCCGAATGCCACTGAGGCATACACGGAGGTTAACCCAGCAGGACGATTTGCGGTCCATTTGTTCGGACACATGCATGAAACTACTTTGCGCTCCACTGCCACTGGTGGCGGCAAAATCATTCGCCAATGGCAAGGTAACTCCCTGTTTGGCCTTGAAAAGTTCGGAGACCCGCCACAAATAGACCGGCGGCATGGTTATGGAGCGGGCAGAATAGAGTTCGACAATGACGGAGCTACGATCCGTCATTGGCCGCGCCGCGCGATCAAAGATGCCGCCAATGGTTGGAGGTTTAGTCCCGACCATGATTCATGCGTCCTAGTTGAAAGCGATAGTTGCACAAAACCCGAGCGCTTGGAGAACAGTGTCGGCAATCCTAAGCCTATGGAGGGATCGGAAGGCGGAACGCCCAAGAGAATGGCATCGGTAGGCGAAATAGGCAATCCTCACCTGCGACATCTCCGAGAAATGGAACTGCAACTCCAGCATGCCCTTGAAGCTTTCAAGGGGCAACCGACAGTCTTCCTTGAACCAAAGTTATCAAAGTCACGCGAGTTCAACGACGAACCCAATGAACTCCATCCGTTGATGGAGAAACCACGCGATACGCTGATAATTGCGCCCTCCGAGTTCGGTTTAACATGTCTCGGGCTGCATTTGCAGTTAGAAGCATTTAGGAAGAGCAATTTCTGGTTATACATTGATGCAGGGCAGACAAAAGGTAGGAAAATCTCCGACCTTATCGAAGAGGAACTTCTGCATTACGACCAGAAGCTAGATGATCTCAAATGTATCGTTCTGGATAGTTGGAATGCCGGCAATATCGATCACCTCACAATGGTCAAGAATATCACCGCAAATTGCCCGCATCTGCCTCTCGTTATTCTCGCTGAAGACTCTCTATTACTCGATGCCACGGGGAGTCTGGCTAAACTCAATAGGAACGTTGAAATTCTTCATCTCCAAGCTCTGAGTAGAAGCTCTATGCGGCAATTGGTCGCGAACTACAACGCAATTAAACATATTGGAACAGAAGATGTCCTGCTGTCGGGCGTGGCTGAACACATGGAGTCCATCAATATCCACCGCACCCCACTCAATTGCTATACTATCTTGCGCGTCTTGGACAGCAGCTATACCGAAATACTTGTAAATAAAAGCAAACTCTTGAAGGCAATCTTATTTGTGCTCTTCACAGACCCCGACAGTTTTTCATTTTCAAGCAATAAGCCAGAAGTTGAGGAGTGCACGTATGTGTTGGGGCATTTCTGTAAGGATCTTGTCAAAAACGGGACGCGCTGCTTTGACTCTGCTACATTGGCTCCAACACTACGTGAGATTTGTAAGTCAAAGTGTATCGTCCTCAACGTCGATGCAATGCTCAATGTGCTTCTTGAAAACAACATTCTTGTTAGGCATGGGAATCAGATGGAGTTCCGGCACAGATTCTGGATCTTCTATTTTGCGGCAGAATGGATGCGGCATGACGACGAGTTTAGGCAATTTATCCTGAAGAATCTCAATTATGTAAATTATCCCGAGATCATCGAGTTTTACTCTGGGATAGATGGGAAGAGAACAGACGCAATGGAAACGCTTCTTGCTGACCTGACTGCACTGATTGGTCAAGTCGACAATAGAATCGGTATAGCGCGCTCTTTCGATCCGCTATCCCCGCTACTCTGGAATCCGACTGATGAGTTCATTCAAAAGGCACGAAGCCAGATTGCCGAGAAAGTAGAGACTTCTAATCTACCGGCGAATATTAAAGACAAGCATGCAGACAGCCAGTATCAATCAGCAGCACCCTATGACCAGAGTATCAATAGGTTTTTGAACGATTATTCGGTATTGAGTCTGATGAGTAGCATCAAGGCTGCATCTCGAGCATTGCGGAGCAGTCCCTTCGTTGAAGTTGAGTTGAAGCATAAAGTAACCAGCGCAATCCTTCAGGGATGGGAAGAGATTTCAAGAGTGGCCTTTTGGATTTCTCCTCTACTTGCAAAAGAAGGAGAGGCGATTCACGATGGGTTCGGACTTAGGCTCAGTGAGGGGTTCTCGGCGAATTTAGATCAGCGTTTCAGAGAAATCATAACCAGCAATCCTTGCAACATCGTCAGGATCCTGGGTGGCGATCTGGCATCAAAGAAAATCGGCCCACTGCTCAATGAATGCTTTCAGGCAACTGAATCCATGCTTCAGAAACATATGATGGCATTATTTATTGCCACTGTTCGGCCCGAAGGTTGGCGCGACGCGACACTCCGTTACATCAATCTCTTACACCCGAGGTCATTCTACCTTGGAGATATGTTGGGGACATTGACCGACGAGGTCAAGCTTGGGGATTTGGAGCATGAGGAGGAACCTGAACTAAAGCTACTCACTCGTGCAATTCTCTCCAAGCGTGAATATGCAGCCAAGGCATCAGGCGCTAAAGAAATCCCACCCAATAAGCTCTTGAACGAAGAGAATAAATTGCCGATAGATAAGCTCTTGAAGGGCAATCGACAAAGCTGAAACACTGAAATGTAAATGGGTGAGTCCTGATTTAAATTTGATTCCATGTGTTCGCTTTACTCTTACACGAAGCACGAGGCCAAGCTGGGGTTGGACAGCATTTGTCCACCCTCCGTTGTTAATCTTGCCGGATGCGTCATAATCCGTTTTGTTTTGGCCGGCACGGTGATGAGTTTTATTATGCAGCACACAAGCCGTCTGCCCGCTTGACGCGGACGGCTTCGGCCATTGATATTGGGCCGCAAATGTGCGCGCGTTACAGCCTGACCAAGGAACAAATCACGATGTTGATCGGTGAGATCGAGGTGATCATCAACATCGGCGCGCGTTACAACATCGCTCCCACGCAAATCGTCCCGGCCATCGTGCGGAGCGCCCGGGGGATTGAAACGGTGGACATGCAATGGGGTTTCAAATCGGCGTGGAGCAAACAGCCGCTCATCAACGCCAAGGCGGAGACGATTGCCACGACGGCGTTCAAGCATCATTTGCATCATCGCTGCCTGATTCCGGCGGACGGGTTCTATGAGTGGACGGCGGACCGGACGCCGATCCGGTTCACTTTGCCGGACAACGGGCCGTTTTGTTTTGCGGGTTTGTGGCAGGCGGAAACGAAACGGGAGCTGGACCTGGAGACGAAGGAATTTCGCTGTGTCATCCTGACGACGACGCCGAATGAATCCGTGGGGCGCGTTCACGACCGGATGCCGTTGATGGTGCAGCCGGATCATTATGACTGGTGGCTGCAGGAAAGTGATTTGTATCAAACAGTCTTGAACCATCCGTATCGTCCGGAAATGTATTGGTGTCCGGTGAGCCGCGCGCTGAACAATGTGCGCAATGAGGGGCCGGAATTGATCCGTCCCGCACCAGTTCAAAAGGATTTGCTTTGAGGTCCGTCTTCATTTCATTCGGCGCGACAAGTCAGCGCAGTTGAAGCAAGTCCGTCTCAACATTTAACGGCAAGAAAAGATTCAATCATGCAAAAGCGCAAACCAGGCA
>OCZT010000794.1_pt1 | contig 32031 bp, 25 predicted proteins | sample 1539031 | NCBI WGS metagenome assembly OCZT01 (sample SAMEA3539308, study PRJEB22396) | soil metagenome | biome: tundra; feature: field; material: soil | place: USA | collected 2010-05 | depth 0.15 m | reverse complement strand
GGCTGGCCGCGATGACGTCGAGATGGGGGACCAGCGCACGAAGGCCTTTGGCCGCGTCGGTCATCTTTCGGCGTCCTTCGTCGGTCAGCGGGCGTAGGTCGTCGGACTTGTCCGTCGCGGCAAAGGCCGAGCGTTCTTCCGCGATCGCATGCCGTATGATCAGGATTTGCACCGGATTCTCCCTGTTTAACCACTCGCTACGCCGCAACGGCTGGCCCCGGCCCGGAATCCACGAGGCGCTTGCCGACGCAGTCGACCATGAGGTTCAGCCCTTCGAGTGTGCGCGACCCGAGGATCGCGCGATCTCCGGGTTCACCGAACGGCGTCTACTTATTCGAGTCCGGCCCGTTGCGCGCCATGCTCGGCGACACCCCCAGATGCATCCCGAAATGTTCTTCGTGGCTCGCGACTGCGAGATCGGCGAACTCCTTGGCCTTCGCGGCGTGGCCCGCGGCGAGTTTGGCTTCCTGCGCCGCGGCTTTATGATCGCCCGAGCCGTAAGCATTTTCGGCTGCCCGGTGATGTCGTGTGGCGCTTTCGTGGTGATAGGCGGCCTGGCCGTGGTGTTGCTGGGCGTGCTGAGACACGGAGCCCTCGAGGAATCGGGAAGAAAGGATGCGTCCGTGCGCGGGCATGCGCCACGGACGCGCGCAAATCAGTTCGTCATGTCCGGCGGATCGTCGCCGAGCGCTTCGCACTGGCGCACGCGATCGCGGTAGGCGCGGACGGTGTTTTCTTCGGCACGTGACCTCCTGCTTCGTGATGCGGGCGCCTACGAGTGCACGATAGCATCTCTCGTGTTGCGCGGGTATCGCACGAATGGGGGTGTCATGTGGCCGGTTCCGTGCGGAGCGGCCAGGCGTGATGAAGCGGGGTAGACTGGAAGGGACCTTACCTCGAGGGGGACAGATGCCGTGCACGCCGGCGCAGGAACGCATGCTTCACGCGGACGCCGCAGGACATGGAAAGTCGGGCCCCAGTGCGTCGGTGGCGAAGAAAATGCTGGCCGAGCACGCGGCAACTCGGACCGCCAACGAAGGATTCCTCACCGATGGGCGCCCCTACCGGGCCGAGTACTGGGCCCATGAGCAGGTGAGTTCCATGACCTTCTTCCTTTCGACGAAAGGCATGGAGAGCTACTCGAACCAGCAGTTCATCGAGCTGCTGGAGCGCGAGAAGCTGCTCGCCTGGCGTCCCGGCGGCTTCAAGTCGGCGTACGCCATGCCGTTCACCGACCCGAGCGGCAACGACATGTGGCCGGTGAACGTCGTCGTCGGCGATGACGAGCAGACGTTTGCGGTTGTGCTGATTCCGATGCGGGCGTACGAGCGGGGACTACCGCGGGAAGCGTGAGCGAGACGCCGCGCGATCAGTTCTATCTGACGGAGAAGTTCATGGGGCGGCTGATCGTGTAGTTCGAGAAGTATCTCCTGGCGATCAACGTGCAGTTCGGGGCAGAGCCGGAGAAGCCCGTGCGGAAGAAACGTCGCGGCTGACAGCGGGTCGGCTCGCGCTGGCTACTCTCAGCCGTGCGCGGCCTCCGCGTGCAACTCGAGTCCGAGCGCCGCGATGACCTTGAGGATCGTGTCGAAGCTCGGGCTACGGTCACCGGAGAGTGCTTTATAGAGGCTCTCGCGCGAGAGGCCCGCATCGCGCGCGACGTGCGCCATCCCCTTGGCACGCGCGATATCGCCGAGCGCCTTGGCAATGAAGGTCGCGTCGCCGTTCGCCTCCTCAAGGCACGCTTCAAAGTAAGCCGCCATTTCCTTCGGAGTTCGGAGGTGTTCGGCGACGTCGTAGCGACTGGTTTTGCTCTTTGTCATTGGCTACGTGAAACTGTAGCCGCGTGGCTACAGTTTGTCAATCCGTGGGCCGCCATACCGTTGCGCCCCCCGCCCTACGGCGCCCGCCCGAACACCGCGCTCTGCAGCGTCCCGTCCGGCCCAACCGTGATGGTCCACTCCACCGCCCCGTTGTCGAATTTGACCCGGTAGACATCGGCGCCACCGGCCGTGACCCGCGTGAAGGCCACCGACTGTACGGCGCCGAGCGTGACGATGCTTGCCTGGAGGCCCGTGAGCTGCTGGCGCGTCACCGCCGCCATGTTCGGGCTCATGAGATCGTAGTTCGGCTTTCCCTGGCGGAGCTCCTCGATCACCCGGCGCAGGACGGCCTCGCCTCCCGGCGCCGGCGTTTGATCCTTGAACCGTATCTCGGCGGCCAGTGCCGCGGCGGCAATCCGGGTGAACGTGGAGTCGGCCAGGCGCGGCAGCGATTGATCGCGCCCGCTCTGGTGCATGATCAGCAGCGTCGGCCTTCCCTGAGCGTCGTCCTTGGTGAACTCCAGCTCGACGTCCACCGCCTTGAGGAAGAACATGCCCGGCGACTCCGGAAACATCGGCATCGGCGGCTGGACGTTCAGCTTTGCCATCAACTGTTTGTCCGGGAGCGTGATGAGCATGTTGATGCCGGGGGCCAGTTGGAATGCCCCGACGACCCGGCTCAGCGCCTTGGCGTCGAGCGTGATCTCCTTGCGCTCGCTGGGCAGCGTGATCCTCACTCCATGGCGTACGATTCCTTCTCCTTGAACGGCGTCGTCATCTTGTCGAGCGACTCCTGGCGGAGCAGCTTGCCGCCGAAGAGACCCTGCTCCCACTTGAGCAGGTCTTCGGTGGTCGAGTACAGTCCGCCCGCTCCCGCCGGAACGGTCATGTTGACGAAGCCCGCGTTCTCGAACTGCCCCTTCTTGGCGACGTAGCCGGACGCGCGATTGAGAATGACGGCAGCGTTGGAGTCGTAGCCGGAGTCCTTCATTCCGAGAGGAACGAAGATGTTGTCGTGGACGAACGTCTCGTAGTTGGTGCCGGTGATCTTCTCGAGCACGTACGTGAGCAGCACGTAGCCGGAGTTGCTGTATTTCCACTGGTCGCCGGGCGCGAAATCCAGCGGCTTGTCGCGGAAACGCGCGACGAGCTGCTCCGTGGTCGTGGGAAAGGGCTCGAGCTTTGCGTAATCGGGAAAGTCAGTGAAGTTCGGGATGCCGGACGTGTGCGTCAGCAGATGGAAGATCGTGATCTTGTCCCAGGCGGCCGGCGCATCGGGGAGGTACTTCTTCACGAGATCGTTCACATTCAGCTTGCCGCGCTCTTCGAGCAGCAGGATCGAGGCAGCGGTGAACTGCTTGGTGACGGATCCAAGCCGGAACTTGGTGTTCGGCGCGTTGGGAACGTTCCATTCGAGGTCGGCAGAGCCGTAGCCTTTGCTGAGGACGACCTGGGGACCGCGCGCGACGAGAACGGAGCCCATGAACGTGTGGTTGGCGACGTAGGACGCGACGATCTGGTCCATGCGCGCGGCGTCCTGCGACAGGCAGGGGACGATGGGAAGCGCGAGGAGTGTGGCGAGGAGCGTGGCCGCCACGCGAGGCCGCAAACGATTCCAGTAGCAACGGGTAGAGGCGGGGATCATGGGCGATTCCTCGTGGAGGGCTAGTCTAACGTATGATGCCCATCGGCTGGCTGACACCTGCGCTGGCGATCGCCTTGGCACTGCGCGCGATGGGTTCACCGGCGCAAAGTGGTACACCGGCGCCCGGTGGATGGCGCACACCGTGGAGCTACGAGGGAGCGAGGGGGCCCGAGCACTGGGGAGAGCTGGACCCCGACTATGCGGCCTGCAGCGCGGGACGGCAGCAGTCCCCCCATCGACATCGAACGCACGACGAAGGGCGCCGTGCCGGCCATCCGCTTCGCCTACAAGAGCGGACCGATGCGAATCATCAACAACGGATATACGGCAGCCCGCGTCAACTATCCGCCCGGGAACGGGCATTTCCTGATCGTCGGCGATGCGCGTTACGAGCTGACGCAGTTCCATCTTCATCATCATCCGAGCGAAGAGGACGTGCACGGCAGGCCGTTCGCGATGGCGGCGCACCTGATGCACGCGTCGAAGGACGGGAAGGTCGCGGGGGTGACGGTGCTGCTGAAAGTCGGGACGGCGAACGCAACGGTGCAGCGGCTTTGGGACCATGTGCCGGCGAGGGCCGGTGCGGAGCACGAGATCGCCGGAGTAGAGATCGACCCGTCCGGGCTGCTGCCTCGGGAACTGGGCTACTACATGTACGCCGGGTCGCAAGCGGCGCAGCCGTGCACCGAGGGCGTCACTTGGCTCGTCTTGAAGACTCCCGCGGAAATTCCGCTGACGGCGATCGAGGCATTCGGCAAGCTGTATCCGTAGGACGTGCGGCCGATTCGGCCGATCAATGGGGGGTGGTCAAGGAGAGTCGCTGAGTCAGCGCGAGGGAGGAAACACCAGTGCCGCGCCGGCGCTCGCCGTCTCAAGACACGCGAGGGGGTCCACCGGCCTTTCGGCCAACTTCTGCGCGGTCGACGGACTGACCGTGCCGCACTCCCTTCGCCCTGCCCTTTCAAACCGCGTCTTGCAGTCCTCTCAAAACGGGACTTCGGGATTCGAACCTGCGACCCTCTGAACCCCATTCAGGTGCGCTACCGGACTGCGCTACGTCCCGTCAACCCGCAGAGTCCCAACTGCGGACAGAGCGTGCAATCTACGGGGGGGGTACCGAACTCTCACAACTCCCGAGTTGAGGCAAGCGAGCCGAGAGCCGTATGAGCTCCTGCTCCGACTCGCCTTGTGGATCACAACGTGCTGACCAGCACGCGAGTTGTCAGCGCGAGCATTGGTCGAGGGTTCAAGCCTGACTCGACGCCCGGCCACACGTCATGCGGTGTCTCGCGAATCTGGGAGAGCTAAGCTGCTAGAAGTTCGGTCAGGTGATCGATCTTGCTTGGGCAGCTGAGGCTTAGGTTGGGCGGAGGTCAGGAGCACGCACCCAATCGCCCGGCGCCATAGGTCTGGAGATGAACCGTTACAGCTGAATCCCTCCTGCTGGGCCCGCGTGCCGGAAGTCGTCCGACGTCAGCCGAGCGCCCGCGTGAGATTCGCGATACGATCCAACGAGCTGCACCAATCGCCGCAATGCTGGTTCTCTTCGTGGCCCGAGCGGCGCGTGCGCCTCAACAGCCGCCTCTAGGCTGGCTTCGGACAGCGCGGCTCGACCGTGGAAGGTCGCGGCTGGCTCTTCGCGACCGGCTGTCGTACTCTTCCCCTGTGGCTACGACCTCACTTTGACGGGCCGAGATTCCACGACGGGTTCACGCTCCAGTGTCGAGAAACCAAGTGGCGCTCCAACTGAACTTTCTTTTCGCCTCCGTCGCCGGTCTTCGATCTGTTGACCCGAAGGAGAAGTACTCAGTTTACGGCTACCGTTCGCGCGACTTCATCGCCCCACATGAGGAAGGCATCACACCCATGCATCGCGTAATCCCAATCCTCGCAGCGGCAGCCTTGGCGCTGCTCTCCGGTTGCTCCGGTGGCACCTCAAAGGTGGTGATCGTAGGAGCCGTCCTGCCTATGACCGGGTCCGCGGCGCAATGGGGGGGACCTGCCAGAGATGCCGTTTTGATGGCTCAGGAAGAAATTAATGCTGCCGGAGGAATCAATGGTGACAGCCTCAAAGTGGTCTTTGAAGACGACCGATGCGAGGCTGCCACGGGCGTCTCAGCGATGCAACACCTCATCGCGACAGTCCACCCAGTGGCGGTCATCGGTGCGGTGTGCTCCTCCGTAACGCTAGCCATCGCGCCGGTTGCAGAGCAGAATCGTATCGTCCTATTGAGTCCAGCGTCCACAAACCCCGCCATCACTAACGCGGGCGACTACATCTTTCGAGATGTTCCCAGCGACGCGCTAAGAGGTCAAGTGTTTTCGAAGTACGTGAGCTCGCTCGGCATAGACAGCGTCTCGATCCTATACATAAACAACGACGGTGGGTTGGGCAACGAGCAGACATTCGCTGAGAACTTCAAGAAGCTCGGGGGAACGGTCGTGTCGACCGAAACCTACGCACAGGATGCCCGAGACATGAGGTCGCAGTTAACCAAGATCAAGTCAAGGAAGACGAGAGCACTAGTAGTGGTTTCTTATCCGGATGACACACCTATAATCCTCCGGCAAGTGAAAGAACTTGGGATTCACGTGCCCCTGTACTTCCAGACGGAAGCCTTGGACGATCCCGCGGTGATACGCAACGCTGGCGGCGCTGCGGAAGGTGCGACCTACATACTTCCTGCAGCTGCAGAAGGAAGAGTCCCGCAAGATTTTGCCAGTAACTATCGGAAGCGTTACGGTCGCGAACCGGAACAATTCGCCGCCGAAGCTTACGACGCCACCGAGCTGATTGCGAAGCTCCTCAGAGCTGCTAGCAGAGTTTCGTCGGACGCGTTGAAGACTGGGTTATACGCCACGAAAGACTACTCCGGCGCCTCCGGAGTGCTGTCCTTCGATTCTAACGGTGACGTGTCTAAACCGATGGTCATCAAGCGGATCCAGGCAGGCCAACGTCAAGTCGTGGCACGACAATGAACGCCGGATCGATGCCGTGGGTCCAGAGCGCGCCCCTGCAGACCTCAGGATCGGATGTGATCCTCGTAACCGTATCTGCCATCGGCATCGTCGTCGCTTCTCGTCTGGTCGTCTTCTGGCTTCACAGGTACTCAAGTAGAGTTGAGACTCTGGCTTTGTTCCTGCGGCTGAACTGGGCTGTCTCGGGCGGTGCCATCGTTGCAATAAGCCTCGCCGTGGCCAGTCACGCTAATGTACTGGATCATCACGTGCCAGAGTCGCTAGAGTGGTGGCTTGGTACATGTGTCACCATTCTGCTGTTCTTTCTCACCGAGCCGTTCGCGGCGGCCTGCATCTTCTCTGTCGCTCGCACGGAGAGTCGGTTACCGCTACGAGAGGAGCTGGAGACGTTCATCCAGAGCTTTCATTATCAGCGTCCGCTTCCCCGGACGAAGCTCATGATGTTGCTGCAAGCCTGCAACGATCGGCAAGATCGGTTGGTCATTCAGGCCAAATTTCATGAGTATCTCACCGTCCTGGCTGCCGCCACAACGCTTGCACAGCGCGAGGTACTTGCGACGTTCGTGATTAATCCGAATCAATGGTTTGATATCAAGAAGCTCTCGACTGACTACTTCGCGGTTCTCAAGGCAACTAATCTCAAGAAGACTCGGTTCTACGTTGGCTCTGACGAGGCGCTCGCGGATTCGTCGATCAAGTCGGACACAATCTCGAGCGGTGTTAAATTCGTACACATCAAGCCGTCGGAACTGCAGAAACGGGTGCAAGGGGTAGATGGCCACCAACAAACAATTCCCGATTTTGCGCTGTTCGACGACGAACTGGCGATCACTATGACACCGCTCGATCGCAGTGCCAGTAGTTTGGACTATGCCAGCTTTACCGTTAACGACGAATGCAACATTACGATCGCCCGAGGATACCAAGCTGGAGCATACAAGGCTTGGGCATCCGAGCTACGTAAGACGGTCAGCGACGCAACCAGGGAAAAAAGGAGGAGCCGTGCTCGATCTACAGCTAGTTAACGCGCCGCTCACAATCGGTTACAGAGAGTCCTCCCGGACGGGCACCTACCCGCCGTTGAATCTTGCATCGATCGCAGGTTTTCTTCGTACCGAGAACCAAGAGACGACCGTCGAGATTATCGACGGAGAACTCCACTCATGCGAGGAGATCTGCGATCAGGTGACGGCGCCTGTCGTGGGGATTAGTAGCAACATCATGACGTATCCGTCGGCGCTACGAATTGCGGAGGCTGCGCACGCACGCGGCAGTAAGGTTGTGTTCGGAGGGCCCTATCCTACTTCCCGAGCAAGACTGATTCTTGCAGAGCGACCGTTCGTCGATGCCGTCGTAACCGGCGACGGGGAAATCGCGATGCGGGATTACCTGCGTGGTCTCCCGGACAACGCGATTCCGAATCTCTCATATCGACGCGGCGGTGCGATCTTCTCAAATGTGAGCCACGTGCTCGACTTGAACACGTTACCATTTCCTGACTACGTCAACCTACCGATCGACCGGTACTTCGATCGATACGAGGATCGGTACTCGAACTTTACAGCGATTAGGCGATCACTGGCGGTCTACTCTCGCAAGGGCTGCGTGTGGCGCGATGCTTCCGATGGTGGCTGCGTTTTTTGCATGATTCCTCACAAAGGACTCAACTACAAGACGCCCGCCCGCATGTGGGAGGAGATCGAGCACTCGAGTAGGCAATACTGCGTCAACCATTTTTGGGAAGTTTGCGATACGTTCACGGAGAATAGTCGGTGGCTCGACGACTTCCTGCGCGAACGACCGGCGGGCCTTGATGTCACGTTTACCGTTTATGGACGTGCAAGCAACATCTCACGTCGCATGGCGAAGACTCTCGATGACCTCGGCGTCGTCGAAGTGTTTATAGGAGCAGAGTCGGGTGACGATGACATTCTCGCTAGGATGAACAAGGGTATTCGTGTAGATCAAACGAGGCGGGCGGTCCAGCATCTCGCGGAGCTCGGCATTCGTGTAGTGGTGTCGTTTGTCTATGGTCTACCGGGGGAGACCTCGAAGACTCTCGAGGCGACTTTCGCCTTGGCGGAGGAACTGCTGGGATTTGGCAACGTTATCGAAACGTCCGCCAGTATTCTCTTACCAATTCCGGGAAGCAAAGCGTTCGATATGCTAATGCGCGAAGCCGGTATGGCAGCCAAGCACGACACCGATGTTCTAGACTTGGAAGACCTTAAGAGAGATTGGATTGCGCGATTCACGAATACGACTCCCCGTGAGTTAGAAACTGTCTTGCATCGGACACTGGAGGCATTTCCGCTGAACAACACCTTTATGGAGGCGAGCGCGCTTGCAGCCCCGATGTGCTGAACGCTGCAGCGGTCATGCAGATTCTCGCGAACGGATTGTTGGCTGGAAGCATCTACGCGCTGGTCGCGGTCGGATTCGCGATCATATACTCCACGGGGAAGTTCTTTCATTTTGCCCACGGTGCCGTGTATTCGGTGGCCGCGTACGTCGCGTACTACTTCGTCGTTTACCTGCATTTTGCCGTTGTTGCAGCGATAGGACTAGCGATGATCTTCGCGTGCGTCCTCGGAGCGCTCGTGCAGACAGTCGTCTATCGGCCATTGAGCCGTCGAGGCGGCACGAGTCTCGCGCTGCTCCTTGCATCGCTCGGAGTGGCAACATTACTGCAGAACATCATTCCCCTGGTGTTCGGTGACGCGCCGAAGTCCTTCGGTTCGGTCGCGACGGAGGGAATATCGCTCTGGAGCGCGCGGCTGACGTGTCTGCAAGTCATCACAATGGCCACGAGCATGGTTGTCTGTGCGACCGTAGCCATCGCGTGGCATAGGACCTCGATCGGTCGAATTGCTCAAGCGGTGGCCGATGATCGTGAGTTGAGCATTATCATGGGTGTCAATGTCGATAGAGTGCTCGTGATCGCGATCGGGATCGGCTCGGCATTGGCTGGGCTAGCTGCCGTCCTTGCGGCGTTGGACACCGGTATAACGCCATCCGTCGGTATGAGCGTGCTCTTGATTGCGGTAGTAGGCGTTGTAATAGGTGGTGTCGGTAGTGTGTTGGGTGCAGTTCTCGGCGCGATGCTCGTCGGCTTGGTTCAGAGTACCTCGGCATGGGTACTTCCGACTCAGTGGCAGGATGCGGCTGTCTTCCTGACGCTTATTTTCTTTCTCGTCGCACGACCCCAGGGTATCATTGGGACCGACAGAGCGCGGAAGCGCTGATAATGGCATACCTTGCTCACTTGATGGTGGTGATTTGCATCTTCACGGTTCTTGCCGAGTCGTTAGCGCTTGTCTCGGGTGAGGCCGGCGTGTTGTCCGTTGCGCACGGCGCGTTCTTCGGGATCGGTGCGTACGCCACCGCGCTCGGCAGCGTTACTGCACACTGGCCCTTTCTTGCGGGGCCCGCAGTTGGTGTTCTCATCGCCGCTGCTGTCGCGATTGTAATATCAATTCCGTCATTGCGAGTTCGTGGCGACTACTTTGTGATCCTAACTTTCGGTTTTCAAATCATTCTCTCCAACACGTTTGCGGGATGGTTTAGTCTCACGCGCGGTCCCCTTGGGATTCCGGGAATTCCAAGGCCGACGATCCTTGGGTGGACGCCTGTGTCGAGCACCGACTTCCTCTTGCCGGTACTGGTGCTAGCTGTTGCAGTACACATCGTCTTTCTTAGAGTGAGAAGGAGTCCCTTTGGGCGGGTACTGAGAGCGATTCGTGGGGACGAAGACCTCGCCGAAGCGCTTGGCAAGAACACTCTGCGGTTTAAGGTGACCACCTTTGCCCTTAGCGCCGGCCTTGCCGCACTCGCCGGAACAGCATACGCCTACTATTTCACCTTTGTCGATCCAACTGCGTTCACATTCACGCAGTCGATCCTTGTTGTTTCCATGGTCATCGTGGGAGGCGCCGGTAGTGCGTATGGCCCCTCTATCGGAGCTGTGATACTTGTGCTTCTGCCTGAGGCACTCCGATTCGTCGGGCTGCCATCCGCGGTCGCCGCTGAAGTTCAGCAGGTTCTCTATGGAGTCGTGCTGGTGTCAGTGCTTGTATACCGACCGCGTGGCCTCGTTGGTCAGTATGCAGTTGGACGCTAGGAACACCGCAACTCATGGCACTTCGGTGTGAAAATCTCACGAAGGTGTTCGGCGGAACGGTCGCCCTTGACCATGTCGACTTGGCATTTCCTTCGCACAGTGTGACTGCGATAGTGGGCCCTAACGGTGCCGGCAAGACCACGCTCATCGACGTACTTACAGGTTTTCGCAGTCAGGACGCTGGACGTTGGATGATCAACGACGTTGAGATTACCGGACTCTCCCCTCATCGCATCGCAAACCTTGGTGTTGTTCGGACCTTTCAGCAACCACGACTGATTTTCGACCAAAGCGTCCTTGAAAACGTCCTACTCGGCTTTCGCAGATCCACCGGGGAAGGGCTACTGACAGCGGTGTTTGGTTCGTCGGCTGCACGAAACGGGAGGGACGAGATCCGAACAGCCAACGGTTTCTTGGAACTCGTTGGCTTGGCTGACTACGCGTCAAGACTCGCAGCAGAACTTTCGTTCGGCCAACAGAAGCTGGCGACGATTGCATGCTCTCTCGCCTCGGAGCCTAGCGCTCTCTTGCTGGACGAGCCGTTCGGCGGAGTCAGCCGAGACGCTGGGACAATGATTCTCGATTTGTTGCGCCATCTGCGAGACGCGGGATCCACGATTGTGTTCGTTGAACATGATCTCGATGCAGTTCGTCGGATTGCTGACGTGGCAGTGGTCATGGCCAATGGAAGAGTCCTCACAAGCGGTGCGCCAAAGGACGCCTTGGAAAGTCCGGACGTGCTTGAGGCCTATCTTGCCTGACGTTCACATCCCCATGCTGAAGGCTAGCAGTGTCTCGACCGGCTATGGCGCGCGACAAGTGCTCGATGGTGTGAGTTTGACCGTCGACCGAGGCGAGATAGTCGCTATTCTGGGGCTCAACGGATCAGGGAAGTCCACCTTGCTGAAGGCAACCTATGGCCTCTTGCCTATCTGGAAGGGCGCGATCTCCTTCGGTGGAGTCGAAGGGAGGTCCCCCGTCCCGAGTGAATTGCGAAGAAGAGGCGTTGCTTATGTGCCTCAGGGTAATCGAGTATTTGGCGCGCTCACGGTCAGGGATAACCTCCTAGTTTCAGGCATGTACGTAAGGGATCCGCGACAACTAGACAGTGCGATCGATGAAGCTCTCGGCAGGTTTCCTGCCCTGCGGTCTCGACTGAGCAGCAAAGCTGGGTTGCTGTCTGGTGGGGAAAGGCAAATGCTCGCTCTGGCATGTGGCCTCACCCTATCGCCGTCGCTCGTGCTCTTGGACGAACCATCGCACGGACTCGCTCCATCCCTGGTGTCTTCGATGTTCAGTTCTCTCAGTGTAATTCGAACACAGCTACATACGACGATACTGCTGGTAGAGCAGCGAGTCAGGCAGGCGCTGGAGATTGCAGATCGGGTCTACGTGATGCGACGAGGGACGGTATCGTTTGCAGGTGCGGCCACCGAGCTTATGGATGACTCCGTGCTTCGGAACGCGCTGTTCTGACGGTGACGGTTTGACGACACCTCGGCGAGTGAGCAGTGATACTGACCATCTTCCGCTAGGAGCTACACCAGGAGCCTTGTCTGGGTGTGTCGCCACGGATTCAACACGCGGAGCTCACATGTGCACGCGATTGGCTCCAAGACTTCGTCTCGCTTATTCTCCTCATTGGTAAGCACCAAGCTGCGCTATCGTCCGCTACTGATCTGTGCCCGGAGCTTCTGTCCGCAGGATATCGGCTCTCACTTCGAAGCGCTTTCGCTCACCCACCCCGGGTACAAAGCTCTTCCGGATCTCATTCGGTATCGGAATGAACAAACGGTCTTTCAGAACTATCGTTGCAGTGGGATACGGACCACCGCCCGACGGGGCATCGACTGCTTCGCGGGTCTGGAGATCGTAGTACAGTCCGAATCGACCCGAATGGTGAAGGAAGATGAAAAGGGTCTTCTGCCCGCCCCATACAATCGAGGTGCGATGAGGCTGAAGAAAAAACTCACCCATCTCCTCTCTCACCTTGTCGGTTATCGCGAGGAAGCAGCGATACCCACGCAGAGCGGGTTCGCTGTCGTCGATCACGAGTAGTTTTGCCGACGTTACGGCTTCCAAACGCGTGATGGCAGGTGACGGGTCGAGGTTGAGAGCTGATTCGACTGCCGCATTCTGCAGGGCTTCCTCGTTTTGTATGACATCAGGCAGGACGTCGCGAGCACTCGCCGCGGCGTCAACGAACTGAACGCTTGTCCGCACAGCAGCCCGAGAACGCTCGACGGCCTGGGCCACGCTGATCCGACCCTCATCGTAGTCCTGCCAGATTCGTGGAAGACTACCGAGATCGTCATCCGCATACTCAAAGAGCTCTCGCGGACGCCGAATAGCCTTTAGAAATGCCTCGGCGCCTTGTCGTGTGCTACTCGGCACATACTCCGCCACGCGCGGGAAGATGACGGTTCGTACAAAATCCTTCGCCATGCTCCCGAAAGCAGAGAAGTCGGTGTCGAAGAGCCCCAAAATGAGCCTTACCGTCTGGCCTTCTGGATTCAGCGTAATTCGGACCCCCTCCTGGCGCTTCTCCGCGAGTGCCGGAAGTCCGTGACTGATAGCTCCAAACTCGACATTGTTCTCGAGGAAGTAGTCTGTTTCCAAAATGGACTGAATGCGATATGCGAGACCGCTTTCGGCCAAGGTCAGTTGAGCCCGTGTTCGTCGATCCTTAACGACCGGAGTATCCAAGACCGCCGCAACTTTCGCGTGTCTCTGCAGGTAGTTCTCCTCACAGCGCCTGCGTGGGTTGCCTCGAGCGAGAATCAGCAAAGGCGTGTCATCGCTGGCGTGCATCTTAATGACTCCTTGATCGCTCCCGGCATAGAGCATCATCGGAGTCGACTCGGATTGGCTACTCACATCGCTCAGCGAGATTCGATCTCCGGGGCTGACGGCGATTCTCAAACGGCCACAGAGCTCGTAGCGATCGTGTGCAACCACCCAGTTCATGAATGGCGTGCTCGCGTCACACTCGTCTCGCGTAGCGAGAAGGTTCGACACAAACGCATCTATCTCGGTCATCATCGACTGCAAGAGTTGGAGACCTTCTACCGTAATCGCCTCGCGCCCAGCGGTCGGCTCAAGCACAAGTAAATCGGCGATTCCCCCCAGTTGGTAAACGGAATTCACTGACGCGGTAGCCAATCCAAATCCGCTTCGAAAGGTCCTAAGAGCAGCATGACCGCTGCGCAAGAAGATGCGACCTGGAACCGTTCGTCCGTCCCAAACTATCTTTGTAAGTTTCATCCATAGGTCAGCGTTGTTTGACAACACGACCTGGATGTCAGCGGTGAGTCGCTCTCCCAGTTTCTGCGACACTTGCTCATAGCGCCAAGCCTCGGGGACCGGTGGCACAAGATCCTCCGCTGGTCTCTGACTGACTTTTTCGCCATTCACGTAAACGGGAATGTCCACCAATGAAACGAAATCCGCGATGTAGTTGCGCGCCTCCTGAACGTTGATCAGAGAGCCGGGACTGACCTCAGCTGAGACTATTGTGCCCGGTGAGCCGGTTGACGAAACAACTTCGCGTTCTATGCAATCATCCTTCAGAGAGAGCTTCGACTTGTAGGCGCGGCAGACGGTTCGCTCGCCGGTAATCGCGCTTTCGGTTTCGACTGTCAGTGCGTCTGCAATACCGAAGTTGGCCATGGCGCCGATCCCGAACGTGCCCACGACTCCAGCTTCCCGTGCGTCCTCAGTATTCTTGCTGCTGCTTCCCGCGGTCCAATAGTGATCACGGAGGTTTTCGGGCGTCATGCCGATGCCGTTATCGAAGATGATAATCCGGTCCGGTGCTAGCTGGACATCGATGCGGGGCTCAAACGTCGCACCCTGATGTAGTCGCTGGCGAACGGCATCGAACGCATTCTGCGTGTTCTCACGCAGCAGAGCGAGTGGCGACTGATATATCTGTTTGGCGAGAAGCTGGATGACACGTTGCGCCTCGATCCTAAACGGGATGAGATCGGTGGTCATGCGCCCCCCAGGACCCGCTTAGTTTCTATTAGCGATTCAAGGTCGCTGCGCGTTCCGGGCGAGATCTGGAGATTGGTCTTCAGAATCGTTTCGGCGCGTTCCACAGCGTTGGTGTGGATAAGCGCTGAGACCAGGAGTACCGCCTCCTCAGTCGAGAGCGGTTCATGAATTGTCGCGACCAAGAAGTTCCAGTCCTTGAGATCGGAAGCGGCCTCAATGGCGATCCTTCTAGCATATGACTCGGGCGACAGATCCACACCATGGAGCAGTTGGATGGCTATACGTGCATCGCCCGCCATTAGCGCTTGCTCCGCCAGTAGGATCGCTCTTTTCGAGTTCTCTTCGCGAGCTACGACGACATGACCCATGGCATCGATGCTTTTCTGCCAACCGATCGCCACAGAGCCTTCAATGAATTCGCCGTTTCCTTTTCGCGAAAACTGACCTCCTTCGACCATCTCCCTTACATGAACGCGTCCCCGCTGCAGGCCATCCTCGACGACAATCATGTTGTACTGCCTGTTGATTCCGCGCGGCAGTTCTCGTGCGCCTGCACAGAGTGAACCTGAGCTGACTACCGCCATCGACTGGCTTTCGGCAAGGTAGACGTGGTGCGTTGCCGTTGCCGAGACGTGTTGGTGCCCGTGCATGCCAAGTTGAAACCCAAGACCGACCATCTCCTCCACCTGACTCAGGTCCATATAGTCGTCACGAGTCGGCGGCCCATGAATACTGTGATGCCACACAGCAACTCGAAGGTCGTAGGTGTGGTCGATATCGCGTAGGTCAAGGCTACACCGCGCCACGGCTCCTGGGGGGATAGCTCCCGAGTAGCCGAAGCAGTCGTTCCCTGTAATGGAATCGAACGCCGCCACCACGACGCGCCGATCCTGCAGTTCGAAAAGCTGATAGCCACGTAAGGGATCGATAGGCTTTGGCAGCGCTACCCCCGCATAGAATGTCTTTACGAACTCCCAGTATGCATGCAACCGCTGGCGGTACAACTTAGCATCACAAATCCTGTATAGCGCGCGCTCTTTCCAAGACCATCGATAGTTGCTATCAGGTGCGGTCAGAGCTCCTCGGACGTCATCCGGGTAGTTCGCGTCGTCCACACGTTCCATCGCGGCGAACGATGTATTCCAACATACATCGTGATTACCTGGTACAACGATAACTCGGCTGCGATCTCCATCGAGAAACCTGAGAGTAAGCTGATCGAGGAATGAACTAGCTACGCTAAATTGATCGCGAATCGCGTCCTCCCAGCCGGCCTCAGCGACTTGCGCACCTTGCACCAAGTCTCCACTGACAACGATCGCAGATGGCGGAGGAACAATCGGAGTTTCCCCCATGTAGCGATCGCGGTCTGCTAGCAACGCCGCAATCAACGAATCATTATCTATAGGTTCGTTGCGGCTCCGGTGCAGATCAGAAATATGGAGAATCGAGAACATTCACTTTGCGGTAGGAGTGGTGACGCTGCGCGGCTCCGCTGACGTTCTCACAGGTTCGCTAGGCAAGTGAAGCTGTGAGTAAGTATCAGCAGGTTTGCGATCCGTCTCTAGGAGAGAGTGCCTGGCTGTAAAGCTCACGAATTCCTGTGACGGCTCATTGGGGAATCCAGACCTGCTTGCCCGCCGACACAATATGGCGATCTAGAGCCAGCTTTCAACTTGAATCTCTCTTCGTCTCCGCGACTCCGGTCGCAACGCACGTCGCAACTGGTATGTTCTCCAGGCAATACTGTGGGTTCTATGCCGGCCGTGCTAGCGGCCGGACTGACGTTGTCCGACTGTATCGTCTCGATGGATTACAGGTGCGCATGCGCGTGCGGCGACAGAAACACAGGGCGCTGCATCGCGGGCCCGCGCCGACGCCGACCGGGCCGCACCAGCGCTGGAGTATGGATTTCGTGCACGATCAGCTCTTCGATGGCCGCCCATTTCGCGTGCTGACGGTCGTCGATCAGTGGAGTCGCCAGAGTCCGGTACTGGAGGTGGGTGTTTCGCTGACTGGGCGCAACGTCGTCACGGCCCTCGAACGCACGACCGCCGCGACGGGATTGCCCGTCTCGATCACCGTCGATCACGGCACGGAGTTCATGTCGAAAACGCTAGAAGCCTGGGCGTTCTACCGCGGCGTGCAGCTGGATTTCACGCGGCCGGGAAAACCGACGGACAACTCCCACATCGAGTCGTTCAACGGTCGCTTGCGCGACGAGCACCTGAACGTGCATCAGTTCCTGTCACTCGCCGACACGAAGGCGAAGATCGAAGCCTGGCGTCATGATTACTACCACCGTCGTCCACACGGGTTGCTCGGGCACCTGACCCCGAACGAATACGTCCTACATCGTCAGGAAAGGGCAACCGCAAAAACACCGACTTTCTAGCTTCGAGTGGTCTGCTTACGGGACCAACGTCAGTCGAGCGTGGGGTCCGCGACCACCTGTTTGAGCAGGTGCTTCTCCTCGCGGACTTGCTTGAGCTCGCGGAGTTCGCTCACATCCAAGCCGATGAGGCGCTTCTTCCAGCGGTAGAACGTGGTCACCGTGACCTTCATCTTCCGGCAGATCTCCCCCGCGGGGGTCCCCGCCTCGGCTTGCCTCAACGCCTAGACGGTCTGTTCATCCGAAAATCGACTGCTGCGCATCGGGTCTCCTCCTTTCCCAGAGTTTGGCCCCGCCAATCCGCTACGTTAGAGCGTGAGTCCCGCCGGTTCCACTCTCGGGGAACAGCGCCATTGCTTGAATCAGCCGTCGTCTCTGTCGCTACGGAGCGCGCCGTTGGACATCAAGCGCTGGCGCCGCGGCTACAACACCGACCGACCACACAGCGCCGCGCACCCCCTGACACCGGCGGGTAATGCTCGTACGTTCACAGCACCCACGGTCCGATTGTCTGCTCAGGAGCGGAGCAGCGGGGGAACCCTGACTCGGAGATGACGTCTGCATGCGCTTGTTCCTTAGCCACAGTAGTCGCCAGAAACCGCTAGTGCGCGAGCTGCTGCACTATCTGCCGGAATTCATGCTTCCCTGGTTGGATGAGAAGCATTTACTTGTCGGCGATGCCGTAACTACGTCTCTCAAGACCGCAATTCAAGCCGACTCAGATCTCGTTATCCTATTCGTGGACCGCGATGCCGCCCGCTCGGAGTGGGTCAGCAAGGAACTGAGCTGGGCACTCGAGCGCGAGAAAGTTCTTGGACGCCCGTTCATTCTGCCGATCGTCTTGGATCCTGCAGCGTGGGACCAGCTGGAACCTGCTGCGTTTCGCGACCGGAAGCACTTGGATTGCAAGGACTTCGAAGCTGAGTCCATTCGAAACCTGGCAACCAGTCTAACAAGCCAAGTCTTTCAGATGATGGATCGTATCATCTCGGCGCCAGCGACGACAGCTGCTGCACGGGACTCGCTTGCGTTGGTGGATGACGCAGATCAAATCCTCATGGGTATTTCGAGTGACATTCATCGCTTTCTGCGCCCACACCAACGACAGAATCCGCTACCGATCGCAGATCTGTTCGCAAGGCTGCGCGAGCGCGACGACCTGCGGTCATACGTCGACGATCAATTGGTAAGACTCCTCGCGCGCCTGCGTAAGCGTGGGTTGCTCGCGGGCCTGGTCGTTGAGGGACGGCACATATTCGTCGCTGAGGAGCACATGACTTGGAAGACCAAGGTCTTTCAGGCTGAAAAGTTACGCATTGCTTGCGTCGCGGCCTCGATGGTTCCGACCGGCGCGACGATTGCGCTAGACGCTGGCTCGACTACCCTTGAGGTTGTGCGTCAGCTAATACAGTCCATACGGATGGAGGAATTGACAGGTATTACCATTGTCACAAACTCGCTATCGCACGCCAATGAGGTCATGGCCGCTGCATCGGAGATGGGGCTCGAAGACGGCAACCCGCTCATTCGACTCTTCGTCGCCGGAGGCCGAGTGAAGCCAAGCACCATGGCGATCGTGGATGATCTGGCGCACGATTCAACAGCGCCGTCACATCTTGCCGCGTTGCTCACGAAGTTGGGCGGTGCGGATCTCGCGTTCGTCGGTACGAATGGAGTCGCGTGGCCGGATGGCTTTACGACCGAGGATCCACGCCACGCTGAATTGAAGCATGTCCTACTGACGCATGCGCGCCGGCCGATCATACTTACGGATCCTTCGAAGTTCGGAGTTCGACAAGGTGCCGTATTCGCCCGATTTTCAGATCCGATCGAACTTGTCACGGTTCCCGATCAGGCCAACGCCGTGTATGCCGAGTATATCGAGCGATTAGCAGGTACTGCAGTGAAGGTGGTGCTGGCCTAACCGCCGTGCCGGCAGGCGTCGTTGATCGGCAACTCGGCATGGGAGTATGCCTCGCGGTTCGAACGCGAGGCCGAATGCTCCACAAGAGGCGATCATCGTGACCGTGTGGCTGGTGGTAAGCTGAGGGGTTGGGAGACTTGCACAAGCCGGCGCGCACGCACAGATCCAGCGGGGAACTGCCATATCATCGACTAGCCTCGAAACATCTCGATGGGCCGCGCACGATGAAGGGCTAGCCACCAGCCATTCTCCCGTAGGGCCTCCAGCCCCAACTCGCGAAGGATCGACAACTGCGCGCTCGGGTCGCGCCCATCTACCGAATCGAGCCTGCGTTCTGCGAGGCCGAACACGACCGACATGCGCTCGTACTGTTGCACCTGTTCAGCGAGAACCATCCAAATTACGTACCCGCGAACCACCGCCGTTAGAGTGATCGCCATGGCCATCCAGATTAACATGCCATGATGCAGCCAGAGAAGCTCCTCACGCTCCAGACCCTGATGCCACAAGATGACGCTGATGGCAGCCGCGATGGCTGACACGAATAGAACTCCCGACCATACCTCGAGCCTTCGCAGCAACCTCGCGTCTCGCGGGCCAGCATTCATGAAGTACTTGTGCTGGTCGGCTACCCAGAAGCGTCGAGCAAGCACGAAACCATCACTTGATGGAGATGGTCGCTCGACTGTGGGTACGCCATCGCGCCCGGTGACTGGGATTTCCGCAACCCGAAGGGCCGAACGAACCCACTCAAGCGCTGGACGTTGAAGTCTGAGGTACGCTTCAGCCGGGGAATCTCGTACTCCAGTCAGCCACCAGGCGATCTGCACGCGCAACGCCTCCGCCAGCGCGCGCGCCTCCAAATGCCGGTCTTGATAGCTTCGCCAGTTCGTCCAAAGCGATAGCAGGCCGGTAACCACCAAGGCGCCAAGGTAGACAGCGAGTAGGGAGGGCCTCCGCCAGAGCTCCAAGTAGAGCTGCAGAGCCAAAATTCCGCCCACGGCACACCATAAGATCAGCAAGAGGATTACGCGACTCTTCATTTGAAACTGAAGTCCCATGGTATCGGCGATCGCGAAGCGACGCTCGGCAAGTGCGATGTTGGGCGCGAAATTATGGAGATCGGTGCCGTGAAATAGGCCGGAACGACCTGGAGGCCTATTCGGGTCCTCGGGGGAGAAATCAGACGACGACAGCCGTATCCCACAGTTGAAGCGCTCGGTGTCCGTAAGGAGGCGGACGAACTGTCTATCACGCATGGCGGTGTCTTTGGCAAAGCTGTCGGTTTGGACAGCGCTAGGCGCAGGATGCAGCGTGCGACGGCTGAACGGTTTCCCGTCCGGCTCTAAGCCTGACGCTCGAGGAGTGACCAGGTGAACGACAGGCCCAGTCTCGATCGGATCAAGCGGCCCTAACGCATCGGCGTGCTGCTCCCACCCGCCCTCGAGCCGCAGTCGCACAATCGAGCTCGTCCCACCGATCTTTTCGCTCGTATGTCCGTCCCACAGGGCGAGCAGCACATGACTGTGGATAGCGACCCACGCCCCGGCACGGCGATAGCGTTCGTCACGGGCACGTCCATATGTGCGAAAGTCAGTGCCGTGATCGCCAACGGGCGTCTCGACTTCGAAGCAAGCAGCCGACTGGGCGAGCAACATTCGAAATTCCTTGAGCGATTCCGCTGCGAAATCTGCCTCGTAGTCGGCTTGTGGCATGGGGAGCGGTACGACTAGCCGCGCTCCAAACGACAGCGCAGTTTCGGCCACCAGTCTGTCAGCGCCTTCAGCGAGCGAGGAGAGCAACACTAGAGGTGAGGAAGGCGCATGCGCGCAGATTTCTTGGAATACCTCTCTCACAGCCCGACTTAGAGACTCGATGTCGCCAGGGCGCAAGTCGCGATGACCGGTCACACCAACCACCACGGGGAGGCGTGGATCGGCCTCAAACGGAACGATGATCATGATGGGCACCCCATGATCTCCAAGGCGGGCGAGACTGAGAAAGATCGTAAGAGAAATACGCCCACGCCTTTTCTATTAAGCAAGCACATTCTCCAGACCCATCCTCGAGGCTGCAAGTTGATCTCTTGATCATCACAGTCGTGCGGGCTTACTACACCAGCGGTGACTTCTTGACTATGAGGCACCGTGATCATCCGATAAAGAGCGTGGGCGAAGTCGTGTCACGAATGAACAGACACCTACCCGAATTCCCGGGCCTCATTCGGAGGGGCCGGGATCTACGAACCTCGCGGTCTGGAATGCTGAGCCTGCGTTCGCGAACAGACACGCGAACTCTCCCGGCCACCTCCGTGCTCGGGGGACCCCAAGGTGTTGCTCTCTAACCTAGCTAGCATAGCTTCAAGCATTGAGGGCCACAACACGACCGCCGTCTGCGCCAGTTGCGCTTCATGGCCGGCGAAACATGTAAGGCGAATCGATATATTCGCCGCGTTCCATCTCGCGAAATAGGCGATACCTGGGGGAAATAGCCGATGCCAGACAACAAGGTCGTGTTCGTTGCCTTTGCAATCGAGGATGAAGGCCAGCGCAATCTCTTGAAAGGACAGTCACTCAACACGGCGAGTCCATTCGAGTACACCGACATGTCGGTGAAGGAACCCTATGACAAGGAGTGGCAAGAACGCGTTCGGACTCGGATCCGCAGATCGGACGGTGTCATCGCACTAGTGAGTAAGAACTCACTCACGTCTAGCGGAGAGAGATGGGAACTAACCTGCGCCAAGGAGGAAGGTAAGAAGGTACGCGGGATTCGGGGGTATGCCGACGACAAGACGGAAATCGACGGTGTCTATACCATCGCCTGGACGTGGGACAACATCGCCAACTTCATTGACAGCCTCTAGCTCACAAATGCGGAAAGCTCTGGTAGTCGGCGTCGATCACTATTCTCACATTTCGCAGCTTTTTGGTTGCGTCAACGACGCTCATGCCGTGAAGACGGTTCTCGAGCGTCACAGCGACGGAACGGTCAATTTTGACGTGAGGCTCTTTGCCGGTACGGGAGCAACAGAGCTGGTTCAGCGAGGCGCCCTAAAAGACGGCATTACAGAGCTCTTCCGCGATGAATGTGATATCGCGCTGTTCTATTTCGCAGGTCATGGACATGTCGAATCCACCGGCGGCTATATCTGTGGAGGCGATTCGAGAAGGGGCGACGACGGCGTTTCATTGGGCGAGGTGATCACACTCGCCAATACCTCAAAGGCGCGGAACAAGATCGTCATTCTCGATAGCTGTCATTCAGGCGTCGTTGGAACGCACCCGACCACTCAGCTGGTCGAACTAACAGAAGGAATGACGATTCTTACAGCGTCGACGAAAGAACAGTACGCTTCCGAGGCGAACGGTCGAGGTGTGTTCACTACTCTGTTAGTGGACGCAATGATGGGTGCTGCCGGAAACCTAGTTGGAGACGTAACACCGGGCAGCGTCTACGCGCACATCGACCAGTCGCTCGGTTCATGGGAGCAGAGACCGGTCTTCAAGACGAACGTAAAGAGCTTCGTGTCCCTGAGGAATGTTCAGCCGCCAATAGCATTGGCAGATCTCCAGCGCATCGTAGAACTCTTCCCTATCGCCGGTGGCGAATTCAGGCTTGATCCGTCGTTCGAGCCGGAGCTCGCAGGTCGTCCATCGGGTGCAGTCCAGCCCAACCCTGCCAATACCTCCAAGTTCGCGATCCTTCAGAAATACAACCGCGTAAACCTCGTGGTGCCGGTTGGGGCGCAGCACATGTGGCACGCTGCAATGGAGTCCAGATCTTGCAAGCTCACAGTGCTCGGCGAACACTATCGTCGATTGGTGGAGAAAGACAGAATCTAGTTTTACCGCGAACCCCTGGGCGTTCTCCAGCCAAGACGAAGCGCAGTCGCGTTCGGTATTCACGATGGCCCCTGCGCGACAAAGCGCGGCTGCAGCGAAGCAGACGCCTTGGGCGGATTTAGGGATGGCGGAATCTCGGGGTGAAGCCGCGTTGCGCTGTACTGACGCCAGGATCAGTTCCCTTGTCCACTGGTCGCTCCCTGAATCACTGGATTCCGTCCCGAACACAACAGAGATGCCAGTTCGTCGAACCCCTCGGAGGCACGCCGAAGGGTCACGAAGCCTGGGCAGTTCTCTCCAAGAACCTCCAACGAGCTAAGGACATTGCGTACGCCCACAGTCGCAACGAATCGTCCGGGAGTGAACAGAGGCTTGTCGTTGAAACCGTCACCCACGGTGAGGACTCGCGATGCGACCTCATCCGGCTCGAAGCCCAACTTGTTGACGAGAACCCTGAGGAGCCCCGTCTCCTTGTCTAGCAAGCTACCTCGAATGTGGTGATGTACGCTGCTATAGGTGTGCCCTAACTGATGACGCCTCGCAATCTCAGCTACGAGTTCGGGGTCGATTCCTTCAGCCACCTCGAAGGCGAAGTCCGTGAGACGCGTAAAATTGTCCGTGCTGCTAACAATGGCGGGATAGGCTAGCCGAACTTCGTCTACGCATGCACTAATCCGCTGTTTCACGGCCGAGAGGGTGTTCGCGTCCCATCCGTCAACCAGCGATGGAGACGAGTCGCGAGACGCACTGTCGATGAAGATGGCTCCGTTCTCGGCGATTACACCTTTGATGACTGGCAGATAGTGCGCCAGGGCGGACGCCCAGCCCGCCGACCTCCCTGTGACGAGTAGCGTTGCGATTCCTACCTCATTCAGGCGGGTAAACGCCTCAATCGTGCGCAGCGGTATCTTCCCATCCGCCGTGATCGTGTCATCGATGTCGCATGCCACCAGTGTCGCGCCAACTCTAGCTGAGTTCGGAAGGTTCCAGATCGGCAAGGGGTGACCTTTGGGCCATAGAGAAAGCCTTATCTCGTCGCACATAGCGTCGACTGCCGAGATTCCGAGATGTAGGTCGAACGAACCGTCTTCGTTCGGAGTATACTCGCCCAGGTCTGTCACGACGATGTCGAATACTGTGTGGTCGATGACTGTGTAGTGAGGGTCGACCGACATCCTCGCAACTTCTGTACTGTCGCTGCAGATCTTGTAAGAATCGCCAGCGGCAATAATAGTCGCCGCCGCTAGCGGTCCGGGAATCCTGCGGCGCGTCCTAAGCTGATCCACCTCCTTGACGACCTGAGGAAACGCAACATCTCCGTCTCTGCTGAAGGCTTCAACGCCGAACAATACCTTATCGACCGTGGAGAACCTTGGGTCCTTTCTGCGACCAAGCACTAACTCGACCCAGGCGGTGTAGTCGATGCAGATCGGCGTTGCACCAAGTTCCACGATCTCGTTCCGCATGCGTAACGGTTCATCGTCTACCAGGAGCAGACCCTGCCGGCTGACGATCAGAAACTTCAGAGACGCGAAGACGTCGGGTGACTCAGATGCCAAGTGCTGCATGGCGTGCGTGATGATCCTGCTGTACTCGGTGATTGCAATTGTGTCGTCTGGCTTTATCTGTCGCGCCAAACGCTCGGAGCAGCGCTCGTAGGATGTCGCCACTACTTGGACGAAGTAAGCCTCCAGATACTCATTGATGTATTTGAGCTGCGCGGATGCCGATGTGAGCAACTGGGCGCTCGCGAATTCGCGCTCGAGGTGGGCGAACTGCAGAAATGAAACCATGGTACCGCGAAGCTTCTGCTGCAATTCGCGCGCAGCCGCGCGGATGAGATCCTCGTTCATCTCGGACTGTCGCCCGATGAACTCCCGTAGCCCATCTTTTACGGCAACGAGAGCTTGGCCAGTGGAAAGCGAAGACACAGGCCGCATCCCGAGGCGATCGTGGACCAAGCCCACCAGACGGCCGAGAGACGTTTCATCAAGACCGGCCTCGGCCACAACCCCGTTCCATTTCCCGAGCATCAGCCATAAGTCCGATGCCGCGTAGTCCCAGTTGCCAACGACGAGCGGGACTGGAACCGTATTCTGTTGAGTGGGATCGGCTGCTCGCTCCGCTTCGTCGCGACACGCCGATGAATTCTCTGAGTTCTCCGTCAGTAGAAACACTGCGACCCTACTTTCGCGCAACGCTTTCAATTCATTCAAATGCCATTTTCCGCTCTGTGTCTGGTCAGAGAAGTTCCATACACTAATGTTCTCACTCCTTAGGCGGTCAGCGACGCGGTCGGCCAGCAACCGGTCCTCCTGCGCGAAACTGATGAATACGTTCCTCAACGCACGTGCTTCAGACATGTTCTTCTCTCCCTAGGTCGCACCGAAGATCGATGGTAATCAGTCGGGGACAGTTCGTCCCGTTAGCAGACTGCTCAAAGCTCGGGACTCCTGGGGAAGGCCACGGGGGCGTCCGGTGCGATCGGTGAGATCCGTTGCAGGACAGCATGTGCTGTCTGCTCGCTTAGATGCTAGATCACGATTGGCCTTACAAGCTGATAAACGGCGCCGTCATTGTCGGCCTTGTACACACACACCTGGCGAGCTTGAAAAGACAACTCGCAACGTGGCAGAGAGGGGAAGAAAGTAGGTACACCATCTTCTCTATAACGAGTCAAAGTGACGTGCGGCCTAAACAGTTCATGAGCAAGGTCGTAACCAGTTTCCTGCGCGTTCTTTCGCTGTTGAGGAGTGAATGGGCTAAAATAGCCCTCCTCAAATGGGTTTCCAGGGTTGAGCCGCAGGGGGCTGAGACTTACGGCTAGCGATTCATGCAAACCGACCAGTCCGGCAGATTTCCGATAGGAGGCTTCAAGATAACGTCCTTGGGTTATCAAGTAGCCTGTGTGCTCGCACTGAAACCTTGAAATCTGATCGAGACTCTGTTCCACACGTGCCACAACGCTTTCGATACTTGAATCTGCAAAGCGTGCCATGAAGGCGGTCATATGAGCGAACTTGTTCTCACCTAATACGAATAGTGTATCGGGAGACTCTAACGATCGACTAATTTCGACGTAGGTTCTGGCAACGCGATCGTCGGGAACAATGCAAACGTTAAGAATCGTCGACTGATCCGGCGGGTTCACCTTCTTCCGATTGCGAACCTGGTCATTTTCACTCAAGTTGCCGGCTAGCTCCTGTTCCAGGTGGATTAGCAGATGTTAGAATATCGTTGGCCGCCCGTGGTATTCTTGGATGCGAGAAGGGTGTGCGTCTGGTGGTCATGATGCGGATTCTCACTATTTCCGCGTTCGTCTGAAGCCTATATCACTCTCAATCTCGCCGATTGGAACGGTTGTTCACGCGTTACGAGAGAACGTCCTTCTTATTGAACGTCGCATGTGGTGCGAATGTCGACAGACGGTGTAGTTTACGACACCTGCGAACCTCGATGCAGTCTCTGACGTCTTCGTGCACTAGAAGCACAGCTCTGCAAAGTCGATTCTGACGGAGCGCGAGCCGATCGGGAGCGGCGCGAGCGCGCCGAGATACACGCTTTGGGCGCATGGCCCCCGCCGCGATTCCTAATCAATGCGCCATGCCGTCATGCAGCTCAGTCTGCGGATAGCCATCCAAGAAGGTCAAGCCAGCGAACCGAGGTCGGCGCACCCCTCGGAGTATCCGGCCGAGCTCGCCGCAACGCTGTCTGAATACGTGCACAACTTATGGCATCGCCCCACCACTTGTCCTCTATTACCGCACCGCTGAGGCAGAGATACTGACGTCCGCGTGGCGCTGGATAGCCACTCGCCAATAACTCGGCGCTGCTGACGAGTCGTGGTCCTCCACGGACTTCGAAGAGCTTCGCCCGACTCATCGAGTCGCCGTACAATAGCACGTGCGCAACGTCGAGCTCCGTTGAGTCTAGTCCTACTCCACCGCGCCTGTCATCCGCCCTGAGGTTGTAGAGGCCGTTCGCGACCGTCCACGAGAGATGCGCTGCACTCTTCACGTATCCAAGCAACACATATGCGTCTGCTGGGGGTCGCTTGAGGAACGGGACGGGCCGATATCTTGAAGATGAGACGGGCGCCAGGCCGAATGTTTCCTCACGCCAGTAGCGGTAGCGGTCGTGCTGTGACGCCTGGTCTGCTAGATGCGTTAGCACGTCCGCGATGAAGCGGCGAAGCACCGACTGTCCGACCGCAACCCCGAGGTCGCTCGGCGCTAGTGGAAAAGCTCCGAGCCCAGGCAAAAGTTCGTGATACTCCTGAAACGTCTTCTCATCGTTTCCAGGGTATAGCACGAAGGATCCTTCGGTTCGCGCGATCGCATCCTTATAGGCGTGCATACGCAGAAGGTCCTCCCTTCGTGCCGAACGCGACTCCCTTTCATCTAGGCGTAAAGGCTCGTCGGTCATCTCACTCGAGATGGCGTCCTCCTCCGCTCCGACGAGTGCAGCGACTGAGTCGATTCGATACTTCGCGTCGAAATGAATCCAGACTTCCGATTCGATTCGGGGCCCGACTTGCTCGAATCCTATTCGCACCGAGAAATCGGGACGCATTCGAAGTGTCCATGAGCTTCCACCGCTCGCCGCAAACGATCGATTGTAGAACAGACTCAGTTTCAAGCGCTGGCCAGACCGCACCACATGTCCTTCGAAGACGGCTTCTGAAGAGGACGCGATGCGAAGCTTGATTTCCTGCCCCTGCACCTCAAACAGCCGCGCTGCCGCATCGCTCTCATCGCAGACTTCCCTCACGCTGTCGATGAGTTGGAACATGCACCACAACTCGAAGAGGTAAGCAACATTCTTCTGTCCAGCAGCGAAGACCGGGCGCGCAGTCTCCCAGGTAATCTGCGACGATAGCTGGATCACCAGGTAAAGCGAGAGGAAGTCTCTATAACCGTCCCTCTCTTGAAGCACAGTTGATTGAAACGGCACCTCTTCAGATTCCTGCACCTCGTGAAGCCACTCTGAGAAGTAGGACTCTTCTAACGCGCTGGATACCTCGTCGATCTCGCGAAGCGCTCGGTCACGCACAACAGATGCGCGCCCTGCAGAGATCACCTCGCGTAGCGAAGAGCACTCTGCGAGCCACGATTTCAGTGCGTGCTTCACAAAGCGGTTGGGTTCCGTATCGCGCGTCTCTTCGAACACTTCGACGTCCAAATGGTCGGTATTTGACTCTAACGCGCAGCCGCCGCGAGTCGCGAACACCGACGTCCGGGTAGGCCTGATCTTGCCTCGAAACACATGTCGGTGGAGCTGTGAGCTCGAAGCGATTCCTCTGCGAGGATTTACCGTCTCCTGCCGTTCCACCCATCTCGTGTGCGGCCGATGATGAATCTCCGAGAACGCAGCAGCGATAGTGCCGTCGAGTAAGATTGCTCGGAGGAAGGCAAAGCGAAGATATGCGGAGTCAGGCTCCCTGTGATGACTCAGCTCGAATCGCTGTTGTGAGGCCGCAAAACGCTGCGCAATCAATGACGGAGCGGCTTTGGCTATGTCCCGAAGCATCCAGCGGTAGTGCTCGAGATACGCTAGCTTCGCCGAGCGAACCTGTAGGTTTGCCGTGCCGCAAGTCTCTCCGTTTGACCGTAGTGAGAGCGGCACCATGCCGACGGAGAGGCCAGTCTTCACTCGACCAATGCGACCGGTTTCATCATCCGGCAGAAGAAACTCTGGACGATCGCACACAACTCGATCGACGCCCGGTAGGTCGATGCGATAGCGATATTCAGAACTCTCAAGCAAGATCACGTCTTGCTCAGTGGTATCGCTGCCGCGGCCGGCGACCTCTAGCTGGATGTTCGGCTGAGTTGAGGTCGTGCCAGGCCCCTGGTATTGGCGTATCTCAAGTACGCCGCATTGCCGACCATCGGCATCACGGATTGCCGTGGTCGCAGAAGATACCAGCGTCACAGGCTATGCAAGAAAACTCGCGAATTGATCTGTTCGGACTCGATTCAACATCCTCTCGATCTTTCTGTGACTCCCGGGCAAGTCGATGACCGTTATAACTCCCGCATCGCCTTCAACATCCCCGCGCGGCGCCAAGCCGCATTCTTGGGAGAAGGCCAGCAAGGCGACCAGGGGAGTTTCCAGACGTCGACGGGGCCCATGCATTCGAGGCAGGACCTTCTGAAGCACGACCAGGTCAAGCGCCTTCGCAGCTGAAACACCACCGGCTGCCGCGTAAACGGCCGAGAAGCGAATCGCGTCGTAAAACGACCGGTGACCAAATTCCAGGTCGTGTTCGCAAAGAAGCGCGTGCAGTCGAATTATCGCCGAAATGAATGAGGCGCTGTACGGTGGTGGGTTGTTGATATGCCATTGCGTGTCGCGGGCGACGCTAAGAAGTCCGCGCACCGACGCATCCGAACCAGCGAGGCACGGCGAAGGGCGAATCGCATCGGCCCGGAGATCATCGGTCTCAACCCGAAACTCGATCGTGTTTGCCCTGTCGAGCACCTTAGGGGAGAACATGTAGGTTGTCTCATCCACATTGACCGTGCCGACTACGAAGAGATTGTCCGGAAGCCTAATCCGCGGGCTTCCGTCAGGCAGCTTTCGCCATACCCCATCCTCAAGCACGATAGGTGGTAGACACGGTTCGTCCGATTCCATTCCTGACAGGATATCCGCAAAATAGCGTTCGACGTGCGCCAAATTCATCTCGTCGAGCAGCAACAAGTACGGCGAGTGAAGATCAGCCCGTGCACGCAGAATGAAAGAGAGTGCGTCTGGCGTATGCCACGCACCGCGCCCTTCGACCGGCTGGATTAAGGCGTCTTCAAACCCCAGAATCGCCTCTGGACTAGTCCAGTCAGGCCGCACCGGGAGAGCTAAGAATCGACCAGTTCCAAACCACTCACCCAATTTGAGTGCTAGCTGAGATTTTCCAGACCCCGAGAGCCCAGTGAGAATGCAGAATCGCTTCGTAGACAGGCTCGCAAGAAAACCGCGCACTAGTTCATCGTGCCGCACGCCAAACTCGAGGTGAGACAACCTCAGTGCGCTGGAAAACTCGTGGCAAATATCAGCAAGCGAGTTGTAGCTAGGCGGCGCCGCGATCCCCGGTGAGTCGGCTTCAGCGATGAGTTCTCGGAGCAAGGACGCTTGTTCGCGCGTTACCGCGAAATTGGTTCCTTGAGCGGCTCTGAGAATTGATAGGCCTTCTAGAGCCGGAAGCTGAAGCAGATGCTCACGCGATATTCGAGTTGCCAGTTTGCGCTCGATCTGCACGTGCACGCGAAGCTGGTCACCGTCGAACTTCGCATCATTCTTCACGAATGCCCGCTCACCGACGGGCATGGCAATCGAGGCGGCGTCTGTCAGAAGGGTACCGGTGGCGACGATACCTGCATCGCGGCCAGCCTGCCAGAAGAAGACCTCATCACCCTCCCTGATCTTGTCCGCGTTCTGGCGAACAAGCCACGATATCTCAACGAGAGCGCCGAGAGCTCCTTGGATGTCGAAAAGATCTGGATTTGCTTGAAAGATCCAGGCATTCCTAGCCGGGGGTGTAAGATCAGCCTTCTTGCCTTCCACGTACGCCTCGTAGACGTCGAGCAAGGCTTCAAGATCTTCCGTCAACTCGTCCGCATCAGGCAGTTCATCCACGAGATACAGCTTGTGAGCCACCGTTGCACTTTCGTACTGCGAGCCCAGTCCGGCTGGCGCCCGTAGGTCAATCTTGTCGTCGAGTCTAAAGCCGTGGTCGGCAAGTGGCGTGCACAACTTACGCAATGCCACCGCGCGTTCATGCAGACGCTGCAAGCCGGCTGTATTCCCGAACTGCTCGAGCGGCTCGGTGACGCCTTGATTGAGCGTGACGTATAACCCCGACATGTCAGCTCGGAACAAGAAGACGCAATAGACACCTCGTTGAGTCGTGGACGTTTCCCTTTGGTCTAGCAGGGCGACCCAAGGCACTCTCGCCCAGTTACCCTGCCCAGCAGACGCCCGCACTGTGACACCAGGGTGTGACGCCGTTGAGCGACTGCTTTGGAGAATACTCTTCGCCATGGCGAACAGCTTGGAGATTCGATGCTTAGAGCTGAATCGATCATTTTCGCGAGCATCGACATAGCCAGCAAGAATCTCGGAGAAGACATCCGGCAGGCGAGTCAGAGCCGCGAGGCGAGGTTCAGCGCCGGGCTTTGTGAGGTCGCCCTTCCACTCCGGCTCGATATCGCTGTCGTAGAAGTCAACGTCGTCTCGACCATTCTTCTTCGCGAGAGCAGCAAGGACTTGGCTCAGCTTGCGGTCGATAACGAGCATGGGTGAGTCGTCCGCGCTTGAACCCAGCTCGTCGGGTTTGACAAGACCAGCGAAGTGTTGCGTAATCAGTTCACGTTGCGAGGCCGACGACACTCGCTGAAACACGTCCGGGAATAGCAGAAAGAGCAGTGCGTGTCGCAACTGTCGCCGGTCCGCGCCTGGCGTTTCGTCCAGAAAATGCGCAAATCGGTACGGTGCACTGAGCAGCTCACTGCGAATTTCTGGACTGAGTGCGACCCATCGATGCATGAACTCGATGAAGAACGCGAGCTCAGCCCAACGCCGGTTATTGTAGCTGATACCGGTGCTACCTATGCCTCTCTGCAGTGCCGCTGTCAGGAATTGATGATCGGCGGGGAGCGTGCTCCCCGACCAACTCCAGACGTTTATAACGAGCGCCGCCTTTGTGCGCTGCGTGATGTTCGATGGAAACAGCATCATCACCCAGAGCATCTCGGCAGCAAGCCGTCTACCGTCGGGCGACGTCGGCTCTAGCTGTTTCTCTAGCTTTTCAAGGAAGTTGCGATCCGACAGGTCCGGATTGTCGACAAAATCCCGCTTGAGTTGTTCAATCGGACCCGCCGTCCACAAGGGATCGTCAGAAAAGACGGACGTTTGATCGCGCAGGCAGCGCGTTGCCCAAGTCGACGCGGCCTGGAGGACGGGTTGATATTCAGCTCTCGGAGTCATTTTCGGCTGTGAGATACAGGTGAACTCATTGTCGGGCGGATATTTCAAACACTATGGGCGGAGGGTACAGTCCGGACGCTGTGCCACGATGCTCTCGGCGCGTGAACTGTGCGCCGTGGCGTGGCGCTTCGCCGCCCGCACTGCATGATCAAACGTGGCAGCTCACCAAGGCCGCCGCAAACCTCGAGGGACCGACACAGCTCGGCTAGTGCCAACGAAGAAAGGCACCATCAGCGGATTCGCCAGTGGTGCCTTTCACTAAGGCATATCGGGACGGCGGGATTCGAACCCGCGACCCCCTGAACCCCATTCAGGTGCGCTA
>OCZT010000793.1_pt1 | contig 32044 bp, 33 predicted proteins | sample 1539031 | NCBI WGS metagenome assembly OCZT01 (sample SAMEA3539308, study PRJEB22396) | soil metagenome | biome: tundra; feature: field; material: soil | place: USA | collected 2010-05 | depth 0.15 m | reverse complement strand
TATCGCTTGTCGTAATTGATCGGCCGTCTTAAGGCCATTACGGCACCTCCTTTTTCAATACACTACGGACTTAACATAGACCGTGGCCGCGCTCGGCGCAACGGCCGCCGAAATCACATTGCTCAGCGTGGTTAACCGTGTCTTGACAGACATGGTTAATACACCGTATGGTGCAGTTGAATCAACATAATTCTGACCCAGGGAACAAGTCATGACCGCCGTTGTACTGCCCGCCTTACCCAAGCTTGAACTGGCCACACAGGCCCCGCCAAAGCTTGAGCAAGACCCGAATGGGGTGCGGTTGCAGCGTGTGGCCTTGATCGAGCCCGCCGGCCGCGATGTGTACCGGCTGTCGTCTGACTTTTCGCGGGTTGGCAGTTTAGGGAACCTCAATACGACGCCGCGCGCACGCTAACAATTAAAGGGGGATCGACGTGGCGGATGACCTAAACCCGTGGAGCAATGTCGGCTGGAATGTCACAGCACAAGCCGCTTATTTTAGCGCTCACGGACAGGCACGTGCGGAAGCGCGAGCACGTGATGCAGGGTCACGACTAGGTGCTGCACGACAGAGTGACAAGCAGGCCCCCGTCAAGGTTTATATTTTGCACGGCCGGCCCGGCAAGGACGGCGCAGCCGGCAATGATGGATCAACTCGCCCCATACTTGGTCTGACTGCTGAAGGTCCATTTGTGGCTAGCGAGCGATTTATGCTCGCACCGACGCCAGTCGCTATGAAATTTCCGGCTGCATCAGCACTGCTATCTAGCGCGACGTGTTTATTTGCGATCCACTGCCACCACTCTCTTGACGGCCGGGCAATATCGCGTTAACCATAGTGTCTTAGGGCACCAATTCACGGGGGATTAAAATATGGCGACCGACCCACGATATAGCAACTTAGGCGCTCGCGCTGCACTCGATGCTCTGACGGCGCTGTTGAATGCGGGTGGCGCAGGGCACATCAAGATTTTCACGGGGGCTGCCCCGGCCACAACCGAAACGGCGGACAGTGGCACTTTATGCTCGACCCTGACATTAAGCGCCACGGCGTTTGGGGCATCGACTGATAACGGCGATGGCTCGGCCAAGGCGACGGCCGCTTCCATCGCGTCAGACACCGACGCGGCCTCGACAAATACCGCCGGTTATTTCCGCGCGTACAGCGGCGCAGGCACGTGCATCATCCAAGGCACAGTCGGCACCTCACTCGCTGACATGATTCTGAACACCACGAGCATCGTGATCCATTCGACCGTTGCGATCTCGTCTTGGACAATTCAGATGCCGGACGGCTCGACCGCCGACTAAATGTAATGGCGTCCCCGCTAAATCCGTGGGACGTTAGACTTCAGCCGTGGCGTTATCATACACGACAGCCGACGCTTAGCAGCCTACCATCATCCCGTACCGCGCTTGGTATGAGAATGGTTGCGCTGCTTTACGCGTTGCCACCGGATGTGCGATTGAGTGTTGCCGCCACACTTGGCATCGACTTGACGGTTACGTTGCAGCTTGAACGCGACCTGATTGCGAACGCTGCGCTCGGCATCAACATGGATGCAGCCCTGACTCGCGAACAGTATTTGTCGGTTGGCATGGCGCTCGGCATCGATGTATCGAGCGTCGTGAGTACAGCAGGCGGCGGTGGCGGTGGTGAGTATGATTCGGTCGTCGGCATGTTGCTCGGTGCGAACATGTCGGTAGGTTTGACCCGTGAACAATATCTTGCTGTCGGCGCGGCGCTCGGCATCAACGTGGTAGCCACGCTGACACGCGAGGCTGACTTAATCGCGGCTGCCACGCTCGGCATCAGTCTGTCCACCGACCTGACCCGTGAACAGGACTTGGCTGCATCAGCCGCGCTCGGTGCGTATCTATCCACCAACCTGACTCGCGAACAGGATTTGGCGGCATCCGCTGCGCTCGGCGCATATCTATCCGCCAACCTGACTCGCGAACAAGACTTGGCTGCATCAGCCTCGCTCGGCGCGTATTTGTCCGCCGACCTGACCCGTGAACAAGATTTGATCGCAGCCGTCTCTCTTGGGCTTGAACTGTCCGCCGACCTGACCCGTGAACAGGACTTGGCTGCATCAGCCGCGCTCGGTTCAAATATGTCTGCCGCATTGTATCGTGAGGCCGACTTGGTTGTGGCCGGCGCACTCGGTTTGGGAATGTATGTCTCGCTTCAGGAATGGCGCGACCTGTTCGCCAGTCCCGTGCTTGGCCTGCGTATGGTGGCCATGCTTCAGCGTGAGCGCCAGCTATCCGTGCATACCTTGATTGGAATCACGGTGGCTGCTAGTATCGATACCACGGGGAATAATCGTATTGCGACAGACGGAACTACGCGCGTCACGACTGACGGCACCATTCGCGTCATCACGCCGTAACGGGGACAGGGGGATTCATGGCTTATAAAATCAGTGACATCCCCACACATAATACTGCGCCCGCCGGAACAGCCAAGATCGAATCTGAAAATCCGACCGGACCACAAAGTCAGTGGTCCACGATTGCGGAAATTCTTGCCGCGAACGCCACTGGCGGCACTACGTGGTCAATAATTTCATCCGCTACACCCGCCGTGGCTGGTCATGGATATTTCTGTGACACGTCTAGCGCAGCGTTCACTCTTACCCTCCCGACTACGCCGACCCTCGGGGATACGGTCTATGTCGAGGACTACAAAGCAAATTTCAATGTTGGAAACTTGACGATTGCTTACAACGGCAATCCAATCATGGGTCTTTCCGAAGATATGATCGTCAGTACTTTGAACGCATCATTCTCTCTTGTATTCAGTGATGTCACTCAGGGTTGGAGAATCGTCTAAATGAGTAACTTGACCCAATTTTCACAGCCTCCGTTGCAAAGAGGTTGGCCATTCCTATTTCCAACTCTATTCGGCAATGGCGCGGACGGCGCTGTCACAACTGCTGGCGCGGGCGCGGGAAACATTGCTGATGGCGGATATCTTGGTGCTTACGGGCCAAAACAATTCACTCAATTCAAGTTGGCCTCTGGCGACACAATTTTGTTGCCGACTGGAAGTAGCAACGGCGCGCTTATCATAGCGTGTAAAGGTACTCTTGAAATTGCTGGCACTATTAGCGGCAACGGTGATAACGGCGCAAACGCCGCTACTGGCCATAGTGGAGCGGGTGGTGGTTCTGCTGGTTCAGGTGCGGGGGCTGCGCAAGTAACAACTGAAACTTTCGGCACCAACGGTTTGTTTGCGACTAAGCGCGGGCATGGCGTTATGAGCCCGAACATTCCTATCGCTACGCCGGCGCAGAACACCGGGGCAATGGGAGGCGGCAGCGGCGCGCGTAAAATAACAGCGGCGGGCGTGTCAATCGGATCAGTTGTATGGTGTCCGGCAACCCTATCGGATGGCCCGCGTGGGTTCAATAATCTTGGAATTTATGAAACATCAGTTGGGGGTGTATCCATAACCGGAACTACTGCCACCAATGGAACAACGGCCCCCATTGCAGCGCCAAATCCTTATGGTTTTAATTCTTGGATGGGGGTTGTATCACTTGGTTGGTTAGCGCCTGGGATAACTAATGGTTCAGGCGGCGTCACAGTGCCTGTGGGCGGCGGCCTTGAAGCTTGCGGAGGGGGATCAGGCGGCGGCGGCGGTGTCCTATATATCGAAGCTGACACAATCGTTCTGACTGCGGGCTATGCGATCAATCTTAATGGGGGCAACGGTGGGAATGGATATTCAGGGAATGGCACAACAGCCGTTGGGGGCGGCGGGTCCGGCGCGGGCGGTGGCACTGTCGTACTTGTTTGCCGCACTTTGATCGGCAGTACTGGCGCTATTAGCACGTCTGGCGGGAGTGCGGGAACGGGTGCCGGAACGGGTGCCGCCAGCGGTCTTGCTGGGCCAGCAGGCGGCTTCCTTGTGATTAAAATATAAAGGGGGATCATCGTGAGTAGTTTTAGTTTGCTTCAACCGAGAGTAAGTCTAATTGATTTTCCGTTCCTTTTCCCGGCTCTATTCGGGTCAGGCGCTGACGGCGATGTAACAACTGCGGGCGGCGGGTCTGGCAATGTGGCTGATGCAGGCTATCTCGGCACATATGGATTAAAAAACTTCACCAATTTCACATTGGCGGCTGGCGATACATTCACACTGCCTCCCGGTAGCAGTAATGGTGCGATGATTATCTCGGCACAAGGTACTATGACAATAGCCGGGACGATCACGGGCAACGGGGCGGCTGGTAGCAACGCGGCGAGCGGGCACAGTGGGGCTGGCGGGGCTACGGCGGGCGGTGGAAATGGCGGCGCACAAGTGACGGCGAGCGCGGTCGGGAACAATGGCGCTGATGCGACTAAGAGAGGGCACGGTGCGTGTAGTTCGTGGAACATAGCGTCAAACGGCAATCAGGCTCGCGGTGGTCCAAGCGGAGCGCACACAACGGCTGTGGCGAATTTAGCGGGTCAAGTTGGATACGAATGTAATGCTGCACAGGTTGGCGGCTATTTCTATTCCAAGCAGGGAGTTCATGTCGGACCTACTCCGAGTCAAACAAACGGAACAGCAAGTTCAAGCGGCACAGTGCAAACCATACCCCCATATGGAAATTACGGACCAAATGCGGATGCAAATTTTCCGTATCTTTCACTTGACTATCTTCCACCGGGAACATGCTTTGGTTCTGGCGGCGTCACTCCTGCTGGCTCAAGTATTGACTCAGGCGGCGGTGGGTCCGGTGGCGGCGGCGGTGTCTTATATATCGAAGCTGACACAATCGTTCTGACTGCGGGCTACGCCATCAATCTGATTGGGGGCAACGGTGGGAATGGATATTCAGGGAATGGCACAACAGCCAAAGGCGCGGGCGGCTGTGGCGCGGGCGGCGGCACTATTGTTCTAGTCTGCCGTGTCCTGATTGGAAGCTTGGCCGCGATGTCGGTGGCAGGTGGAAGCTTGGGGACAGGGGCGGGAACGAGTGCGGCCAACGGCCTTAATGGTCCCGCTGGCGGCATATTTGTCATCAAAATATAAAGCTGTCGCACCGTGAACACGGACCCTTGCCAAATCTTGGTTAATAGGCTAGAAATACCTCACTAACGCGATGTTTTGTGGATGACCACAAGACACGGCTGCGTGATGCACGCCGGCACAAGGTCGCGAAATGGGGGGACTCAATAATGGCTTTGCTCAAGGCAATCGTCGCCAAAATCGATGATGTGGACGAAAAATATCGTGATCTGTACACCGTCAAGAAAGACGCCAAGGGCGTGGACGTGTGGGAAATTCAAATCGAGGGCGGCAAGACACAGGGCGACATCGACCGTGTCAATGCCGCGCTGATCAAGGAACGCAAGGAACACGGCGAGGTGACCGCCAAGTTCAAAGTCGCAACCGAATCGCTCGCCGCGTTTGGCGAAACGACGCCGGCACAGGTCGCTGAGTTTACCGAAAAGCTGGCCAACCTAGAGGCGGCCGGTGCGTCGGACATCCAAAAGAATTTCCAAGAACTTCTCGCAACTCGCGTTGCCGCCGTGGTTGACGGTAAGACCAAGGTCGCAACGGACAAGCTGACGAAGCAACTCAATGATCTGACCGTTCTGCACACCACAGCCGTTCAGGAAAATGACAAGCTGAAATTGTCCGATCTGTATCGCACCATCGATGACTCGGTGCGCGACGCCGCCGTGGCGTCAAAGATGCTTCCGGCCGCACAGGTCGATGCGTTGATGCGCGCCCGCTCGGCATTTGCCGTTGTGGACGGCAAGGTCGTGACGACAGACGGCTTGACCCCTTCCGATTGGGTCGAGCAACGCAAGGCCGACGCCGGCTATTGGTGGCCGGTCGCCCGTGGTGCGGGTGCGCAGGGCAGCGACGGGGCCGGCGGGTTCCTAGCTTCCGACAATCCGTGGACACGCAATAACTGGAATGTCACCAAGCAGGGCGAGATCGTGCGCGCTGACCCCGCCAAGGCGGAACGGTTCGCCACCTCGGCCGGCTCGAAAGTCGGTGCGACTGCGCCGGCACCAAAGGACGCCTGATCGTTTACACAGCCTGATATATAAGCGGACGGGCCTGATGCAGTGAAATGTGTCAGGCCCGTTTTTGACTACCACCTCTTGGGTCGAGGCCCTTGACACGCCCCCATCGATATGGTTAATGACACCCAAGATCAGGGGAAAGGTGACCTTTCCGACCACGGCATGCGCCTCGGTTTTGATCGTCTTGGAAGCAGCGGGCATTGAGTGCGGACATGGTCCGGCACGGCCTTGAGCGGGCTTCTATTCAGATCAAAATTAGGAGGCCCTTATGGCTCTCGTGCAGGTCGGGGACGTTGTAGTCCCGCAAATTTTCAACCCCTACGTTCAGCAGATCACTGAGGAAAAGTCCCGGCTGATTCAGTCCGGTGCGCTCGTCCGCGACGGTGCGATTGACACCCTACTCGCTGGCGGCGGTCTGACATTCAACATCCCGTCATGGCGCGATCTCGCGAACGACACCGATAACGTCAGTTCGGACGAAGATCACGGCGCGAACGATTCCGCCGCAAAGAACAACGGCACTGCCGGGCAAGAAATTGCCGTGCGGTTGTCGCGAAACCAGTCGTGGTCCGAAGCTGACCTGACATCGGCGCTTGCCGGTGCCGATCCGGCCGCCTCGATTGCCTCACGGGTTGGTTATTACTGGACCCGCCGACTTCAGGCCGCTTTCGTTGCGGTCATGACCGGCGTGTTCGCGAATAACACCGCCTCGTTCTCGGGCGATTTCACCAACTCGTTGGCCACCGCCAACTCATCGACATACCTGACGGGTGTCACCGATTTCAGCGCGTCCGCGTTCCTTGACGCCGTGCTGACCATTGGCGACAGCATGCAAGACTTGTCGCTGATGATGGTCCATTCGGTCGTGTACGGCCGTATGCAAAAGAACAACCTCATCGACTTCATTCCCGATGCTCGGGGCGAAGTGATGATCCCGGTCTACCAGGGCAAGCAGGTCATCGTGGACGATGGCATGCCCCATGCGGCCGGCTTGTACGACACATGGATTTTTGGCCCAGGCGCGGTTCGCCTCGGCGTCGGCGCTCCAATCGTGCCGACCGAAACCTTCCGTCATCCGTTCGCGGGTAACGGCGGTGGGCAGTCCACTCTCTACAATCGCGTCGAGTGGACGATTCATCCGGTCGGTTGCAAGTATGCCGGCTCGACAAGCAAGGGTGGCCCGGACAACACATCCAGCGCCAACATGCTGGCGGCGGCCGGTTCATGGTCGCGTGTCTACCCGGAACGCAAGCAGGTCAAGATCGCTCGCCTGATCACTCGCGAGACGGTCTAAGGACTGCACTGAAATACGGCCGGGCATAATCGCCCGGCCGACTTTCTGAATCCGCCCGTGAGGGCCAATTGTTTGAACGGGAGTAAACGATATGACACAGGTACGCGGCAGCATCGTCAACGGCGTTCGCACCGGCATTTTCGAATCCACGAACATCGACAACAAACGCTACGTGACTCGCCTTGAATTCGTGAACCAGCCCCTCGTTATGGCTGGCGGCGGAACCAGCGCGTTCGCCAGTCTTTGTTTGATGGATTTCGCCGCCGGCATCCGCAAGTTTACGGATACGGTTGTGGACCTTTCCATCACACCGACAGTCGCGCCCACGGCTCCGTACACAGCCAATTTCGTGATTCATCGCGCGCTTGGCACGGTGGCTGCGGACGACAACACGACAAACACCACGAGCGGCACCTATGAGCTTCAGGCCGACGCAGCCAAGACAGCTTCAGGTGGCGTCGATGTGGACAAGGTGCAACTGAACACGAATGTTGTTCATGATGGTTCGGCCGGCGCTTGGTCGATCTTTTACAACGCGCTGACCGCCTCGCAGAATGCGGCGCAGACGTACATCTTGAACGGGTTCATCAATCTCATCCACGAGGATGAGGGCATCGCGTAATTCAATAACGGCCGGGCATAATCGCCCGGCCGATTCTACCGAAAGACAAAACCCGCCGATGATTACGGCACAATAACCCAGGGGGATTGTAACATGGCTTCTACACCGGGACTCGTTCCGCACTCCAAGTATTTCCGTCACCGCCTCTATTCGCGGTTGCGCTACGGCCGCAAGCTTAAGGCGTTCTTGACCGCCGAAGCTGCCAAGTTTGTGAGTGCCGGCGCAACACCTCAGGCCGTTTCGCCCGTGCATGTGTCGAATGTTCAGGCGCACGCTCTCGTTACATTCAGCGCCAACCCGGCGAACAACGACACCATCCACGTCAATGGTCGCGTTTACACATTCAAAGACACCCTGACCACAGCACCGACGACCGTAGCCGACGAAGTGAAAATCGGCACGGGTGCGACCGATACCCGCACCAATTTCAATGAGGCCATTGCTGCCACGGGCGGCGGCGGCGCGGGCACCGACTTTAGCACAGGCACGCTCGTGAGCGCCACTGTTACTGCCGGTGCGTCAGTCGGCAATTCGACATTGACGGCCATTGTGGCCGGCGCGGCTGGCAACCTGATTACACTCAGTTCCATCGAAGAGGATTTGTCGGTGTCCGATGCCGTCACTTGCCCGGCTACTCTTGGGTCCGGCGTGACCGAAACATTCGGCCCGACATGGACCGCCACCGGCAATTCAATCAAGGACGATGAAGGTCCGTTGTTCATGACTGCGGTCGTAATGCCCGCTGGTGCGCCGACAGGCGAGCTTTGGGCCAAGATTATTTCGACCGATGTGTTGTCGTTCGCCAACAGCTTGGAAAATCTCGCCAAGGGCAACTACATCCACGTCACGGCCAGTGGCACAACCGTTGTGGTTGCGCGCGGCGTGACCACACAGGCGGTTTTCGACTTGCTCAAGACCGATTCACCACTCGCGATGACCGGCGCGGCCGACATCGACACGTTAGCGTAAGGGGGACAAGCAAATGGCACTCGTTCATAAACAAGATTCCAATTTCACAGGCTTGTCCTATGCGGTCGAAATTTCGCCCGGCGTAGTCGATGGGACCGTGACATGGTATCCTCTTGAGCCCAACAGCTACAAGACGTTCGGCGGCGATGTCAAAACAAAGCAGCGCATGCCGATCAACGCATCCCGCCAGTTGAAAAAGGGCGTCGTGGTCGATCTCGATGCTCAGGGTGGGTTCGTTCAGGACTTGACGGCCGACAATTTCCAAGACACCGCGCAGTGTTTCTTGTACGCCAACCTGCGCAAGAAAAGCGAGCTTGCCGTTTCGACGGTTAGCGGTTCGCTCAACGCCTATGCGCCAGCGGCCGGCGGCGAAGCTTATCTCTATGGTGATTTGCTGTTCGCCAAGAACTTCCCGATTGCCGCGAACAACGGGTTGAAATTCGTTGTTGGTGATTCGGCCGACAACAAGGTCTATGTCGATGACACAGCCCTTGAGAATGACACCACCGGCATCATCAGCCGCGTCGGCTATGAATTCGGCGCAGGCGACTTGACCGTCGATGTGTCCGGCACCTATCCCAAGCTTGTGGTGGCCTCTGTCGCCGCCCACTCGACGCTGACGAGCAACGACACTACGCCAACAGCGGGCGACACCGTCACCATTGGTGACAAGGTCTATACCTTTGTCTCGCCAATCGGCGTCACCGAGGGCAACGTGTTGCTCGGAGCGTCGGCCACTGCATCACTGACAAACCTGTTCAATGCCATCAATCATGGCACGGGCAGCGGCACCACCTATGTCGCCGCCGCCGCGAACGCGTATGTCAGCGCGACCAACCCAACAGCCGATACCGTTGTCTTGACTGCGTTGTTTTCGGGCGACGTAGGCAATCACGTTGTCACCACCACCACCAACGCTGGCCCGACGCTGTCATGGCCCGGCGGCACGCTAAATTCTGGCACCCCCGGCACAGGCGGGCGTAGCTTGAACACTTTCGGCATCATCCCCGGCGAATTCATCTATGTCGGTGGCGACGCTGCGGGCACGAAATTCAGCATCGCGCCGGGTAACAACGGCTTCGCTCGCGTGCGTTCGGTCCATGCCGCCTACCTTGAACTGGACAAGACCCAGCACACCATGTTGATCGATGCTGGCACCTCACAGACTGTTCGCATCTTTTTCGGCCGCGTGCTCAAGAACGAGTCCGACCCGACACTGATTGTCAAGCGTTCGTTGCAAATCGAGCGTACCTTGGGTGCGCCGGATGACGCGCAGCCGACACAGATTCAGTCGGAATATCTTGTGCGTGCGTTGGCCAACCAACTCAAGATCGATATGAAAACGGCCGACATCGTTCGCATGGAATTGGATTTCTTGGCGAACAACAACGAGCTTCGCACGGGTGCGGTCGGTGTCAAGGCCGGCACACGCGCCGCTCTTGTCGATACCGACGCGTTCAACACCACGAGCGACGTGGCTTTCACCAAGATGGCCATCGTCACATCCGGCAATGCCTGCCCGACAGCGCTGTTCGGATATTTCACTGATCTCGCCATCGACGTGAAAAACAATCTGAAGCAGAACAAGGCGGTCAGCGTGCTCGGTGCCTTCGATAGTTCACCTGGATTTTTCCAAGTGTCGGCCACCGTCACCGCGTATTTCACTGATGTGGCCGAAATGCAGGCCGTGATCGACAACGATTCGGTCACCGTCGAAACACATTTGGTGAAATTCAACAAGGGCATCACCATCGACCTGCCGTTGATTGTGATGAGCAAGGCGATTGCGGATGTGAAACTGAACGAGCCCATTATGATCCCGCTCGCCAGCGACGCCGCGACCGCGAAACTGATCGACCCGGCCCTCGACTACACCATGTTGTGGGTATTTTGGGACTACCTGCCGACTGTGGCCGGCTAACGCCACACACTACCGTTGAGGCCAGAGCAATTCCGCCCTGGCTACCGTCAAGAAAGGACGTGACCAATGACCATCGCTTCGGACTCATCCGCCTATTTGGGCGACGCGCTACTGAACTGGATTTCCGGCACTGTTGGTGGCTGGGCCACCGTTCCGCCGGCCCTTTACGTGGGCCTCTATGGCACACCGGACGCGCTGACTGGCGCGGAACTGACCGGCACCGTCGCCGCCTACACCCTCGTCTCGCAGAATGCCAAGACGCATTTCGCGGCCGTGGCATCCAACGCGATGTCCACCAATGCCGATCTCAGCTTCGGCACAGTGACCGGCTCGCCGGCCAATGTGTTCGCGGTTGGTATCAGCGATGCGACCAGCGCAAGCCACAACAGCGGCAATCAACTCTGCTGGAAGGGTATCTCATCGACGCCGCTCAGCGCCGGCCTTGTGGTCAAGATTCTCAGCGGCAACCTGACGCTGTCCTACTAAGGGCTCACGTCTAAGGAGGCTCGCGTGAACCTGACATCAATCTATCCTGCGATGAAAGGACGAGACGGAAAATTGAGCGCGGCCCAACAGGCCGCGTTCTACTATGCACGCAAGCGGCGACGCGAGCGCGCGGAAAATGTCATTGTGGATTATGACCTGCGCACGGTCAGCAGGCTCGGTGTCATCTTGGCCGCCGCGCTGTCCGCAATGGCCCCACGGCCTGCGCTGGGGGTTCACATGGCCACCTCACTGACCTATGGACGTGACTTGGCGATATCCGCCATTCTCGGCATTCACATGGCCGCTGCGCTGTATCGCGAAAGCGATCTATCTGATCAACCGGCGCTCGGCGTGTCGCTGGCCGCTGCGTTGGACATCACCGGACCATAAACAACAAGAGGGATACATGACGAACGGAAATTTTGGTATTGGCGTTTCGCGCTGCATTCTGACCACCTACCGTGAAAACGAAAAGGTTCTTGGGTTCAGCCCTCCTACCCAGGAACCTGCCCGGCCCGGTGATGCGCAAGCCTTGCCGGCCGGGCACCTATCAGATACAGTGCCCGAGACGGGGAAAACAGAGGGGACAATTCAATGATCGATTCGAAAGATATTCAGGTTAGCGTGGGCATGCTTGACCGGGCTGACCCGACGCAATGGAATGAGGATGGTTCACCGAAAATCGAAGCCGTTCGCCGGCTTATGAGCAATGATGCCGTGACAGACGCCGATGTGGCGGCTGCTATGGGTCGGCCCGCGCCGACGATTCAGACTGCGCCGAAATTCACGCCGGCCGCTGCCATCAAGGCCGAAGGCGATGGCGGCACCAAGGCTACAGGGGCCGCGCCGGCCACTGCCACCGTGCCGGACGCCGGCACGGTTGAGGGGATTGGTGCCGACAATGATTTGGCCGCTCAGGCCCGACAGCGTGTTATGGCAACACAGGCCGTGAAAGATGCGGAATTCCCGATTCTACAGGATATGGTCGCGCAGCGCCGCGCGATTGATGAGGCCATTGCTGCCAAGCAACTGGAAGTAGATAAGCTGGACCGGGCAATCGAGGCTGACAGCGTGAAAGTCACGGACGCTGAGGCGATAAAAAAGGTGCAGCAACAGACCCAGGATGACCTTCTCAAGCGCCACAGAGACGCAGATACGGTCGCCAAGGCATTGGGGACCGCTGCACCGACAATCGTGCCGAGTCCGCTGGACGCCGCACTACAGGCCGGCATCGGGCGCAGCACTGTGTTGGTCAACGGCAAGCCCTATCAGGCCCCGCATCCGCGTTCAATGGAAGGCGTGCGCAATTACGGAACATGGATACATGGGCAGAGACAGGCGGTTTAATCGCGACGATGAGGACCACGGCGACGAACGCCGCCGTGGCGACCAAGAGCGCGAGTTAGGACGAGGGTTGAAAATGCGCGAGCGCGCGTGGCGCTTGCGCGAGACAGAGGGACTTGACGATGGCGCTGAGCGTACAGAGCGATGATGGCACACAAGCCGACGCGAACGCATACATTGCGCTCGCGGCCTTCAAATCGTATCACGACGCTCGTGGCAACAGCTATGTCGGATTCACCGACGATCAAATGAATGCGGCCATCGTCCGGGCGACGGATTATGTTGACGCACGTTTCACGTTTCGTGGCATCAAATTACTCGCCGCACAGACCACGATGTGGCCGCGACAGGCCGGCGATGTCAATTTCATTCCGTGGCAGGATTTGAATTTTTCGGGGGTTAGTCCCTACAGTTACGATATTCCCACCTCATTCGTCGCGCTTGTTGATCTTGGTGGTGCCAAAATCGTTGGCATTCCCCTCGCCCTTAAAAATGCGACGGCGGAATATGCGTTCAGGGCTCTTTCTATTCCGCTTTTCCAAGACGCGCCAGCGGCTGAAGGCGGACGCATAATCGATTCCGAAACAGTCAAGGTGGATGTTATTGAACAAACCATTTCTTGGGCACCGTCACAGGGCACGGGCGGATTTCAAATGCCTGCATTCCCAGCCGCCGATTTGATGCTTGCGCGCGCCGGCCTGATCACAATCGGCCGAACGCTGTTCAGGTAAACACATGGTGGCGAGATTCAATTATACTCCCATCCGCAACACGGCCCTTTCTCTTATAAAGAAATTCGGCCGTCCGTGTATTTTGATGCGCCCTATCGAGGGAGCGTTGAGTGATGTGAATATGCCGTGGCTCGGCGGGGACAGTCCGACATTCGACTCTTATCCATTCATCGGTGTTGTCTCGGGGCTACCATTCCCGAAACGTGCTGATCCAAGCATGGATCAAACCGAAGTCGAGATCACGGTGCCCGGCGATATTGCCGTTGAACCGTTGACGACTGACCGATTGCAGTTGATTGGTGTCCTAGCCGGCGAGACGAATCCGATTTATCAAATCGTCGGCGTGCATCGTGTCGATCCATCAGGCGACACGATCATATACACATTGCGTTGTACGGCATGGGCGACGTTGGTCGCCGCACCATCATCGGGAATATGAGGTAGGTCATGGCTGACTTAGACATCACAGGCTCATCAGTTCAGGCAAGACTTGGCGTGCGCATGACCGTAGTCCTTGGTTCTATTCAGCACGGTGGCGCATATGTCGATGCTGACAACGCCATTCTGCGGACGTTGAAAATGAAATGGGATGATGACACCGCCTCGTTGACCGGAGGTGTGGTGCCTCAGATGGTGTATGAATTTCTTGAGCCTGACATGAAACCACATCCGCGCGACGGTAAGCATCCGTGGGCGCGCGTCGTTATTCGACACAACGATGCGACAAAAGCGACGATGAGTAATTCGGAGGGCATGGCTCGCTATCGCCGGTTCGGCCTTGTATGGGTGCAGGTATTCGTGCCGGCGACATCGGCCACGTCATGGATGCTCGCACAACAGCTTGCCAGCGTGGCCCAATTGGCGTATGAAGGGAAACGAGCTAGCGGGGGCAATGTCGTGTTCACAAAAGCACAGGTTGTTGACAAGGCCCGCGAAGGCGCGTGGGTATGCAAGGACATGAAAGCTTGGTTCTATTGGGACGAAATTCACTGACAACAGGGGGAACTACAAATGGCTGAAGCCGGAAAATTCGATGATCTGATTGCTGACTTTGCAAAAGACTCGGTGAAAGAAAACACCGGGGTGTGGATGACGTATAAAAGATTTCAGTATCTCGTCGCGCGTTCACATCGCGACAACGTTGCGTTCCTGAAAGTGATGGAAGAACGTATGAGGCCCTACCAATGGGCGATAGATCGCGGAAATCTTGCTGCGCTCAAGGATGTGGCCAACGATGTCATGCAGGGCGTGTATGCCGAGACGGTTCTGAAAGGCATCCGCAAGATTGACGGCACCGTGCTCGACTATCAGGCCAGCGATGGCGTTGCCCTGTTCAAGCAACTGCCCGATCTTTGGGACGCTGTGTTCAAGTTCGCCAACGCGGACGAGAATTATTCGCCTGATGCTGTCAAGGTTGACTCGGGAAACTAATCGCCGCACTGATCAAGGAATTGAGTCAGTCACCGGCACTTGACAAAATCATCCTCACGGCGATCAAGCTTAATCGCCCGATACCAAAAGAAATGCAGAGCCGGCCACAGGTATTTCCGTGGCTGGCGCTGTTCTACAATGCGTTCGGTGATCTCGTGGCTGACCGCAATTGGTCCGACGCACCAATCTCTTGGGTCGCACGCCAGCGGTGGGCGGATGTGCATGGCCTCGACCGCACTGCCACCGCCCTATTGCACATCCACGTCAAGGCGATGGACATCGCCTTTTTGCAGTGGCGACGTGAACACGCGCCAAAGCAACCGACGCCGCCCAAGGCTTAGGCGGCCGGCGCGGGGCCTTGCAGATTTGACCCAATCATGTCAAGGTTAACGCCAGGGCGCGGGGGAGTTCCAAATGAGTGACCTTGGCGATTTCGCCAATAGAATCAGAAAGATAGCGGCCAACGTCAAAGACGGCGGCCCGAAAGCGGTGCGCCAAGTCGCTACCGTGGCTTTGCAGGCTGTTGTGATGGCGACCCCGGTCGGAAATACCTCGCTGTGGAACGAACATTCGCGCAGCACCGCGCGCCCCGGCTATGTTGGCGGCCGTGCTCGCGCCAACTGGCAGGTCGGCCTCAACAGTCCTGTGTCGGGCTCTGTGGATGACGTTGATGCGGCCGGCGGTGGCACCATTTCGGCCGGCATCGCGATCATCGCCGGGGCCACACAAGACGGCCAAGAAATTCACATCACGAATAATCTGCCCTACATCGTTCCGCTGAACGAGGGACATTCACATCAAGCGCCGGCAGGTTTTGTCGAGCTTGCAGTTCAGCGTGCGGTCACTGCTGTGAAAGATTTTAGGATCACAGAATGACCGAAACAATTGACATTGTTGTTGCTGAAACTGGCGCTGATGAGGCGGCCACCTCTATCACTAGAATTGGTGATGCAGCCGATACGGCTGCTGCAAAAGTCGATTCTCTTGGTGCAGCCGCGCCGACTATTTCGTCGGTTGGTGATGCTGCTGATGCAGCGGCGACACAAATGGCCTCGTTCGGTCAATCAACTGACACAAGCTTTCATCTTATTGGTTCGGCGGCTGATGCGGCGGCTCAACAAATGGTGTCGTTCGCATCATCGACTGAATCAAGCATGTCCGGTATCGACGCTGCTGTGCCGGGCGCTACCACCGGCATTAGTGGTCTTGGTCATGCAGCGGTTGCCGCTGGCACCGATATTTCCCACATGGCTGGTGAGGCAGCGACGGACCTAGCCAGCGTTGGTGCAGCGGCTGATGATGCGGCCGGAAGCTTGCATCAATTAAGTTCTGCCGGCAATGAAGGCATGGGCGGGCTTGGTATAGCCGCTAACGATGCCGGCGAAAAACTGAGTGAGTTTGGTGCCAAGGGTGCGGAAAGTGCAAAACAAGTTGCGGCCGGAACGCATGAAGCCGCCGCACAAATGGACGTGCTCGGCTTGGCGACCGGAAAGCTGACGAGTCTGCTATCAATCTTGGGTATTGCATTCGGAGCTAAATATGTTCTTGACACCACGCAAGCTTATCTCGGAATGGAAAACTCGATACGGCAGGTAACCAAGTCCGAAGAGGAAATGCTGGCCGTTCAACAGAAAATCATTGAGCTTTCCACTATCACATTCACGAGCCAGGAACGAAACGCCGATAGTTATAAGCGCTTGTCGGAATCACTTCATAACTCCACAGCAACGGGGAACGAAGTGATCAGCATGTTGAAAAGTATTGACTCGTTCATGTCAGCAGCGGGTAAGGGGGCAGACGAGGCCGCAGCAATGGTGAATACACTCTCTTTTGGTTTCACCAAAAATATGATGGCTGGTCGTCCAATGATGATGATGTTGCGGGAGTCCGTGCCGATGTATCAAGCGTTGGCGGCCTCACTAAATCTCACCGTGCCTGCGATGGAAGCATTGGCGAAGGCTGGCGGGCTGACAACTGAAGTAATGGTTAAAGCGATGACCAGCGCAAAATTCGTTCAGGCCGCCCACGAGGCGCTTGCCAGAGCACATCTTACTTTAGCGAATGCCACGCAGGTGTTGAAAGATAAGTTCATGGACTATATTGGTTCATTGGATCAATCGAATGGTCTGACCGCTGCGCTCGCACGCGGCATTCTGGCCGCTGCTGATAATATCAAGCTGATCGTCACGGCTTTGGAAATGGCTGTGGCAGCGTGGGTCACCTATAAGACTGTGGCACTCGCGTCATTGATTGCAGTGGAATTTGAAACCTTTACCGCTACCGTAGCGGCAAAGGGCTTGATGACTGCGATGACGGGTGGCCTCAGTCTAGTCATTCCTCTTATAGCTGCGGTAGTTGTCGCCATTATGGAATACGGCGATCAAGTCAAGCTGACAGAGGACGGTTCTATAACGCTCAAGGGTGTGATGGTCGGCACATGGGATTGGCTGGGCAAGGCGATCTCTGCCACTGCCCAATTGTTTGTCGATTTCGCCATCAAGACTAGGGATGTTGGTGTTGCGCTTGGTGAGTGGGCTGCACACAACACTATAATCCAGGGCATCGGTGAGGCACTTAAGACAGCATACGGCTGGCTGGAAAAACTTTGGGACGGATTTAAAACACTGATGTCCTACATTCCTGGGGTGAGTGCGGTAACGGCAGAGCTTGGCAAACAATTGTCTGGGCTATACACCGACGCGAATCTCGCAAAGGTCATTAATGAAGCTGGCTCGCTTACAAAGGCCATGCAGGATGCAAGCAAGGCTGTGTCTCCGCTAAAGACCGAGTTAGGTTCTTTGGACAAGGCAGTCGGTGATGGTGCCAAAGCTGCCAGCGCTCTTGGTAAAGCTACGGGCCAAACAAGTGGTAGTTTTCTACAAGCGTCAAACGCCGTCACCGCACACACTCAGGCTTTGGTCGCGAACGCAAAGACAATGGCAGAATCTAATAAGGCAACGGCTGATGGCAAAATTGAGCAAGATAAACTCAATGCTGCCTATGTGAATTCCGGTCAGGCAGCACGCGATGTGATGGGTACTTTTACCAAAATTATTAGCGTGAACGATGGGCTTGGCGTAGCTACGGTAAAAGCCTCTTCATCACTGGAAGGCATGGCAAAGATCATCAAGGTCGCGGACGATGATGCAACTCGGTTGGGTGCAGTGATTCCCGGTGTTGTGACTAACATTAATGGAATGGCTACCTCTGCCACTAAGTTGGGAGACGCGGCCGGCCAAGTTGGCCCCGGCATTCAAAAGATTACGTCGAGCGTCAATATGAGCAATCAAGCTTACACTGAGAGTTGGAAACTGTTGGATGATGGCACAGTAGCTTTTATCAGCACGAAAAAAGGTGCAGACCAACTCAACACGGTGATTGGACAGACCGGTACGACAATTAATTCCATGAATCAGCCGCTGGACACAGCAGGTAAATCGCTTGAGACGGCAGCCACCGCATTCAAAGCCATAAATGTGCCGTTAGACACGACACAAAAAGGAATGGAAAGTTTGAACATTGCGCTGGCTGCGGTGGCTTTGTCATCGGACCAATCAATTGTGAGCCTGACTGCGCTTGGCAAAGAACTTGATGCGATTAGCACATCGTTTGGTACGGTAGGTAAATCAGCAACCCAAATGCAGACCGATGTCAACACGGCTATGGTTGGTTTTGCAACAAGTATGGACGCGGGCACAACAGCCGTCAATTCGTTTACCACGACAGCGATTTCAGATTTTGCCAAGGTTGCAGCGGCGGCACAGGCAATGGCTGCGTCCGTTCGGGCTGCGATGGCATCTACCAATTCAGGTGGCGGCGGCGGTGGGTCGAGCTATAGTGGATCGAGCGATAGTGCACCACAAACCAGCAGCACTTATGATTACAGCGGTGGTCAATTCGGCATGGCGACCGGCGGCACGTTTGATGTCGGCGGTCAGGGTGGCACCGACACACAGCTTGTACAATTTATGGCGACGCCGGGCGAACGCGTCAACGTTACCACGCCCGGCCAACGAAAAGCACAGACCGAGGCCGGGGCCGGCACGACAGTTGTTGTTCAAATGACTGTCAATGCCAAGGATGCGGACAGCTTCAACCTGAGTCAAAAGACGATGGCTATGAAATTGCAGAGTGAGTTGAGTCGTGCGCTTAGGAGTATTGGCTAATGTTTGACAACATCAGATTGCCAGTGGAAATTGAACAGGGGTCCAAAGGCGGCCCGCTATTTCAGACCAGCATTGTCGAATTGTCGTCAGGCAACGAACAGCGCAATGAGGACTGGATATTTCCACGACAGGTTTGGGACATCGGATATGGTGTGCAGAATCAATCAGATTATAATGCGTGCCGCGATTTCTTTTATGCTCGGCACGGTCGGTCGCATGGATTTTTGTTCAAGGATTGGTCGGACTATTCCGTGACCGGACAGTTACTCGGCACAGGCGACGCCGCCATTCGTGTGTTCATGTTGATCAAGACTTATGAGGCCGGTTCCTATTCATTCACGCGGCGCATCACCCGTCCGGTCACTGCCTCTCTTGTGGTCAAAGTCTCTGGCGTTACCCAAACTATCAACACTGACTATATCTTTGGTGCCGGTGGTTGGATTCGCTTCGCGACCGCGCCGACAGGTGGTGCGACTATCACGGCAGATTTCGAGTTTGACGTGCCCATGCGTTTTGATGTTGACATATTTCCTCTCGTTCTTGATTGGGTTGGTGCGGCCACAATCTCATCGTTGACCATCATTGAAATACGCGATGATTACAATGCGGCCCCGACTGCTGTTCATCTTACCAATTCTGTTTCACCGCTGATAGAAACTACGTCTACCACATCCCATGTCAAGATTGCCGACATTGATGTCGATGATGATCCGTTCGGGCAGGACGTACTTGCGGTGACCGGCGCTGATGCAGCGAGTTTCGAGATCGTTGGTACGTTAGATCAAATGAACCGCACAGGTGCAGCACTCTATCTTAAGGCAGGTGTCGTCCTGAACTATTTGTTGAAAACATCCTACGCAGTCACTGTCACCGTGGATGATCCGTCCGTTGGTATACATCCGGCTGCCCATGTGGATTTGACGCTCAATTTGACCCAAGTGAATAAGCCACCGACAGTGTCTTTGATTAATCTTACAATAAGTGAACCGCTGACGGATGCGACCGGCATACTTTCACTCGGCGCGAATCCAAGCGTCGATGATAATGTCGTTATTGGCACCACAACCTATCTCTTTAAATCCGCGCCGACCACAGGTGCAAATGAAATAAAGATCGGCACACTGACGACAAATTCAATCGACAATCTCATTGCTGCGATCAATCATGCGGCCGGGGGTGGTTCTTTGTACGGCTCGGCCACCGTTGTAAACCCTGACGTGGCAGCGACACGGGGTGCAGGCAATACAATGCACGTCGCTGCGTTGGTCGCCGGGCAATACGGAAATTTGCTTGCCACCACAACCACCATATCGACATCCTCTTGGGCTCACGTAACATTGACCGGCGCAACAACTGATACATCAGCACCGCTTCACGTGGCTGATGTTGTTGCCACGGATGACACACTCGGTCTGCGCGCGCTCACCTTGACCGGCACTGACGCTGCGCAGTTCGCATTGTCTGGCTCGTTGTCAGCCGGTGCAATTGATCCGGCGACGGGTCGCACATCATATGCAGGTGCGTCGTTGCAGACTAATGCCGGCTTGGATTATTCGACACAAAAAGTTTTCCATGTGAATGTTGAGATTGCTGACTCGGGGTTGTCTAGCCCGCCACAAGGGACGGCCGCATTCACACTATCGTTCGGCATTGTTCCCGGCACAATAACGGTTTCTACTCCGGGCACGCATAATGTTACTGTTCCGTCTTACACCACACTTGAAATAGAGTTGTGGGGACCGGGCGCGGGTGGCAACGGCACCACCGTGAACGGAACCAACGGCAGTGCCGACACCACTATTACAAGTAAATCACTTGTCGCTGGTCGTGGCCTTGCGCCTGTTGTTGGCTCTAATATCGGTGGCCTCGGTGGCCATGCGACTGGCGGCGATACGAATTTGTCCGGCAAGCCGGGCAATGCAGGTATAGTTTATTCTGCCACACTCACGGGCACGTGGACTAGCGGCCGTTATTTATTCGCACCACCATCATTTCAGTTTTATACGGCCAAGGGTGGCGATGCAGGTGACGGGTTTGGTGGTGGCCTTTCTACAACCGGGGACTCTTGGGTCATTTCTAGCTTGGTCGGCAGTAATAAAGTCAGCGGAGCAGCAGCGACAACGCCCGGTGGTGCAGGTGCTGGCAGTGTTCAGTATGGCATCACATATATATCATATGTATATCTTAACGCGATGGTCGGAAGCGGCGGCGGTGGCAGTGGTGGCGGTGGCAGCGGGGTGGTCCCAAGTAAAGCCAATGCTTTCGGTACAGGTCGTCCATCCGGCGGCGGCGGGGCCAAGTTGATAAAAACATACACCTTTGGAGTCACGCCGGGCGCACCAAATCCTGGTGATATACTTGCGGTTGTCATCGGCTCGCACGGCGTCGGCGGTGTGAGTTTCACCAACGGCGGCGACGGTTTTGACGGCCAAGCAAAATTCACGTGGAGCTAATCTAATGCGCTTAGTCTCACCCGATTTTAACACGTCGCTGCACCAAGTCAGCACTAAATTTGCTCGGCTGTGGACAATTACAAGCCAAGGTGGCAAAGTTATCAACATCACCGATCACGACTCGAATATCTTGGTCGCGGGTCAGCTTTTTGTTGCCAGTATTGGTTTCACTTCCACGGCTGTTATGACATCGTCAATTTCTATTGGCAGTCAAAATGTGGAACTGATGGTGCCACTCACTGGCTCGGGCATGACTGAGTCGGACATCCGCAATCGTCTATGGATAGAGGCTGCTGCGTCGCTCATGGTCGTGGACTATGAACACCCGGAAAATGGCCTGATGCGTATTTTCACTGGCATTGTTGGCCGCTGTGTTTTGTCAAATAAGAATCGTGCGACGGTTGAAGTTATTTCTTTCACCGACCCCAATCTAAATGTCGCGAATGAACAATACTCGTCATCGTGCCGCGCTTCCCTTGGTGACGCGATTTGTCGATTTCCTATTTTTTCTTTCGCCACAAATTTTACTGTCACTGGTCGCATCGATACAATGGCTTTCACAGTGGATACAATGAGCGGGCAGCTTGATGATTTTTACGCGCTTGGACAGATCAAGTGGCTGACCGGCGCTAACGCCAACCTCATATCTGATGTGGCTACGAACGTGGCCGCCATGTTAAGCGTTGGGTTGTTCTATCCGTTGCCGTTCCCCGTTGCTGTTTCAGATACGGGCGAAATGTTGCCGGGCTGTGATAAGCAACTGACGACTTGTTTCAAAAAATTCGACAATATACTCAATTTTAGGGGCGAAGCATTGTCTCCGTCTTTTGGTATTTGATATGATCATTGATCCAATTACACAAGCTGCCATCGCGATGCAGAATCGGCTAAAGGCCGCAATTCCGGTTGCGGCAAGTACGGTAATTCCCCTGTCGTGCGGACATCGCACTGTTAATGGTTTCGTTATGTGGGTCAGCCAGGGGACAGCAGCATTCGATATAGCGGCCACTGGCACGATAACAAATGACAATATACAGCCGGTTGCCGGCGACAGTGTGACCATCGGTACACTCACTGATCCAACCCAACATATTTATATGTTCGGTACTGGCAGTGCATTGAATACGACATACGTCGCGATTGGCGGAACGGCACTAATTTCTATGCAGAATCTTGCCGACGCAATCAACGCTGTTGATCCTAATGTCACTGCGTCAGTGCCGGTCGCGGCTGCGCTGATACCAGTCCTTGTTTCAACTAATGCTGCTAACCTTTCATGGAACACAACAGAATTGCCTGCCACGCTTACGAGTGATGGCACATTGGTCGCGGCCGGCGCATTTAATGTAGTCAAGATTGGAATTAACACCTACCAAGCCGGAATTAGTTTCATCGTTACCGGCACAGTGGCAGCAATGCTTGCGTCTATTGCTACCTCGATCAACGCACAAGATAGGACGGTATATGCTGTAGCACATGCGACCACCATTGATGTCACTTCAGAGGCCGGCCCCTCAAGTATCATAATCACTGTGACAGCCAAGGTGGTCGGTGATGTGGGCAACAGCATCGTTATGTCGAGCACACTGCCTGTGGTCACCGGCTTCATCGGCGCGTTGGCGGGTTGATATGATTGACCGGGGGGAAACACGATGACGATAACGGTTAGCGCCCAGCTTTCCGGCGGGTTCAGCAATCAAGCTGTCGGTGGTGAGCTTGTTAATGCGACCGGGGCACCGCCCGTTCTTGCTGGTTCTACAACCGCAACGTTCGCGGTAGCGCTGGGCTATTCACTCGTTCCGCCGTCCGACCGTTCATCAACAACCGTCCGGCGCATTTGGGCAGACAATCATTTGATTTATGACGTTTTGAATCCTGCTGGCGTTATTATAAACGCTGCAACTGCACCGAGTTATAGTGGAATGAGTTTAACATTCCATTCAGGTGATCCAGACGCAGTGCCTGATCCGACAATAGTGAATGACATGGGTAAACTCGCGCCGGCTTTCCGTAATATGCTCTATATGGTCATTCACGATTTTCCATTGCAAGTTGGTGCGACGCCGCTCCCGCCGTCGCCAGTTATTATAGCACCCGTCACCACAATATCGACGGTGATCTATCCGTTCCCAGGTCTTTCGACAAGCGGTATGCCGGGAGCATATTATGGTGGTGTAGGCCCAATCGGCGGCATGCTGTATATGGCTGGGCCGCCCAATCCGGCATACCCGGAAGGTGGACTGCTTAACGGTTATTGGTATAAATTTGCGTCTATAGGCGGGTTTAGAAGTTATGGTCCTCAAGGCCAGACCGACATCCTGACATTCCCATTTAGAAATTTCATATCGGCTGATGACGCTGGCAATGTGACCTGTGAGATTACGACCACGAAGCCGGGCACCACGACACAAGCCCCGGCACCCGCCCCGTCATATGCGACTGCCATTCCGACAATCGTTGTTGAGTTGGTTGATGCCACGTCGATTACGCCAGCGATCACAGCGTTTACACCGCTTGATGATTCAGCAGCAAAACAAATAGGCGCGTATCACCTTATGGCTGATTGGACAACAAGTACGGCATATGGTTTCACTGATAATTATCATTTCGATTCTATCTCTAGTTTTGTCGAACACTCTTATTCGATTGCCGACCGATTGGAATTGCAGCGTTTTGCTCCGGTTGATCAGATCACGGTAAATGTTGGATCACCCACACAGACCACCTATTCTGGCGTGACCATCTTTAATCAATATGTTCACGCACACGATACGGTGCATGGTTTTGCATTTTTCAGTGCCGAGACGACATTTTCCAATTCAGACCCACTGATGTGTGTCGATCTGGCAAGTGGTACAGTGTTGAGCGCCTATGGTTTGGCGTCTAGTAGCCTGTTCGATATTGATGGTATGAGTGTCGGCCTCCGTGACTGCGGCGATTGCGTCGTTAGCACATCTAATTTAGGCAAGAGTTTCGGTCTTGTGACAGGGGCTTTTCTCAGTGGTACTGTTGGTCTGACGCCATACACCATAGATGGACAACTTGGTTGCGCCGCCAGCCACGCCAGCCTTTATTTAGGCACAGATGACGGTGGATTTCCGTCATCTGCCGATCACGTCGCGTCGGTACTGGCCTATCCTATTGTCGGCCGGCAAGATTTGCAGACTGCCTATGGCCTCTCACCACTCGCCCGGCAGGATTGGTTCTGTTTTGTTGCCATTGGCCACTCGCTGTATCTTGTGCAAGGTCAGCCAAGTAATATCGTTGGTGCGACGTTGGTCTACTCGGCCGATAGATACATCACTGCTGTTTTCATCGACCCAACGGATTACAGTTTGATGTTGATCGAGGATGATGGCAGTGGAACCACAACAACTCTTGAGCGAATTAAAATCGGCACGTCGCTTACGAGCGCAGGTGTTACACCTGTGTTCAACAAATCAGTGTATGCGGTCGAAATACCACTTATGGGCGGAATGGACGTTCTCACTGAACAGTCGTGCCGCGAGAGTCAATATCTGGACGGGAAGTTTGTCTATCCTAACGGGTCATTCAATTGGGTAACGATTGATATGGGGTCGGGGGCGACCATCAGCACCGCCGTTAGTGATACGGCTCTAGCGACGGATGCATGGCTCTATAATTCTGCAACCGGGAGCGCCATAGTGATTGTGGACGGCGTGCCGAAAAACGTCACGCTGTCCGCCGCTTTGGGTGGTGCGATCAATTTGTCGGATTATCTGACGTGGTTGTGTTTGAATGCCGGCTATGCGGCCGATGCGATCAGTGTCACCGGCATCGATGATCGAATAGAGGGTGCCCGTATCGACTCGGCGGTTGGCCTGTGGACATATCTTACCGAACTTGCCGCTGTTTTCAATTTCAGCTATTTTGAGAGTGAGGGAAAAATAAAATTCAGGCGCGGCACGAGTGGGGACGCGTCACAGGTCGCTTACACTATTGATTTGTCCTCTCTAGCCTTGGTTGACGGGGGTGTCAGTGGACTGAACGAAAACATTATAACGACCATAGCAGCCGGGTCAGAGGTAGCTGGTGCGGTTGCTGTGACATATGTCGATATAGGATTCGGGTTTCAGAATAATTCTCAAACATTCCAACGCTCACGTTTCCCTTTTCAAGACACGCAGATCGGTAGTCTAGCATCGTATGACACCTACATTGTTATGACGGCCAGCCAGTGTCTAAAATACGCGACGCGGCTTGCATTCAGTCAGTACGCCGAGAGTGTTGTTCAATCAGTCCGATTGCCATTTGCCTATAGCCGCCTTGAGCCTAGCGATGTCATAAATCTGATCATTGGCACTGAAGCGTATCTTGTTGATGTAAAAGAAATAGTTTTCAACACCGATTGGTCGCTATCAACAACATGTGTTGATTTTAATTATCGCACGAATATCACAGGTGCCATTGTCGATGTGCCGTTTGGTAATCCACAACCAACCATCACGGACAACAGCAGCTTGCCGTTGGTGATAGATAGCACGTTGCCGGACGCGAGTGATGACCCCGGTCCTATAGCTGCGTTGTTGCTCACCGGGGTTGAGAGTAGGGGCCAATCATCGTGGGTGGGTGCCACGTTCAACCTTATGGCAGGCATATTCCCTGCACCGTGGGTGCAACTCTATTTCAACAATCGACAGGTCGCTTACGGCCATTGTGTTGGCACACTGCCGAAAACTGATGTGCCATTCCAAACTGATGACGGCACGCTTGACGTTATCAGCACCACTATGAGCAATATACCTTCAATCACAGGCACTGACGCCGACCTTTGGACCGGAACAAATGCCGCGTATGTTGGTGATGTCGGTCGGTGGGAGCTTATTTATTATGAATCACTTACGTGGCTAAATACGCGCCGGCTCACGATCTCTAAAATTTTGCGCGGCCGGCGTGGCACCGAACTAAATTGTAATAATCACACTGTCAATGATCTTTTCATTCCGTTTGATCGTGCTGTGATACGTCCTTATCCTATTGCGTCGGTTGACATCGGTGGTCCAATTTCCGTTTCAGCGGTTGGACAGGGAATCACGACACCGGCCCCTGTTGTCACCACGACGCTCACGGGCAACTCACTCAAGCCGTGGGCACCGGCTGACATTCATGCGACAGTGTACGGTACGGATGTGATTATCACATGGAAGCGCCGCGACCGCATTAGCGGCAGTTCAACATTCGTGACCACGAATGTTCCGATGAGTGAGGCAACCGAAACCTATGAGCTTGACATCATGCACGGTGGTACGGTGGCGCGCACGGTCCTTGGACTCACTGCGCCGACCTACACCTATACGGCCGAACAATTGACAGCAGACGGTTGGATACAGACGCCGTTCAGAATCAACGTCTATCAAATGAGTGCGGTTGTCGGCCGGGGTTTCGTCGGTACACTCTACATGGACACGCCACGCGCAGGCTGGGCCTATAATTGGCCCAAGCTGGGGGTCCACATGTGTGCGGCCCTGTCCGTCATGGCCCCACGGCCTGCGCTGGGGGTCCGCATGCACGTGACTTTGACGACATAACATGGTAAATAAACCACTCACACGGGGGATGACCTAATGGGCTCGAATAACCTCAATATCGATCAATTGGCCACAAACCAAGCCTCGCCAGAGGTGACGGTCAACGACGCCAATGCGCAATTAGACGCAGCGCTGACCGAGATTTTTGTGGTCGATTTGGCGGGCGGCAATGTTGTCATCACAGCACCGCAATATCGCGCAGCCATTCTATTCCAGCTTGCGAATGTTGCCACGAGTGGGCGCACCGTCACACTGCCCATGATCAAACGTGGTATGATCCTGTTTGAAAGTGCCGCAGTCAACACGGATGTTATCACCCTCATTGTCGGTGCAACCGACATCCTGATTCAGCCCGGCCGCACCTATGCCGTTTACACTGACGGGACGGTGGACGGGGTTGTCGCGCGCGACGTTGGTGGTGTCAGCGAGCCCAACGACATGCACATCTTTTTGCCGGGACTGATGGCGAACGGACAGTTGTGTTATTTCATGAACGTGACTCGACCGTTTACACTGCCTATTGGACTAGCCGGCTCAGTCGCTACCGGCCAAGCCGCCGCCACTGGCAGCACGACCCTCACCCTGAAAAAGAATGGCGCGGTTATTGGTGCGGGCTGCACGCTCGTATGGTCCGGCGCAGGCACCGTGGCAGCGGCGACCTTAGCGGCGGCCGTCAGCTTCGCCATTGGCGACACATTCAGCATCATTGGGCCGGTTACCGCCGACGCAACACTGGCAGATATTTCGCTCGATATTGCCGGTGCACGGTAAGGCGGCGACGCCATGACCTCTCCCTCATTTGTCAATGTCAGCACTCTAGCGTATTCCGGTTATGCAACGGACCTGACGCTTAATCTCCCGGCATCACGAGTAAACGGTAATCTTTTAATCGGCATCATAACTACTCAGGGCAGTCCGACGTTGACATGGCCCGGTGGATGGACCCCGATTGATAGCAGTCCTACAGACGGCAACACATCATACGCCTATTGCTATGTGACGGGTTCCGAAACTGCGCCTGACGTGACATGGAGCGGGGGCCAGAACGCAAATGGCATTATCGTTCAATATACCGGCGTAGCCGCGTCGTCTCCAATCGGTGCGAAAAATCAAAATCAGGATTTCTCGTATGGCGCGATAAGCGTGACAGACGCAGGGATCACTACGACCGCAGCGGACAGCACCGTCGCTTTGATCGTGTCCACTTTATATAATCCTGTCCCGGCGACAATATCGGGCTATACGCAAGAGGCTTCCGTCACTAGCGCGGCTCCCCCGATTGCTCTTTACGACGTGGCAATGTCCACTCTAGGCTCGACTAGCACGGCCGTGTCCGCGTCCATTGGGTCTTTCGCCGGGTATCAAGTTTTCGGATTTGAAATCCTCGGGGCAGCCGGGGGTGAGACTGATCTTGCTGCAACGAATGATTCGCTCGGCGTGCGCATGGCAGTGACGTTAGAGGATGAGCGACAACTAAGCGCAGCAGCGCCCGGCCTTGGTGTGCGTATGGCAGCGGCACTTGAGCGCGAACGGCAACTGACCGATCATCCCGGCCTCGGTGTCCGCCTAGCGGCGGCGCTTGAGCGTGAACGTCAACTGACCGATCATCCTGTGCTCGGCGTGCGCATGGCGGTGACGCTAGAGGATGAGCGACAACTGAGCGCAGCGGCCGGCCTCGGCGTGCGTCTAGCGGCGGCACTTGAGCGCGAGCGGCAACTAAGCGCAGCGCCCGGCCTTGGTGTTCGCATGGCTGCATCGTTGACGGACTACCGTGATTTTAGCGCGGCGGCCGGCCTTGGCGTGCGCATGGCCGTGTCGTTGGCGGATTCCCGTGATTTTAGCGCGGCGGCCGGCCTCGGCGTGCGCATGGCAGCGGCGCTGTATCGCGAAAGCGATCTATCTGATCATCCTGTGCTCGGCGTTCGCATGGCAGCGACCTTGACACGTGAACTAAACCTGACAGTCGCCCCACATTTCGGCCTCACCGTGACTGCCGTTACTGGCAGCATACAAGCACTTACTCTTGGGCCAACGCTCGGCGTGTTGATGGCAGTGGCTTTGGACCTTGAACGTCAACTGGCCGATCATCCTGCGCTCGGTGTTCGCATGGCTGCATCGTTGACGGACTACCGTGATTTGAGCGCAGCGGCCGGCCTTGGCGTGCGCATGGTGGCACTGTTGAATTTGGCCGATGATATTGGCGGCCCCACCCCGGACGCACACACGGTTCACGCGTTGATTGGTGTCCGCATGGCGGCGGCGCTTGAGCGTGAACGATGCCTGAGCAATGCACCATCGCTTGGCATGCTGATGGCTGTGGCTTTGAGCTTGTCAGGTGAACTACACATCACCGCGTCGATGGTTCTTGGTGTGCGCACGGCCGCGTCAATGCACGATGTGTCAAGTGCTAGCCGTCAGCCTGTCGTTGTGGTGATCACTTGATCTTGACGCTGAACCGTGCGACGTGGCAGACTTGCTTGTCGCCGTGAAATACACGTCAGCAATGCGCTCTCACATCACATGATTGAAATGGGGCAACAAAGCAGACAAGGTTTCACGGCGCTTTTTATCGATTCGTGGCAAGGTTTTATGCCTTGCATTGTGAATGGATTAAGCGGTATATTGCCGGTTCAAGGGGTTGGGGGACTCAATAATGGCTGCACGCAACGAGCCTATTTTCGAGAAGGGCGTAATCGCGCACGAGGGCGGCACCTATACGGACGGGGTGCATCCCTATGATCCAGGCGGCCCCACACGCTGGGGCATCACGCTCATCGACTATCGGCTGCATTTCGATCCACACGGCACTGCCGCCGATGTGCGGGTCATGCCGTTGGCTGTGGCGCTACGCATCTATCTCACCAAGTATTGGAACAATCCAAGCGTGCGCGGCGACGATTTGCCGAGTGGCTTGGATTATTCGGCCGCCGACTATGGCGTAAATTCAGGCGTCGGCCGTGCGGGCAAGGTGCTGCGTCGGCTGTTGAGTTTGTCTGACCATACCAGCCTCGTCACCGCCGAAGTGTTGGCAGCCGTTGCATTGCGCGACCCGAAAGCACTCATCACCGCGATGAACGCAGAACGACTGCGGTTCCTGCAAAGCCTTCCAATTTGGCATACCTACAAGAACGGCTGGACCACGCGCATTCGTGAAGTCCTCGGTCTTTCGCTCAAGCTGGCCGATGTGCCTGCATCAGCGCCTGTTGCGTTTGGTGGGGACATTACGCCGACCACTGATTCGACCACGATGGCCAAGGGTATGATCCCGCCACCGACTACTGCCAAGAAAGCTGTGGCCACTGCAACAACAACGGCCACGACTGCCGGTGGCGCAACATTCTCTGATTGGGTTATGGCTCATCCGGCCGAGTCCGGCATCATCGTTGCTATCGTCCTTGTGTTGACGGCAGTGGTGATCAAACTAATTCACGACCATCACATCGCGAAACAGGAAGCGCCAACACCGGGCCTCGTGCCCGTGCCGGTTCGCGCGTAATAGGGGGACTACAAAATGAATTGGCTTCTCACCGGACTGATCGTGTCCACGTTGGCCGCAACCTATGTGTTCTGGATTCGACCGTTGCTCAAGACAACACCGACGCTTGGGCATTTCTATGCCCAAGAGGAAAGCTTTTGGCAGGCGTTGAATTTCAAGCTTGGTGGCCTCAAGCAAAAGCTGACCACGGTTGCGGTCATGGTCACCGGGTTTGTCGTGTCGGCTTATGACATTCTCGCACCGCTGATGGAAGAGAGTGGTATTCAGGTGGAAACACTCACGTCGAAAGTGCCACCGCAAGCGTGGCCAGTCATTGGCATGGTAGTCATCGGCCTTGTGCAGTATTTCCGTAAGCTGAGCGACAAGAGAGATTTGGCGGATGCGCTCGCGCCGGTCACAGTCGATCAGGCCAAAATTGAGCCGGTCGTAATCAAGTAACTGCGGCCTGTAGGGGGGCATCACATGTTTGCTTGGCTTGCGGAAAAGATGATTGCAGCGCCGGTCATCGGTGCGATTCTCGGCCCGGTCATCAACGGACTGCTGACAGCACAAAGGCAAAAGCTTGACGCGGTCGGTAGCCACGAGGCGCAGGTCACAGCGGTGGCCACTCAGGCCATCTTGCTCGACCGCCGTGAGGCGGAAATGAATGCTCAGATCATAATTGCGGAACAAGGCAATTGGTTCACGCGCAGTATCAGGCCCTTGATGGCCATGCCAGTTGTGTTTATAATTTGGAAACTCATCGTCTATGACAAGGCGCTCGGTGAATGGACGCACGGCATCACCGACAAGATGGACGATCATATATGGTGGGTCATCACCACCATCATCATCGCATACATGGGCGGCCGGTCGGCTGAAAAGGTTGCGTCCACCGTCGCCGGCATATTCGGGAAAAAGTAAAAAGGGTTGATCACATGGCGACACTGACGCCGGAACAAATAAGACTGTTGCCCAAGGCAATCGGGGCATCAACCGACGCGACTCGTGGCGGTGACCGACCTGAGAAAATTACAACGGACACAGGCGACCCCGTGCGCTCGGTGGCTCCACGTGTGACGCCACCGGCCTCGCCGGCACCTGTTTCAACAGTCGCTGAAATCGTTGCTGACAGTGAAACACCGGGCACGCTGGTCGTCCAGGCCCCTGTGCCGGTCGATGTCGCTGCTGCCCATGCCGCGACCGATGACGATATCGACGCGCTGCACGCACGCTTCGATGCGATGGAAGCGTTGCTCAAGCGCCGGCTGGCAGTCGGCACATTGAACGCCCGCTTTGACAATCTTGAAAAATGGCTGAACGATAGGTTTTAACTTATCAGGTTGGGGCCTGATTATCAGGTTTTCCTTATCATCCTGACCTGCGCTTTTGTATGTGCTGCTGTGCGAGTCGGCCAAGGACGGACGGCGATACCTTGACGGATGGCCTACCCGAGATCGCGATGCTAAGCGGCACGTGATTTGGCTTGCGCTTGTGCGACACTTTTAGCTGCCCTGCCGGCGGCGGGCAGTAGGCCGGATGGTCGGGATTGACCCCTCGGGCAAAG
>OCZT010000792.1_pt1 | contig 32046 bp, 38 predicted proteins | sample 1539031 | NCBI WGS metagenome assembly OCZT01 (sample SAMEA3539308, study PRJEB22396) | soil metagenome | biome: tundra; feature: field; material: soil | place: USA | collected 2010-05 | depth 0.15 m | reverse complement strand
CGATTTTTCGCCCACATAGTTGAGAAGCGAACCCATATTCTTGACGCCGCGGGCTGAAAGTGTGTTGATCGGTCCGGCGCTGATCGCATTAACACGTATATTGTTCTTTCCGAGATCGGCGGCGAGATATCTCACGGACGCTTCGAGCGCTGCCTTGGCGACGCCCATGACGTTGTAATTCATAACCACCTTTTCGGCACCATAATAGGTCATTGTGACGATGCTGCCGCCCTCGGTCATTAAGGGAGCGGCGGCCATAGCGACCTGGGTCAGCGAAAAGGCGCTGATCTCGAGCGCCGTGCGAAAGGCTTCGCGGCTTGTCGCAACGAATTCCCCGTCGAGGGCTTCGCGGGGAGCAAAAGCGATAGAGTGAATGACAAAATCAAGCCGTCCATACCTTACCGCCACGGCCTTGAACGCCGCATCCACCTCTTCCTGGTTGGTGACATCGCAGGGAACCACCAATGAATCGTCGAGCGTGGCGACAAGCTCATCGACATTCTCCTTCAACCGTTCCCCCTGGTATGTAAAAGCCATCTTTGCACCCTGTGCCCCGCATGCCGCGGCACATGCCCAGGCTATTGAACGCTTATTTGCGACGCCGAAAATAATGCCGATCTTGTTCTCTAACATAACTAAAGAAAGGGAAAGAAGTTTAAAAGGGAAAAAGTGAAAAAGCAAGCGGGGTCATTCTGTTACATACACCTTTTGAAGCATTTCGAAGTCGAGCAGACGGATATCGATGTCGACCGGCGTTTCGGTAAAACGCCGCGTTACCAGCACACCGCGAAGCTGATCTTCCTCGTCGGGTGTCAGCTGCATGACCAGCACGAGCATTAGCCGAAGCCGCAGCCGGCTTTTCATATCGGTTAAGTTCTTCTTGGCCTGGGCGATCTTTCTGAGCATCGATTCGATCTTTTCCTGACGAACATCAGGCACCACCAGGAACGAAACCTCGATACATGTGATCAGGTCCTGATCGACTATGATGGCGTCAAAAACGGACGTGCCGATCTGGACGTGACGCATCATCGGCAAGTGTTCTTCCTGCTGTATCTGTCGCAGAGCAAGGTCCTGGGCAACGACGTACGCCGAAAGCAGATCGGAGAGCTGCTCATCACCGACATTCAGCAGACGGGCGAGCTCGCGGACCTCGAGATTGACATCTTGCCGCTGGATCTCGGGCATGGCGGCGTCCCAGCTGATGAATTTGCGATCGTCGACGGCGGCGAGTCGCCGAGTGTTTGCCATATCGAGCAGCATGATCACAGCAAACATTGCGGCGGCCGCAACAAATAGAGCCACGGCCATTAAGTCTTGATCGCGAAGGCCGAAATATACACCGGCGGCAAGTACCGCGAACAACAGTACACCGGCTATCCACAAGGAATAGTTCGCTTTTCGCTCGTCGAAGCGAGCGAGAGGATTGGTCTGTCGCTTGTTCTCCATGTAGGCCGTGGACGCGGCTCAAACCGCCGACGATGCTCGTTCGAATGGTATCTCGTCGAAATGCGTCATTTGCTTGAAATCGCGGAACCGTTTATTTATTTCGGGATAATCGAGTTCATCGACGCGCTCAGTTCCGAACTTTTCGACATTAAACGACGCCATAACCGAGCCATAGATCATTGCCCGGCGAAGAATGTCATCGGTGATCTCGTCATGACTTGCGAGATATCCCATAAAGCCCCCGGCAAATGTATCGCCCGCACCCGTCGGATCGAAAACGCTCTCGAGCGGGTAAGCGGGGACGACGAAATAACCGTCTTTGGTAAACAATGTCGCCCCATATTCGCCCCGCTTGATAACGAGCGCCCGCAGACCATAATTCATGATAGAACGTGCCGCTTTGTGAATGTTGGGTTCGTTGGTTAATTGCCGGGCCTCGCCGTCATTGATGATGATGCAATCGCAGACCTTGATGGTTTCGATCAACGCCTCGCGGGCCGACGTGATCCAAAAGTTCATCGTGTCCATCGCTACGAACTCAGCGTTGGGACACTGCTCACGGACCTGCTTTTGCAGCGTCGGCAGGATGTTTGCCAGGAACAACAGCCGCGCTTTTTTCGAATTCTCCGATAGCTTTGGTGCGAAGGTTTCAAAAACGTTGAGCTGCGTGTCGAGCGTGTGGGCGGTATTCATGTCGTAATCGTAACGCCCGCTCCAGAAGAACGTCTTACCCCCGGGTACTACCTCGACATCGTCGGTATTAATGAAATGACGTTGAAAGACCTGCCATTCGGCATCGCCAAAATCGCCGCCAACGACACCGACCGCGTTTACCTTTGTGAAGAAGCTTGCCGACAACGAAAAGTGCGTGGCGGCTCCGCCAAGAATTCGCTCACGTTTACCGAACGGCGTCTCTAACGCGTCAAACGCGACCGAACCAACAACTGTTAATGACATTTGAAGAAATACTCCGCAAATAGGGATCGAAAAGCAAAACCCTATTTTACACTTCGATCCGGTTTTTTGCGATTTGCGAAGTAATCGAGGCGGCTTATTTTGAAGCCTCAATAAGCTTTAATGTCTTTTCCGCCTCATCATGATATTGACTGTCTGGATATTTCGTGACGACCAGCGAGAGGTATGTGATGGCGTCTTGTTTTAACTTAGCGGGGGCAAATTTTTCCTTTTCCTTGTCGGATTTAAGATTGACCTTTTGCTTGCCCTTGTTGTCGGAAAGGTAGTAGCTGCTCATGCCGGCGAGATACAGAAACTCGTCTATCTTTGAGAACTCGGGATACGCGGCATAGGTTTCCTCAAATCGCAGGATCACCTGCTTATAGGCCTTCTTGAGCGGCGTAAATGCCTGGCGGGCGACATCGAGATTGTGTTTCGCGTCGGCTTCCATCATCGGATCGCGGGCGATCGCGGGAGTGACGTTTCGTTGAGCAATTGCGGCGCCGTTAAATACAGTGAGGGCGGCGACTGCGAATATGAATATAAATAGCTTGGTTTTCATTACTTAATAAAGATGACGAGCGGAGGATAAAAGTTTGTTGTCTTCGTAAGAGTTACGCCTTTAGGCGTGATCCTACGTTTGTTCTTTCCAACGTCGTCTCACGCGTAAACGCGTAACTCTTACCGGTATTTCCCAATTATCGCTTCCAGCTTCTTCGCCGTCTCAGCCGGCCAGTTCTCGGGTGCGGTAAAGATCGCGTTCTTTATCGCGTCGCGGTACTGATTGGGGGTTTTCTTTGCCGCCACACGTTTTACGGCATCTTTGAGCACGAGCTGAGCGTTTCGGACATTCATGTTCAGATACTCGATCACCATGTCGACGGTCACGTCATCGTGTCCTTCATGCCAGCAATCGTAATCAGTGACAAGGGCCAATGTCGCGTAGGCGATCTCGGCCTCGCGGGCAAGCTTTGCTTCCTGCAGGTTGGTCATGCCGATCACATCCATACCCCACTGGCGATATACGTGGGACTCGGCCTTCGTTGAGAATGCCGGCCCCTCCATACATATATACGTGCCGCCGCGATGTGTCTTGACGCCTATGGCTTTGCAAGATTCTTCCAAAATGTCGCCGAGCTCGTCACAAACCGGTTCGGCAAATGTGATGTGTCCGACAATGCCCTCGCCAAAGAATGTCGATTCATGAGCGCGGGCACGGGTGCGATCGAAGAATTGATCGGGGATCACGAAATCTGTCGGAGCATATTTTTCCTGCAGGCTGCCGACGGCTGATACCGAGAGGATGTATTCGACGCCAAGCAGCTTCATCGCATAGATGTTCGCCCGAAACGGAAGTTCGGTCGGCGTCAGTATATGACCGCGGCCGTGGCGCGGAAGAAACGCGACGGTCACACCATCGAGCTCACCCACTATAAAGGCGTCAGACGGTTTGCCGAATGGCGTTTCGACGGGAATTTCCCGCACATTCTCCAATTCCGGCATTTGGTACAGACCGCTGCCGCCGATTATTCCGATTTTTACTTGTTCCATGCGTGTGTGAGATCAGGCGAACACGAGGCGTCCTTTCGGCTCAGGTACTTTGCGGCCAAGCTCCTTTGCCCTGTCCATCCATTCCTGAATGATGACCTCGGCGTTTGCAAGCGCTTCTTGATATGTTTTTCCATCGGCCATGCATCCGGCAAGTTCTGGAACTTCGGCAACGTAAGCGTCGCCGTCATGACTCCAATAAATAATTATTTCGTACTTACTCATCAGTCACTCCTAAGCCGTACTTTAAGATTATATTATGAACTTGATGACCTGGTAAGAAGTGGTATGCACTATCCGGGAATAATTCGTATATCTGTGACACATTTATGATTCAGCGACGGCCGTGATCTTTCCGTCGATCTCGACAAGCCTACCGAGCGGCATCTCTGGATCATGGTAGAAATGACAGATCCAATTCTCGGCTGCGGCACGCGGTAAGACCTGTTTTTTAAACTCGAGGGTCTCTGTGGGGTAAAGGTCATAACTCATTATCCAGGCAAGGGGCAAATGATGGCGTGTCGGAACCATGTCGAAGAAGCCGTACAGCGTTTCTCCGCCCCGCGTTAGCCTGATCGCTTGCATCGTCTCGGAATGGCCGCGGACTTGTTCGACGCGTAACCCGTCGACGACCTCATATGTATCCGGTTTCAACTCCAGTTGTTTTGAATCGATCAGCGGATGCCAATTGTCGCTTAGATAACTAGCGCGGTCGCGTTCATGCGGTGCTTCAGCGTGTTCAAATTCGCTCTTTGAGACAAAATAGCGGGCGTTGGGGAATTGGGGAACCGGGGATTGCGGAGTGCGGACTGCGGATTGCGGATCGGTTTCGACGTCTATGTTTCTTCGCTCATCCGCCGCGTCCCCATGTCCCCGCGTCTCTTTGTCCACATTGATGGTATTCCCGCCGGCGTGGTCAAAGTGAAGATGTGTATTAACGACAACGGTAATATCCTCGGGACGGCATCCGGTCATCTCAAAGAGTGATTCGCTAAACGGCTTTTCGCGATAAATGCCATAGATGCTCGTCTCCTTCGGCGACCATTTTTCGCCGATGCCGGTTTCGATCAAGATCTTTTCATCAGGCGTTTCGACGAAAAGGCAGTTCATCGTGAGCTTTATTCGATTAAGCTCATCCGGGGGACAGACACGCTCCCAAAGAACGCGAGGGACGACACCAAACATCGCCCCTCCATCCAATCTGAACTCCGTGTCGGGAATGATCTCGATGCGATAATCGCCTAGAAACATACGGAGAATGGAGAATGGAAAATGGAAAATGGAGAATTTTCCGTTCTCCATTTTCCATTTTCAATTTACTTTTTCTTTGCCGGCGGCGGAGGAACCGGTTTACCGGTGTTCGCTGGTTTACCGTTGCTTGGCGGTGCGTTGATATCCTCGTCTCCGCCCGGCGGCATTCCCTGAGGCATCTGCATCTGCTGTTTCTGCTGCATTTGCTTCATTTGCTCGTCGGTGACTTCGGGAACGGTAAAATCGTCAGGCACCTGGACATTGTTTTGCGCGACGATGTCCTCGATCAATTTCTTTTCCTTTTCTTCTTCGAGCTTGTTACGAACGTAATCCTTAACCGGCATTTCGCGGTTCGTCGGGCTGTCGCCTTTGTCGGGATCTTTGACGCCTGTCGAGATAAGAATGTGACGAACATCGTAGGTATCGCCCTGCGGAGGAGCACCCTTTTGATCTTTACCCTGAGTCGGACTCGGACCGAGCTTTCGCTCGAGCTTTATGATGTGGAAGCCAAAATCGGACTCGACCAGATCAGGGGCGATCTGTCCGGGCTCGAGTGCCAACGCGGCTTGTTCAAAAGGAGCGACCATCCGGCCTTTCGGAACATCCTTATAAAGTCCGCCCTGCGGAGTTCCGTCGGGCCCTTTATTGCCGGGATCTTGCGAATACTGGTTTGCCAGGGCCGCAAAATCTTCGCCTGCTTTTGCCTTATCAAGGATCTCCTGTGCCTGTGCCCGCTTCTGTGCCGGATCGAGTTCAGGATGCTGTGCGATGTACTGATTAATATCGTCATCCGTCACCTTGACCTTGTCCGCGACCTTTTCAGAGTACAGGCGGGCTAGAAATTGTGCCTGCTGCAGCTTGACCTGCAGGTTTGTCTTATCGATGAAATCCTTTGACAGCTGGCCGGCCGCAAATTTCTGGTCGTATTCGGCCTTGTAAATGCGGATCTTGGCAAAAATGTCGCGGGCCTGTGTTTTTTCCTCGTCTGTGATCTCGCGGTCCTTCATTTCCGGATTTCCTTGTTTGAGGATCGCGATCTTCGTATTAAGGAAATCGTTGAACTCAGCTTCGTGCGTCCGCTGTTCGGCGGATCCTCCCAAGCCGATCTTGTCCCAAAAACCAGGGGTCTTCGGCTGTTCGTCCTCGCCCCAATATGCTTTTACCTGATCATCCGTAATGAATCCGAATGCAGGCATTGGCCCTTTGTCCTTATTGATCTCTTTGTCGTAATTGACGGCAATTATCTCGGCGCGGATATTGGCGAGTTCTTGCTGGTTTGCCGGATCGGCGGCCATTCCTTCACGCTGTGCCTGGCTGGCAAAAGCAAGCAGCTGCTTAAGGTTCTCGATCTGCTGCTTTTTCATCTCCGGATCTTCTTTCAAGCGTTTCAAGATCATCGGATTGGTCTTTGCAACGTCGGCCAGAAGCAACTCGATCTCTACACGCGAGATAGAGTTGAACGATTCGGCGCCACCGCCAGCTTTCTTTTTCCAAATAACGAGACCGACGCCGATGGCAATGATCACGCCGATCAAAATGATTCCTTTTGTTAGATTACTCAATGTATCGAGACCTCACTTACCGAATAGTTTCCTGTGCCAAATGTCAAACGGGTATCATACCAAACGATGCGAATATCGACTAATGAGATGGCCCTAAACCGCTGTTTGGACAAGTTCCAGGAGGACACCGCCGGCGGATGAAGGATGAACAAACGCCACCAAACAGCCTTCGGCACCGGTCCTGGGGAGCTCGTCGATAAGACGCATTCCCTTTGATTTTAGATCCGCGAGGACTTTCCTAATGTCGTCGACCTCGACGGCGATGTGATGAATACCCGGTCCCCGCTTTTCAAGAAATTTGCTTATTGGAGAATCATCGCTGGTCGGCTCAAGCAGCTCGATCCGGCTTTCGCCTAAGGGAAGCATTGCAACCCGCACCTTTTGGTCCTCGACCGTTTCTGTGTGGACATTTTCGAGTTCGAGGGCGTCGGCCCAGAACTTAAGTGCTTCATCGATTTCGTTCGTTGCTATGCCGAGATGATTGATCTTCATAATTTGGGCCGATCATTTGCAGCCGGCTTTACGCAACAATGTGTCAACGGCCGTGTAGGGATCAAGTTTCTTGTTCGCGACCGCGGCGGCGAGTTCATCGAGTTTCTCACCGGCACCGTTACTGTTTAATAGATCGGCAAGGAGGCGTTCCTGCAAGAGCTCAGTAAGACGCCAGCGAGCGATCGCCGTTTTGCGCGAGGGGTCACTGGTCTCACCGGCTTGAAAATCAAGATAGCTGCCGATAGCTGCAGCCAGGTCCTCGATACCCTTACTTTCCGTGGCGACCGTCCTGACGATCGGCGGATTCCACATATCGGGGCGGTGCGCCAGGCTGAGCAGAGATTCGAGCTCCTTCTGTGTCCGCAGTACCCCTTCGCGATCGGCTTTATTTATAACAAAAACATCGCCGATCTCCATTATCCCGGCCTTTATCGCCTGAATGTCATCACCCATCCCGGGAACGAGCACGACTACCGAGACGTCGGCGGTTTTGACGATCTCAACTTCGTCCTGGCCAACGCCGACAGTTTCGACTATCACCTTGTTAAAGCCGGCAGCGTCGAGTATCGCCACGGCATCGACCGTCGCTCGCGAAAGACCACCCATATTTCCACGGGTGGCCATCGAGCGGATAAAGATGTTCTTTTGTGTCCCCAACGCGGACATCCGAATCCGGTCGCCAAGGATCGCACCGCCCGAGAACGGGCTTGAAGGATCGACGCAAACAATGCCGATCTTTTCGCCGCGCTCCTGGTAATAGAGGGCAAGCTTGTCGACGAGTGATGATTTGCCAGCACCCGGGGCCCCGGTTATCCCGATAACGGATGCGTTGCCGGTTTTTGGGAAGATGGACCGCATAATGTCGGCGGCGTCATCCGCCCCGGCTTCGATTCGCGTTATCGCCCGCGCGATAGAGCGCGGATCGCCGGCAAAGAGGGCGTTTAGCTTTTCTTGATCGGTCTGGATCATGGGTTGGACAAGGGGTAGGTCTCTGCCGTAATTTACTGGTTCGATTTCTTTTCGACAAATTTCAGACGGCGAAAGCCGTTGTTCCTCCACTCGTAATAATAATCGCCTGACGGCGGGGTTTTGGCGTTCTCATCTGGTGGCCCCGGTATGCCATGGAAGATAAACAACCGGCTATTCTTCTTGTATTCGAGTATCGGGTCCGCATAACCGTCGCCGTACGACGCATCGATATTATAAAACTCGCCTGGCCACAGCACTCTGCCGGTGCGCGTATCGATTATTGCTCCGTTTGTGCAACCGGTGCCGCATCCCCATGTGACGACCACGTATCGACCGACGAAGTTTACACCACCCGCTAACCCTTCGGCGAGGCGGGTGCGAAACGTACCGGCGTCCCGGTTTCGGCGAAAATCAATTTTATTGATCCGCGGCTTTTCGACCTTGACGGGATATTGATCAAAGCGGGGTATTCGCACCTGGGCTTCTGCCTGTACCACAAGCAGACACGAAGCCATGACTAAAAGACCTAACCGTTTCATATGCTTCATACATTAATCACTTACGACAAAAAAGACGAGTGTTTCACGCTCGTCTTGGAATGCCAAGATCATCACAGATCTTTTGAACCAGTTTTTCCTTTATCTCAAGATGGCGCGGAACGGCGGTCATCATTCCATTAGCAAGGTTCTTGTAAATCGAATGTCGGCTGCCTTCTCGGAATAGAACGCATCCTTGGCTTTCAACGTAACGAATCAAGTCACGCCTTTTCATCACGCGGCCTGGAGTATTAGATCCTCTTTCCTGGAGCCTTCGCTCGCGGAAAGTCGGTTATCGGCATCCTCCCGATAGCATTCGAGGAGCAGTGAGACGGCGTCCTTCAGATTTTCCCTTGTTTCGTCCAGCGTTTCGCCTTGCGTATTAGAGCCCGGAAGCTCGGCTACGTAGCCGATATATCCTCCCTCCTCCGCTCGTTCATAAATGGCCGTAAATTTAAGCTCTGACATAAGGCGTTTACCTTTTTCGTTCAGATAATACTGACATTTTTCAAAATATTGTACAAACAAAAGCGCGGAGGACATATTGCCGCTCCGCGCTGACCTTTCGATTTCGAAGTTAGTCTTACATCTGCCCTTCATCGGCTGACGGGCCATAGATAGACGGCACCGGTATATCGTTAAGCCGCAGATAGACCGAAAGCTGTCCACGGTGATGGATGATGTGGTTCATGACAAAGGAGCGCATAACAGCGATCTTTGGCATGTTGAAATACACCTGTTCACCATTTCGCATGGTCCAGTTTTCCATGAACGTCTCGTCGGAGGTGTTCTTTAACACAGAGACCGTTTCGGCGACCGCACTGTCAAATTGAGCGAGAAGCTCTTCATTCGTCTTTGGCTCGAACGGCTTATAATCCATCGTTGCGAAATCAATTCCCCCCTGCTCGATAGTCGGTTTGGTCCATCCGAACATTTCGCCAAGATGCGAAGCCAGTCGGCCAAATGTCATCGACTTTTCGTGCGGCTTCCAATCGAACTTGTCGGCCGGAACCCGCTCGAGACATTTACGAGCGGTCGCCGCTTCATTTTGAAGTTCGGCGAGCAGCGCCGTGCTGATATTGTTAGAACTTGTACCTGTACTTGAACTCATATTTACCCTCTCCTTTTTGGTTTTGTAGATCGGAACGCAATTATAGCAAAATGTTTCATAAATGCAACATGAAACATCTCGATCCATTTCATCTCACAAAGACTGCAAGCTTATGTAAGACAGGATCAGAACGCTTTTAATAGATTCTTGGCGATCACAAGGCGTTGTATCTCGCTCGTGCCTTCACCGATAGTGCAAAGCTTGGAATCGCGCCAGTATTTTTCGGCGGGGTAATCCTTTGTATAACCGTAGCCGCCATGGATCTGGACCGACTCCTCTGACACGCGAACGGCCGTTTCCGAAGCATAAAGTTTGGCCATGGCAGATTTCTGAGTGACCGGCTTGCCGGCGTCCTTGGTGGCCGCCGCCTGCAGTGTTAAGAGCCGCGCACATTCGATCTGGGTTGCCATATCGGCGAGCTTAAACTGGATCCCTTGAAACTGTGCGATGGGTTTTCCAAACTGCTGACGTTCCTTGGCGTATTTCACAGCGGCTTCGTAAGCGCCCTGGGCGATACCGACCGAAAGTGCGGCGATCGAGATCCGCCCGCCGTCAAGAACCTGCATTGCCTGTACAAATCCGTCGCCCTCGCGGCCGAGCATATTCTCGTCCGGCACGTAGCAGTCTTCGAATACGACGGATGCAGTTTCCGAGGCCCGCATACCGGTCTTGTTCTCTTTCTTATCGGAACGAAAACCGTCCATATCTTTGTCAAATATAAACGCCGAGATGCCATGCGTACCTTTTGTCTTGTCCGTAACCGCGACGGCCACAAGTGTTTTGCATGCTATCGCATGAGTGATGAAATTTTTTGATCCGTTGACTTTCCATCCGCCATTTGACCGAATGGCAGTCGTTCGTGTTCCTGATGCATCGGAACCGGCCTGCGACTCGGTGAGGCCCCACGCTCCAAAGCTTTCGCCCTGAGCAAGCGGAAACAGGTGTTGCTGCTTCTGTTGCTCGTTACCGAATGTGAAGATGTGATTCGAACAAAGCGAATTGTGGGCGGCAACCGATAAGGCCACCGATCCGCAGACGCGCCCGAGTTCCTCGATTATGGTCGCGTATTCGACATAGCCCATTCCGGCACCGCCGTACTGCTCGGGGAATAGAATTCCCATTAAGCCGAGTTCGGCCAATTTCGGTCTCAACTCGTCCGGGAAATGCTGAGACTCGTCCCATTCCATCACATGGGGCTTGATCTCGCTCTCGGCAAACTCGCGAATGGCGTATTTTATTTGTTGCTGATCGTCGGAAAGTTCGAAGTTCATATAAATAAGGAATAATTATGATCACATAACAAAAACTTTGCAACAAATCGAGGTGGATGGCACAATTGCCAATCGCGAGACGGCTCGCATACACTCAATAACAATGGCCTGGCGAGACAATATACTCACGAACCCCGAGAAGATCCGAGAGCTTCTGAAGGCAACCAAAACAATTGCCGTTCTCGGCATTAAGCCCGAATCACACTCAAATCAACCCGCATTTTACGTTCCGAAATATATGGCCGATCGGGGTTATGACATTATTCCTGTTCCGGTGTATTACCCCGAGGTAACCGAAATACTCGGTAAACCTGTATATCGAAATCTGAATGACGTGCCCGGCGACATAGATCTTGTCAACATCTTCCGCCGCTCGCAGGATGTGGCGAAACACACCTCTGAAATCCTCGCAAAGAACCCAAAAGCCGTTTGGATGCAGCTTGGGATCCGTAATGATGACGTCGCCCGCGAGCTTGCCGAGGCCGGGATCAAGGTCGTTCAGGACCTCTGTCTGATGGTCGAACACCGTTATTTGTTGTAGCTAACGGCTACGCAAAAAAAGCTTCTTCTATTTATGTAAAGCGAAAAGGGGAAGGGGTGATAAGCATTTCATCAGGAAAGCGCCGCGATGTAAGGCGGCGGCTATCTACCGCGCATTCTTCGACGAAACTTTGACGCCGCCGGATGCTAGTTCGCCCACTTCTTGTGGGGTGAGCTTTCTAAAGTCTCCCGACAGCAAACCGGCTATTGTGACGGGACCGATCGCAACGCGTTTGAGTTTGACCACGGAATGCCCGACGGCGTCGAACATCTTGCGGATCTGCTGGTTGTGACCTTCGTAAAGTATTACGCCAAACCAGCCGTTTCTTTCCGTTGAGCTAAGTTCCCGTATTTCGGCGGGAGCTGTTTTGAACCCATCGTCAAGGCGGATGCCCCGTCGCAATTTGTTTATAGCATTCGGATTAGGCAGTCCCTTCACCTTAACCTCATAGATCTTTGGAATGGCCTTTGATGAATTCACACGATTTGTGAACTCTCCGTCATTTGTCAGGATTATCAATCCTTCCGTATTAAAGTCGAGCCGGCCGACGGGATGTAATCGACCGTGTCCCTTCACAAGATCGGTGACAAGTTTTCTTCCCTCGGGATCATTAACGCTTGATAGATAGCCTTTGGGTTTGTTGAGCAAGATGTACGAAAACTCGCGGTGCTGAATTTTCGGATTTATTAGCTTACCTCGAACCTTGATGTGATCTTTATCGGGATCGGCTTTGGTGCCGAGCTCGGTCACGATCGCGCCGTTTACCGAAACTTCTCCGGCCCGGATCAATTCCTCAGCCGCGCGGCGCGAAGCGATACCGGCCTGGGCGATAAGTTTTTGCAATCTTTCTTTCATAAGATGAGCCACAGAAGATCAGCCACAGAGAACACAGAGAAAAAAGAGACATTTATATATATGAACTCTGTGTGCTCTGTGGCTATTGAACCAGATCTTCAAAATCCTCGATACTTGGAAGCTCCGAAAGGTCCTTTAAACCAAACTGTATTAGGAACTCCTTTGATGTGCCGTATTGCATTGGGCGCCCGACGGTTTCTTTTCTTCCTTTTGCAACGATAAGGCGTTTGTCGAGAAGGGTCTTTATCGCCGAAGCGGACTGAACGCCCCGGATGTCGAGGATCTCAGGAACCGTGACAGGCTGCTTGTACGCAATGACTGCCAGGGTTTCCAAAGATGCGAGCGAGAGCTTAGCCGATGGCCGGGTCTTTAAGAATTTGCGGATCTCTTCGTGAAACTGTGCCCGTGTCGAAAGCTGCCAGCCACCGGCGATCTCACGCATTTGCAAACCGCTCTCGCGTTCATCATATTCGCGCTGCAGTTCGTCCACCGCAGCTTGTATTCTTTCACGGCCCTCATCCAACAGGTCCGCGAGGAATTTCGTCGTGATCGGCTCATCCGCAACGAAAATAATCGCCTCGACCAGGGCGACGAGTTCAGCATTTGTCCTTTCAGTGGCCTCTTTTTCCGTCGCCATATTTCAAGCTTTCCGCAAAATGATGTCGCCGAATGTCTTTTTCTGCAGCAGTTTCACGGCTTCTGTACGAACGATCTCGAGCACCGCGACAAACGCGGTAACAAGCTCACGCCTTGAATGCATCTCTTCAAAAAAGCTAAGCAAATTTATTTCACCGTCAGCGAATATCCGTTGCTTTAGGTTCCTGATCATGTCGGCCAGCGAGATCTCTTCACGCTGGATCTCCATTTTTATCTCATCAACGTGACGAGCGACGATTCTTTGAAACACGGTCAACAGATCAAAAACGGACGCGTCGATCTCGGCATTGGCCTCGTCGGATTCGATCGGCCCTCGCGTAAAAACCGCTTGCTCCACCGTTGACCGCTCGTAGAGCATTCCCGCCGCGGTTTTGAACTTTTCGTATTCGAGCAGGCGGTCGACGAGTTCCTGCCTTGGATCTTCCGTTTCTTCATCCGCTGCCGCTAAGGGGTCGCGGGGCAGCAGCATTTTGGATTTGATCTCGATCAGCGTTGCCGCCATCACCAGGAAGTCGGCTGCAACGGCGATATCGAGATGCTTCATCAGCCGAATAAATTCGAGATATCTTTCGGTGATCCGCGCGATCGGTATGTCAAAGATATTCGCCTGCTCCTGTCTGATCAAATAAAGCAGCAGATCGAGCGGACCCGCGAATTCGCCGATCTTTATCTTTAACTCATCACGACCGTCGGAGACGATCTCGGCGGTTTTCTCGTAAAAGTCGAAGGTGTATTGTTCCAGCTGCTCGGTCAATTCTTCTTTTTTCCCCGTAGGTAAATTATGTAGTCAGTTTGCGGAGGCTCAAAGCCGGATTCGCGAAGCTTCAAGATGATGTTCCCGCGATGTATTGCCGAGTGCATCAAAACATGTGTGAGAATTTCCTCCAAAGTATTTGTAAATTGCACGCCGCGACTGTTTTTGTAAGTTATGGGTTTATCCAGTGCCTCGTCACCACATTTATCAAGTAAACCTATGTACTTTGTGGAGGTCGACTTGAGCAGTTCGCCACAATCAATAACATTCAGATCAGGCCAGAAGTTAAAAAGGGTTGAGTCCTTACCACCGATCCTTTCGAAATACTCGAGCTCAGTGGTCAGCAGATGGGCAAATATTTGCAACGCGCGTTCGCAATCATTCTGAGAGAGCGATGCGGCGATCCGCTGATTTGCCCATTCGTTGTAAAGATAGAGCTCCCGCAGGTGATCGATCGTTTTCACTTAAGGTTCTCGGCGGCGTACTCCCGAAGATCTTCTAACTTCACGACCTGCAGAGCTGACTCATGAGTTGATTCAAGAACCACCTGTGGAGCCATGCCGTCCTCGAGAGCCTGCCGCCATCGAGTTACACAGAGGCACCATCGATCGCCATCCTTTACACCCGGAAATGCGTATTGCGGCATCGGTGTCGAAAGATCATTGCCGGCGGACTTTGAGTATTCCAGAAATTTGTCGGTAGCGACGATGCAAACCGTATGTCGGCCAACATCGTCAGGGCCAGTGTTGCAAGATCCATCGCGAAAAAATCCCGTCATCGGATCGGTGCAGCAGCTTTGCAGCTCGCCGCCGAGAACGTTGCGGGGTTTCGGGTGATGACCGTTTCCATTTGTAATGCTCATATCGGTTTTGTAAATAAGTTATCTCGTTCGACCCTTGCAACCCGTGTTGCAAATGCTTGATACCAGCGCGTCATTCCTGTTTCCTGTGCGACGCGGTGCTCGACGTTTCTCTTCCAATTATCTATGGACTCGAGACTGTCCCAATAGCAGATCGTAATACTAAGCCCGTCATTCATTGCATGTTCCATTCCGAGGAAGCCGGGCTGGGCCGCGGAAAGGTCTGCCATCTTTGTCGCCATTTCGTCATAACCATTTTCGTCATCGGTGCGGATAGAGGTAAATGTCACGACATAATACGGCGGTTCGGGTGTCTTAGCGATCATTTGATGATTTCAAGCGCTTTATCAACGACTGTGATGCTCACTTTACGCCTTTGTTCTGCGACTTGCTGGGAGTCTCCGGCTGCCAGGGAATCTTCTCGACGAGGTTACCGGACCCGTTGTCGACAATCGAAGGTCGCTTCCCGTTAGGATAGCGAGTAAACCTCAAAGTATTTTCGGTGCCGTTAAAAACAAACTCCATCGCCGCGTCCGCTGATATTTCGTTTCGATCGCCATTGACCATTATCCGTTGACAGGCCCCGTCGACCGTGACGATGTTATGGTCTCCGTCGATCATCACCGGATTGAATTCATTACAGTTTATCGTTTTTCTCTGTGCCTCGCCGTTAAGGGTTAACATCTTTCCTTCCAAGCCGGTATCGATCTGGACGATATCGGCAGGGTCGATCGGTGTTGCCGCAGGTGACGATGAAACCGGCGGCGTCGGCGTCGGCGTCGCCGAGAACTTCTCCATCTCCTCATTCGCCGTACCGCTGCGTAGGTCGCACGACACCAAAATTGACGTAGACAGCAAGACAAATGTTGTAAGAATCGCCTTCATTCAGAACTTTTCGGTTAAGAGCGGCAAGGCCTTTTCGATAGGTCGCGCGAGTACTGCCTTGTTGCCAACCTCAACGATCGGCCGTTGGATCATACCGGGATTCTCAACCATCGCCGCTATCACAACGTCATCAGCTGTATCCGTCGTGATTCCGAGTTCCTTTACCGCTGCTTCGCCTTTTCTAATCACATCAAACGGCCGCAGACCCGTCTTCCGGATCAATGACCGCAGCTTCTCATTGGTAAACGACTCATTGAAATAATTGACCTTGTTGTAATCGATGCCGTTTTCACGAAACAGCGTAGCCAGATTTCGGCAGGTCGTTCAAGTAGGTTTTTCGTAAACTGTTATTTTCTGTGTCATATATGCATAGAGCGGAAGCGAGCGAGCGTAAGGGAGCGTGTTCCATGTGTTGCGTAGCACGCTCGTTCACACTCGCGTTTCTGCCCGTAGAGCATCTCCAGGGTGTGTCTCGACAAGGTTGTGCGATTCCTCGTCGGTGAAGACCCGTGATTTTGTTACAAACCTTAATCCGAGAGGGATCTCAAGCGAAAAGCTTGCACCGCGGCCGGGCACGACATCGATGGTCAACTCGGTATGCTGCCAATACTCAAACTGATCTTTCGCCATATAGAAGTCACAGCCGGCGATCTCGCCCATCCAAACATCCGCCGATCCAACAATGAACTCGCCTTTCGTATAACACATAGGTGATGAGCCGTCGCAGCAACCGCCGCTTTGATGAAACATCAACTCGCCGTGCTTCGCTCGAAGCTGGTCAACCACCTTGGCGGCTTCGGGTGTGATCTTTACTCTTGGATTCCTCATTTCAAACATCGAGATAATTCTTGTTGCGGACATTGCTTATTGGCGTTCGCAAAGATACCGAACATTTCCGACGAATTTTGGCTCGTCCTTTCTGTTTGCGCTAACTTCATAATCGCCAGCAACTTTTTGATATATGCCGTCCCTATACGAATAGGTAGAAATGTTGCTGTCGGATGAACTAATGTGAGACGAAATAGTTACCGCCGCCCAAGTAGCTACGCGTTGGCGTAAATAAACATGTTCAGCAAAAATTATTCCGAGAAAGCGAACAGGCTTTGTGGAGAATACTCCCCAATAGACGTTGTCCCCAATACCAGTGTCTTTCAATTGTACAAAATACTCACTAACGCCATCGCCGTTGAGATCGTATGGGACCGCGTACTTGCCGTCACTCTCTGGATGCGAGGGCTCGTCTTTCAGTTTATACAGGGCATGTCGGATTTCGGTCCGCAATCGTTTCTTCGGAAATTTATCTGTCAAGCACTGGTTATTGAAGGCAGCTATGACAGATGCTTTAACGTCCGGCGTCATCCGTTTTTGCGAAAACACTGGAATGGACGCTGCCGATGATAATAACAAAACAGCCATAAACGTAGGAGTTGTGTAAGTCCAATTGCGCATTTAACCCAGAGAATAAGAGGGCACGGATGAATACACCTTCAGATCATCCGTGCCCGACTGCTATTCATTGATTCTAAAAGAACCCCATCGCCTTCTTATCGTACGAAATAAGCATGTTCTTATTCTGACGATAATGGTCGAGCATCATCTTGTGTGTTTCACGACCAAAGCCCGATTTCTTATAACCTCCGAAGGGAGCGTGAGCCGGGTAAGCGTGATAGCAATTTACCCAAACGCGTCCGGCCTGGATTGCACGCGGTATTTGATAAAGCTGGTGAGCATCACGCGTCCAAACGCCGGCGCCAAGTCCGTAGAGAGTGTCGTTTGCGATCGCGATCGCGTCGGCCTCGTCCTTAAATGTCGTGACCGATGCAACCGGGCCAAAGATCTCTTCCTGGAATACACGCATCTTGTTATGTCCCTTGAGCAGCGTCGGTTGAATGTAAAAACCCTTTTCCAACCCGCCATCCTGGACATGCACATCGCCGCCGCATAATACCTCGGCACCCTCGTCTTTACCGATCTGGATGTAATTCTTGATCTTTTCCCATTGGTCCTGGCTGGCTTGGGCACCCATCATCGTTTCGGGATCGAGCGGGTGACCCATCTTGATCTTCTTTGTTCGCTCGACGACACGGCTGATGAATTTATCGGCAATGTCTTCCTGGACCAGAATGCGCGACGGGCATGTACACACCTCGCCCTGATTCAGCGCAAACATCGCGGCACCTTCGAGACATTTATCAAAGTACTCGTCGTCCGCGTCCATAACGCTCGAGAAAAAGATGTTCGGCGATTTGCCGCCAAGCTCGAGCGTGACGGGAATTAAGTTTTGCGAAGCGTACTGCATTATCAAACGGCCGGTTGTTGTCTCGCCCGTAAAAGCCACCTTTGCGACCCGAGGCGACATTGCCAGGGGCTTTCCGGCCTCGGTGCCAAATCCATTGACGATATTCAATACCCCGGGCGGCAACAGATCACCGACGAGCTCCATCAGGACAAGGATACTGGCTGGTGTCTGCTCAGCAGGTTTAACGATCGTGCAGTTTCCCGCCGCGAGTGCCGGTGCCATTTTCCATGTCGCCATCAGGAGCGGAAAGTTCCACGGTATGATCTGAGCAACAACACCAAGCGGTTCCTTGATGTTCACCGACAGTGTGTTGCTGTCGAGTTCGGTCGCGTCGCCTTCTTCGGCCCGGATGACGCCGGCGAAATAACGAAAATGATCGATCGCCAGTGGCAGATCGGCATAAGTTGTTTCGCGGATCGGCTTGCCGTTGTCCCACGTTTCCGCTCTTGCCAACGTATCGAGGTTTTGCTCCATCCGATCGGCGATCTTGAGCAGGATATTGCTTCGCGTGGTCGCCGATGAGTTGCCCCATTCCGGTGCTGCCTTGTGTGCGGCATCTAAAGCTACCTCAATATCTGCCTCATTCGAACGGGCGACCCGGGTAAACACTTTGCCGTCAACAGGCGAGATATTGTCAAAGTACTCACCGCTTTTTGGTGCGACCCATTCGCCACCGATAAAGTTCTCGTATTGTTCTTTAAACTTGGGAATGTCGTACGATTTTTGTACTGCGTCCATACTTCCTCCTATCAAATGTCGATGATCCGCGCGCGATGGATCTTAAGGTTGAGAATTGTCGAGAATGTCCTAATTGTAGCACCGCCGAGGCTGAAGATGCGAAGGAGTTCTTGTCCCCGTCCGCGGCGGGCATTTATGCTGATGTAACGCGCGAGCTGTGACGGTTATGCCGGTTGTCTTACGCTTAGCCACGTCGTTCACGGCGTGGATAAGATCGGCACCAATCTAGCAGCCCGTTTTAACGGGCTTACAAACGAGGCTTAAGCCGCAACAACTAAAAGGACGTTGAAACGCCCTTTCGACAGATTTACGGATATTGTCCACGCCGTGAACGACGTGGCTAGGCTAGAAGATCCCGTTGTATCTCAATTAGAAATGGATGGATCCAAATTATCGCCAATAAATCCAGTTTCTACCGAGATCTCATCGCCTCACGCATTCAAAATGTCCACCCTATGGTAGCTATCTGATCCCCATGTTGGAATAGACTGTTTGAAGCGTGTCGGCGGCGATGGCGCGGGCTTTTTCAGCCCCGGTTCGAAGTATCGCTTTCAAGTGATCGTCATCGAATTCTTCCACTTTCTGTTGGAATGGCCGCAAGAATTCGATGACGACCTCGGCGAGCTCACCTTTTAACTGACCGTATCCTTTACCGACGAAATGGGTCTCACATTCCTCGACAGTACGGGAGGTCAAAAGCTGGTACATTGTCAGCAGATTTGTGATGGCGGGCCGTGAAGGGTCGAATCTTATATCTGTACCCGAGTCGGTCACAGCTCGTTTGATCTTCTTTGTTATCGTCTCCGCGTCATCGAGCAAAAAGATCGAGCCGTTGGCATCATCGTCCGATTTCGACATTTTCTTTGTCGGATCTTGCAGCGACAAGATATTTGCTCCGACGGGTGGGATATACGGTTCGGGAATCTTAAACATCTGCCCATAATCGCGGTTGAACCGCTCGGCCAGATCGCGTGTCAGCTCGAGATGCTGTTTCTGGTCTTTCCCAATAGGCACAAGATCGGTTTGATATAGCAGGATGTCAGCGGCCATCAGTACGGGGTAGATGAAAAGGCCGACACCGGCCCGCTCGCGATTGCCCTTTGCTTTGTCCTTGAACTGCGTCATGCGCTCGAGCTCACCCATTCGTGCGATACACGAGAGTACCCATGTCAATTCGGTGTGTTCAGGCACATCTGACTGGACAAAGACCGTCGATACCGTGGGGTCGATGCCTGCGGCCAGGTAAATGCGTGCGAGGTCTAATGTTTTACGTCGCAATACACTCGGCTCTTGCGGAAATGTGAGGGCGTGCAGGTTAACAACGCAATAAACGCTGTCGTACTCACTCTGAAGTGCGACCCAGTTCTTCAAAGCGCCGAGATAGTTGCCGATATGCAAGTTACCCGTCGGCTGGGCACCGCTAAAAATGCGTTTCTTCATAGACTAGAACGAGAGTAGATAGATGAGTGCATAATAGAACGGCGTAATTATCACCCTGAAAACACCCATATAGATAAGCAGCATGAGGATCAGAAAGCCGTATTGTTCGAGCATATCAAGCAGCGGTTGAACGCTGCTCGGCAAAAAAGTAGACAAGATCTTACTGCCGTCGAGCGGCGGGAAAGGCAAAAGGTTAAACACGAACAACGACATATTCAGCAGCATCAGATCGCCGACCAGGATCGCGACGGGATTTTTGCTTTGGCCAAAAAAATCACCAATGCTGAATCCCTGCATTATCATTATCTTGGCGATAATGATGCCGATCGTCATAAGAATAAGATTGGCAATAACACCGGCCACTGAAACCGCGACGTTCGCCGTCCGGTAATTATTCCACTTTCGCGGATTCACCGGTGTCGGCTTTCCCCAACCGATCAATGGAATCGATCCAAAAGCACCGCCAAGAGCACCAAAGACAAAGGATATTATCGGGATCAGGAGCGTGCCGATCGGGTCGGTATGGGCAACGGGATTCAAAGTCACACGACCCAACATGTAAGCCGTGTCGTCGCCGCATTTGTACGACACCCATGCGTGGCCCGCCTCGTGGGCCGAGATCGCAAGCAGCAGGACGACCATGTAGATGATCAAATGGCTTACCAAATTAACGAGATCGATGTTACCCATAGACGCTTAGGATCGGCACAGACTTAGTCCCCAAGGTAAAGGACGTTTCTATTGTCTTAACCGCTAGATTGTGCCATTGTTTTCATTCAAAATAAACCTGTGATCGGAACCCGCCGCGTAACCCGTAAGGTCGATCGGGGTCGCCTGTATGAAAAAACACATCGTCTGTATCGCGAGCGAGCTCAAGGGTGAGGATTTTCTCGACGAAGCGCATAACCAGGGATGGCATGTAACGCTGCTAACGCGACGAAGGCTGCTCGATGCCCATTGGCCACGGAATGCCATAGATGATATCAAGCCCGTCGAGAATACGGCGACCCCCGCCGATTATGTCCGCGCTATTACAAATATAGTCGGCACACAAAATGTCGATCGGATCGTCGGACTCGATGAATTTGACGTTATCACGGCAGCTCTGGCGCGCGAACATCTTCAGATGCCAGGCTTGAGCAGTTCATATCTTAGACGTTTCCGCGACAAGCTGGCGATGCGCTCTTTAGCATCCGAATCCGGAATAGCATGTCCGCAATTCATCGGTGCCTTTAACATGGACCGGATAAGGGAATTTCTTGAACGGGCACCGGGTCCATGGATAGTAAAACCGCGTACCGAGGTTTCTGCTTTTGGCATCCGAAAGTGCGAAGTACCCGGACAGGTCTGGGCCGTACTCAATGATCTGGACGACCGGAATAGCTGGCGCGACCACCCGTCGCAATTTCTTATTGAGCAGTTTATTGAGGGGCGCGTGTTTCATGTCGATTCGGTCGTCAATAATGGAAAGATCGTGGCCTGCGGAGTTAGCCAATATGGTACGACGCCCTATGATATATCGCATCACGGCGGTGTCTTTACCACATCTGTCGTCGATTACCGGTCCGCGGAACGTGGGGAGCTTGAGGCATCCAATGCCGCTCTGCTTTCCGCTTTCGAGTACCGGCGTGGCGTTTCACATGCGGAGTTCTTGCAGAGCGAGGCGGATGGTAAATTCTATTTACTCGAGGTCGCTTGCCGTGTCGGCGGAGCATACATCGCAAACGTTGTGGAGCATGCCCGGGGCTTCAACCTTTGGCGCGAATGGGCAAAGCTCGAAACCGCGACGCCGGAGACTCCTTACAAGCTGCCAAAGCTAAGACGTGATTTCGCGGGTATAGCTGTTGCGCTTTCCAAAACCGAAGAGCCGGACACCTCGGCCTACGTGGACGAAGAGATCGTCTATCGCGTCAATAAACCGCGGCATGTCGGCTTTATCGTCCGGTCAACCAGACACAAGCGTGTACGCGAGTTGTTGACCGCATATTCGGAGCGGATCAAAGACGATTTTCTCGCGGTTGTGCCTCCGAAGGAACGTTATAACGATTGAGTATTAGAAAGTATTTTGTGACAATGGCAGCATGAATCGAGTAGTAACGATATCACCGGAAATCCAGAGCGGAGAACCTGTCTTTTCAGGAACACGTGTTCCGATAAAGAATCTCTTCGATTATCTGAAGGGTGGAGAGTCGATCGATGAGTTTCTTGATGATTTTCCATCCGTTAGAAAAGAACAAGTCATCGAGCTTCTAAGTCTGGCTGAAAATACTTTCACACTTTCGGCCGCCGAAGTATATGAAGAAAGTTTTGCTTGACGAGAATCTCCCGCGCCAGTTAAAGAACTACTTTTCTAAAGAATTTGGTGTTTCATCCGTTCCCGATTGTGGGTGGCAATCGAAAAAGAACGGAGAATTGTTGACCGTCGGTTGTCGATGCCGGAATCGACGGCCTATTAACCGCGGATCGCAATCTACGCTATCAACAGAATCTCACAAAACACTCGGTCGCGATCGTTGTGATTGTGGCTAACGATATTCGGTTGAAAAATCTTGTTAATTTTATACAGGAAATAGAGGCGACGATATATACGTCTGGCGAGACTGAAAAGATTGCGGAACTCGACCTAAGGCCGAAACAGCCTCATTGAGCAATATGTCCGTGAAGACCATCCCGGTTCCATCACCTCCCACCGTTCTCGATCATGATCTGAACAAATACTTTCCCGAATTGCTGAAGTTTGATTCGACTGTCGCAATGGAAGCCTCGGACTTTTACAAGGGGATCAAACCCGAGGCCGAGAGAATCCTGAATTCAATTATTGTAGAACACATCCCGCGATCGATCGGGGCGGATAACGGTTCACAAACTTCCGTTTCATCAACATCGATAGGCGTCGCAGCCTGGAATCTTGAGCGCGGTACGCGTTTTGAGGGGATAGTCGATGCATTTAGTCATAACGAGGCTTTAAGAGATCGCGATGTGCTGCTGCTCAGCGAGCTTGACTACGGCATGGCCCGCAGCGGCAATCGTTTTGTCGCGAAAGAGCTGGCGGAGCGGCTGCAGATGAACTATGCCTTTGCGCCGGTATACATTCCGCTCCAGAAGGGAAGCGGTGTCGAATCCGAGATCGAGGGTGAAAATGCCCAGTCGATACACGGTCTGGCGCTATTTTCGCGATATCCGATCACAAACGTTCACGCCGTACCGCTGCCGAACGGCAAGGACAAGATGTGGGGCAAGGAAAAGAGGCTCGGACGGCTTCGCGCGCTGATCGTCGACATCGAACACCCGGGTGGTACGTTTAGAGCAGTTACAGTTCACCTTGACGCTCATTGTTCGCGAGCCCACCGACGCCGGCAGATACAGATAGTTCTTGATCATTTGGACACGCTGCCGCCGCTCCCAACCATACTTGGCGGTGACTGGAATACCACCGGCTTTAACTCACAGAATTCGACGCGGGCGATAATGGGTTATTGGCGGCGCGTCTTTATGGGTCCTAAAAATGTCGCTATCAACCATCTTCCGTACCCCGAACGCTTTTTCGAGCGGCGGCTATTTGGGGACCTTGAATCGCGCGGCTATGAATACAAGAATCTGAACGAACTCGGGGTAGGCACTCTTCATTACGATGTCGCAAGCATCGAAAAGAATACAAATCTTCGCGACTGGGTCCCCGAATGGTGCTTTCCCTTTATCTTTTGGGCTGCCGGTCGTGTCGGCGGACGCGTTTCCGGCAGATTGGATTGGTTTGCGGCGCGTGGGTTTTCGCTTGCTTCGGACTCTGCTCCTAAAACCATCGGCGAGCTCATCGATACTGAGGGAATTCCCCTATCCGATCACGATGCTATAACGGTCGATCTCGTCTTCAGATAGCCGAAGGAAATTGGCCGCAGATAAACGCAGATAACGCAGATCGGAAAGAACCGGTTCTATCGGCGTCATCTGCGTTTATCTGCGGCAGAATTCTTCTTCCGCTGCTACGGCCACCGCCACTGCTTCCACCGCTGCTACTGCCGCAGCCGTTGCCGCTGCTACTGCCACTGCCACTGCCGCTGCCACTGGCGTTCCGCTCACCGGTATGGTTAACTCTTACGAATGGAAGTTTCCTTTTGTCAGACCATCAGTTTTAACGCGGATACGTTCGAATACGACTCGGTTTCCCAGGAAAATGGCAACGCGACGGTCATCAGATTTCAGATCGACGACAAGCTATACAGTCCCGGCGATGTCGTTGTCGTCGTTGGTCGTGACGGCGACGTCAGTTTTCACGGCATCATTGGCAAGATCGAGAGCGGTTACGCGTACGCGACAGATCCTAAGGGTTCTCTTTTGCCGGGTGGCGTTCAGTAGGGTTTAGTTTCTAGTTTCTGGTTTCTAGTTTCGAGTTAAAGAAACTACTCCAAACTTGAATCTGGAAACTTGAAACTCTAAACTAGTCCCTTCCCGGGGATGTAGCTCAGCTGGGAGAGCGCGGCGTTCGCAATGCCGAGGCCAGGAGTTCGATCCTCCTCATCTCCACCAATTTACAGTGGGGCGCAGTCTTCAAACACGTTGTTTGCAGACTGCGCTTTTGTTATTTAGTCTTCCCATCTCAATAACAATATGAGCGAGATCAGAGTCAACATCTCGGATGCGAGTGAAACGATCCACGGCGACCTACATGGTTCCTATACCGATGCTTTGGTGGCGGCTCTTGCTGCCGAACCCGAAACGATCGAAGAATATAAACACGCCCTTTCCAGATTCGTAAAGGAAACGGATGGATGGACCCCGCTGAAGATGTTCCGACACGGTGAGGACCTTGAGCCGTGGGATGCGGGCATACTTGCGATCGATCTGCCAAGTCGAGTTATCGGCTGCGAATCGACATACACATATGCCTCCGCTGAGGGAAGCGTCCGCGTAGAAGCCGAGTTTTCAGACTTTGACGACGATAACGACGGCTATGTGCATGTTCCTTACCGTCTGCCGGACGATTGGCTGATCATCAATTCCATACCATTCTTTGAAGGCACATCTTCCGTCCGACGAAGGTCAACGGCGCGCTACAGAACAGGCCGCTCCTACGGAGCTGCACGCTTTGTCCTACAACCCCTTCTACAGACAGGTCGCTCCTAACGGAGCTAAAAAGTTCGTAATTCCGTTCTAAGCCCGATACGGGCGGCCTGACTGTAGAATCGAATGAACCAAAATTCGGTGAGCTCCGTTAGGAGCGTCCTGTGATTCGATAGAAAGGTAGATCAACATATCCCACCTGCAACCTTACCGAAGCCATCGCTGAGATGTTGTCTGCACGTTCTTGAAATGACCCACTACCTAAAATTGCTATTGTTTCCAGCGATTAATCGCTTGGCTGGTTACCATGATGTCCCCGCAGGACAGGAAAGGTGTGTACTAATCAGGTGTGATCGTTCTAATCTCCCCCGATCTTTGTCGTACCCGGTCTCTTTACGGTTATTTAGATCACGCGTCTCGTCGTTCGTGAATCAATATCGGTTATTGCACGATCAAAACCTTGCAATTGGTTAGCAAAATCACCCATTGAACCGGCAAATATATGCATTTCAGGAACAAGAATGTGCATTTCCAGAGCGAAAACGCGCATTTACACGGCAAGAATGTACATTTCCAAGGCAAGAATGTACATTTCTAAAACAAAAATGCGCATTCCCAGAGCAAAAACGCGCATTCCCAGACCAAAAACGCGCATTTCCAGGGCAAAAATGTGCATTTTCTTGCCTGAAATATTCGACTTTCAAGGGCGAATGCGGGTTATCGTCGGATATTCGACCTATTTGGTGAATTTGTCTTCTGACATAGTGTTTTTCCGAACGACCAATCGAATTAGTCCGACGCGAAAAGTCGGGGATGGCGTCCAATAACTATCTCGAGGCGCGGATGAACGGATCTAATGCGCGGGTAACGGAGTCGTTATCCGTCCTACCGGATAAATTCCCACCTTTTGCTGCAGGTAATAGGGGGACCGCTCGTAAAAGAACCGAAGGCGAGCCTGCGGGCTGCGTGCAAATGCAGGCTCCAGCAGCTTTGCGTTGAACTCGTCCAGCAGTTTCGGATCTTTGGCGAGCATATCGCGGGCAAGCTTTTCGACTACATAGCTTTCGCCGCCCTCTTTTTGTTCAAAGATGGAATCGAAAAAGCCCCAATAGACAAACGAGTCAGGTCCGGCGGGCTCTAACAGATGGATGGCGACATTTGCCGTTTCCTGTTCCATGGGAACGACTATGGAGCCGACGACATAGGTCCGCTGTTCCTTGATCGGCACTGTTTTGCACGTGAGGGTGATGCGGTTCTCGAACGATGCTGCCGCCCACTTGGGTTCTGTCAGGCGATAGCTCTCGACCTCGAGCGTTAACGGCTTTTTCAAAGTCTCAAACTTGATGCCATGCAGCTTAAGAACATCGATGACGTCCTTCCATTGCGGGGGAATAATGTAATAAAGCGGCGGGGCGACGGCACTGTCCACCTTTGATTCATCAAATTTGGGAATGCTGATATTCAGTGGCGCGGTACCGTAAACGATCCGTTTGCCACCCGAGATATTACTGTCCTCGACCTTGTATTCGACACCCTTAAAAGCCTTTTGCGTTGGTTTGTTGGTAACCGAGATGGCGAGCGGGAATTGCCGTTTCTCGTCGTAGGTTTTTCCGCGTTCGATGGTAAACGTGTCGGCCGTGATGTTGGCGGCAAAAAGACTTGCTTTGGTCTTACCCACTTCATCGATCGTGTAGCGAAGCACATCATAGGTTCCGCGAACACGCGACTTGTACGACTTGTAAACGTGTGTCTCTATCAGCAAACCGGCACGGTTTCTCAATGGTGTGTAACCGGTGGCAAAGCGCGGCGTGGCAATAAAGGTCGCAATGCCGCCCGTCACCTCGCGTCCGGCAAACTCGACATAATGTGTTAACAGGTTTCCTTCCTTTTCGACCCTCGGGACCACGTTTCCGTCAAAGTGCTCGTCCATCCAATTCTTTATCGCGGGCGATACTTCCTGAAAGTGGGCGTACTCGTATGTGACGTTGTATTGGAAATCGGCACCATCCGTCACATGGCAATCGATAAAAAGGTCGGGACTCCATTCATTCCAGAGCTTTAGCCAGGCACGCGTCTCCGGCGCGTCGGCCTTCATGTAATCGCGATTGAGGTTGAGGTTGGTGGCGTTGGCTCGAAAACCCATTTCATCTGGGCCGTTCTGGTTAATGCGGTTATACGCGCTCCAGTTCTCGTGGCCGTCGACGCTGTATATAGGCACAAACAGGATAACGACGTTCTTGAGTAGATCGAGCCGCGTTTTTGTGATCGCAATATCCCGTAGAAGTGCGAAACCCGCATCCTTGCCGTCGATCTCGCCGGCGTGAATACCCGCTTGTATAAACACAACCGCCTTCCCTTGCTGCCGTGCAAGCTCGGGCGTAAATGCAAAACCCGATGCTGCTATCAAAAGTGGGATATCGCGCCCCTCGCTGCTCTTGCCGATCGATCGATATCTGATCAGCGGCGAAGCTGTGGCGAGTTTTTTCGAATATGCTATGGCTTCGTCGTAGCGAGAGGTCTTTTCGTAATTGGTCTTCTCGGCAGTCGTTTGCCATTCGGGCGGGATGTTGGGCGATTCGCTTTGCGCATTAACACTTTTCATAAAGATAAGAGTAATAGCGGTGATGACTAGAACCAGTTGTGTGTGCCGGTCATATTGTCGTCTTAGGAAACTCATGAGGCTGATTATACGACGGAATACATTATTTGCGGCTCTGCCACTCTTTGTGCGGCTGTGCCGCTCTATGTGCGGCGAAGCTATGCTTCGCCGTTATCGACCCCCTGATCTTTCGAGGCTACGCCTCAGAGCGGCGGCGTAGCCGCAGGAGGTTGGAATCAGCAATTCGGTGAAGCGGAGCTCCACCGCACATAGACGGGCAGAGCCCGAAAGAGGAACGCGGGAGGCAATCAAAACAAGCGGTAATAGAATCGGCAAAGAGGAAATCGGAATCAAATACACTAATTTCGCTTTTGATCTAGATCTTTAGCAATAGCGAATATCCCAAACGTTGTAATAAACGCCAAACCGGCTGCGATCGTTACACCATAAAACGCATAGGTGTAGTCGCCGCCTGATTGGTCGGCGAGATAGCCAGTGATTCGTCCGCCGATGGCGGCGCCGATCACTTCGATCATGGTGAAGGCTCCGAGGATCTTTCCTATTTCACGCTGGCCGAAGAGTTCTGAAGCGAGACGCTGTAACAAGACCCATGTTCCTCCGTAGCCGAGCGCAAACGGCAATAGAAATAACAACGCATTTCCCGCGGTCAACGTCAGCAGAACGACCGAAGCCGCAAACATCACAAACGCACAGGCCATCATTACCCGCACACTCTGAAATTTGTCGCTGAGAAAGCCGGCGAGGAACTTACCGCCGATGCTGACGGCGAACAGAGACGATTGTGCAAACGCTGCTGTTTCGGCCGAGACGCCGATCTTTGGTGATTGCAGATAGAGAATGAACTGTTGACTGGTGACGAAGATCGGGTAAAAGACGAGCGCGGCGCAAAGACCGAATACCCAGAAGAGGGGGGTCGTTATGGCCTGTCTTAGTGTAAGACCGTCTGAGGCAGTAGCAGCGGCGGCGGCAGAAGATGAAAATGCAGCGGCGGCGGCAGTAGCAGGATCCAGAGCGGAAGCGTCGTCGGGACTCTCTTTGATTAGAACGATGATGGCGGGGAGCAGTACGAGCCAGATCAGGAGGCTGATCGCGATCATCGCTTCGCGCCAGCCGTAGTTGGTTATTAGCGGCGCGGCGATGAGCGGAATGATGAAACCGCCGATGCTTGTGCCGGTGAGGACTATTCCCAATGCCGTACCGCGGCCGACGTTGAACCATCTCGATATGAGAACCACGTTTGGAGTGACACCCACAAATCCAAGCGATGCTCCCATCAGGAATCGCGCTGCGTAGACCATTGCGGCGGTATGTGCGTATGCATGAAGGACAAGTCCCCCGCCCAACAACACACAGCCGGCGAGCATAAGCGGCTTTAATCGTATGCGCGTCAGCAGCCAGCCGCCGAGCAGCGAAAACACCCCAGACATCAGGAATGTGATATTCGCCCCGTTCGCGATAAAGCTTTCGGCATGAGCTGGATCGATGGCGCCGATCGCAAGAAACTCCTCTCTTATTGGCTTATAGAACGGGGGAAGACCGCCGATCGACAATCCATTACTGATCACAAGCGCCGCCGTCGCGACACAGACGATCATCCAACCGTAATTTGATGTGTTTCGGCTATCGCTTTGGCGTGGGTTTTCCATTGCGGCGATAGTTGGTGACAGTTGCGGATGGTTTGATAGATGGATCGAGACGAGCGTCGGAAAGCGGCAAGCCGGTTTGGAGGCTGAGCGGCAAAACTCCCGCCCATACATTCATTTCATAATCTTCTTCGTCGTCGATCGGATCGCCGGTTCGAATCTTTGCCGAGGCTTCTTCGATGGGAAGACGGAGGACCTTCGTTGTCTTTAGCTCCAGCTCATTCGGCCGGCGAACCTCGGCCCAGCGGCCGCGAATAATGTGCTCGCTTAGTGCCTCGAGTGCCTTGTTCTTTTCCTCGGCATCATCCACAAACTCGGCGCGACCGAGAACCATGACCGAACGATAATTCATCGAATGGTGAAAGGCGGACCGTGCCAGCACGAGCCCATCGACAAGTCTGACCGTTACGCAAACGTTTACACCTTCCGAAAGGTGGCGCAACATCCGGCTTGCCGCCGAGCCGTGGATGTAAAGAACATTCCCCACTCGGCCGTAACCTGTCGGGATAACATAGGGCTGACCGTCGACGACAAAACCGACATGGCAAAAGAACCCCTCGTCCAGGATGGCGTTTATCGTATCTCGATCGAAATTGCCGCGCTTGGGAAGGCGCTTGAGGCGTGTGCGTTTTGTTTGAGGTATTTCGTGCCCCATAAATAAATTGCTTTTCGTGTTTCTTCGTGTTCTTGGTGCTGTTTCGTGGTTATCTGAAGGGAATAACCACGAAGAGACACGAAACACACGAAAAGACACTAAAGGAGATTACTTCGCGTCCATCCAGTTGTCGCCGACACCGATCTCGACGACCAGCGGCACATCAAGCTCGGTGGCATGCTCCATTTCATGTCGGATGATCTCGGTCACCTCTTTCACCTCGCTCTCGGGGGTCTCGAAAAGTAGCTCGTCATGCACCTGCATGATCATCTTTGTTTTAAGATCTGCATCCTTTAGCGCTTTTGCAACGCGGATCATCGCAATCTTGACGATGTCGCTTGCCGTCCCCTGGATGGGCATGTTGATGGCCTCGCGTTCGGAACGCGATCTTACGGCGAAGTTCCGGTCGTTTATAGATGGAAAGTACCGGCGTCGTCCGAAGAGGGAGGTTATATATCCTTTTTCGCGTGCCTCGTTCGGGATGCGGTCCATATAGGCGCGTATCCCCTTGTAAGTGTCGAAATAGTCATCGATCACTTTTCGGGCTTCCTGCCTTGAGATGCCGACCCGCTGCGACAGGCCGAATGCTTCGACCGCGTATGCGATACCGAAATTCACGATCTTCGCGAGCCGCCGCTTTTCCTTCAGGTCCTTTGCATCCTTGGCACCAAACACAAGCCGCGCGGTGTTGGCGTGAATGTCCTCATTATTTCTAAACGCCTCGCTCATTACGGGGTCCTTGGTTATGTGGGCGAGGATGCGCAGCTCGAGTTGCGAATAATCCGCCGAGATCAGTTTGCAGCCTTCCTCGGGGATGAACGCCCTCCGTATGCGACGGCCAAGTTCTGTTCGGACGGGTATGTTCTGCAGATTCGGCTCGGTCGAGCTCAGCCTGCCCGTTGCCGCAACGGTTTGGTTGAGACATCCGTGGATCCGACCGTCGGAGGCGATCATTCGCGGGAGCGCGTCGGCATAGGTCGCCTTGAGTTTATCCATCTCGCGATAGTCGATGATGAGCTGGGCGATGTCATAGGTTTGCGCCAATTCGATCAGAACGTCATGACTTGTCGAGATCTGCCCCGTCGCGGTCTTACGGCCGGTTGCGATATTCAATTCTTCAAACACCTCGCCGACTTGCTTTGGCGAACCGATATTGAACTCACGGCCGGCGATCGAAAAGATCTTCTCTCGCATGGTTTCGAGTTCGGTAGAGATGAATTCGGAAAACTTGTTGAGGCTGTCGCCATCGATCTTCATTCCGGCAAGCTCGATGTCTGCTAAAACAGGTATCAGCGGCAGTTCAATGTCGGAATAAACCTTTTCAAGGTCGGCGTCATGGATCTTGCTCCGCAGGACCGGGGCCAGTCGGGCCGCGAAATCGGCGTCCTCGGTTGTTCGGAAGGCGGTCTCATCAAATTCATCGGGGATATTCCTCGCGGCGTCGACATCCAGGTAAACCTGGGCGAGGAAGGCAGGCGGGTAATTCGATCTTGTCGGATCGAGCAGATAGGCCGCGATCATCGTATCGTCTTTGACGGATTCGGCACGGATGCCGAGGCGCAGCAGCGAACCCAGATTACGCTTTTCGTCGTGTGCCGTCTTATCGAGAAAGCCATTCGTGAGTATGTCGCAAATGGGGCTCTTCGCGGCCTCTAAGCCGCCCTCGAAGTTCTCGATATCAACATAGAACGCCTCACCCCCGCCCAGCCCGATCGCGATGCCAAGCATCATCTCCTTGCCAAAACAGCTCGATTTTTCGTTTGAGTTGGCGTCGTTGACGTGAAAACTCCACTGGTCAGCCTCAAACAAGCGTCGGACGAGTTTATCGAGGTCCTCACGGTTCTTTATGATCGAGTATTTGGTCTCGATCGCGACCGCCCCGTCTACGGACGGACGCAA